>WNFB01000497.1_pt1 | contig 34010 bp, 34 predicted proteins | sample 5400501 | NCBI WGS metagenome assembly WNFB01 (sample SAMN13153341, study PRJNA577476) | soil metagenome | isolation source: 200 cm saprolite under Douglas fir tree site 2 hole 1 | place: USA:California | collected 2015-04-18
GCTACTCCGCCGCGCGCAGCTCGGCCCGCACGCCGTCGAGCAATTCCTTCGCCTTGGTGCCTTCGAGCCGGGCGATGTCGTCCTGATACTTCAAGAGCACGCCGAGCGTGTCGGAGACGGTGGCGGGATCGAGCGCGACCACATCGAGCTCGGACAGCGCGGTCGCCCAGTCCAGCGTCTCGGCGACGCCCGGCGCCTTGAACAGATCCTCGCGGCGCAGCGCCTGCACGAAATGCACGACCTCGCGCGACAGGCGCTCGGCGACGCCCGGCACCTTGGCGCGCACGATGGCGAGTTCCCGCTCGGCGCTCGGATAGCCGACCCAGTGATAGAGGCAGCGCCGCTTGAGCGCGTCGTGGATTTCGCGGGTGCGGTTCGAGGTGACGACCACGACCGGCGGGTGCTCCGCCTTGACCGTGCCGAGCTCCGGGATGGTCACCTGGAAATCCGCCAGCACCTCGAGCAGGAACGCCTCGAACGCCTCGTCGGTGCGATCGATCTCGTCGATCAGCAGGACCGGCGCGCCGGCGGTGTCCGGCTCGAGCGCCTGCAGCAGCGGCCGCTTGATGAGAAAGCGCTCGGAGAACACGTCCTGGGCCAGCCGCTCGCGGTCGGCGCCGCCCTCGGCCTCGGCCAGCCGGATGGCGATCATCTGCGCCGCATAGTTCCACTCGTAGACGGCGGCAGCGACGTCGAGACCCTCGTAGCACTGCAGCCGGATCAGCCGCCGGCCGAGCGTCGCCGCCAGCACCTTGGCAATCTCGGTCTTGCCGACCCCCGCCTCGCCCTCGAGGAACAGCGGCCGGCCCATCTTGAGCGCCAGGAACAGCACCGTCGCCAGCGACCGGTCGGCGAGATAGTCGGCCGCGGACAGGAGCTTGAGCGTGTCGTCGATCGAGACCGGAAGCGGGCGGGCGGGCATGGCTGTTTCGCGGTCTCGGCTCGTACAAGGAAAACCCCGGCGGGCGCGGCCCGCCGGGTCAGGGAACCCCACCCATATAGGCTTGCAACCCGCTCGCCCCAACCCTGTCGGCGGACGAGCGGACCCGGCGTCAGGCCGCCTTGGCGACGGCGCGCCGCGCCATCACCCCGGTCAGGTGCGCGCGATATTCCGCGCTGCCGTGGATGTCGCTGTTGAGCCCGGTCGCCGGCACGGTGAGCCCGTCGAGCGATTTCGGCGAGAAGCGCTTCTTCAGCGCCTCCTCGAACGCGGCGACGCGGAACACGCCGCTCGCGCCGGCGCCGGTCACCGCCACGCGGATCTCGCTGCCGCGCTTCGACACGAACACGCCCACCAGCGCATAACGCGACGCCGGGTTGGGGAATTTCATGTAGGCCGCCTTCTTCACCAGCGGGAACATCACGCTCCTGATGATCTCGTCCGGCGCGAGCGCGGTCTCGAACAGGCCGGTGAAGAACTCGTCCGCCTTGATGCGCCGCTTGGTGGTGATGATGGTGGCGCCGAGGCCGAGGCACGCGGCCGGGTAGTCGGCGTTCGGGTCGTTGTTGGCGATCGAGCCGCCGAGCGTGCCCATGTGGCGCACGTGCGGATCGCCGATCTGCTCGGCGACGTCGGCGAGCGCCGCCAGGTTCTCATGCACCACCGGCGAGGTGGCGACCTCGGCGTGCCGCGTCATGGCGCCGATGACGATCGAGCGCCCCTTCAGTTCGATGCCCGAGAGCCCGTCCACGCGGCCGAGGTCGATCAGGTTCGCGGGGCTTGCCAGCCGCTGCTTCATGGTCGGGATCAGCGTCTGACCGCCGGCCAGGATTTTGGCGTCCTCGAGCTTTTCCAGCATGTTGCCCGCCTGCCGCAGGCCGGACGGGCGATGGTAGGTGAAATTGTACATGAGAAGCCTCCCGAATTTCCTGTCTACTCAGCGGCTTTGCGGACGCTGTTCACCTTCTGGATGGCGCTCCAGACGGCCTGCGCCGTGGCCGGCATGGCGATGTGTTCGCTGCCGATCGCGTCGGTGATGGCATTGATGACCGCGGCGGGCGCGGCGATCGCGCCGGCTTCGCCGCAGCCCTTGATGCCGAGCGGGTTCGACGGGCACCTGGTGACCGTCATGTCGACGCTGAAGGTCGGGAAGTCGTGCGCGCGCGGCATGGTGTAGTCCATGAACGAGCCCGTCACGAGCTGGCCGTCCTTGTCGTAGATTGTGCCTTCGAGCAGCGCCTGCCCCACCCCCTGGGCGATGCCGCCGTGCACCTGACCCTCGACGGCCGGGAAGGTGAAGTTGGTCGGGTCGTAGAACGCGCCCTCCTTCAGGCCGGGCTCCAGTTCCTGGCCGGAGAACTTGTGGGCGATGTAGGCGTTGAGCGCGACGTCGCCCCACGCCGCCGACTTGTCGGTGCCGGCGACGGTGAACTTGCCGTCCTTGAACACGATGTCGCCCTCGGCCGCCTCGAGCATGTGCGAGGCGACCTTCTTGGCCTTGGCCTCCACCTTGTCGAGCGCCTTGACGATCGCCGACATGCCGACCGCGCCGGAGCGCGAGCCGTAGGTTCCCATGCCGAACTGCACCTTGTCGGTGTCGCCGTGCACCACGCTGACGTTCTCGATCGGGATGCCGAGGCGCTCCGACACGAGCTGGGCGAACGTGGTCTCATGCCCCTGGCCGTGCGAGTGACTGCCGGTCAGGACCTCGACCGAGCCGGTCGGGTTGACCCGCACCTCGGCGGATTCCCACAAGCCCACGCCGGCGCCGAGCGAGCCCACCGCCTGGCTCGGCGCGATGCCGCAGGCCTCGATGTAGGTCGAGAACCCGATCCCGCGCAGCTTGCCGTTCCGTGCGGCATCGCGCTTGCGCTTGCCGAAGCCCTTGTAGTCGGACAGCTCCAGCGCCTTCTTGAGCGAGGCGTCATAGTCGCCGGCGTCGTAGGTCATGATCACCGGCGTCTGGTGCGGGAACGATTTGACGAAGTTGCGCTTGCGCAGCTCGGCGGGGTCGATCCCCAGCTCGCGCGCCCCGATCTCGACCAGCCGCTCGACCACGAAGGTCGCTTCCGGCCGCCCGGCGCCGCGATAGGCGTCGACCGGGACGGTGTTGGTGTAGACCGCGTCCACCTCGCAGTAGATCTGCGGGATTTCGTACTGGCCCGACAGCAAGGTGGCGTAGAGATAGGTCGGCACCGACGACGAGAAGGTCGACATATAGGCGCCGAGATTGGCGATCGTCTTGGCGCGCAGGCCGACGATCTTGCCCTCGCCGTCGAACGCCATCTCGGCATGGGTGACGTGGTCGCGGCCGTGCGCGTCGGACAGGAAGGATTCCGATCGCTCGGCCACCCACTTCACCGGCCGGCCGACGCGGCGCGATGCCCACAGCGCGACGACCTCCTCGGGATAGATGAAGATTTTCGAGCCGAAGCCGCCGCCCACGTCCGGGGCGATCACGCGCAGCTTGTGCTCCGGCGCCATGCCGACGAAGGCGGCGATGACGAGGCGCGCCACGTGCGGGTTCTGGGTGGTGTTCCACAGGGTGAGGCTGTCGGTGCCGGAATCGTAATCGGCGATCGCCGCGCGCGGCTCGATCGCGTTCGGCACCAGGCGGTTGTTGACGATGTCCAAACGGCTGACGTGCTTGGCCGAGCCGAACGCCGCCTCGATCGCCTTGGGGTCGCCGAGGTGCCACTGGTAGATCGTGTTGTTCGGCGCGACCTCGTGGATCTGCGGCGCACCCGCGGCTTGCGCCTTGGCCGGATCGGCGACGGCGGGCAGCACCTCGTAGTCGACCTTCACCTTCTCGGCGGCGTCCTTGGCCTGCGCCAGGGTCTCGGCGATCGCCACCGCGACCGGATCGCCCACGTGGCAGGCCTTGCCGCTGGCGATCGCCGGATGCGGCGCCATCTTCATCGGCGAGCCGTCCTTGGAATGGATCATCCAGCCGCAGATCAGGTTGCCGATCTTGTCGGCGGCAAGCTCGGCGCCGGTGAGCACCGCGAGCACGCCCGGCATGCCGGCGGCGGCGCCCGCGTCGATGTTCTTGATCTTCGCGTGCGCGTGCGGCGAGCGGACGAAATAGGCGTGCGCCTGGCCCGGGCGGTTGATGTCGTCGGTGTAATGGCCCTTGCCGGTGATGAAACGCTGGTCCTCCTTGCGGCGCACCGATGCGCCGATCCCGGTCGCGCTCATGGCGTCTCCTCCCTGGGATTCTTGTGCGCGGCTATTCCGCGGCTTGTTGGGACGCAGCGCCGCCGCCCATGGCTCGGGCGCCGGCGGCAATCGATTTGACGATGTTGTGATAGCCGGTGCAGCGGCACAGGTTGCCCTCGAGCTCCTCGCGGATGGTCCGCTCCTCGAGCGCGTGGCCCTTGCGGTTGACGATGTCGACCGCGGCCATGATCATGCCGGGGGTGCAGAAGCCGCATTGCAGGCCGTGGTTTTCGCGGAACGCCTCCTGCATCGGGTGCAGCTTGCCGTCGGTCGCGAGCCCCTCGATGGTCAGCACCTGGGCGCCGTCCGCCTGCAGCGCGAACAGCGTGCACGACTTCACGGCCTTGCCGTCGACATGGACCACGCAGGCGCCGCATTGCGACGTGTCGCAGCCCACATGGGTGCCGGTTAGGCGCAGGTGCTCGCGCAGGAATTGCACCAGCAGGGTTCTTGTATCGACATCGGCGGTGACGGCCTTGCCGTTCACCGTCATGGAGACGGCGGGCATGGGTGCTCCTCCTCTTTAAAAATCCGGGCCGAAGGCCCTTTTTTCACGCCAACGGATCGGCGCGGCGACGGCCAAAGGCGAAATCGCATCGTTTTCGCCCAGGATTGTGTCGGTAGAACGAAAACAATGTGAACCGCAGCCCCGTACCGGGTCAAGGGGACTTGGATGCATGCGGGGGCGGGCAATCCGGCAACCGGCGGCTCCTCCGGCAGGCCTCGCGGGGGCCCCAAGCCGGGGACTATGCTAGTATGGAGCATGCAGCGCAGTGACGTGATCGAAAAGCTTCGCGCCCACGCCGAGGTCATTCGCGGCCACGGCGTCACGGCGCTTTACTTATATGGGTCAACCGCGCGGGAGGACGCAGGCCAAGCTTCCGATGTCGACCTGTTCGCCGACGTAGATTATGAGCGATTTGGGTTCATCCCGTTCATGGACTTGCGGGATTATTTGGCCGGATTGCTCGGCACCAAAGTCGATTTCACGACCCGCAATGCGCTTCACCCCGATCTCCGGGACAGGATTGTTCGCTCAGCCATCAAGGTTTTTGGCGATGCAATGGTCAGTCCGGTCGCGGCTGAATGACATTCGGCGCGCCATCGACGGCGCCGCGCTGACCATTGGGGGGGTCGACTTCGAAACCTTCCGCGCCGTCTATCACATGCCTCGAACGCTCGAGCGATGCATCGAAATCGTCTCTGAAGCAACGCGCCATCTGCCGGAAGAGGTCAAATCTCGTTATCCCGACGTCCCTTGGCCTCAGATTGCCGGCATTGGGAATGTGCTGCGGCACGATTATGACATTGTCGATGACCGTATCATCTGGGAAGTAGCCACGGTCCACTTTCCTCGGCTGCGCGAGGTCATTGTCGAGTTACAATCGAAGTGGCCGGAGGACTAAAGCCTGCCAGTGCTACCCGGCAGGAGGTGCTGCACTCGCGGCAGGCGCGAACTGGGCGGCGAATTTGGCAAAGAACTGGTCGGCGAGCTTCTTGGCCGCGCCGTTGACCAGGCGCTGGCCGAGCTGGGCGAGCTTGCCGCCGATCTGGGCCTCGACGTTGTAGACGAGGAGCGTGCCGCCGTCCTTGTCCTGCAGCGCGACCGTCGCGCCGCCTTTGGCGAAGCCGGCGACGCCGCCGTCCCCCTCGCCGGAGATGCGGTAGCCGTTGGGCGGATCGAGATTGGACAACCGCACCTTGCCTTTGAACCGCGCCTTGACCGGGCCGATCTTGTTGGTCGCGACCGCCGCGAACTCGGTGTCGGAAATCTTCTCCAGGCTCTCGCAGCCGGGAATGCTCGCCTTGAGCGCCTCCGTGTCGTTGAGCTTGGCCCAAACGGCTTCGCGCGGGGCGGCGAGCTGGACCTCGCCGTTCATGACCATGGCCATCGGCATCGCCTCCGTTGGGACCGGGTTATCCGGCACGATCCTCCGACTTAAGCCCTCGCGCGGCGGCTGAAAAGGGTTACGGGGGCCGGATTGGCGCGAGCGCCCGCAACGGCTTAGCGCATGTTCCGGCGAAGTGGGTACCGGTTCGCCGATAAGAACATGCGCCACTCAGTGAATCTAGAGCACGTTCCGATTCCGAAGGAGCGGAACATGCTCTAGTCTTGCCGCCCGCATCCCGTCATGACCGATCCCGCCCGCCTAAGAATTGAGCAATCCAAACAGGGAGAAAACGCCCATGCCCATGATCCAATCCGACGGCTGTCAGCTCAACGCGCAGGTCGAAGGCCCCGAGCATGCGCCGGTGCTCATGCTGTGCAACTCGCTCGGCACCGACCTCCACATGTGGGACGACCAGGTCAAAGCCGTCACCGAGCGCTTCCGCCTCGTCCGTTACGACCGCCGCGGCCACGGCAGGTCCGGCGCTCCCAAGGGCCCCTACACCATGGAGATGCTCGGGCGCGACGCGCTCGCCGTGATGGACGGGGTCGGGGTGCAGAAGGTCAACTGGTGCGGCCTCTCCATGGGCGGCATGGTCGGCATGTGGCTCGGCGCCAATGCGCCGCAGCGCATCGACCGGCTCGTCCTCTCCAACACCAGCGCCCATATGGCCGACAAGCAGGTGTGGAACGACCGCATCAAGACAGTGCGCGCCGGCGGGCTCGCGGCGATCGCCGACGGCACGATGGAACGTTGGTTCACCAAGGGTTTCCGCGAGCGCGCCCCCCAGGCGATCGCCCGCATGAAAGAGATGATGCTCAAGACGCCGCTCGAGGGCTACATCGGCTGCGGCGAAGCGGTGCGCGACATGGACCACCGCGAGATCATCCGCAAGATCGCGGCGCCCACGCTGGTGATCGCCGGCCGGCACGATCCGGCGACCACCGTCGAAGCCGGCGAATTCCTGCGTGACCGCATTCCCGGCGCACAGCTCGCGGTGCTCGACGCCGCCCATATCGCCAACGTCGAGCAGCCGCAGGCCTATACCGACACGCTGCTCAAATTCCTGACGGCCAAATGAAGGACATGGGAGGAACAAACAAATGGACGACAAGGAACACTACGAGCGCGGCATGGCCATGCGCCGCAAGACGCTGGGCGCCGCCCATGTCGACCGCGCCACCGCCAACAAGACCGCGTTCAGCGCCGAGTTCCAGGACCTCATCACCCGCTATGCCTGGGGCATCTGGACCCGCCCGCATTTCGACGAACGCACGCGCCGCATCCTGGTGATCGGCACCTTGCTGGCGCTGGGCCATTGGGACGAGTTCCGCCTGCACACGCGGGCGGCGCTCGCCGAAGGCGGTTTCTCGGCGGACGACATGAAGGAGATCATCCTGCAGCAGGCGATCTATTGCGGCGTGCCCGCCGCCAACCACGCGTTCAAGGAAGCGGGCGAGGTGATCGCCGAGGTGCAGAAGAAATAGTATGACGTCCCTGTGATCCTACTTTGGCAGTTCTGGAAACAACCCGGGCATCCAGCGCGAGGCCAACGCCGCCGGAAAAGCAAGGTGTAGCGGATCGCGTGGCCCCTTCGCGGAGAGCACACCGCGCTTCAGCAACTGTGAAGCAATTCGGCGTGCATGCCGCGGGGTAACGGCCAAAAGCGCCGCCACCTCACCGCGCGGCAGCTCCCCCCGATAGAGAATTGCTTCAAGCACGGCTCCTGCCTTGGGTGGTAATAAATCTAGCCGAGCTTCCTCTTCTGCCCAAAGGAGAATGCGTGTGCGCAGCCGCTCGGGCTGCATCAATCCTTCCATGAAGGTGACCTGATCGATACAGGTACCGAGGAAGAAGCGGGTGAAAGAGGCAAGGGCCTCCTCGCTCAGGTTTCCTCGCCCATCCAAATCATTGCGGCGTTGAAGGTCACATTCGGCAAGATGACCCTTGTATGCCTTCTCGTTGCGGGCAAGCCCGCGCGCCACCGACCACACCGCACCCGTGTCCAGCGCTTCGAGCAACACGGCATGGGACATCAGTCGCGCCACGCGGCCATTGCCGTCCAAAAACGGATGGATCCACAGCAGCCGATGATGCGCCGCAGCCGCGGAGAGTATCATGTCGGCCTTGCCGAGCCGGCCATACGCTTCCTCGAATCTCTCGAGGAAACGCGGCACCGCGCCGGGGCTGACCGGGATATGCCGACCTACGCGGACGCCGCGCCGCCGCAATTCTCCGGGGACAACGCGCACTCGCTCATCGGTATCCGATCCTTTTGCCCACAGCATATCGTCCGGAAGCAACTCGCAAAAGCGCCGGTGGATTTCGCGGATACCGTTCACCGTGGCGGCCTGCCCGCGAAATTTCCCGTCATCAATCCGCCGCTGCACCACGATATGCGCCCTGGCCTCGAGCTGGAGGTCGCGTTTTTTGGGATCGGCGCTGTAATCGTTCTTGAGGGCGCGTTCTATATCGATCGGGTGCGTGTCGTGCCCTTCGATGAGATTGCTGTAGTAGCAGTTCATGGCGCGCACGAGATCGGCAAGCGCCGTCAGCGCGCCGCCGGGCAGGCTGCGCCGGAAGCCGGCCGACTTTGCCGCAAGTTCGATGGTCAGATCGGTGAGGACGCCGCGGTGCGGGTGGTCCTCGCGGATCAGCAGCGGCTCCATCAGGCTGATGCGTTCCCCGCGATCGGGGGCGGCCAAAATGTCCGCATTTTTGTCCGCCGGTGTCTTTCCCATAATTCAAGTTGTATCATAGGCTTATATGAAATACACGCTAATAAAGCTGGCCCATGATGTCCGCATCCAGGACCCTATTGGCATGTTCGCCCGAACGATCACCCGCCTCGCTGGGCGCGGAACTCGTGCGGGCTCGTCCCGGTGTTCTTGCGGAAGAAGCGGGCGAAGTGGGACGGATCGGAGAAGCCGAGGTCGTAGGAGATTTCGGTGATCGCCTGGTTGGTGAACACCAGCTGGCGCTTGGCCTCGGTCAGCATGCGCTGGCGGATCAGGTGGCCGGCGGTGACGCCGATCGCCCGCTTGACCCGGTCGTTGAGCCGGTCGGGCGTCATGGCGAGCCGTTCGGCGTAGAAGCCGATCAGCCGCTCGCGGCGGAAATGGTCCTCGATGAGGCGGCGCAGCGCCTCGACGGTCGGGTCGGCCGGCGCCAGGGTCACCGCCCCCGAGCGCGCGCGGCTTGCGGCGAGCCGCGCCACCTCGACGGCGATGAGCGCGAGCAGGCCGCGCATGGCGATGCGGCTGCCCTCGCGCGCGAGAAATGCCTCCTCGTTGAGGTCGCCGCACAGGTTCGCCAGCCGCCCGCTCTCGGCACTCTCCGCCAGCGGGATGATCGGCTCGGCCGAGAGCGCCGTGAGCCGCGCCGCCGCCTCGCCCGAACGGCCGCCCAACGCGTCCGCCACGTCCTCGGTGAAGGTCACCACCCAGCCGTCGGTGATCTTCGGCTGGAAGCGAAAGCCATGCGCGACCCGCGGCTGCACCAGGATCACGGCCGGCGCGGCGAACGGGTTGATCGAGGCCTCGTAGGTCATCTCGCCCCCGCCCCGTTCGATCAGCAGGATCTGGAACAGGTTGCGGTGGCGGTGTGCGCGGATGGTCCAGTCGTGCATCGAGGAGCGCGACGCGATGGTCTCGATATGGATGAAGTCGAAGGCCTGGTCGTCCGGCGGATCGCCGTAGAGATGGAACAGCGGCAGGGTCGCGGTCGACGCCATGGCGCAACCATAGGCGAGCGCGGCGTGCCGGCCAATGCGCTTCGGCTAAAGCCTGTGCAAAAGCCCGGGCTAGACGTGCTTGTAGGCGCGGTCGTGGTAGACGAGCGCCGGCCCGCTCGCGCCCGGCCTGATCGCCTCGACCACGGCGATGAACAGGTTATGGGTCGCCACCGACTTCACCTCGAAGATGCGGCAATCGAGCGCCACCACGGCGGAGACCAGCACCGGGCTTCCGGTCGAGAGCGACGTCCATTCCCCGGCGGCAAACCGGGCCTCCACCGGTCCGGTCCGGCCGGCAAAGGCATCGGCGATCGCCTCCTCGCCGGCTCGCAGGGTGTTGACGCAGAACACCCCATTGGCGTGGAACGGCGCGGTCGAGCGGCTGCGGCGGTTGAGGCAGACCAGCAGCATGGCGGGCGCGTCGGAGATGGCGCAGACCGCGGTCGCGGTGAACCCCGACTTCCCGGCGGGACCGTCGGTGGTCACCACGTGGACGGCGGCGCCGAGCCGGCTCATCGCCTCGCGGAACGCGAGCGCCTCCACCGTGCGCGCCGGCCCCGGTCCGATCGCCTCGAAGGCGCCGGCCATGGCGTCGTCCGGCCGGTGGTCGATCCAGCTCATGATGCGTTCATATAAAACGCCAGGCTGCGAAAGGATAGCCCGGACCGGCGTGGTGGTGACATGACGCGCGCGCAAGGCTCGCGGCGGCACGCCGTTGCCGCTCGTCCGGTGCCCTGTTAAGACTTCGTGACGGCACGAAAATGTGCGCGCTCACGCGGGGGTGCGGCGGACGCATGGAATATTTCTGCCAGCAGCTCATCAACGGCCTTGCGCTCGGCTCGATCTACGGCCTCATCGCCATCGGCTACACCATGGTCTATGGCATCGTCGGCATGATCAATTTCGCCCACGGCGATATTTTCATGGTCGGAGCCTTCACCGCGTTGATCGCCTTTCTGCTGCTGGTGGCGATCGGTATCACCGCCGTTCCGATTGCCTTGTTCCTGGTGCTGCTGATCGCGATGGCGCTCACCGCGCTGTACGGCCAGATGGTCGAGCGCATCGCCTACCGGCCGCTGCGCCATTCCTTCCGCCTGTCGCCGCTCATCTCGGCGATCGGCATGTCGATCATCCTGCAGAACTACGTGCAGGTCGCCCAGGGCGCCCGGGTCAAGCCGCTGCCGCCGCTGATCCACGGCGGCTATACGCTATTCGAGAGCGAGACCTTCGCGGTGCAGATCTCCAACATCCAGATCGTCATCGTGTTCATAACGCTGGCGCTGATGGCGGTCTTCTCCTGGCTCGTCGCCAGCACGCGGCTCGGCCGCGACATGCGCGCCTGCGAGCAGGATCTGAAAATGGCGGCGCTGCTGGGCGTCGATACCGACCGCACCATCTCGCTCACCTTCGTGGTCGGCGCCGCGCTCGCCGCGGTCGCCGGCATCATGTACCTGCTCTATTACGGCGTGATCGATTTCTTCATCGGCTTCGTCGCCGGCATCAAGGCGTTCACCGCCGCGGTCCTCGGCGGCATCGGCTCGCTGCCGGGCGCCATGCTGGGCGGCCTCCTCATCGGCCTGATCGAGACCTTCTGGTCCGCTTATTTTTCCATCGAATACAAGGACGTCGCGGCGTTTTCGGTCCTTGTCGTGGTTCTGATCTTCCTGCCCACGGGCATTCTCGGCCGACCGGAAGTCGAGAAGGTCTGAGCCATCGGGGTCCGCAGTGGCGATCGCGGCCGAGACCCAAGCAAAGCCCGCGGCCGATATCGCCGCCGCGCTCAAAAATGGGCTGCTCGCCGCATTGGCCGCCTTCGGCCTGTTCTCCCTGCTGATCGGGCTGCGCACCGACCAGGGGCCGACCGGCGCGCTCGAGCTCACCTCGCGGGCGACCGTGCTCGGCGTGTTCGTCGTCATCGCCTTCGTCGGCGGCTTCGCGCGCGGGCTCATCGGCGGCGAGCGCACGATCGATCTTGCCGCCTACGTGCCGGACGAGATCAGGGCGTTCGCCGCGCGCACCGGGCGCATCCTCGGCTTCGCGCTTCTCGCCTTCGTGTTCGCCGCGCCGATCCTGTTCTTCCACAACCGCTATCTGCTCGATCTCGGCATCCAGATCCTCACCTACGTGATGCTCGGCTGGGGGCTCAACATCGTAGTCGGCCTCGCCGGCCTGCTCGACCTCGGCTACGTGGCGTTCTACGCGGTCGGCGCCTACTCCTACGCGCTGCTGGCGCAGAATTTCGGCTGGTCGTTCTGGCTGTGCCTGCCGGTGGCCGGCTGCCTCGCCGCTTTCTGGGGCGTGCTGCTCGGCTTTCCCGTGCTGCGCCTGCGCGGCGACTATCTCGCCATCGTCACCCTGGCGTTCGGCGAGATCATCCGCCTGGTGCTGATCAACTGGTGGAGTCTCACCGGCGGGCCCAACGGCGTCGCCGGCATCCCGCGCCCGAGCTTCTTCGGCATTCCGTTCAACGACGAGGAGAACGGCTTTGCGGCGACCTTCGGGCTCGAGTACACGCCGAGCTACCGCGTCGTGTTCCTCTATTACGTGATCCTGGCGCTGGCGCTGCTGACCAATTGGGTCACGCTGCGGCTGCGCCGGCTGCCGATCGGCCGCGCCTGGGAAGCCCTGCGCGAGGACGAGATCGCCTGCCGCTCGCTCGGCATCAACACGACCACCACCAAGCTCACGGCTTTCGCCATGGGCGCCATGTTCGGCGGCATCGCCGGCTCGTTCTTCGCCACCCGCCAGGGTTTCATCAGCCCGGAATCGTTCACCTTCTCGGAATCGGCGCTGGTGCTCGCCATCGTGGTGCTGGGCGGCATGGGCTCGCAGCTCGGCGTCGCCATCGCCGCCTTCGCGATGCTCGGCGGCTTCGAGCTGTTCCGCGAGTTCGAGCAGTACCGCATGCTGGTGTTCGGCGGCGCCATGGTGCTGATCATGATCTGGCGGCCGCGCGGCCTGGTGGCGACCCGTGCGCCCTCGGCCTTTCTCAACAAGCGCAAGGCCGCGGCGGTGACCCTCGTCAAGGAGGGACACGGATGAACGCGCCGGCCGGCCCGATTCTCGAGGTCGATCATCTGACCATGCGCTTCGGCGGCCTCCTCGCCGTCGACGACCTGAGCTTCGCGGCGTCGCGCGGCCGCATCACCGCATTGATCGGACCCAACGGCGCCGGCAAGACCACGGTCTTCAACTGCATCACCGGGTTCTACCACCCGACCGTCGGCATGATCCGGCTGCATCACGCCCGCGGGCCGACCTACCTGCTCGAGCGCCTGCTCGATTTCCGCATCGCCAAGCTCGCGAAGGTGGCCCGCACGTTCCAGAACATCCGCCTGTTCCCGGGCATGACCTTGCTGGAGAACCTGCTGGTCGCGCAGCACAACCCGCTGATGACCGCCTCCGGCTTCACGTTTCTCGGACTGCTCGGCTTCGCGTCCTACCGGCGCAGCGAGCAGGCGGCGATCGACCGGGCGCGCTACTGGCTCGACCGCATGGCCCTGCTGCGGCGCGCCGACGATCCGGCCGGCGACCTGCCCTATGGCGAGCAGCGGCGCCTCGAGATCGCGCGCGCCATGTGCACCGAGCCGGTGCTGCTGTGCCTCGACGAGCCGGCGGCCGGCCTCAATGCGCGGGAGAGCGCCGAGCTGAAAGAGCTCTTGCTCGCGATCCGCGCCGAGCAACAGACCTCGATCCTGCTGATCGAGCACGACATGTCGGTCGTCATGGACATTTCCGATCACGTCGTGGTGCTCGACTACGGCGTCAAGATTTTCGAGGGCACCGCCGCCGACGTGCGCAACGATCCCAAGGTCATCGCCGCCTATCTGGGCGTCGAGGACGAAGAGGTCGAGCGGGTCGAGGCGGAGGTCGGGCTGTGAGCGCGGCGATCCTCGCAGGCGAGGCCGCGGCAACGCGCGCCGAGCCGCTCCTCGCGGTGCGCGGGGTCAAGACCTTTTACGGCAAGATCATCGCGCTGCGCGGCGTCGACGTCGACGTGCGCGAAGGCGAGATCGTCGCGCTGATCGGCGCCAACGGCGCCGGCAAGTCGACCCTGATGATGACGATCTTCGGCAATCCGCGCGCCCGCGAGGGCCGCATCGTGTTCGAGGGCCGCGACATCACGCGCCTGCCGACCCACGAAATCGCCAAGCTGCGGATCGCCCAGGCGCCCGAGGGCAGGCGCATTTTCGCGCGCATGACCGTGCTCGAGAACCTGCAGATGGGCGCCGCGGTGGCCGATGCCGGGCATTTCCAGGAGGACCTCGACCGGGTGTTCACGCTGTTTCCTCGGCTCAAGGAGCGGCTGCGCCAGCGCGGCGGGACGCTGTCGGGCGGCGAGCAGCAGATGCTGTCGATCGCGCGCGCGCTGATGAGCCGGCCACGCCTGCTGCTGCTCGACGAGCCCTCGCTCGGCTTGGCGCCCCTCCTGGTCAAACAGATTTTCGCCGCCATCCGCGACCTCAAGCGCACCCACAAGGTGACCGTATTCCTGGTCGAGCAGAACGCCTTCCATGCGCTCAAGCTTGCCGACCGCGGCTATGTCATGGTCAACGGCGCGATCACGCTCAGCGGGACCGGGCAGGAGCTGCTGCAGCGCCAGGAGGTCCGCGCCGCTTATCTGGAAGGCGGACGGCATTAGGGCGTGATCCGAAAAGGCTTCCGATGGAACAGATCTACACCTCGGAATCGCCGCTGCAGGTGCTGCTGGTGACCGGGTTGATCGGCGGCGGGGCGGCCTGGCTCGCCGGGCGCGCCATCGCCCGCACCTGGCGGCCGTTCTGGCATGTGATCGGCTACATGGCGCTGCTCGGCGCGGCGGTCCGCTTCGTGCACTTCGCCCTGTTCGAGGCCGACCTCCTGGCGCCGGTCTCCTACGCGGCGGATACGCTGTTCCTGCTGGCGGTCGGCTGCCTGGGCTGGCGGATCACCCGCGCCACCCAGATGGTGACCCAGTATGCCTGGCTGTACCAACGCACCGGCCCCTTCACCTGGCGGCAAAAAGACCGGTCTTGATGGGGAGCCCGGAAAAGGGTTGAAATGGTCGGCGTGACTTCCGCCGAAATCGGGCGACAATGGCGCCCGGACGATTTTCCACATCCGTCGTCGACGACGGGTCCAGTTTGCCAAAGGGAGAAGAGCATGAAGAAGCTGCGGCTAGCCGCACTTGCGCTCGGCACCGGCCTTGCGCTCGCCGGCACGGCGTCCGCCCAAGATCTCACGATCGGGGTCGCCGGCCCGATGACCGGTCAGTATGCGTCCTTCGGCCAGCAGCTGAAGAACGGCGCCGATCTCGCCGCCGCCGACATCAACGCGGCCGGCGGGGTGCAGGGCAAGAAGATCAAGCTGGAAATCGGCGACGACGCCTGTGACCCCAAGCAGGCCCGCGCCGTCGGCGAAAAATTCGCCAACATGAAGGTGCCGTTCGTGGCCGGCCACTATTGCTCGTCGTCGTCCATTCCGGCTTCGGAGGCCTATGCGGAAGGCGGCGTCCTGCAGATCACGCCGGCGTCGACCAATCCCGCGTTCACCGACCGCGGCCAGTGGAACACGTTCCGCGTCTGCGGCCGCGACGACCAGCAGGGCGCGGTTGCCGGCGCCTACATGGCGAAGACCTATAAGGGCAAGAACATCGCGATCCTGCACGACAAGTCCACCTACGGGAAGGGACTCGCCGACGAGACCAAGAAGGCCTTCAACAAGGCGGGCGGGAAAGAGAAGCTCTACGAGGCCTATACCCAGGGCGACAAGGACTTCAACGCGCTGGTCTCCAAGCTCAAGGCGGCGGCCATCGACGTGGTCTATGTCGGCGGTTATCACACCGAGGCCGGACTGATCCTGCGCCAGATGCGCGACCAGGGCCTCAAGGCGCAGATGATTTCCGGCGACGCGCTGGCGACCAACGAATTCTGGTCGATCACCGGCCCCGCCGGCGAGGGCATGCTCTTCACCTTCGGCCCCGATCCGCGCAAGAAGGCAAGCGCCGCGGCAGTGGTGAAGAAGTTCAAGGACAAGGGGGTCGATCCCGAGGGCTACACGCTCTACACCTACGCCGCCATTCAGATCTGGGCGCAGGCCGTCGCCAAGGCCGGCACGACCGACGCCAAGAAGGTTGCCGCGACGCTCAAGTCCGGCAAGTGGGACACGGTCCTCGGGCCGATCTCCTACGACAAGAAGGGCGACATCACGGTGATCGACTACGTGTTCTACGTCTGGAAGAACGGCAGCTACGCCGAGGTCGGCTCCGGCTCGTAGACTCGACGCTTTGGTTTCAACCTCAGCCCGCCCCGGCCGCCGGGGGCGGGCTTTCTCATTTGAGCTTCTGTAGCCCGGATGGAGCGCAGCGAAATCCGGGAGTCCCGCATTCCGCTCCATGCGGGCTACGTGCTATCCGATCCGGCCGAGGACCGGAAAAATCTCCAGCAGCCAATAGCTCGCCTGGGTGACGAAGCCGGTCAGGAAGGCGACGCCGGTCAGCACCAGCAGCCCGCCCATCACCCGCTCGACCATGGCGAGGTGCGCGCGGAAGCGGACGAGGAACGCGGCGAACGGCTCGATCGCAAAAGCCGCGATGACGAACGGAATGCCGAGCCCGAGCGAATAGACGGCGAGCAGGCCGGCGCCCTTGGCGACGGTCGCCTCGCTCGCCGCGACCGCCAGGATCGCGGCGAGGATCGGCCCGATGCACGGCGTCCAGCCGAATGCGAACGCAAGCCCCATCGCGTAGGCGCCCCACAACCCGACCGGCCGCGCCATCGCCGGGCGCTTCTCGCGCATCAGCAGGCCGATGCGCGTCAGCCCGAGGAAGTGCAGGCCCATGACCATGATGGCGATGCCGGCGACAACCGCGAGCACGTCCGAATAGGCCCGCAGCAGCGCGCCGATCGCGCTCGCGCCCGCCCCGAGCGCCACGAACACGGTCGAGAACCCGAGCACGAACAGCAGGGCGGCCGCCACGGTGGCGCGCAGCACGGCCGGCTGGGGCTCGGCGCCCGCCAGCCGCTCGAGCGAAGCGCCGGCGAGATAGACCAGATAGGGCGGCACCAGCGGCAGGACGCAGGGCGACAGGAAGCTGAGCGCACCCGCGCCGAGCGCGTAGGCGATCGTCACGTCGGAAGCCATGGGCGCCTAGATGCGACGGCTCAAGGCGGCAAGGCAAGTCATCGTGGCGCCTTTCGCCGGGAAGTGATCGGGCGTGAGGGGGCGGCCGTCACCCCCGGCTGGCGCTGCGCACAAAACTCTCGACCATGGCGGTCTCGTTCACCTGCCGTCCGGCGTCGGTTGCCACCACGCGGTTGCGCCCGCCGGTCTTGGCCGCGTAGAGCGCCACGTCGGCGCGCTTGAGCAGGAGGTCGATATTGTCGCCGCGCTCCCACGCGCCGATGCCGAAGCTGCAGGTCAGCGTCATCGCTCCGTTGTCGGTCGTGAATTGCAGCGCCGCAATTTTGCGCCGCAGCCGCTCGCCCACCTCGATCGCCTGCCCGAGATCGCGGCCCTCGAGCAGGATCGCGAACTCCTCGCCGCCCAGGCGCCCGACGATCCCGTCCTCGGCCGCGGCTTCGCCGGCGACGGCGCGGATCGCCTTGTCGCCCACGTCGTGGCCGTAGATGTCGTTGATGCGCTTGAAATGATCGATGTCGAAAACGATGGCCGAGAGCGCGCCGCCGGCCTCCGCCCGCGCGCAAACCTCTGCCGCGCGCTCGAAGAACGCGCGGCGGTTGAACACGTCGGTCAGCGGATCGGTCGTCGCCAGCCGCAGCAGCTCGCGCTGCATCGTGGCCACGCGTTCCGCCGCCCGCAGTCGCGCATAAAGCTCCTCGGCGATCGGCGGCTTGCCGATATAGTCGTCCGCGCCGCTGTCGAGAGCCTCGATCAGCTTGTGCCGATCCTGGCTCGACGACATCAGGATGACGTAGATCGGCCGGCCGGGCGTCGCCAGCAGGCGCGTTTCCCAGCAAAGCTCCATGCCCGACATGGACACCAGCTCGGCGCTGGTGACGAGCGCGCCCACGCCGGGATCCGTCCGGATATAGGCGAGCGCCGCCCGCCCGTCGGTGAACGCGCGCACCTCGTGCTCGCGCGCCTCGAGCAGGCGCCCGACGAACTTCAGCACCGTGCGGCTGGGATCGACCAGAACCACGCGCATGCGGTCGCCTTGGCGCTCCAGTTGGACACGGGAATTTGCGTCCCGCTCGCTTATCGGTTGTTATCCGGGCGTCGCCACCGATGATGAAGGCTCATCACCGAGCGGCATCCGGCCGATTGCTAACAAATGGGCCTTAATCTTTCCTGATCGGCATCACTGACTCTCTCTTGCATCCGTCTTACCATTTGCGCCGGCCGCGCCCCACCCGATTGACGCTACAGCAGAAATCGTCTCCGCTCGCCGTCGGTTTTCCCGGAAAGTACGACAAATCAAGAGGCGAAGAATCCACGTGCCGCGCAATCTCATCACCGATGTGGCCGGCCTTCGCGTCGGCCATGCCGACGACCATCGCCTCGCCTCGGGCGCCACCGCGATCATATTCGATGCGCCCGCGGTCGCCGCCGTCGACCTGCGCGGCGGCGGGCCCGGCACGCGCGAGACCGACCTGCTCGATCCGGCCATGACGGTCGACCACATCGACGCGCTGGCGCTGTCCGGCGGCTCGGCGTTCGGGCTCGAGGCGGCGTCCGGCATCCAGGCGTAGCTGCGCGAGCAGGGCCGCGGGTTCCTGGTGCGCTCCGTCCGCGTGCCGATCGTGCCGGGCGCCATCCTGTTCGACCTGCTCAACGGCGGGAACAAGGACTGGGGACGCTTCGCGCCCTATCGCGAGCTCGGTTATCGGGCGGCGGCCGCCGCCGCTGAGGATTTCGCGCTCGGCTGCGCCGGCGCCGGCCTCGGTGCCACCACCGTCAACCTCAAGGGCGGGCTGGGCTCGGCCTCGGCGCTGACGCGCGGCGGATACACGGTCGGCGCGCTGGCCGCGGTCAATGCGGCGGGCAGCGTCGTCGTCGGCGAGGGGCCGTGGTTCTGGGCGGCGCCGTGCGAGCGCGACGGCGAGTTCGGCGCCCGCGGGTTTCCCTCTCCGCTGCCGGCGCAAGCGCTCGAGCCGCGCACCAAGGCCGGCGTCCAGGAAAGCACGACGCTCGCCGTGGTCGCGACCGACGCTACGCTCACCAAGGCGCAGCTCAAGCGGCTCGCCGTGATGGCGCAGACCGGCGTCACGCGCGCCATCTATCCCGTTCACACGCCGCTCGACGGCGACGTGGTGTTCGCCGTCGCGACCGGCCGCAAGCCGGCGGTCGATCCGCTGCTCGGGCTCACCGAGCTCGGCACCGTCGCCGCGAATACGCTCGCGCGCGCCGTCGCCCGCGCGGTTTATCTGGCGACCGCCCTGCCCTTCCCCGACGCGCTGCCGAGCTGGCGTGACAGGTTCGGGACGCGAACTACTTGAACCGCTCGGCGCGCAGCGGCGCCGGGTCGATGAACGGCGTCGTGCCGGTGATCATCTCGGCGAGCAGGCGGCCGGTGACCGGCCCGAACGTCAGGCCGTAGTGGCCGTGGCCGTAGTCGAGCCACAGGCCGGGCTGGCCGGGCGCGGGGCCGACCACCGGCAGCGTATCGGCAAAGCATGGCCGCTTGCCGAGCCACGCTTGCGGTTCGGCCGGCTCGCCGAGCGGGAACAGGCTCCTGGCGAGCGGCATCACCCGGTCGAGCTGCGCCGGGGTGGGCGGCGCATCGCGCGGCGCGAACTCGGCGCCGGTCGTCACCCGGATCCCCTGCTCCATCGGCGACATCGCCCAGCCGTTCTCGGCGTCGACCAGCGGCCGGGTCAGGCCGGCATTGCCCTGCGGACGGAAGTGGCGGTGATAGCCGCGCTTGATGGCGAGCGGCAGGCGGATGCCGAGCGGATCGAGCACGTCGGGCGCCCACGGCCCGAGCGCCACCACGGCATTGTCGGCGTCCACATGCCCCTGCGCGGTTTCGACCCGCCAGCGGCCGTCGCTGCGGTGGAGCGTGCGCGCGTCGCCGTCGAGAAAAACGCCGCCGAGCGTGGCAAAGCGCGCCGCATAGGCCCGCGTCACCGCCAGCGGATTGGACAGGGTCGCGATGTCGGGCCAGTGCACGGCGCGGGCAAAGGCCGGCTTGAGGCTCGGCTCGAGCGCAAGCGTTGCCGCGGTGTCGAGCACGTTCGCCGCGACGCCCAGCTCGGCGCCAAGCTCGAGCGCCGGCTGGAAGCCGGCGAAGCCGCGCTCGGTGCGCCAGATCGTGAGCCAGCCGTCCTTGCGCAGATAGCGCTCGGCGCCGGATTCCTTGATCAGCGTCTCGTGCTCGGCGACGGCGCGCGACATCAGCGGATGCATCAGGCGCGCCGTCTCGACGAGCCGGTGCGGGCGCGACGCCGCGCGGAACGCAAGCAGCCACGGCCCCACCTTGGGCAGGAACGCCAGGTGATAGTTCGCTTCCGGTGCGCGTTTGAGCGCGATGCGGATCAGGTTGCCGAGCCGCGACGGGAACGCGGTCGGAAACACCCCCGAGCCGCCGATGATCCCGGTGTTGCCGTAGGAGGTCTCCTCCCCCGGTCCGCGCCGGTCGACCAGCGCCACCGCCAGCCCGCGCTTGGCAAGCTGGAGCGCCGCCGAGGTGCCGACGATGCCGGCGCCGAGCACGATCACGTCGGTACGGGCCATGGGCAATCCCTGAAAAAAGTCATCCCTCCGCGGTCGGGAGGGATGCCGAAGCTCGCAACGATATATGAAACGAAACCCGCCCGGCGACAACACCGCGGCAGGTCGGCCGCAGAGCTGCCATTCCGTCCCGCCATCCGGGCGGCGCCACAGCCTAGGCGCGCACCTTGCCGTCGCTTGTCAGGCCCGCACCCGTCACCTAAGCTCGACTGTGCCGGTTGTTCCAACAATATGAAAAGTAACGGGCTCGCGGCGGCTTCGTCGGCGAGGCCATTGAAGGAGATACCCATGAAATCCACGGGCCTTTCGTTTGTCGCGGCCGCGCTCGTCGCCGCCGGCCTCGCCGGTTCGGCCGCCGCGCAGGACGCGATCAAGATCGGCGTGACCCAGCCGCTCACCGGCGCATTCGCCGCCTCCGGCAACTACGTCACCCAGGGCGCCCGCATCGCCGAGGACGAGATCAACAAGGCCGGCGGCGTGCTCGGCAGGAAGATCCAGCTGTTCGTCGAGGACAACAAATCGAACCCGACCGAGGCGGTCGCCACCGCCGAGAAGCTCATCGTCAAGGACAAGGTACCGGTGATGATGGGCGCCTGGAGCTCGACCTTGACGCTGGCGATCATGCCGAAGCTCGTCGAGTACGGGGTGCCGATGCTGGTCGAGACCTCGTCGTCGGGCAAGATCACGACCTCTGGCAATCCGTGGATTTTCCGCATCAGCCCGACCTCGGAGATGGAGGCGAAGGCGTTCACGCCGCTGGTCAAGCAGATCGGCATCAAGAAGGCCGACTTCCTCTCGACCAACAACGATTTCGGCCTCGGCGCCGCCAAGGAGTTCTCCGAGATGCTCAAGGCCCAGGGCGTCGAGGTCGGCGTCATGGAGACCATGGACCCGAAGGCGACCGACTTCTCGGCGCAGCTCGCCAAGATCAAGGCCTCGGGCAGCGACACGGTGTTCGTCACCACCGCGGTCGAGCAGATCACGCTCATCCTCAAGCAGGCGCGCGAGCAGCAGCTCAAGGCGCGCATCATCACGACAGGCGGCTCCAACTCCCCGGACCAGCTGATCGCGCAAGCCGGCGAGGCCGCCAACGGCTCCTATCACCTGGTGTTCTTCACCCCGTGGTTCCCCGAGGCCGTGAAGCACCCGGACATCGCCAAGAAATTCGTCGCCGAATGGAGCGCGCGCAAGCACGAGGTCGGCGGACTGACCGAGGGTTTTCGCGGCCGCGACGGCATCTACACCATCGTGGCGGGCATCAACGCTGCCGGAAAGGCGGAGCCGGCGGCGATCCAGAAGGCGCTGTGGGGCGTGAAGGTCCAGGGCATCAACGGCGACATCGCCTTCATCAAGCAAGGTCCGGCCGGCAACGAGAGCGCGCAGAACGTGCCGAGCGTCTACATGATCAGGATCGAGGGCGGCAAAGTCGTCAAGGGCTGATTGTCTCCGTCATCCTGAGGCTCGGCGCGTAAGCGCCGAGCCTCGAAGGATCGAAGCGGCGTGTCTGTTTTCCACCCTTCGAGGCCCTCCCCCGGATCAAGTCCGGGGTCGGGCGCCTCAGGGTGACGGTTTATTTTTGTCGTCGGGAGCTTCGGCGTGGACCAGTTCCTCCAACACGGCGTCAACGCCGTGATGCTCGGCGGCACCTACGCGCTTCTCGGAATAGGCCTCACGCTGATCTTCGGCATCATGCGCGTGGTCAACTTCACGCACGGAGAGCTGTACGCCTTCGGCGCCTACATGATGTACATGCTGGTGATGGCGCTGCACGCGAATTTCTTCGTCGCGCTGGTCCTCGCCGTCCTGCTCGGCATCGCGCTCGGCGCCGCGCTCGAGTTCCTGCTGCTGCGCCGGCTGCGCGGCGCCGACATCGACACCACCATGCTGGTCATGATCGGCGCGTGGATCGCGCTGCAGAACGCCGAGCAGTTGCTGTGGTCGGGCGTGGCGAAGTCGATCGACAGCCCGTTCCCGGCCGCCCCTTTGGTGATCGGGCCGGTCTCGGTCTCGTGGATCCGCGTGTTCGTGCTCGCGGTCGCGCTCGGGCTGATTGCCGGCACGCATCTGCTGATCAACCGCACCAAGCTCGGCAAGGCGATGCGCGCGACCTTCCAGGACCGCGAGACCGCCGCCCTCATGGGCATCCAGATCGGCACCATCTACACCGCGACCTTCGCGCTCGGCTCCGGCCTTGCCGCGGCGGCCGGCGCGCTGCTCGGGCCGGTATTCGTCGCCTATCCGACCATGGGCGACCTCGCCGCGGCAAAGGCCTTCGCCATCGTCATCCTCGGCGGGCTCGGCAACGTGGTCGGCGCCACGATCGGCGGATTCATTCTCGCGATCGTCGAGGAGCTGGGCGCCGGCTACGTGTCCTCCGGCTACCGCGACGCCATGGGCTTCCTGCTGATCATCCTCATCCTGCTGTTCCGGCCGACCGGCCTGTTCGCGCGCAAGGAGCGGATTGGCTGATGCGATCGCATGCCAAGCGCCTGATCGCGGCGGCCTGGGTGATCTTTTTGTTTTCCGTGCCGCTGTGGATGACGGACCTCTATGTGCTGCACGTGCTCATCACCACCGGCATTTTCATCATCGCCGCCATCAGCCTCAATCTCCTGCTCGGATTCACCGGCCAATTGTCGCTCGGCCACGTCGCCTTCTTCGGCATCGGCGCCTATGTCAGCGCGCTCGTTTCGCTCGGCTTCGAGTTCCACGTCGCGCCGGATACGCTCGTTGCGCTTGCGGCCAAGCCGGCATGGGTTGCGCTGCTCTGCGGCATCCTTGCCGCCGGCCTGTGCGGCTGGCTGATCGGGCGCGTCTCGTTCCGCGTGCGCGGCGCCTACTTCGTCATCGTCAGCATCAGCTTCGCCGAGGTGGTGCGCCTCGTCGCCCTCAACTGGGTCGAGCTGACCCAGGGGCCGATGGCGCTCAACAACATCCCGCCGCTGACGCTCGGCGTCTCGGATGTCTACGCCGTCACGTTCCTGCGCAAGCCGGCTTATTACTATCTCGTCCTCGTCGTCGCGATCGTCGCCTACGTGATCGTCCGGCGCATTTTCTTCTCGCGCGCCGGGCGCGCCATGATTGCGCTGCGGGAAAACGAGCCGCTCGCCGCCTCGGTCGGCGTCGACGTGACCAAATATCTGGTGATCGCCACCGTCGTGTCGGCGTCGATCGCCGGCATCGCGGGCGTGCTCTACGCTCATTACGTGCGCATCGTCGATCCGGACGTCTTTCTCTTCATCTACACCGTCATCATGGTGATCATGGTGGTGACCGGCGGCAAGGGCACGCTCGCGGGCCCGGTGGTGGGCGGGCTGATCTTCGGAGCCCTGCCGGAAATTTTGCGCGCCATCGAGATCCCGCCGGAGACCCAGTGGATCGCCTACGGCCTGCTGATGATCGCGATCGTCTATTTCCTGCCCGACGGCATCGTTCCCGCGCTCGCGTCGTGGTGGGAGGGCCGGCGCGATCGGCACGGCGCCCCGGCGCAGGACGCCCGTACATGACGACGGTGCAGGCGACGGTCCTCTCGGTCGAAGGCCTCTCGGTCCGCTTCGGCGGCCTCGCCGCCATCGACGGCATGAGCTTCGTCGTGCGCGAGGGCGAGGTGCTCTCCCTGATCGGGCCGAACGGCGCGGGCAAAACCACCGCGTTCAACGCGATCACCGGCTACCTGCGGCCCGCCGCCGGCGACATCGTCTACCGCGGCCGGCGGCTCAACGGGCTCAAGGCCCACGAGATCGCCGCGCTCGGCCTGGTGCGCACGTTCCAGAAGACCAGCGTGTTCGGCGGCCGCAGCGTGCTCGACAATGTGCTGATCGGCTTACACATGCGTTCGTCGCAACGCCCGCTCGCCATCATCCTCGGCCTGCCCTCGGTCGTGCGCGAGGAGAAGGAGCTCGAAGCTGCGGCGCGCGACGTGCTCCGTTTCGTCGGCCTCGAACGGCGCGCCGGCGAGCGCGGCCACGCCCTCGCCTACGGCGAGCAGCGCCTGCTCGAAGTGGCGATCGCGCTCGCCGCCGACCCGAAACTCCTGCTGCTCGACGAGCCGGTCTCCGGCATGAACCCGGCCGAGAAAGCTGGCTTCATGCGGATGCTGGCGGCGATCCGCGCCAAGGGCATCACCGTGCTGCTGGTCGAGCACGACATGCGCACGGTGATGGGAATCTCCGACCGCGTCGTGGTGCTCAACCAGGGCCGCATCATCGCCGACGGCACGCCGGCCGCGGTGCAGGGCGACGCGGACGTGATCCGCGCGTATCTGGGCGAAAGGTACCGCCGTGCTCACGGTTGAAGGGCTCACCTGCCGTTACGGCAAGGTCGCGGCGGTGCGCGACCTGAGCCTCGAGGTGCGCCGGGGCGAGCTGGTGACGCTGATCGGCGCCAACGGCGCCGGCAAGACCACAACCTTGAAATCGATCTCCGGCCTGCTGACGCCGGCCGCCGGCCGCGTCACCTTCGAGGGCGAGGACATCACCTACGCGTCGCCCCGCCGCATCCTTCAGCTCGGCATCGCCCATTGCCCGGAGGGCCGCCGCATCTTCCCCTACATGACCGTGCGCGAGAATTTGGACATGGGCTGCTATCTGCGCACCGACACGTCGGGGATCGCGGCCGACATGGACCGGCTGTTCGAGCGCTTTCCGGTCCTCGAGGAACGCCGCGAGCAGGCCGCCGGCACGCTGTCGGGCGGCGAGCAGCAGATGCTCGCCATCAGCCGCGCGCTGATGTCGCGGCCCAAGCTCGTGCTGTTCGACGAGCCCTCGCTCGGCCTGGCGCCCAACATCGTCGAGCGGACCTTCGACATCATCAGGAGCATCCGCGCCGATGGGGTGACCGTGATGATGGTCGAGCAGAACGCCTTTGCGGCGCTCGATCTCGCCGATCGCGCCTACGTGCTCGAGCAGGGCCGCGTGGCGCTCGCCGGCACCGGTGCCGAGCTGCTGAGCGATCCGCATGTGCAGCGGGCTTATTTGGGCGGGTGAAGAAGCGAATAGCGAATAGTGTCTGCCCTTCCCTATTCGCTATTCGCTACTCCCTATTCGCTGTTCGGGAACGCCACCGCCTCGCTTGTCGGAATCGCAAGGCCGATGCGGGCGCCGACCGGCCAGCGTGCCATCGCCGCGTGCCCGGGCAGGCGCAGCAGGACCCGCCCCGACGCCGCCTCCGGCGCCTCGATGTAAAGATCGACGTGGCCGCCCTGGTAGACGCGCGCCGCGACGGTCCCTGCAAATGCCGCCGCCGCTTCCTCGGTCGTGCGCAAATCCTCCGGCCGCACGAACAGGTCGACCATCGCGCCGGGCGCCAAACCTGCGAGCTTGCCGGCCGGCACCGAGACGCGGGCGGAGCCGAGCGCGATCGTGGCGGTCGCGCCGTCGATGCGCTCGAGGCGGGCGCGCAGCACGTTGACGTCGCCGACGAACGACGCGACGAATCGGTCGTTCGGCCGGCGATAGATCTCGTCCGGCGTGCCGACCTGGCTGATGCGGCCCTCGCGGATCACCGCGATGCGGTCCGACAGGCTGAGCGCCTCGCTCTGGTCGTGGGTGACGAAGATCGTGGTGACGCCGATCTTGCGCAGGATCTCCTTGACCTCGACCTGCATGGCGCTCCGCAAATTCCGGTCGAGCGCCGAGAACGGCTCGTCGAGCAGCAGGACCCGCGGGCGGATGACGAGCGCGCGCGCGAGCGCGACGCGCTGCTGCTGGCCGCCGGAGAGCTGGCGCGGCCTGCGGTCCTCGAGCCCGGCAAGCTTGACGAGGGCGAGCGCTTCCTCGACCCGGCGGGCAATTTCATCCCTGGCGATCCGCCGCATGCGCAGGCCGTAGCCGACGTTCGACGCCACGCTCATGTGCGGAAACAGCGCGTAGTTCTGGAACGTGATGCCGATCTGGCGCCGATAGGTGGGGAGATCGGTGACGCGCTCGCCGTCGATTGCGACCTCGCCCGTGTCCGGCGTCAGGAAGCCGGCCACGACATGGAGCAGCGTGGTCTTGCCGCAGCCGGAGGGCCCGAGCAGCGTCATCAGCTCGCCGCGACGCACCTCGAGCGAAACCTCGTGCAGCGCGGTCACATGGCCGAAGCGTTTTGTGATGCCGTCGAGCCGCACCGCGACGTCGGTCGCGGCTGGGCCGGCGCGCAGCCGTTCAGCGGGCGGGCTCAACGGCGAGCACCTTTCCCAGCCCGAGAAAAACGTTGGCGAACGCCAGCAGCGCCGCGGTCGCCACGATGTAGATGACCGAGATCGCCGCCATCGACGGATCGGCGAACTCGCGCACGTAATTGTACATGGCGACCGGCAGGGTCTGGGTCCGCTGCGCGGTGACGAACAGCGAGGCGGTGAATTCGTTGAACGACAGGATGGCGGCGAACAGCCAGCCGCTCACCAGGCCGGGCAGCAGCAGCGGCAAGGTCACCGTCAGAAGGACGCGGCCGGGCGGCGCGCCGAGGCTCGCCGCGGCCAGCTCCAGGCGCCGATCGAGATTGCGCAGCGAGACATAGAGACTGCGCAGCACGAAGGGGAGCACCAGCACCACGTGGCAGGCGATCACCACCGCAAACCCGCGCGCCATCCCGAGCTGGGCGGCGAGGATCAGGAAGCCGAGCCCGACCGTGAAGTGCGGCACCACCAGCGGCGACAGCAGGACGGTTTCGAGCGCGCGCTTGCCGCGGAACGCGTAGTGGTCGAGCGCGAACGCGAAGGCGGCGCCGACCACGAGCGCGATCGACGACGCCCATGCGGTCACGATCAGGCCGTTGCGGAAACCGGCCTGAAAGTCCTCGTAGGCGATCGCCTTGGCGAACCACCGCCACGACCAGGTCTCGGGCGGAAACGACAGGATCGCCCGGCCGTTGAACGCAGCGAGCGCGACGACGACCGCCGGCAGCACCATGAACAGGACAATGGCGGCGACCGTGATCATGCCGAGGAGGCGCAACAGTTTGTCTGGTCGCACGCGGGACATGTCAGTGCGCCCCGATCTGTTCCAGCGGACGGGCGGCGGCCCGCGCGAGATAAATCACCGCAAAGGCAAGCGCGAGTCCGGCGACCGAGAGGCTCGCCGCGAAGGGAAAGTTGAAGCTCGCGAACCCGAGCTGATAGACGAGGTTCGACACCATGTTGACCTGGCCGCCGCCGATCAGCTGCGGGGTGGCGAACGCGCTGAACGTCCAGGCAAACGCGGTGGTGACGCCGGCGATGATGCCGGGCATCGAGAGGGGCAGCGTCACCGTGAGAAAAACACGGATCGGTCCGGCGCCGAGGCTCGCGGCAGCACGCTCGAAATCGCGGTCGATATGCGCCAGCGCCGCCGCCAGCATGATCGTCATCACCGGCACGGTGACGTGCACGAGCGCGGTGACGACGGCGAACCGGGTGAACATGAACTGCACCGGCTGCGCGACCAGCCCGGCCTTGAGCAGCATCGCGTTGACAAACCCGTTGTTGCCCAGCACGACGATCCACGAATAGGTGCGCACGACCTCGCCGAGGAACAGCGGCGTCACCGTGATCACCAGCAGCGCGGATTTCAGCGCCGCGCTGCGCGCATGCACCAGCGCATAGGCGAGCGGATAGCCGACGAGGAGCGTGAACAAGGCGGTGAGGAAGCAGATCCAGACGGTGTCGAGGAAAACGCGGGCATAAAGGGGCTTCATCAGCGCCGCAAAGTTGGCAAGCGTGAAAGCCCCCGGCTCGAGCGAGCCCGGCACATAGGCGCGCAGGCTGTACTGCATCACCGCCGCCAGCGCCGCCATGAAGCCGAGCGCGCACAGCGCGGCCGGCGACACGAAGGTGCGCAGGAACGGCCGGGTCACGGTGCGGCGATCGTGACGGCCGTGCTCCATGGAGCAGCGCAGGGTCGGCTGCGCGCGCGCGTCAATTCATGATGTTTTCCGCAAACCATTTGCGCCATTCGGCGGTCTTCTCCGCGCGCAGCTTGTGATCGATGATGATGGCTTGGCTGTTCCACTGTTCGGCGGTGATGAACACCCCCGGCAGCTTGGCGATGGCGGGATCGAGCGTCGCGTTGGCGACGGCCGGGCTGCCCTTCTTGAACGCGGCCACTTCCGCCTGCACCTGCGGGTCGAGCGCGATGTTGATGAACTTGTAGGCAAGCTCCGCCTTCTTCGATCCCTTCATGATCGCGATGGTGTCGATGCCGAGCACCGCGCCCTCCTTCGGGATCGCCAGCGCGATCGGCACGCCCTCGCCCGCCATGTAGTGCGCGTTCATCGACAGGATGACCTGGATCGGCGTTTCGCCGTTGGCAATGAGCTGCTGGCTGTTGGCGTCGTTGGTGTAGAACGCCTTGAAGCTGGGTTTGAGCTCCTTGAGCTTGCCCTGTCCTTTCTCCCAGGTGGCCGCATCGCCGCCGGCGAGCTTGGCGGCGACGACGATGAGATGGCTCGGATCGAAGTCGGGCGCGGCGAGCTTGCCCTTGATCTCGGGCTTCCACAGATCCGCCCAGCTGTCGAACTGCATGCCTTTCACGAGGTCGGGCCGGTAGCCGATGGTGTACACATAGGCCCAGGTGCCGATGTGGTAGGGGCTGATCTTCGCCTGCGCGACCAGGTTCCTGGCGTTCGGCACCTTGGCAAGGTCGAGCTGCTCATAGAGCCCGTCATTGGCGTAGAGCCAGCCGACATGCGATGTCGTGAACGTGATGTCGCTTTCCGGGTTGCCCTTGGCAAGCTTCTCCTTGTTCAGCCGGTCGATGGTGCCGCCGGTGTTGTATTCGACCGGCACGCCGGTCTGCGCCGTGAACCGCTTGCCGATGATGTTGGCGACCATGTCGCGCCAGCTGCCGCCCCACACGCTGACCACGAGCTTGTCCTGCGCCGCGGCTTCGTTGGGCGCCCACAACGCCCCGAGCAGCGCCAGCGCGCCAATTACGATGCCAAGCCGCCTCATGCCCAATCCCTCCGCTTTCCCGCCCGCCATTGTTCGTTCAGACCGCCGAAGTTGTCCAGCGCCGCCCTCGCACCAACCCAGGCTTGTCATGCGGGGAAATTTCGATGCCCTCCGCCCATTGGTCCGCGCGAGCGCTTATGAATAAGATGCACGCACAGCCGAAGCGGAGCCCCCGATCAAATGAAGCAGCAGGAAACCCGCAGCGTCGCCGCCGCCTATCTCGCGCTGCTGGCCGACCGCGGCGTCGACTATTTGTTCGGCAATGCCGGGACGGATTTCGCCCCGCTGATCGAAGCCTATGCCGAGGCCGCGCAGGCGGGCATCGCGGTTCCGCGGCCGATGCTGGCGACCCACGAGAACCTCGCGGTCGCGATGGCGCACGGCTACGGCATGGTCTCGCGGCGCATCCCGGCCGTGATGGCGCACGTGAGCGTCGGCACCGCCAACATGATCTGCGCCGCCATGAACGCGTCGCGCGAGAACGTCGCCATCCTGCTCACCGCCGGCCGCTCGCCGCTGACCGAGACCGGGCTGCCGGGCTCGCGCGACGGCTATATCCACTGGGCGCAGGAAATGTATGACCAGGCGGGGATGCTCCGCGAGATCGTCAAGTGGGATTACGAGCTGCGCAACGGCGAGCAGCTCGCGACCGTGGTCGACCGCGCGCTGGCGATCGCGGCGAGCGAGCCGCGCGGCCCGGTCTACCTGACGCTGCCGCGCGAGGTGATCGCCGCGCCGATGCCGCATGCCGCGCCGGCGCCGTCGCGGCTCAACGCCGCCGCGCCCGCGGCGCCCGATCAAAGCGCGATCGCCGCCGCGGCGCGCCTCGTTGCCCAGGCAGAGCGGCCGCTGATCGTGACCGCGAACGCCGGCCGGGACCCCGCAGCGTTCAGCGCGCTGGCGCAATTTGCCGAGCGCTTCGCCGTTCCGGTCGTCCAGCATCGGCCGCGCTATCTCTCGCTGCCCTCCTCGCATCCGATGAACCTCGGCTTCGACCCGGCGCCCCTGGTCCCCAAGGCCGACGTGATCCTGGTGCTCGAGAGCGACGTCCCATGGCTTCCCGGCCGCACCGCTCCGGACCCGGCCTGCAAGGTCGTCCAATGCGGGCTCGACCCGCTGTTCTCACGGTATCCGATCCGCGGCTTTCCCTGCGATGTGGCCATCACCGGATCGACCGCGGCGACGCTTGCGGCGCTGACCGCCGCACTCGCGGACGGAATTGACGCGCAGGCGATCGAGCTGCGCCGGCGCTGGATCGCGGACGAGCGCGTCGCGCTCCTCGCGTCATGGAAGGCAACACGCGACGCCGCCGCGCACAAGAACCCGGCCGACCCCGCCTGGGTGAGCCATTGCATCGACCGCGCCAAGGATCCACGCGCCATCGTGATCAACGAGTACACGCTGTTCCTCGAGCACTGCGCGTTCGAGCATCCCGACCTCTATTTCGGATCGAGCTCCGCGTCGGGTCTCGGCTGGGGCGCGGGCGCGGCGCTCGGCGCCAAGCTGGCGCGGCCGGACCGCCCGGTCATCGCCGTGGTCGGCGACGGCGCCTACATGTTCAGCAATCCGGCCGCCGTGCACCATGCCGCGGCCCTGCATGAGCTGCCGGTGCTGTTCGTCGTCATGAACAATGGGATGTGGGGCGCGGTCGAACGCAGCACCCGCGCCATGTATCCGGACGGGCGGGCGGCGCGCAGCAATGACCCGCCGTTCGTGCGCCTCAAGAACCTGCCGGCGTTCGAGCGCATCTGCGAGGCGGCGGGCGGCTACGGCGAAAGGGTGGACGACCCGGCCGCCCTCCCCGCCGCGCTCGCGCGCGCCATCGCGGTGGTGCACGACGAGCGGCGGCAGGCGCTGCTCAACGTCATCTGCGGCCCGGGCGGCTCGGCCTAGAGCATGATCCCGAAAAGTGGGTACCGGTTTTCGGAAAAAAGATCATGCTCCAACAATAAGATAAAGCGGGATGACGATTCGAAGAAGAGTCATCCCGCTTTATGCGCGCGCCCGCATCAGGCCATGACCCGCTCGTCATCCCAGACCTTGTCGGGCATCGGCAGGCCGGCAAACGCTTCCTTGGTCGGCGGCCGGTCCGGCTCGATGCCCAGCAGGCCGAGCACCATCACGAGCTGGCGCACGTGCTGGCCCGAGTGCCAGGTGGTCCGCTCGAGATAATCGTGCAAGGTCACGTCGCCGTAGTAGACATTCGCCTTGCGCGAAAAATCGGTCGTCCGGCCCGGACCATCCCACCATGCCTGGAATCGCCGCAGCACGTCTTGTCCATAGGCGAGGATTTTCGCCTGCGTGTCGCTCCCCGGCGCCGGCACCCGACCGTAGGCCCCTTCCTGGAGCGGCAGGCCCTGCACCTCGTGCTCCAGGAAAGCGTCGGCGATGTTGAAAATGTGATAGCCGAGCTGGGCGTAGCTGCGCGGCCGGCGCGGCAGCAGGCGGCCGAGCTTGTCGTCGGGGATCTGCGCGAACAGCCGCTGCGCCGTCGCCTGGATCTCGATCAGCCGCGCGGCCAATTCGGACGCGGGCAGCATCTTCGCCCCGCCCCAGGGGATGCCGGCGACGCGCGCCACGTCGCGCAGGACCTGGCCGTTCGCCCAATCCTCGCCGCGCCGCACGATCGGCACCGTGCGGATGCCCAGCGCCGCCAGCTCGGCGAAGCCGTCCTTGTCGTCGAGCACGTTGACGGAGACGAAGGGAACGCCGTGCTTGGTCAGGAACTCCTTCATCCGCAGGCAACTGGTGCAGCCGGGCTGCCAGTATGCTTTGATGACGGAGGCTTGAGCGGATGCTTGCGCCATGGTGATGCTCCTCGAACGCCGGCGCAGGATACTCCGCCCGCCCGGCGGTGCAAGGACGCCCTGACATGACATCCGCCCCGGGTCCGGCGATTCACCTCAACGGCGTGCGCTATCGCTGGCCCGACCGGCCGGTCGTGGTCGTCTGCAATGACGGCGGCGATCCCGCGTATCTCGACCATGCCCTCGAGGAGGGACTGGTTCCCAACGTCGCCCACTTCATGGCGACGGGGTTCAGCGCGATCGCCCAATGCGTCATCCCGAGCTTCACCTGTCCCAACAACGTGTCGATCGTCACCGGCAGCCCGCCCTCGATCCACGGCATTTCCGGGAATTTCTACCTCGAGCCGGAAACGGGGAAGGCGGTGGTCATGACCGGCCCCGAGCTGATGCGCTCGACCACGATCCTGGCGGAGTTTTCACGCCAGGGCGCCAAGGTTGCGTCCATCACGGCCAAGGACAAGCTGCGCCGGCAGCTCGGCAAGGACATGAACATCGCCGGCGGCAGCATCAATTTCTCCTCGGAAAAGGCCGATGCATGCAATAAGCGCGAGCACGGCATCGACAACGTGCTCGAACGCGTCGGCCTGCCGCTGCCGGACATGTATTCGGCGGACTTGTCGCTGTTCGTGCTCGAGGCCGGCATCAAGCTGCTGGAGACGGAGAAGCCGCTCATCATGTATCTGTCGCTGACCGACTATATCCAGCACACATATGCACCCGGTGAGCCGGAAGCCGACCGCTACTATCGCGACATGGATGCGCTGCTCGGGCGCCTGCACAAGCTCGGCGCGGTCGTCGGGCTCGTCGCCGATCATGGCATGCGCGCCAAGTCGAACCCCGACGGCTCGCCCAAGGTGGTGTGGCTGCAGGACGCGCTCGATCGCAAATTCGGCAAGGGCGCAACCACGGTGATCTGCCCGATCACCGATTATTTCGTGGCGCATCATGGGTCGCTCGGCAGCTTCGTGCGCGTCTATTGCCACCGCGACGCGACGCCCGAGGCCGTGATGCGGCTCGCCCGTGCGCTTCCCGGCATCGAAGCCGTGCATGACAAGGCGACCGCCGCCCGCCTGTTCGATCTGCCGATCGACCGCGAAGGCGACGTCGTGGTCATCGGCGACGGCGAAACCTGCATCGGAACGACACCCTCCGCGCACGACCTGTCGGCCCTCGACGGCCATGCGTTGCGCACCCACGGCGGCATCGCCGAGAGTCGCGTCCCGTTCATCCTGAATTATCCGCTGAATGCGACGTATGCGGAACGGGCTGCGCGCGGGGATCTACGCAATTTCCACATCTTCGACTTCGCCATCAACGGCGTCGTGACGTGAGGAAGCGATATCTGTTTTTCGATGACTCGCAAGTTCTCGCGTCTCCGCGTTAGTTCTGCTCGGGCTCCGAAAGCAGCGCAACAGCGGACGTGGCAGTACGTCACTTTCGTGCCAAATCCAGACGCTTGGTGGGAAGAAATCCCACGCTGGCCGATTGCACTTTAGAGGACCATTGGCAGCTGTTCGCTGCGGCTGTGCAAACACAACAATTGCAACGCTATTCCGTCAAACCGGCGGCGCGGAGTGCCTCACCGAGAGAGGCGGCAAGCGCCGGTGCGCAATTCACTCCGGAGAATTGCCGACTGTACCGAAAAGCAGGCTGCAGTTCCATCACTCGCGTCGCAGCGGCCTTGGCTTCTTCAAGTCGCCCGACCTTCACGAGCGCTGCCGCCAGCAACATATACGAGATGCTGAAGGCAGGATTGGATTGCACGGCCTTGTAGGCGGCTTTAGCCGCTTCTTCGTAGCGTCCGCGGTGGAAGTGCCCGAGCATCAACGAGTGAAAAGCA
>WNFB01000643.1_pt1 | contig 33996 bp, 35 predicted proteins | sample 5400501 | NCBI WGS metagenome assembly WNFB01 (sample SAMN13153341, study PRJNA577476) | soil metagenome | isolation source: 200 cm saprolite under Douglas fir tree site 2 hole 1 | place: USA:California | collected 2015-04-18
GACATGTTCCAAATACTTGCCCACGATCTGAAGCTCGACAATAACGTCGACTTCGCAGAACTTGCCCGAATGACAGAAGGATACTCAGGCGGAGACATCAGAGACCTCTTCCAGTCAACCCAATTGAGAGTCGTCCGGAACTTCTTCACACACGGAAACGTCGGCGACCTCAGTTCTGTTCCAGACGCCATCACAATGGAGGACTTCCAGTCAATAATCACCGGCCGCCGACCCAGCGTTTCACAAGGCAACCTAAAGCGATACTACGACTGGGACGAATCGTTCAAGGCAGCCTAGGAGAGTGCAAGAGTGAATTTGGATGGAACAGACTATCGAATCCTCGCAGAACTCGTAGAGAACTCCAAACAGTCCTACGTCGAGATCGGCCGAAAGCTCGCTCTCCATCCTAACGTCATAGCCTACAGAGTCAACAGACTCGAGGATCAAGGCATCATACGTGAATACACGACCCTTGTCGATTTTTCGAAGCTCGGATTATCCGAACAGGTCGTTGTGGCGGCAAACTTCCCCTCTGACTCGTCGAGAGAGGACATCATGAAGCAGATCTGTGAGATTCCAGAGACAGTCAACGTGATCAGTTCTCTCGGAACTCCGGAAGGTTTAGTGTTCATCGTTGCTCGAAACAAGGAGGACGTTAACGCAGTTCTTGGAAAGCTCCGGTCGATGAATCTTGACATCGACTTCGCCTCCTCCGTAATCCGGACTTACGATGAGGGCCGTTTAGGAACTTACTTCAGGGCCATGGCCGGGACTGAAGAGAGGTAGCCGGCTATTGGAGAGACCCAGCTGGGCTCCAGTCGTACTCTCAGGAGCACTTCCCAGAGAACTATCGGACCTGCTTGCAATATCGATTCTAGCTCTCGCTAGCCTCGAAAGCGTATTCGCCCAGCTCCAGCCATTCAATCAGCCCGCCTGGTTGGCAACGTTACTGGTTCTTGTGCCAATGACGTGCGCATTAGCAGCTCTCTCTAATTCATCCAGGACCCAGAAGGAGGAACTTGCACTATTTGCATATGGAGGATCAGGATTGCAAATTCAGCTTCGGTACATTCTACGGGGAGTTGTCGTGTCAATCATCGGACTATCCCCTCTTTGGCTAAGATTCTTGGCGACCGAGAGTATTCTCTCAACCAACCTAGTCTTGCTCCTTCTCTCCGCAATTGTCGGAGGATTAGCCTACGCTGCGCCCGCTCTCAAACGGACCCGTTCCCTGGCATTCGTTGAACAATACAAGGGTTAACCAAATGAAATCACTCCTAGAATGCAGGAACATCACAGTCGCCTATCCCATCGCCGACGGGATTCTCAGACTCTACGGCGAAGGAGTTTCGTTCACTCTCGAAGAGGGAGGATTCCTCTCGGTCGTCGGGGGATCAGGCTGGGGCAAGTCGACCCTCGTCAACATAGTGCTCGGCTTAGAGAAACCAACCAGAGGAATAGTCCAGCTAGAGGGCGAAAACATGACTGAACTCTCGTTCGTAAAACGTTCGGCACGAGTCAAGACGTCGGCCGTTTTCCAGCGACCAACCGCGCTCCCACAACTCACAGTTCTCCAGAACCTTCACCTCGCACTCTCAATGATGGGAGTTCCCAAGAGGGAGAGAGATGAGAGGATCAAAGAATCGATGACCTTCTTTGGGTTGGAGAAGCTCTCTCACTCGTACCCAGACTCACTAAGTGCCGGACAGAAGAGAAGGATTGACCTCGCAAGAGCACTCGCAGCAAAACCCCGTTTTCTGGTATTGGACGAACCAACCGGCGATCTCGACTCTTCTGTAACAAACCTAGTAATGCCTTTGCTAAGGGGATTGAACAAAGATCATGGAATGACAATCCTCATGACGACCGCGCTCCCACGACACGCATCCGCCGCAAAGCACCAGATCCACCTGAGACCCCCGATATTCCAGACCGAACAACCAATAGCTAGGTAAGAAACATGTTCAGAGACAACCCATCAATCACAGACAGGCTTCGCGAAGCAATCAAGCCCACACCCGTCAAGCGAAGAATCCAGATGGCAGCCTACAAACTGCGCACTCAGACAACAAGGCTCGAAAAATCGATCGGCCAGATGGAGTCCAGGGACAGAACACTACACAACAAATGCGTCAAGGCTCTTGAAGTAAGAGATACTCAGAGCGCGACACTCTTCGCGAACGAATGTGTCCAGATTCGTAAGCTGATCAAAACATCGCTCAGCAGTCAGATCTCGTTGGAACAGGTACTTCTCCGCCTGGAGACCGTTGAACAGTTTGGCGACATGATCCACAGCATGGGAAGCGTACGAGGCATTCTCACCACCGTTAGGAACGAGTTGGAAGGAAAGCTCCCAGAGATTTCGACTGGAATACATGACATCGAGGACTCCTTAGAGAATCTCACCACTGAAATTGGCGAAGTAGTGGATTCTGACGGAACCTATGTGTTGCCCAGCGATGATTCAGCGAAGATCCTCAAGGAAGCAGATCTCATGGCAGAGCAGAAAATGAAAGAAAAGTTCCCGGAAATTCCTCAGATCCCCGTTGACGCGCACAGGGTAAGGTGAACAAACGATGCTTTCTCCAGAGCTTGAGACCCGCGCCTTCCTTGGCCGCCCGGTAGTTGACATCTATGGCAGAAGCCTCGGACGAGTTATTGGAATCGAAAGAAACGCTTTCGGAGAACTCGAAGGGGTTCAAGTCGAGGCTGCTGGAGGGCATATCGTCACTGCTAAGGCTCGCCAACTTGGTCTCACCCCGAAGCTCATCACGCTGACACCTGACTGGAAACTTGAGGCCCTCGACGTTATCTCCGAACTTTCTCTTTTGCGTAAGCGAATCAGCGCTCTGGAATCCTTGAGAGACACGAAGGAGATAGAGGGAGAGATCTACACGGAACTTTTGGATTCACAAAAAGCAGGCTATTACGACAAAGTCAAGATGGCCGAAGCTTTGTCCGCCTCGATGAAGCATCGACTGTCAGAAGTGGGTAGTCAGATTTCCAGTCTTACAAGGTACCTCGTAAATGCGAAATTGGATCACAAAAGCGGGGAGCTCGACGAAGAGTCACTAAAACTGGCCCAGGGTTCAATAGAACCAACACTTCATCCTCTCATCGCCGAAAGGAACGATTTGGCAGGATCGCTTAGGACCTTTGAAGAAGTCCTGCCATCAAGGGTTACGGTCAGTCAGGGTCGGCCTTAGCTCTATCCTCTGCTACATTTCCAGGGTCCGTTCACTCAACGGTAATATATCCTCCCGGTCAGCTAGCCAGGATAGCTGGTCATCATCCTGATTGCCGACATTGACCGGGAGATGGAGAGGAAGAAAGTCGAGTCCATTCTGGTGTTCGGAGACTCGACGGTTGGAAACCCTGATCTACGCTATGTTGTCGGAGCTTCGGTGGCGAGGGGCGGAATCTACGTCAAACGCAAATCACATGATCCCACGCTAATCGTTAGCAACATCGATGTCGGCAGTGCCCGTTTAGGCCGGGTCCGAAACATTCGCACATATTCCGACTATGGACTTGAACGCCTCTCGCGAAGATATGATCGGGACGAGGCCAGAGCACGGTTCTATGAAAAAATCATCAAGGACACAGGTGCGAGCTGGCCAATCGTGCTAGCCGGACGAAACGAGACCTCAAACTCTCTCTTACTTATCGACGCTCTGCGTAAGAAAGGAATCAAGGTCGTGGGCGAGAAGACCCCGACAATATTGGAGGTTGCCAGAGAGACAAAAGAGCGACGTGAAATTGAGAAACTCCGGGAAATGGGCAAAAAGACGAGTAAGGTCGTTGAGAGGACAATTCGTTTTCTATCCAAAGCTAGACCACGAGGAAGGAAGGTCACTCTCAAGTCGAAGCCATTGACCGTTCATACAGTCAAGAGGATCATCAATGGCTTCTTGGCTGAAGAGGGGATTATTGCCCCGGAGGACACTATCTTCGCGCCGGGAAGAAAATCGAGCGACCCCCACTATGATGGAAAGTCAGGCGACCTAATTCGTATAGGAGAGCCGATAGTCTTCGACATATTCCCATCCGAACCTGACGGGTATTGGCACGATTGCACCAGAACCTACACATTTGGATCCCCGCAAAGGAAGGTCAAGGAGATGTACGATGCTGTGCTCGAGGCACAGACTTCTGCAGTCGACATGGTACACGAACAAGTCTCATGCAGTGAAATGATGGTCAAAGTCTGCGAACTCTTCGAAAGGAAAGGTTACCCGACAGTCCGGTTGATAGCCAAAGGCAACAAGGAAGCGAGGGTCAGAGGCTTCATGCACGGTCTCGGACACGGAGTAGGCCTAACAATCGGCGAGAGACCCTATCTCACCCTCTACGGGAAGGAGAGGTTGCGGAAAAACTCAGTCGTCACAATCGAACCGGGACTATACGACCCCAAGGTCGGAGGAGTAAGAATTGAAGACATAGTCGTGGTCGGATCACCCTCAGAGAACCTAACACACCTACCAAAACATCTGCAGATATGATCAGGAGGCGGAAATCATAGATGGCAGACTGGACGGGGATGCAGCCCAGACCCAGAGTCAAGGTCATCTCTTCCGGAGGAGTCGTCTACCGCGTCGAGAACGGCATTCCTCTCTTCCTTCTTCTGACTAGTAACAAGCGCGGGATCTGGTGCCTGCCCAAGGGGTTGATCGAAGAGAATGAGGACGAGGTTACTACTGCGATGAGGGAGGTCAGAGAGGAAACTGGAGTGAGTCGCGTGAAGCTCCGTGGAAAGGTGGGCTTGATCAAGTACCAGTTTGGATTCCGTGCAAAAACGTTCGACAAGACAGTCCACTTCTTCTTATTCGAGACAGACCAAGCCGATGCGAAGGTGGGAACGGAACACGACGCCATGGAATGGATGCCTTACGAGAAGGCCCTGCCGACGCTCTCGTATCCGAACGAGAAAGACATGTTGACCAAGGCATGGAACATGATACAGGCGAAAGCAAACCAGCCAAAGACCCCACCCCCCGCGCAACAGGAATAACAAAGAGCCTCTCCTCGGTCCCCGAGCATGTCCCAACCTAAACAGTCGCGGTTGAAAGTGTACAACACCCTAACGCGCCACCTCGACGACTTCCAGCCAATCCATCCGGGGAGAGCGAACATGTTTGTCTGCGGCCCGACAGTCTATGACGTATCACACATCGGACACGGCAAGAGCTACGTTGCCTACGACATCATAGCTCGCTATCTCAGAAAGAAAGGATACAGCGTATTCTTCGTCCTGAACATCACCGACATTGACGACAAAATCATCAACAGAGCCAAAGAGACCAATGAGAATCCTCTCAAACTTTCCGAGAAATACGCCCAGGCATTCTACAAGGACATGAAGGATCTACACGTCAACAGCATAAACCTCTACGCGAAGGCTTCAGACTACATCCCTGAGATCATCAGCCAGATCCAGGGACTAATTGACAAGGGAATCGGCTACAAGATAGCAGGAGGAGTTTACTACGACATCTCCAAGTTCCCCGACTACGGCAAATTATCAAGACAGAACCCGGAACAGCTGACTGTTCACCGCGTCGACCCAGACCCAGAAAAACGGAACCCAGGAGACTTCGTACTCTGGAAAGCCCAGAAACCGGGAGAGATCGCCTGGGACAGTCCATGGGGTAAGGGACGACCCGGCTGGCACATCGAGGATACAGCGATAACACTCACACATTTTGGCCCGACCTATGATCTACATGGCGGGGGGACCGAGCTTATCTTTCCGCATCACGAGGCAGAGATCGCACAAGCCGAAGGACTGACAGGAAAGAAGCCGCTGGCAAAGTATTGGGTGCACACCGGGCTGCTGAGCATAAAGGGGCAAGAGATGCACAAATCACTTGGCAACTTTGTCCCAATACAAGAAGCGATCCAGAAGGTCGGAGTAGAAGCGCTTCGCGTTCTCTACGCTTCAACCCATTATCGCAGTCCGTTAGACTACACGGAAGAAACGCTTGTCCAGGCAGCCAGTCTCGCCCGCCGATTTCGTCGAGCCTATGATCAGCTTCAGAGACTCGTAGGAGTCAAATCCGAAGACAAAGGCGAAGACGAAACGATTAGGCGGCAGGTGAGCGAGGCACGATCTGAATTCTTCGCGGCAATGGACGATGATTTCAACACGCCCTGCGCTCTCGCGGCATACATTAGAATCGTCGGAGTCGCTGAGGATCGCGGCAAATCTCTAAGCACTGAATCTGCCTCGGTGCTTCTCGAAGCCATGAAGGATCTCGGTTCGATACTTGGACTGCTGGAGACCGAGTCCGTCCCGAGACAAGAATTTCTCCAATTGGTGAACCTCCTTGCCTCTCTTAGGAATGAGTTGCGTGCGAAGCGTGAATACGCACTCTCCGATCGGATTAGAGAGCAAATGCAGAAGGCGGGCGTGACTGTCGAAGATGAGGCGCAGTTGCAGCCTAGTTAGCATACGGGAGATTGTTTCTTTCTGCCCTTTTCGGGCTTGAGAACGTCTTTCGCCTCATCCAGCTGTTTGAATGAGCCAATGTCGTAGTGGCGCTCCTTCGTCAGGAATCCATAGACTTTCTCTCCCTTTGCAATAACTTGGGGGAGGACATCCGCAGCCAAGTCCGCTCCAGCTGACAAGTACGGCAGGAAGCCTGGCTCGCAGACATAGACGCCAATCGAGACCGGGTATTCAGGCAGGATTGGTTTCTCGGCAAAATACTCTATTCGACCCTCGCGGTCGACCCTGCCGACTCCATAGTCGATCTTGACACCAGTGCTCAACGCCAAGGTGCAGACTGCGCCCTTCGACTTGTGGTATCTTATCATCTCACTTAGATCCAGCTCAGTAAGAACATCCCCGTAATAGATCACGAACGTGCCATCCACGTGAGCGGAGGCCTCCTTCAAAGCGGCAGCCGTACCCATCCGTGGCGTAATACTGTACCCGATGTTCACGCCGAACTTTGATCCATCATCCAGATGGTTTCTGAAGACCTCGGAATCAGCATCCGACAATAGCATCATGATGTTCTTGATGCCATGCTTCGAAAGGTAGCTCACGACATAGTCGATGAACGGCTTGCCCCCGATTGGTATCATTCCCTTGGGAACGTAGCTCGTCAAAGGAGAGAGACGAGTCCCCGCACCACCCGCAAGCACGAATGCCCTCATCGTGGCAAACCTTGCCGGGGACGCACAAACTCCATTCTATAAGGGCTTCAGGGATCGATAGCTAAAGCAATCGAAATCGTTCAGAACAAGCCCGGATCAGGAATCGGGAGAGGCGATTCTGATCTGCGAGATCTTCACGCTGATTCTAGCGCATAACTTGCAGCTCGAAAAACGGTCGACCGTTCCATTCCACGCCCTAAACCGCAAGACCCGCCTAGAACGGTTCCAACTGGCAGCACCCCTAGCTAGAAAATCTCGAAAGTAGTTACTCCTCGCGACACAAAACAGCACTCTTGGAGAAATTCTCAATTGAAATTGGCGGGTCTATTATCTCTACATTTCCGCTATCTCCTCTTTTTCTGCTATCTTTATTTTTCTACTAACTATTTCTCGACCCCCCCGGGGGGTATCGTAAACAAAAAAACTCCTTCACACTTTACACGGCGCCCAAACGCCGAGAACCCTAAACTACAGTCTTATCGTTTTCGACGCTCTGGCCGAACCGTGGCGACAGCATGAACCGGGACACGACCCGGACCCGCCAATCGCCGATGCCGCCTCCTATCCCCCGTCCTCCGAATCTCTTCCTGAGACTTACGCATCCAGTCAGGAATAACAAGAACACGTATCAGCTCCTGCACCGTCACACCCCGACTCCTCGCCAACTCCTTCAGCTTCAAGAAAATACCGCGATCAAGAACCTGCATGAACTTCACAGACTCCTTACCGTCACGCACCCCCGATCAACCTCTCGAAACCATGCCAACACGCTCCAGCTATACATGGCTCACCTACTCTTCCTAGAGAATAACGTACAATCCGGCCCGGCAATCCATTAAATCACAACCCAGACCTCGGCACATACATGCTAGCATGCTTCCTCGACTCACCCAACAAAGTCGCAGTCAGAGATGTCCCAGTCCCAAAACTCGCACCAGGAGACCTTCTAGTCAGAATGGAAGCCAGCGGCATCTGCGGAACAGACCTCGAAAAAATAGAAGGCCAACTCGGACCCGGAGGCATTCTAGGACACGAAGTAAGCGGAACAATCGAAAAAGTCGCAAGCGACGTCACTAACCACAAGCCTGGCGACCGGGTAATAGCACACCACCACGTCCCATGCTACCAGTGCCCGGACTGCTCCAACGGCAACTTCACACTCTGCAACGAATTCAAGCGAACCAACCTCGACCCATGCGGCTTCGCAGAATACTTCCGAGTCCCACAATACAACGTCGAGAGAGGAGCAGTAATCCCACTCCCCCCAGAACTCTCGTTCGAAGAAGGAGCCATGATAGAACCTACCGCATGCTGCATCCGAGCAATACGCAGAGCCAACGTCCACCAAGACGAAAACATCCTGGTCGTAGGCCTCGGACCCACAGGCCTCACACAGATTCAACTACTCCGCAACGCAACAACCGGAAAAATAATCGGTAGCGATATCATCGATGCGAGGCTCAAACTCGGCAAGAAGCTCGCCGCAGACGAGACAGTCAACGCTCTCACAGAAGACGTACCTTCTCATGTTAGGAAAATCACCATTGACGGAGTCGACCTGGCAGTTGTATCAACCGGTAATGAGAAGGCGCTCAACCAAGCCTTCAGCTCAGTACGGAAAGGAGGCAGAATACTTCTGTTCGGAGCCCCCTCCCATGGAGCCTCGTATCAGCTTAACGTAAGCGACCTCTTCTCCCGCCAAATCACACTTCTCTCCAGCTACTCTTGCGTCGAGGCGGAGATGGAAGAAGCGATACGATTCGTGTCTGAGAGGAGATTAGACTTGAAGAGTCTCATCTCAGACCGGTTCAAGCTCAGAGACGCCGAAAAGGCGATGGAATTCGCTAAGACATCGAAGACAGCCATCAAGACGATAGTCGTTCCCCAATAGGACAAGCAACTTCACCAAAAGACTCTAAAGTCAAATTCGACAGGCTCTACTCTTCCTTGCGCGGCTATCACGTGAGGCAACTCGTGACTCTCAAACCAACAACACGCACAATCACCATTGGTCGAAGGGAAGCCTAGAATGCAACATGGATTCGGCGAGAGAATTGACCTCCTCCTTCAAAAGTCTGTGAGGGCAGCTTCGCGACTGGTCAAGGAGCGCCAGAAAGAGGCGCGCGAGAAGGGAATGCACCAAGAGCCTCCGAGCTTCGAGGAGTTTTCGGCCCTCGTGAATGACTTGATGGTGAATGGCAAGAGAGCTGATTTGGATCGTCTGCGAAACTTGAGCTTGAAGGAACTCTTTGAACAGACGTGGTCCCAGAAGCTACGCAATTATGCAATTCAGAGACAGATCAGAGATGCATATGACGCCCTCGTGAAGCGTTCGAAGAGAGATTCATGAAGGATTCCCTCCATTCGAATCACGCCTCATGAGGGAAAGGCTCCACGAAATAAGTGAACAAGGGTTAGTTGCTTATCGCTCAGATTTACGCGTAATATTCTATATTGGAGTTTGAAACCAGTAGTATTCGCCATTATTACGAACTTTTAGACGTAGGTCGGGCCAACGAGACTGGAATCTTGGTCGTTTGACCTGAGTCCCTCGTGGGGTCTTCGCCTCTCTGCGTGAGTGTTTTATACCCGCACCGTGCTCAATCGCGCTCAGTTGAGAACGAAATGCCAACAGCATACTGCGTAAAATGCAAGACAAGCATCGAGATCAAGGATCCACAGAACGTGACGCTCAAGAACGGCAAACCAGCCGTCAAAGGCGTCTGCCCTAACTGCGGAACCTCAGTCTTCCGCATAGGGAAAGCATAACCCGTCTCTGCCACAACCCAACCCACCCATTCTTCGTTTTTCCGTCCAAACTCCACGTTCGTAGAACCTTTTAACCCGAATCGGAGAATCTGTTAACGAGACAATCGTGAGCAAGGCCCTCCTCGGCTTAATGCTCCTTCTAACCATCACCATCGGTCTACTCAGCACCCCGAGAGTTCACGCCTCGGCAGCTATCCCACAGAACAGCCGCACCTTCTATCTCGCTTCATCCGGGATCCTCAGCTCATCCCGTCCAACAACCAGCGGTCCTCCCTCGAATGCTAACTTGACCAAAGGTCCAATCGACTTTGCCTTACCTCCATTACAATCGTCAGCAACCTTCTCCGGACAGGTGATCTTCTCCTTGTGGACAAATTGGAGCGGGAATAACTCTCTACTAGTCCCTACAAACCTCGTCGGGACGTTTAGCTACAAATACCCAGCTCAGAGCTGGACCAACACGTCCTCAACTCCATACAGACTGACCTACGGCCCTAAAAACGTCAGCATGAGCTTCAGTGTAACAGCGCCCGCACTTATCGAACAATCCTCAGTAATGGTCGAGATCTCTGCCACTTCTTTCCCACGCCATTCAAATGTTTCTCTGAGCTACGGATCAAGCCTCTATCCTTCTCTCGTAATTCTTCCCATGTCTGGTTATGAGGCGCTCTTTCCGGCCAACACAGTGAATATTCTTGACAATTCTCTCCGTCCAGCCACCTACTTCGGCTTGGACGCCGCGGCAGGGAACAATATCGTAGTCGTCAAATTGTTTGTTTCATCGGCTCTCGGATTTTCGGACATTTCAAGAGTAAACATGACAATTATCGATCCAGCATCTCACCCCGCACACAGGGCTACAAATGTTACAATGCAGCCATCCGCACCCACAAATCCTACCGGCCCGTTCGAATACATCGCATCATGGATCTACTCCAGCAACTCGACCCAAGGAACGTACCAAGTACTGTTGGACATAATAGACATTCAGAACCAGGTTGCGTTTGCATTCAACGGCCCCGCGAGTTTTGGACTAGTTCCACCAGGCTTCGTCCCATTTCCATACAATCTCATCCCGTACTTCATAGTGGGGGGCGTTGGAGCAGCAGGAGGGGTCGGCGGCGCCGTTCTTTACAGAAAAAACAGGAGAAAGAACTACCTGATCCCCTTCGACCACTTCAACACGTTGACTGGAGGGGAACTAAATGGTGGAACAGTTGTGACCGTGGAGGGAAATACCGGCTCCGGGAAGAGCCTTCTTCTTGAGCAGTTGATGAGTGAGGACCTCCGGAACGGTAGACCGTGCGTGTTCGTAACAACCGGAGATTTTCCGAACAACATCAGAACGAACTTGAAAACACTCGGTCTCGACGTCTCGGGGTACGAGCAGAACGGCCTACTCACCTTCGTAGACGGTTACTCCGCGGAAGCAGGCCAGGAATCAAAAGAGAAGATCTCAATCCCCTCCTTAGGTGACTTGACCACGTTAGGAATCAAGATCACCTCAGCACTCCCGTCACCCTCATTCAAAGGCGGAAGCCTCTACTTCGACTCCCTAACTCCGCTCGCCTCCAAAGCAAAACCAGAGAGCATAGTGTCATTCGTCCAATCAGTAGGCGCTAAGGTGAAAGGCCTCTCAGGCAAGGCGTTTTTCACGGTCGGACTAGGCATTGATGCTCCGGTACAACGGCAATTGGAGGACACCGCCGATTGCATCGTACAAATGGAAGCCTTCGAGGAATCAGGAAGTAGAAAGAGACGTCTGCGAATAGCAAAGTTCAGAGCGCGTAAGCACCAGGAAGGCTGGGCGCTGTTTACAATCGAAGACGGTAAGGGAATAATCTTCTACTCGAAGAAGCCACGAAAGTAGAATCCGCTAGAATACCTTGTCTCGCGGGAAGACTTCTATTCCCGTGACGCCAAACTGGTACGGACGGATCTGCGTGTCGTGAGAGATTCCCCGCATCTTCTCTATCTGAACTGCCCTCACCACATTGCCTTCATGGAACAGAGTATGCAGGAGGACTACTCCATGGGACAGGAATTCCTCCAGCTGGAACCGTCTATCCATCAATGACGTCTTCAACTCGCTCGTTATCAGTGAAGTACAGCCAGAATCTGCCAAGGCGTCGAAAAACGCGACCGTCGCTCTTCGCTTCTTCAACTCCTCCACATATCGAAGCATAAGCGAAGTAACCGGGTCCAGGGCAATACGACGAACGTTCTCTCCCTCCACAACCTTGTTGATAGTCTTCAGAAGCTCTGTAAAGTCTGAAACGTCAGTCGCCGACGCTCCATACGGCGATAGGCGGTTGCTATCGCCTCCAGTTCTTCTCAAACCGCTTGCATCAATGAACAGCAGCTTCCCCTTCTTCTCCATCCCATCAATGTCCCAATCGTAAGACTGGAGATTTCTCTTCACATGATCAGGGTGTTCGTCCAGTGTAACGTAGAGTCCTGTCTCACCTAACATCGCACCGTGATACAGATATTGCAAAGCGAAAGTAGTCTTTCCCGAACCAGGGCTTCCCACAATCAGAATGCACCTTCCGTCAGGGAATCCTCCTCCCAATAGTTCGTCTAGGCCTTTGATGCCGGTGGAAACTCTGTCCAAGAAGAATGCCAAGCGCTTTACGTCCCTTGAACCTATAAAAACAGTATCTCGAAAGACGGTCTAGACTTCTCTAAATTGGCCCTCGGGACTCTGAAGCCATATCTTAGACGATATCAGCTTGGACGAGATCTTCTCTAACAGCACGTTCCTAACAATCTGTCTGTTCGCCGGATCAGCAGCAAGGTTGCATCCTATCGCAAAACACCAGCAGACTCCCATGAACAAGAGCAAGTAGTGGACAAGGAGGCTGATGACAGGCTGCGTCTCGATGGAGTAGAGCAGAGTAAAACCCCCTGACACACCTACGACAAGTGAGAGAACTGTTGTATGAAAGGGTCCAACGTCTATTGTGCGCAGTCTCAAGCCCCCGAGGTAGGGCAGGGCAAGCGCAATTACCGGAACCATCAGAGACCCATACATAGTCAGAGTAATGTAATCTTGCGAGATCAACGAGATCACGTCCGACGTTTTCGCCAAGGGTGAGACAACTGGTAGATGATGCTTGGACAGATAAATCGCGAAAGAGATAACGACAGCGAGAATGATTGGGAAGTAAGTCAACTGTCGGCGTAGAGTTAGTTTAACTCCTCTTCCAGATCTTATCGACTCTAGCTCGGACACCTTTGCAGTGACGATGTGTGTTCCTCTAGTGATCATCAAATAGAGTTTGATAGCCTTGGTGGAGACAAATCCTCCGAAGAAGTACATGTAGGCGTAGCCGAGAGGAATTGCAACGAGTGAGATCAAGAGCGTACTTGTTAGGCCTAGCTCCAGAGAGATGATACCTAGTTGTGCACTTCCCGGACGGACCGCGTAAGTCACTAGGTACGACAGAAAGTGTACCGAGCCGATTAAGAATAGTAGGAAGGATGCTACGGAGCAGACGAGAAAGTTTCTGCGATTGTGGGAGCCTGAAGGTTTTGATCCCAATTCGCTCCAATCGAGGTCCGGTTCAATCTACCATATTTAGGAGAACTGGTCCCGGCTCAGTAGGGTCCAAGTTAAGAGGTAACGAACCATTCCCGAAGAGACCGACCAGATTCTGAGGCTTGTCAGAACCTACAGACCTAGTGGTCGCATTTCGATAAGAAGGATCGGGAGTTTTGTCAACGATGTCTTTCTCGTCAACGTCGACGGTGAAAAGTTCGTTGCTAAGCGGTATACGAATTGGATTTCACTAAAATGGGTCACACTCAGCCTCTACGGTCTCGGCAGTGTTCGATTCTCAATCTCAGGCCGAAGGCGAATGGAAGCTGAGTACGCCTTCAACTACCTCCTTTCCAGACGGGGACTAAAAGTCCCAGAGATCCTTGGAGCCGACGCAAAGTCCAGATCGATCCTCTTCTCATATGTCCCGGGCGACGGATTATCGACTCTTCTCGTTAAGCTGGCTCAGTCAAATCAGACCGGCCAGAGGGAGAGAGAAGCAGCTCGCACAGCTGGATTGCTCATGGCCAACGCTCACGAGCTGGAGGCTGCCTTGGGGGACACCAAACCCGAGAACTTCATCGTCGATCGCGATGGAAGAGTAACTCTCGTCGATCTAGAGCAGGCACGATACAAAGGGGATTATGGCTGGGACGTTGCCGAATTCCTATTTTACTCCGGCCACTACTGGCTGCCGTTCAACAAGGCTTTGCTCGGATATGTAGAGGCGTTCGTTAGTGGGTACTTGGAAAAAGGGTCCGCAAAAGTTCTGAGAAAGGCGGCTTCCCCAAGATACGTCCGAATCTTCTCAGTGTGGACCCCTCCCAACATCCTACACAATGTTCGGAAGAGACTGCTGGAAGCCTAAATCTGACTCAGGACTTAGCCAGCCCTAACCGTCGGCAAAGGAATGGTGCGGTTTAGTACTCGTCGTCCCCGCCCGGCATCGATGAGTCCTTTCCACCGCCTGGACCGCCCTTGTCGACGCCCTTAGAAGCTATCACATCATCGATTCTGAGAATCATGGATGCAGCTTCGGACGCCGATTTTATAACTTGTTGCTTGACTCTGAGAGGTTCGAGAACGTTCAGCTTCTTCATGTCCTTAATTTCACCGGAATACACATCGACCCCGAACCATGGATTAACTGCGCGTTCGTGCTTTGATCTTAGCTCAACAAGTATGTCAATAGGGTCTAGTCCAGCATTTTCAGCAAGGGTTGTTGGTACTGCTTCCATGGCCTCGGCAAACGCCTCAATTGCGAGTTGCTCCCGCCCTCCTACCTTGACTGCGTATTCCCGTAGGCGCTTCGCGAGTTCAGCTTCAGGAGCGCCTCCTCCCGCAAGGATCTTGCCATCTTCAAGAGCGTTTCTTACAACGGATAACGCGTCGTGGAGAGATCTGTCAGCCTCGTCGACCACGTGTTCAGTGCCTCCGCGTACTACGATTGTGACCGCTTTGGGATTCTTGGCGTCGCGTACGTAGACAAGTTTGTCATCTCCGATCTTGACCTCCTCAACCAGTTTGGCTTCGCCTAGGGCGTCCTTAGTGAGTTCTTTCACACTAGAAACTATTCTTCCGCCTGTAGCTTTGGACAGTTTCTCAAGGTCTCCGCTGCTGACGTTCTTGATGGCTGCGATTCCGGCCTTCGACAAGAAGTGTAGGGCAACATCGTCTATTCCTTTCTCTGAGAATACGACATTAGCGCCCGTCTTCTCGATTTGTGAGACCATGTCCTTCAGCATCTTCTCCTCTTCCTCGATGAAGAGATGCATCTGGTCAGGGTTGTTGATGTTGATTTTGGCGTCGAATTCGGTTTTTTCGTTTTCCAGTTTGGCGTTCAGCAATGCTATCTTCGCAGTCTCTATTTTCTTCGGCATCTGCGCGTGAGAGATCTCCTTGTCGATGACGATGCCTCTCACGAGTTCTGTCTCTTCGAGACCCTTGCCATGTTTCTTTACGATCTTGACCAGATCAATGTCAGCCTTTATTTTTCCGTCGACCTTCTCCGAAACCTGTTTGACGGCCTTGACAGCAATATCTGCGAAGTGCTCTTTCGCGACGACTATTCCTTTGCTGTACATCGATGTCATGGCGACGTGACGGAGCGTCGCATCGTCTTTTTCTGAAACGGGCATTGATAGTTTGTCGAGAATCTCTATCGCCTTCTCGGCCGCTTTCTTATAGCCATCTACGATAACGGTGGGATGGACGTCTTTGTCAAGAAGTTTCTCAGCCTTTTCCAGCAACTCTCCAGACAATAAGACAGCAGTTGTCGTGCCGTCTCCGACCTCGTTGTCTTGCGTCTTAGAAACTTCAACCAGCATTTTCGCCGCTGGGTGCTGAACATCAAGTTCCTTCATTATTGTCGCGCCATCGTTCGTTATGGTCACGTCACCGATCGTGCTGACCAGCATCTTGTCCATTCCCCTAGGACCAAGAGTTGTTCGGACGGTTTCCGCGACGATTTTCGCGGCAGTAATGTTGTTTCTCTGGGCTTCTTTCCCAGTAGATCGTCCCGTTCCTTCCTTGAGGATTAGTACGGGAACTCCCCCGATTGTTTGTGCAGACATTCATTCAAGCCTCTTTGAATTTGGAATTCCAGACTAGTTAGAAGACAGCGTTTCTTAAGGTTTACTCGGCAATGGTCGAGAAATCAGAATTCGCGACATGCCAAGCCTAGTTTCGTGCTTTCGAGGGGTTTGGACTGTCGAACAGGGATCTTAGAACCCTTCCATGGAGGCAAAGGTACCAATCTCCTCTTTTCAAATGGTCTAACGGTTTCTTCCCATGGCTACTCCAGAGAACCCGATGGCCTACCTGCTCCAATTCGGTCTTCGCAAGATCGAAAAGGATAGGCCTGAGCTAGCTAACGATCAAAAATATGCTGAGTTGAAGGGCCAGCTCTTACAAGATGCCGACGGTCATTTCCGAGAGATACAAGCCACCTACGCGACGGTCTTGAAAACTCAGTGCCATTGTGGCGGTCCATTGGAGCCAGTGGATCATGATTTCGGCCGAAGCGGTGGGATGATCTATGACAGCGTGGTAGCCAAGTGCCGTTCCTGCAGCTCAACTCAGAGCTTCCAGTTTCCCAAGGAGGGCTTCATCTCGGAGGCGAGGTCAGCTATGGCCTTGAGGGATTATTTGCAGCGAACCTACGGAGTGGATTATGCTGGGGTGGCTATGAGCGAGTTACAGAACCGCTCAGTCGGAGGATCCTGAAACGCTATTGCGTCCCAATGGTCTTTTCATACATTCTTCGGAAGGTCCAGCGTAGTGCATTTTTTAGCTCGTTGAGCCTCCGCTCATCGCCATAATTCTTGACGTGGATTTGCTTAAGGGTGGTCGCTTCTCGATCTATTTCGTAAGACAATACCTGGTCAGGCGAGAGCTGCTGATTTCTCGTCGATTCCTCATCTTTCACGTGTAACGGTTCGAGAACCTTGCCTACTAGGAATGATCGGAGAGGCGGAGCGTTCGCGTCGAACTTGATATCCTTGGAAGGAACGATCCTAAGATCCTGACCTTCAACAAAAATGTCAGCCAGCAGAACCCCGCTGATCGTTCTGATCGTCTGAGGAGGATTCGAGTCGATCGCTGTCGGAGATTCAGGAATAGATTTCGGGAGTTGGACCCGTCGATAGCTCTTTTCTGCAAGAATGTTGTCTACCGTTTCAAGGAACGATTGAAGGTTGTGGATCTCGTTCTGGTGTTCCGCGACTTTCTTTTCAAGATAGGATTTGAGTTCTGCTAAACGTTTGGTCGTCTTCTCTTGAGTATCTGACAATCGTCCCGCCGTTTGACCGGTTTCTGGGATTCTTAAATAATCCATCCCCACACTTTCGCGTTCTCATCTGGTGTGTTGGTTTGGAGGAAGCTGTCCGGGTCCAGGATCTTCTCACGGGCGGTCTGGATGGCAAAGAGGTTCTGGTCCGAGGGTGGCTTCAGAACAAGCGGTCGAGTGGAGGAATAATTTTCCTGTTCATCCGGGACGGATCGGGAGTCGTACAGTGTACAATCCGAAAAGGAGAAGTTGACGCTAAAGTCTTCGATCTCTTCCTCTCGACTCGCGTAGAGTCTAGCGTACAGGTCGAAGGTGAGGTCAAACCTGATCCGCGTGCTCCGGGGGGAAGGGAGATCGTGGTCCACTCTGGCAAGGTTGACTCCGCGGCCTTGGAGGAGTTTCCCATTGCGAAGCAGTTTCAAGGGCCCGACTTCCTGCTGGACAAGAGACATCTCTTTGTCCGAAGCGACAAGATGCGCGCCGTTCTCAAGCTCCGGGCGGTTGTACTGTCGGCTGCTCGCTCGTGGCTCGACTCTCACGATTACTTGGAGGTCCAAGTTCCGACGCTAACATCCGCGGCTGTAGAAGGCGGAGCGACCTTGTTTGAGGTGAAATACTTCGATGAGAAGGCGTACCTTACGCAGAGCTGGCAACTGTACGCAGAAGCGTTGATCGCCAGTGTTGGGAAGATCTATACTATTGCTCCGTCGTTTAGGGCGGAGAAATCTCGGACTCGGAGACATCTCACAGAGTATTGGCATCTCGAAGCGGAGGCACCGTACGTTGATTTGGACGGGATTATGGAAGTTGAGGAGCAGATGTTGAGCCATGTCGTCGGACTATTGCTGGAGCGAACAGGCGAGCAATTGGCCTTGTTCGAGAGAAAGAGAGAGGACTTGGAGAAGGTCAAGCCTCCGTTTCCAAGAATCACCTATGATGATGCTTTCAGGATGATTGGTGGGGAGAAGTCAGGGATCAAGTGGGGTGATGATCTGGGCTATGAGCAGGAGAAGCTTCTGACGACACATTTTGATCGGCCCTTCTTTGTGACGAGGTATCCGAAGAAGGCGAAGGCTTTCTATCACAAGCCGGATCCCTTGAACCCTGAGGCTACGCTATCCGTTGACCTTTTGGCTCCGGAAGGCTACGGCGAGATTACCGGTGGAGGGCAGCGGATCGAGGATTACGACGCGTTGGTCGCAAGGATCAAGGAGGAGGGCTTGGACCCGAAGAGCTACGCCTGGTATCTCGATCTGAGGAAGTTTGGAAGCGTGCCTCACTCAGGGTTCGGGATGGGACTGGAGAGGGTTGTGTCCTGGGTCTGCAGGCTCGAACACATTCGGGACGCGATTGCCTTTCCACGCCTGATAAACAGGGTCTATCCTTAGGCTGCATAGGCCGGCAGGCTCAAAGTGCGAAGGACTTTTTTGTTTTGATATACCCCCGGGGATCGAGGAAAAGATAACAGAAAAGAATAGTTAGCGAAAAAAAAGAGATACGAAAGAGAGCGTCAAGCCTTCTGTGATATTTCTGGGGTCCAGCCTGGTCTCAAAGAGCACTCTTGCGTCCCGAGGATCAAATTGTTGGCCCCTTTTTTCTCGGAGGGCTCTCGCCAGCTGGAACGTTTCTCGGCGAGGATTCGGGTTTGGAACACCCAGAATAGGCTTCGATCAATGTCTTCGATATCGGGTTTCTACCCTAGGCGTACCCGTGAAAAACTTGAGCTCTAGAATCGGTGGCTTCGATTTGTGATCTGGGCTTGTTCTGAACGATTTTCCAGTCGCACATGTTATCTTTTATACTCATAAAAAGTATGAATCGTCCCTCTCAATCGTCAAATTCTCAGCGGCTGATTAGGATGCCACGTTGAGGCGGACGCTCTCATTCCGTATCCTTTCTGCGATCTCTATGCTTGCCCGTCTCTGGGCTTGTCGGGTCTCAGCGCCGATATGGCAGGTGGTGACTGTCGTCCCGTTAGGAAGGTTGACCAGTTCCTTCTCCCACTCGTCCGCCGGAGGCTCAAGGTGAAAGACGTCGAGTCCCGCGCCTCCGATCTGTCCCTCCTTCAACAGCCTGAGTAGAGCGGGTCCCTCTATGATGTCTCCTCTTGAGGTGTTGACAAGATACGATCCCTTCCGCATCATTCGCAGCCGTGCCTCGTTTAGCAGATAGTGGGTCTGTGGAGAATATGGGACATGGATAGTGACGATGTCGCATCGTTGGAGAAGATCCTCGATCGAGTCTGTAATCTCATAGCTCAACCCTGGGACTCCGCGTGGCCGGATAACATCGTAGCCGAGGACATCTGCCTGGAATCCGACAGTTAGGATTCGAGAGACTTCGTTGCCAATACGCCCCGCTCGTCCGATAATGCCGATCTTTTTCGATTGCAGCTCTTCGCCCATCAGCTGATTCTTTATCCACCGACCCTCCTTCATACTACGGTCCGCGAACGGAATCCTGCGTAGCAGACAGAGCATCAGCCCGACAGTAAGCTCTGCGACACTTGTCGTGGGAGCGCTTGGAGTGTTGAAAACTGTGACTCCTTTCTCTTTCGCGGCCTGAAGGTCAATATTGTCGAGGCCGACGCCTGCGCGTCCGATGATCTTCAGTTTAGAATTTTGAATCAGGCCGGCATCGACTTTTGTTCTGCCTCTAACTATCAACGCGTCGTATTGGTTGATGATACTTGCAAGCCTTGTCTTGTCTAATCCAGGCTGATTGTCTACTGTAAACCCCGCGTCTGAGAGAATCTTGACGCCCTCGTCATCAATCGGGTCCGAAATCAGTACTCTCAAAGCACACAGTCAACCGTCCGAAAGGGTCGTTGACGTCTTCGCGAGCGGCGGTCTAAGCTTCCTCAACAGCGCTTGAGCCGCGATAGTCACCGGGTCCCAGACAGGCGCGAGGGGAGGCGAATAGCAAGTCTCGATCTCAGCAAACTCTTGAACTGTCAAACCGAGATGGGCCGCCATGGACGCGAAGTTAGCCCTGAGTGTCGCACCCTCTTCGCCCACGAGCTGAGCACCGAGAAGCTTTCCATTGGCGGGGTTTGCGAGCAGCTTTACGGTTAGATCCTTGCCACCCGGATAGTAGGAAAGCCGTGTCGATCCCGTTATCCTGACAGAAACCGGAGTTATTCCTATCTTCTCGGACATCGCGGTTGTCGGACCGAGGGTTGCTACTTCGAGCCCGAAGAGTTTCACGGTGGTCACGCCCGTCGATCCCGGGTATCGCGCCTCGCCTCCGGAAGCATTTATGCCTGCAACCATCGATTGCCTAACCGCCGTCGTGGCAAGTTGGAAAAACACATGTCTTCGGGTAATGAGGTCGAATGTTTCGATGCAATCCCCCGCAGCATAGACATTGCTGGCTGAAGTCAACATTCTCTCATCGGTTCTAATTCCCCCAGACTCACCCAGAAGTATGCCGGCGTCCTTCGCTAGTTCCGTGTTTGGCCTAATTCTAATCGCCACGATAACAGCGTCAACCTCGTAAATAAGCCCCGAGATTCGAACCCCGCTCACCTTTCCTTTGTCGCCGAGAATCGCCTCTAGAGTTGATTGGAGGTGATATTGCACGCCGTGTTCCTCTCCTTTCTCTCTAACAATTGAGGCCATGTCGGGATCGAGAATGACCGGGAGAATTTCCGGGACTATCTCAGCTTGCAACACACCAACTCGTCTCACGAGCAAGGCTTCCGCCATTTCTGAACCGATGAGACCCGCGCCGATGATCGCAACCTTCTTCGCTTTCGCTTCCCCGAGATAGTTCGCGAGTCCTTCCACGTCATTCATCGTTCGGATCGTAAATACACCATTGAGTGTGGATCCGGGAACGACGAGTGTGGCAGCACTCGCGCCGGTCGTGAGGATGAGGCTGTCGTACTGAAGTTCAGTCGTGGGATGATCTTTCGACTTGAGCTCTACAATTCCGCGCTCGGGGTGGATCTTTGTCGCAGTGACTCCGAGCTTGAGATCTATTCTGTTTGTGTGCTCGTAAAAGTTCTCATCATAACCGATCAGCGACCGCATTGTCGGAACTATCCCGCTGAACGCATAAGGTAGGCCGCACCGAGAATACTCGGGGAGAACCTCGTCGCCCACGATGGTGATCTCGGAAGTCCTGTCTGTCTTCCTCGAGTAGAATGCGGCTGTGGTGCCGGATACTCCGCATCCCACAATGACTATTCGCCTAACCATGGGATTCCGAGCATGGAATCGTCCGATAACGGTTTCTCTGATAGCGGATTTACAGCCCTAGAGTTAGTTTAATGTGGAAGATTGAGTCATGCCAAGGCGAGGATTATGACAAAAGCCACCATGGATAACTTCTTGAAAAACGGCAAAGGACTCCTTCTTGCCTACGATCAGGGCTTCGAACACGGCCCCTCTACAGACTTCAACGAGAAGAATATCGATCCCAACTACGTACTGGACATCGCAGTCAAAGGACAGTTTACCGGTATTGTTCTGCACAAGGGAATCGCTGAGAAATACTACAACAGCAAGATCCCTCTGATAATCAAGCTCAACGGGAAGACAAGTCTCACGAAGGGCGAGCCTATCTCTTCACAAGTCTGCAGTGTCGAGGAGGCCATTAGCCTAGGAGCCAAAGGAGTCGGCTATACAATCTACCTAGGAAGCGCGAACGAGAATATCATGCTGCAAGAGTTCGGCGAGATTCAAGAAGACGCACATGAAGAAGGAGTACCAGCTATTGCATGGATCTACCCCAGAGGAGAAGCTGTGAAGAACGACACGTCTCCCGAAATCGTCTCATACGCCGCGAGAGCGGGTCTTGAAATCGGCGCGGATGCTGTGAAGATCAAATACTCAGGAGACCCGACAAGCTTCAGTTGGGCGGTAAAGGCTGCCGGCCTAGCCAAGGTCTTCATGTCAGGTGGGCCAAAGGCTCCGACTGACGAGACGTTTCTCAACCAGGTAAAAGGGGCAATAGACGCTGGAGCGACCGGCTTGGCTGTTGGAAGAAATGTCTGGCAGCACACGGATCCATTGAAGATGTCCAGTGCGCTTCGAGAGATCATCTTCAACGGGAAAGAAGTGGAACGCGCGCTTCAAATGGTTGTCGCAGAATAAGGGCTCGGTCAACTGTCGAACCCATATCCTGTTTTCGCTCTCCGCGGGTTTGGTTCATGAAACCGCTGAGAGGATTCCTCTTGGTTGTGAACTTCAAGACCTACATTGAAGCGACTGGCAAACGCGCGATCGAGCTAGCAAAGATCGCGGAGGCGGTTTCACGCGACACTGGAGTGGCCGTTATTGTGGCTCCGCAATTCACTGATATTGAACCGGTGTCAAAGACCGTAGACATACCGGTCTTCAGCCAACACGTAGATTCTGTCAAGCCGGGCGCGCACACAGGCCACGTGCTTGCCGATGCCGTCAAATCCGCCGGTGCAGATGGGTCCCTACTCAATCATTCAGAGAAAAGAATCAGCATCTCAGAAATCGCCGATATCGTGAACCTGTGTGCTGACAGTGATCTTCAGTCCCTAGTCTGTGCAGATACGGCCCTGGCAGGCGTCGACATCGCAAAACAGAAGCCCGACATGATTGCAATCGAGCCGCCAGAGCTGATAGGAACAGGTATCTCCATTTCAAAGGCGCGACCCGAACTAATAACCGAGAGCCTTAAGCGGATTAGAGGGGTGAATCGTAGTGTAAAGGTCCTGTGCGGCGCCGGAGTCACAACTGCCGAAGACGTTTCAAAAGCGCTGGAGCTCGGATCTGAAGGGGTCCTCGTAGCAAGTGGGGTCGTCAAGAACAAGGACCCTAGAGCCGTTCTTCAAAGCATGGCGAGCAAGATGCTCTCCTAACGGAAAGATTTGTTCTAGCCGTAGACTAAATACGACCACGGGTTTAGCCGTCAACCTTGACGGTCATGGCTCGCATCGACTGGACAAGGAATGATCTTCTTCTTCGGGTTTTCGCCTACGGATCTGTCCTTTCCACATACATCCTAATCGTCATCGGCGGATACGTGACAACAAGCAACTCTGGCCTCGGCTGCGGAGAATCGTGGCCATTATGCAAGAACGCTGTCTTTCCCTCGCTTAACAATCCGGAGGTCGTGATTGAGCTCACGCATAGGCTGTTCAATTCAGTAGTGGGAGTTTTCATCCTAGGAATGGCCATCGTGGCTTGGACAAGATACAGGGGGGCAAGCAACGTGGTTCTTTTGTCTACAACGAGCCTCGTAGCGCTGATAGCGCAAGTACTCCTCGGAATGATAACAGTCACGACATCCTTGAATCCTATCGTAAGCGACGCGCATCTCGCGCTAGCCTCAGCGATCCTGGTGATCGTCGTAGCTAATGCGGTGTTGGTAAGGACTCTTACTTTGAGACCGGTTGAAATGCGGGAATAATTATCGAACGCACGCCGATATAGCTAGTGCAAAACCCTTTAAAAACAAAAGGCTCGGGAGCAGAAAAGCTCAGAGAATCCGGGGATGGCAGTCTCCAGCACTCAGGTCCAGTTCGACTCCCTGTTCGGCCTCTTCACATATCTTGCCTTGACGGTCGGGATAGTCGTCTTCAGTTTTCTAATTTACCTCATAATCCGGTACAGGGAGAAACCGTCCTCCCGACAGCCAAGTGATACCCCGATACTAGGCAGGTCGCCCCCGTCAAGAGGACACTCTCGAACAGTCATACTCACACTCACGCTCTCGACCATAATCATAGTCCCCCTGATTATCGGAAGCTTTGGCGCCGTCGACAAGATCCTCACGCCCCCTCAGAATGTATGCCAGGGCTGCGCAATCGAGGTTACGGCTCATCAGTTCTACTGGCAATTCACATACAGTAACGGAACCAAACCGTATCGGACCGTCGGCATTCTTCGGGTTCCAGTTGAACAAAACATCCGCCTTAACGTCACGAGCGCAGACGTTTTTCACGATTTCGGAATCATCGGGTACGACATAAAGACGGACGCGATTCCCGGACGAACCAATACAATCTGGTTCTACCCCGACATAACCGGCAACTTCACTATTCAATGCTTCGAACTCTGCGGGGTCGGGCACGCAACCATGAAGGGCACACTGATGGTTATGACTCAATCTGCCTACTCTGCCTGGTACAATAGTACGGTAGTGCACTAGAGTGGCGGAACCTATGTTGGCGTCTGCTAGAAGATGGCTCTACACCACCAACCACAAAGATGTCGGCATACTCTACCTCATCACATCGATATTCCTCTTCGCGGCTGCCGGTGTCCTCGCGCTGACAATGAGGACTCAACTCTCCGTCCCTGGCAATACCCTACTCACCGCCGACATCTACAATCAATTCGTCACCGTTCACGGAATGTTGATGATTTTCTGGGTCCTGTCTCCGTTAGCTTTTGGTTTTGCAAACTTCATTATTCCATTACAAATTGGCTGCCGGGATTTGGCGTTCCCACGACTGAACGCGATGAGCTACTGGTTCTTTCTCTTCAGTGGAGTCATGATGATTCTCAGCTTCTTCTTCGGGGCAGCTCCAGACCTTGGCTGGACGCTTTACTCACCCCAGACCGCCGCTCTGTTTACCCCGACGATTGGCTTCAACCTCGGAGCTGGCGCTCTAATACTGATGACTGTCTCAATAACCATGAGTTCTGTCAACTTCCTCGTTACGATGCTCAAGATGAGAGCGCCAGGGCTGAAGTTGAGGTACATGTCAGTTTTTTCCTGGGCCATCTTAATCACGATCTTCATGATGCTCTACGCGTTTCCTTCGTTTCTCGCAGCCGTCGTTCTACTATATGTCGACAGGGCATTTGGCACGGTGTACTTTTCCTCAATCCAGGGAGGATCTCTCCTATGGGACAATGTGTTCTGGTTCTTCGGGCATCCCGAAGTCTACATCGTCCTGTTTCCGGCTCTCGGAATAATTGCGGACATTATACCCACTTTTGCCAGGAGGCCGCTATACGGCGCCAAGTACGTAATCGGAGCGATGGTACTAGTCGCGATGCTCAGTTTCGCAGTTTGGGGTCATCATATGTTCGTTACCGGAATTGGCATAGTCTCAACAAAGCTGTACACGGTCACAACCATCGCGATATCGCTCCCGTTTGACGTCATGATAATCTCACTCATCGAAACGCTCGGCATGGCTAAGCTCCGCCTCAAAGCTCCCGCCCTCTTCGCACTAGGGGCAGTGGCAAATTTCATAGTCGGAGGAATCACTGGGATCTTCCTTGCCTCCGTTGCTCTGGATTATGCTCTCAGAGGTACCTACTTCGTTGTCGCCCATTTCCACTACCTAATGGTCGGAGCAAGCATTATCGGTCTGATTGGAGGACTATACTACTGGTTCCCTAAAATCACTGGTCGAATGTATGACGAGAAACTAGCTAAGATCCACTTCGTAATCTCGATGATCGGCTTCCAGATTCTATACTTTCCTATGTTTCTCCTCTTGGATATGCCACGGAGGGTCGTTACATACACGCCGGATACTGGGTGGGGGCTACTCAACCTTACCGCGACATTAGGCGGTTTCATCTTTGGGGGCGCTCAATTGCTCCTATTCTACAATCTATACCGTAGCTCCAGGATAGGTCCGCCATCTGGTCCAAACCCCTGGGAGGCGTGGACCCTTGAATGGGCCCTTCCCTCACCTCCTCCCCCTCACGATTTTGACGTTATCCCAACATTCTCCGGCGATGGGACGATCCGCTTCGGAACGAGCCCTGGTCTTCCCAATGGATCCGGCCAACCCAGCGGAATTGGCTATCCAAATGGTTCGTCTGTCAAACACGACAGTAGTCTTCTGCATTCTGAAGGCCTAAGTCCTTGGCCGATTCTCATGGCATTTGCCGCTTTCATCCTCTTCCTCGGCTTGACTATCGGAAAGCCAGCAAATCCGCAGCCCGTTAGCTATCAGCCATTCTGGCCGCTGATCGCGGACGGGGTCATCCTAGGGGTAATCTCCCTGTTCGGCTACAGCAGAGAGAAGTTCACTGTTCACGAGGATACACACGTCGAGAGCTGGCCGTTCAAACAAGTTCCAAACATGAAACTCGGTATCTGGACCTTCCTCGGCGCAGAGGTGATCTTCTTTGGGGTTCTGATAGGCTCGTACTTTTTCGTCAGAACCAATGATGCCGCATGGCCACCGGCGGGCACACTCTTCGACATTAGGAATGGTTTCGCCATGACGCTCGTATTGCTTACGAGCAGTCTTACCGCGATAATGGCTCTTGCATCCGCGAGGGCAGGAAATCGGAGCGGCCTCATTGCAAGCCTTGGAGGAACTCTCGTTCTAGGTGCGGCCTTTCTCTACATCAAAGCGGGTGAATGGTTCAGCCTTGGCGGAAGCGGTGTCTTCCAGAACTATTCACTTCCAGCCACTAGTTACTTCATAACAACCGGTACTCATGGAGTTCACGTCTTCGCAGGAATGTGCATGACGGTGTATTTGCTCGCCAACGCGATAAAGGGCAAGTACATTAATGGAGATCACACTGCGCTTGAACACTTCGGCCTCTATTGGCACTTCGTCGACATAGTTTGGGTCTTCCTCTTTCCCTTGTTCTATCTCATCTAGGTGAGCCGAGTGAACACAAACTACCTGTATCTGTTAATCTTCGCGGCTCTGATTGGGGAGACTGATATCGAAGTGAATCTCTCCTCTATCATCCCGGCCTACAACGAGTATGTCACGGTGCTTCTAGGGATCGCTGGCACCAAGGCAATCTTGATCGCGATGTTCTATCAGCATTTGAGATATGAGCCGAAGTCTCTCTCGACATGGGTCATAGTAGGTCTGGTCATTGCCTCTCTACTAATGGGACTCAGCTTCGTGCAACTACATGTTGGACACTGAGTCAAATTCACGTTGGTAACTGTCTCGTTGATTCTGCGCAAGCATCCGTTAATGGTCGCGCTTCTGGGATGCGCCCTTGTTCTCGGACCGTTGCTGTTCTACCAGGCTGTTCTCGCAATGGCCCTGAGTACAGGCGGACAATACGATGGCATACTAGAGAAGTGGGCTTACGCGACTCTAATATTGACGCAGACAGGGCTTTTCATATCGCTGCTTGGAGTCACTCGCTACATTCGCGCGAGGGTTGGCAATTCATCACTCAACCGGTCGTCGACGACCTCCATTCTGGCTTCAGTGTTGACTGATTTCCGCGCGATCCGAATGTTCGCTTTCTCTGCTCTTGCCTACGGAATTTTCTTTGGCCTGGCGTCGAGAGTGTTGATCTACCAGCCTGAATTGGTGATCTCCAACACCTACGGCGTCCCAGTTCCTTCGATTCAAACCGTGATATGCTGCGGTCCCTTTGGACAGATGCCTCAGTTAGTTGTTTACCTTACACAGCAATTTGCCATTTTGGTAGTTCCAATTAATCTAGTCCTTCTCTCAATTGTGTCTTGGCTTGTCGGGCTGAACGCGGCAATTGCGACCTATGCTTATGCAAATCGTCGAGGCCTCTCCGAGACGCGATGGCTCGGTGGAATAGGGTCCATCATTGGACTGTTTACAGCTTGTCCTACATGTGCTGGTTTCTTCCTTCTATCGTTATTCGGTCTCTCCGGAGCCTTCTCTCTCTCCGTAACCTTGGCTCCGCTTCAAGGCGTTTTCGTCGCGATTGGCATTCCCGTGCTGCTCGTTAGTCCCTTCCTGGCGCTCAGAAAGTTTTCAGGCGCAGAGGGGTGTGCAGCCGCGGATGGGAAGATGAATGCGGTAACTGCTAGCCCATAGGTTCGGTTTTTCGCGGGGGCATACGGTTGCTAGGTTACCTCGATTTGAAAAAAAATGGTGGCCGGCTCAGACTTCTTGAGTCCAGCGCTAAGGCGTCACTACGATGGTTCCGTGCATCCAAATATGGATGTAGCAGAAGTATGCGTACGTTCCGTTTGTGTTGAAAGTGTAGTCGTAGGTGTTGCCGGCGGCGATAGAACCTGAGTCGAACGACGGGAGCGCCGATTTGTTAGTGGTAGGGCACGCTGATGTACCATATGTGCTAACATGACTTGAATCACAGCTTGTGACAGTATGTGGTTGCCCGCCTGTGTTCTTCCACTCTACTGTGGTACCTTTCGCGATTGTCACATTCGAATTTCCATTCGCGTCTTTGAATCCGCAGTCTGGCGGGCTGGCAGTCTGAATGCAAGCTCCACTCGTGTCCCAGATGGTTATCCTCTCACCGATTGTCGTTGTCTTTGCTGGTGGTAATGTAAGGATGTATACGCTGACGCCGACGACTATTAGCACTACGATGATGATCCCATAGAGAATAGTTCTGCTCTTTGGTTTCTGCCCTTCCGGAGGTTTCGCTGTTTGTTCCATTTTTCTTCTGACCGGTGACGCTTTACCATTTTTGCTATAAAGGCTTGTTTTGACATCTACATACAGTTCGGCAAGTGTATTCTGTGTTGTCCACAACCGATTAAATAGCGGTGCAAATGTTTGAAGAGACGAGATTTACTAGGTCCGCGGAAATGAAAAAGTTTCCATTTGACAAACGTGAGGCTAACCAGATCATCAAGTACATGTTCAGAACAGGTGGGAAGCGTTGCAGGCCTTTGCTGGTTGTGCTTTCTGCCGAAGCTCTGGGAGGGAAACCAGAGGAGGTCCTTGAAGCTGCCGCCGCCGTCGAGATTATTCACGCTGCAACTCTGGTTTTCGATGATATGATCGACAAGGATCAAGTCCGGAGAGGAGCGCCCACTATTCACATGGCTTTCAGCAATGAAAAGGCACTGACGTCAGGTTTGTTTCTCGCTTCGAAGGGCGTTCAGCTTCTGTCCAACTACAAGAATCCTGAGGTGATGAGAATGATTGGGACGACCTTGGTGGATATTAGTAAAGGAGAGCTCCTCGATATTCTTGGCGATTTCAACGCGAGTGTAAGTGAATGTATCGCCATTGCGGACTTGAAGACAGCGTCGTTGTTCGGAACGGCAGCTGGAATTGGAGCCGCCATTGCTGGTGTCGATGGAAGGGACCTGGTCGGCGTTCAGAAGTTCGGAAGATCATCTGGAATGGCGTTTCAGATCCAGGACGATATCCTCGATTTTACAGATGGATCCGATGAACCTGTCCTGAAGGCACCGAACATCGTTACCTCGCACTGCCTCCACGAGGCTCCGCGTCCCAGTAGTAATATTGAGTTATTGAACTCGAATCGAAAGAATTCGAGTAGAGAGGTCCTGAAGATACTCAAGAAGGCAGGGTCGCTTGAATTCGCGAGATCGAAGGCAAAGGAATATGCTGGTAACGCGAAAGAGTCGCTTGACAAAGTTACGGGTATTGAAAATCGAAAGATTCTGGATGATTACGCTGATTATCTCTGGAAGAGAACAGAATAGCCCCAAAGCTACTCTCTAATTCAAACGTTTATAATGAGTCAGACCCGGGCTTGCGAAAATAGGCGGAGTCAGCAACAACTGTGGTCTCCCAGGGGATACCCGAGGAAACTGGCTACATCATCTTCCTCTTCGCCGCGACGTTAGCGCTCGTTATCACTCTCAGACTAGTCATAAGTCCACGGGATCCAAGACCCACCCCGGAAAAGAAGGCGCCCTTCGAGTCAGGTCAGATTGCGACCGGCCCAGGAAGAACCCGGTTCATCATTCAGTACTATCCCTACATCTTGATGTTCGTAGTCTACGACGTCATTGCCATGTTCTTGTTTGCTTGGGCTTTGGATCTCAGAGCCTTGGGAGCAGCTGGAACAGTTCCGATCTTGACTTTCATGGTGGTAGCGCTTGTCCCGTTAGCCTATGCGTTGCATCTAGCTGGTCAAAGGGAGAACTGGTAGGAAGCATTTGCCGGATCCCGTTAGCCAGATTCTCCAGTTGGTAACCAGTACATACTTCCTCGAGATTGTAGTCTTTCCCGGTCTAGTTTCGATAGCCATTCTCGGAGCATTCTTCACGTGGTTCGAGAGAAAACTGACCGCCAGAGTTCAACTGAGAATCGGTCCCTTGTACTCGAGCCCGGTCGGAGGGATTCTTCAAGGGTTCGCTGATATCATTAAACTGCTCTTCAAAGAATTAATCATTCCAGAAGGGGCGGATCAATTCTTCTTCATCATGTCTCCTGTGACAGCGCTGATTATCGGCGCAGCCCTCCTAGGACTAATCCCCTTCGCTCCAGGCGTCCAGATTGCAAACGTTGAGGTGGGTCTCCCAGCGTTCCTCGCGATCTTAACTCTCTCACCGACACTAGTGCTTCTGGCCGGTTGGAGCGCAAACAGCAAGTTTCCATTCATCGGCGGTCTCAGAGCACTGTTTCAACAGACCGCCTACGAAATCCCGCTATGGCTGTCGGCATTAGGAGTCGTGATGATAACTGGGACTCTGAACCTTACCGGGATCGTCCAGTTTCAGCAGAACAACGGATGGCTCATTCTCCCGCAGGCACTCGGAGCCCTTCTGTTTATCGTAACCTCGACCGCGGAGATGGAACGCTTGCCATTCGATCTCCCGGAAGCAGAGTCAGAAATCATGATGGGCTGGCAAGCCGAATATCCAGGACCATTATTCATGCTCGTCCAGGGTCCCGCCTTCATCAAACTGTACGCCTTCGCCGCTCTCTTCTCGACACTATACCTCGGCGGATACCTGGGACCCGCGATCATTCCCCCGATCATCTGGTTCTTCCTCAAGACATTTGTGATCATAGTCGCGATCATGCTATTCAGGTCAACATTTCCACGCGTCCGTCTCGACCAATTGTTGCGCCAAGGATGGACTACCCTGCTAACGCTTTCGATCGTGAATATTGTAATCGCATATTTCATCGTCGTTGGAGTACCCGCGATCTGACGACAGATGACGGATCTGACTTTCCTAGCTCTAGCCACAGTGACAGTGGCAAGCGCCATCCTCGCTCTTGAGGCCAGAGATCTGGTTTATGGCGCAGCCGCCCTAGGAATCTCGTTTCTCGGCATAGCCGGGCTCTTTTTCCTTCTTGACGCTTCATACGTTGGAGCGTTCCAGATTGCTGTGTATATTGGAGCAGTGGTCGTTCTGATATTGTTCACAGTAATGCTAGTCGGCCCCCAGCTCGGTGAGCCCCCACTGGAACTAAAGAGACTCTCACTACTCACAGCACTCTTTGTATCCCTACTCCTCGGAACAGCAGGGTCATTGACAAGCGCTGCTGCTTTTCCTGGACCAGACAACTGCGGTGCGGGGTGCGATCTCACTCGTCTCAGCACTACACTCATCAACCAATACGGCGTCCCGCTCGAATTTCTTTCACTCGTCCTTGCTGCAGCCGTGATTGGTGCCCTGACACTGGCAAAAGCGGACAGGAAACAGTGAGAAGTTGGAACCACTAACCAGCTTCTTCGCCGTCTCAGTTATCCTCCTAGGTATTGGAATCTATGGACTAACTACAAAGAGGAATGCTCTCAGGATACTGTTCTCAATAGAACTGATCTACAACGCGGCAAATCTCAACATCATCGCCTTCGCCAGACTCCGAGACCCGCCAATAGTTACGGGCCAGGTACTGGTTCTATTCACGATTGCACTCGCCGCTATGGAAGCCTCCGTGGGGCTAGCGATCATAATGCTAGTCTCTAGGTTGAACGTCGACATTGACCTACGCAAACTCAACCGACTGAAGGGTTAGAGAAACCATGACTTTTCTTCTAATAGGTGCGATAGTTGTTCCTCTAATCGGCGTCCCAGTTGTCTACTGGTTCTCCCTCCTTCTAAAAGACAAAGCCGGGTATGTCGCGTCGCTTCTCTCACTCGTACCTCTCGCGGCTGTTTTGATCGCGGGGGTTGAGGGCTCGTCCTCTCCCCAAGGCTCGTATTCCGAACTGTACTCATGGTCGCCGATTGGAACCTTCGGTCTAAGAGTCGACAATCTCAGTCTGCCAATCCTTCTCATTATTTCATTGCTAGTGGCATTGATTGCGCTTTTCTCCGTGCCTTACATGCGGCAGAGGATTGGCGACGATCCTGGACGCTACGGGCTCTACTACAGCCTGTACATGCTCTACTCGCTGGGAATGATAGGGACGGTACTCGCAACAAATCTGATCGAGTTCTACTTGTTCTTCGAGATCATGCTAGTGCCCTCCTTCTTTCTGATTGCAGAATGGGGGTATGGCGAGCGAGACAAGATTTCGCTAACCTACTTCATCTGGACGCACATAGGCGCCCTAGTCCTGCTCGTCGGAATACTCGTGACGGGATTCTTAGCCGGAACTACAGACATGGACTCTGTTGTAAACAACTTCGCCGCGAACCCGTCCACAATCCCCTCTCTGGTGAGGTTAGGAGTGGTCGGAGCCATGTGTTTCGGGCTCTTTGTCAAGACCGCCCAGTTTGGCCTGCATGCATGGTTGCCATCGGCTTACGCTGAGGCTCCCACTCCGATTAGCGCCCTACTGTCCGCTGCTATGACGGGAATAGGTGGCTACGCCATAGTTCGGATTGTAATGACAATCTATCCGTCGGGATTTCAGGCCCTTTCAGCTCTTTTTGCGGGTTGGGCTCTCGTAACGATGTTCTATGGTAGCGCGATGGCGCTGGTCCAGGACGATGTCAAGAAACTGCTAGCGTATTCTAGCATGAGCCAGATGGGCTACATCCTCTTCGGACTGGCGACCTTTACTTCGTTCGGCATATCAGGTTCAATGTTCCAATACATCAGCAACGCAACCGCGAAGGGAATCTTGTTCATAGCCGTCGGTGCGATAATGCTTCAATTTCGTGGGGAGCGAAGCATGAGTAAGATGGGAGGACTAGCAGGTAAGATGCCGATAACCGCGTCCGCCGCCTTCATCGGGTCGCTTGCTCTGATGGGTTTTCCATCGACTAACGGGTTCTTTTCCGAGTTTCTCTTGTTCCAAGGAGGCTTCTTACGTGCAACAAGCGCGTTCTCGGACTATCGCGTGATCGTTGCTATCCTAGGAGTTGTCGCGACGGTATTTACTGCGGGATACTCCCTACTCGCTCTCAGGAAGATCTTTTTCGGTCCCTCCAACGGAGACACGGCAAATGTCAAGGAAGCGCCTTGGACAATCACTGTTCCACTCATTATTCTGAGCATTGTTACAGTGGTCCTTGGAATCTATCCAGGACCCATCATCAGCCGATTCGCCGACATCGGGAAGGCTATCGTTGGAGCATGAGATGAATTGACGCTCATTCCATGGTTGATTTGGACTGTACCTCTTGCAGGGGCTGTTCTCACGCCTGCTTTTGCGAAGATCCATCCAGGTCTTCGAAATTATGGAGCTGTGGCGTTCACCCTCGTTTCGGCCATTTTTGCGACTCTCACAGCTTTTACAATCGCGCAGGGCGACTACCAAGTCGCATGGATCAGCTCATCGATTTTCAACGTGAACGCTGGTGTAAAAGTTGACCCGCTGAGCATGTTTCTGGCCAACATTGTCGCTTGGATTAGCTTCCTCATCATGGTCTACAGCCTCCAATACATGAAGGGAGAGTTCGGACTCACACGCTACTGGTTCTTCATGAACCTCTTCATCGGCAACATGCTCCTTCTCGTCCTCGCCGATAATCTGCTATTGATGTTCTTCGGCTGGGAAGGAGTCGGCCTCTGCTCATACGCACTGATCGGTCATTTCTATCATGACGAGCCAGAGCACTGGGTCGGAACCCCAGGTGACACGGCACTGGGAGTGCCTCAAGCCTATCCTCCTAGTCATGCAGGGATGAAAGCGTTCATTATGACGCGAATCGGCGATATCGCCCTCCTCATTGCAATCCTTCTCATCTT
>WNFB01001742.1_pt1 | contig 33948 bp, 23 predicted proteins | sample 5400501 | NCBI WGS metagenome assembly WNFB01 (sample SAMN13153341, study PRJNA577476) | soil metagenome | isolation source: 200 cm saprolite under Douglas fir tree site 2 hole 1 | place: USA:California | collected 2015-04-18
ACTCAAGCGCACCATCCAGCGGTTGGTCCAGGACCCGCTCTCGCTGAAGCTGCTCCAGCGCGAGCTGGCCGACGGAGATACCGTTACGGTCGACGCCGAGGGGGACGCGATCGTGTTCAGGCGCGCGGCGCCGGCCGAAGTCGTCAGGTAGCGGCGAGCGCCGGGGCGGGGCCGGTGTCGCGACGGGCGGCGGCGACGTGGCTGGAGACGTTGGCTCCGGGCGGGGCTGAACCGGCGGCGGCGCTACGGCAACGGGCGGGGCGGGTGACCGCGCGGCACCGCCGAGCTCCCAGCTGAGGCCCTTGAGATTGCCCTCGGCCTTCACGAACCGCTGGACGTCCGGCGCGTACCAGAGATAGAACTGACCGAACAGCTGGCCGCTGCCGCCGCCGAACGACCCCGAGACCGTCTCGATCTTCTGCGTGATCCGTAACGTCCGGAAGGTCCCGGCCGCCGTGACGAGATCCTCGGACAGCTCGACTTGCCAGGAGACATTGATCGCGCCCGTGAAGCTCACCAACGGCCTGGGCGGCGCGGAGCGCCAGGTGGCGCGGCCGACACCCCATTTGCCGACCTCGAGCGGCCAGCCGAACTTCGGCGAAGACTCGATGTCGAGCTCGGTCCGCCCGTCGAGCACGATTCTCGTGACGCCGAGATCCTTCGTGAGGTGGAATTCCTTGCCTGCGCCGGCTGCAAAGACGTAGACGTCCCGGTCGATGCGCACGAGCTCGTACACGCCGTCGGTGCGAACCCACTGGTCGCCGACCCGATAGACAGGGCGCTCTGCTCGGAGCTTGCCGGTAGGAGACACCGCGACGGCCGGTGCCGGCAAGGGCTGCGCAGCGACGGGCGCGGCGCCGAGCCCGAGCACGGCGAACATGGTCACGCGCGCGACCGTCGAGGAGTAGACGCTCCTCATCGCTGTGGGACGGCTATGGAGCTCCGGGGCTGACCCGTGGACCTACCGTGCGATGGCGTGGGCGCCGCGACGCGGATCGACCCCGGCCCACCGGGTAGCGTCCGGCCCGACCTTGACCGCGCACACGCCGCCGGCCCGCCACTCCCACTCTGGCCACTCCGCGACCGCGTGACCGAGCGCGGCCAGCGCGTCGCGCGTCTCGCGCGGAATGCGTCGCTCAGCCTCGACCTTGCCGGGCGCGATCGAGTGCGGCCAGAAAGAATCCGGATGACTGCGCGACGCGACGCGGGGTGCTTCGATGGCGGGCTGCGGGTCCATTCCGAAGACCGTGGTGTTCAGGAAGACCTGGAGCATCGCCTGTTGCTGGACGTCGCCGCCTGGAGTGCCGAACGGCATGAAGAGGCGGCCACCCGTGAACGCCATCGCCGGTGCGGGTGTGAGGCGAGGCCGCTTGCCGGGCGCGACAACGCTCGGATGCTCCGGGTCCAGCCAGCCCTGCGAGCCGCGAGGCGAGACGACGCAGCCGACGCCGGTGACGACGGGCGAGTCGACATTCGGGTCGCTGGGTGTGGCCGAGAAGCCGTTGCCCGCCTCGTCCACGACGGCGACATAGCTCGTGTCGAGCGTCTCCGTCGTGCCGCCGGGCGACGGGTGCGAGCCTCCCGCCAGCGGCAGCGCCGCCTCCAGACGTCTCACGGCGTCGAGCCGATCGGGATCGCCGGCGGGCGGCATCTCTGGCCAGGCTCGCTCCTTGATGAGCCGCTGTCGCGCCGCGGCGTACGCCTTCGAGAGGAGCCCGTCCGGAATCTTCACGAAGTGCGGATCGCCGTAGTACGCGTCGCGATCGGCGAAGGCGAGCTTGATCGTCTCGATGAGCCGGTGCAGGTACGCCGGCGAATTGTGGCCGAGGGCCTTGAGGTCGACGCCGTCGAGGAGGTTGAGCATCTGGAGGAACGACGGCCCCTGACACCAGAAGCCGCACGCGGCGACCTCGTACCGGCCGAAGGTGGTCCGCAAGGCGGGGCCCACCTCGACGCTGAACTCGGCGAGGTCGCTGGCGGCGAGCGGCCCACCCTCGGCGCGGTGGAACTCGGCGATGCGCTTGGCCGTCTCGCCCCGATAGAACTCGTCCCGCGCGGCGCGCACCCCGGCCTCGCGGCTGCCGCCTGCCTTCGCTTCGGCGCGGGCCATCCGGCGGAGCGTCTCGCCCAGCTCGCGCTGCACGAGAACCTCGCCGATGCGAAGCGCCCGACCGTCACGCAGGTAGAGCGCCGCCGAGGACGGCCAGCGGCGGTACTTGTCGGCGTTCGACGCCATCTGATAGGCGGTGAACTGCGAGATCGGAAAACCGCGCTCGGCGTGTTCGGTGGCGGCTGTCGCGACCTCGGCGAACGACATCGTGCCCCACCGCGAGAGCGCGGTGCACCAGGCATCCGGCGCCGCCGGCACGACCGTGCGCGGCAGCCCCGGCGGGATCTGACCGCCGTGACGCTCGCGAAAATACGCGGCCGTCGTCGCGCGCGGATACGGTCCGACGCCGGAGACCTGCCAGGTCTCGCCGGTGCGCGCGACGTGCACGAGGATCGGCGCCACCCCCGCGACGCTCACCATGTCGCAGTGGACGACACCCAAGGTGATACCGGCGGCGACGCCGGCGTCGATCGCGTTTCCGCCGGCGCCGAGAACGCGCGCGGCGGCTTCGGAAGCGAGCGCGTGGCCTGCGGCCACCGCCCAGCGCGTGCCAATGACCTGGGCCGTGGAGGTCGGGGTGTGGGCGGGCGCCGTCTGCTGGGAGCTGGCGGAGTCAAGGCTCATGGCGGCCATCATACTCGTGAGGGAGCCACCCGCCAAGGGGCACCGTGCTAGGCTTGGAGTGATGAATCTTCCGCTCATCGGCGTCTCGACGTCGGTCACCGTCGGCAAAGATCCGGAACGCGCCTACATCAACGCGGCGTACCTCAACGCGGTCCAGCAGGCCGGTGGGGTGCCGGTTCCGCTCCCGCCCCAGTTAGGACCCGCCGCGCGCGCCGAGCTCCTGAAACGGCTCGACGGGGTGCTGCTGACCGGGGGCGGTGACGTGGATCCCGCTCGCTTTGGCGAGCCACCGCACCCGACCACCGCCGATGTTTCCGAGGCCCGCGACGGGCTCGAGATCGAGCTGACGGGCTGGGCGATCGAGCACCAGATCCCTCTCCTCGCGGTCTGCCGCGGTCTCCAGGTACTCAACGTCGCCCTCGGCGGCAGCCTGCATCAGGATATTCCGAGCGAGCCGGGCTCGCCGATCGATCACAGCCAGACGCTGCTCCAGGGCAAGGCTCGGAATATCACGACACACCAGGTGAAGGTACGGGACGGCTCGCGGCTCGCCGGCATCCTCGGCGCGCTGGAGGTCGACGTGAACAGCTTCCACCACCAGGCGATCAATCGGCTCGGACGCGAACTCAAGGACGTGGCGTGGGCGCCGGACTCGATCATCGAAGGCGTGGAGCTCGGCGACGGCGCTCGGTTCGTCGTCGGGGTCCAGTGGCACCCGGAAGAGCTGGTCGGCCACGATCGCGCCGCTCGTAACCTCTTCGCGGCGCTGGTCGAGCGGGCGCGCGCAGGCGAGCGTCTGACGTCGGCGCTCCGCGCGCGCTAGTGTCCCGCCCAGAACTCAAGGCCTTCGCCGCAGGCGCGGAGGGCGAGGGGCGGGTGCGGGAAGGGGCGACGGGACGCTAGCGCACGAGCAGCCAGCGCGACGGCGCGTCCCGCACGACGGTCTCGAGCACGCGCCCCTCCCGCGCGAGCTTTTTCAGGTGCGACTCCACGGACATGGCCGCCATCGGGTGGAGGGCCTTCGACACGTCGGCGTAGATCCGCTCGACCATCGCGGGAATGGTGGCGAGACCGTCACCGAGCGATTCCAGGATCTGGCGCTCGCGCATCAGGCGGTGGTCGATGTACTCCTGGATCCGGCCCGGACCGTCCTCGATGACAGGGCCATGCGCCGGATAGATCCGCCGAACGTCGAGCCCCTGAATGCGCTTGAGTGAATTCATGTAGTCGAGGAGGTCTCCGTCGCCGGACGGGATGACCGTCGTGGACCCGGCCAGGATCACGTCTCCGGTGAACAGCGCCTTTTCCTCTACCAGGTAGAAGCAGAGATGGTCGGAGGCATGGCCCGGCGTGTGGACGGCGATGAGCGTGCCACCGTCGCTTTCGATCTTCTGGCCGTCGCGCAACTCGTGGATCGACTCCGGCAGCGACGCGTCGCGGAAGATCATCTTCGAGACATGGATGCCGCGAAAGCGCGCCCGGAGCTGGGAGACGCCGCCCAGGTGGTCTGGGTGGCGATGCGTGAGGATGATGCGCGAGGGCTGGGGCCACCCGCGCTCGGCGAGATAGCGCGCGAGCAGCGGCGGATACTCGGCCACGCCGGCGCCGGTGTCGATGAGGATCGGATCGCGGCGACCCACGAGGTACGTGTTCGTGCCCGGCCCCGTCATCATCCCCGGGTTGAGCCCCAGCACCCGCCCCACCAGGTCACTCGGCGTCGCCGTTGTCGGAAACGAGCGGTCGATCCAGCTCACGCCGTGCAGTCTCTCATACGCCGAGGTACCGGTGCTGGATGTCCGCTCGGGCTCTCAGGTCGGCGGACGTTCCGCTCCAGACGATCTGACCCTTCTCGAGGATGTAGTGCGCATCCGCGATGCGGGTGAGCGCTCCCACGTCCTTGTCGATGAGCAGGAGCGACTGGCCACCTGCCTTGAGCCGCTCCACGCAGCGCCAGATCTCGGCGCGGACGAGCGGCGCGAGCCCCTCGGTCGCCTCGTCGAGGATGAGCAGGCGCGGGTTCGTCATCAGCGCGCGACCGATCGCGAGCATCTGCTGCTCACCTCCGGACAGCGCGCCGCCGAGGCTGCGCGCGCGAGCCGCCAGCTCGGGAAAAAGCTCGAAGACCGGCTCGACTCGCCAGGGGTTGGCGCTCCCGGCGCGGTTCGCCGCGGTCGCCACGAGGTTCTCCCTCACGGTGAGATTGGGAAACACCTGGCGTCCCTCCGGCACCAGGCCGAGACCGGCCTGCGCCACGCGGTACGGGGGCAGGCCGTGGATCGCGCGGCCCTCGAACCGGATCGTACCGGCCCGCGGCCTCGCGATGCCCATGATCGAGCGGACGGTCGTGGTCTTGCCCATGCCGTTACGGCCGAGCAGCGTCACGACCTGCCCGGCCCCAACGGCGAGGCTCACGCCGAACAGGACCTGACTCACGCCGTACGCCGTCTCGATCGAGTCGACCGTCAGCATCACGGTGTCGCGTCCTCGCCCAGATAGGCTCTCCTCACCTCCGCGTTGCTCCGGACCTCCGGGGGCGTCCCGGTCGCGATGATCCGGCCGTAGACCATGACGGAGATCCGATCGGCCAGGGAGAACACGGCGTCCATATCGTGCTCGACGAGCACGATCGTCATCCGCCGCTTGAGGGCGCCGAGGAAGCGGACCATCTGCTGAGACTCATCGAGTCCCATGCCCGCGACCGGCTCGTCGAGCAGGAGCAGCCGTGGCTCCGTGGCCAAGGCCATCGCGATCTCGAGCTGCCGCTGCTCGCCGTGGGCGAGATGGGCCGCGAGCACGCCGGCGCGCGCGCCGAGTCCCACCGACTCCAGAACGACGCGTGCCGGCTCGCGGAGCGCCCGCTCGTCCCGGGCCGACCGCCAGAACCGGAAGTTCCCGCCGCGGTGCGCCTGCACGGCGAGGGCCACGTTGTCGAGCGCGGAGAAGTCGCGGAAGATGCTCGTGATCTGGAAGGAGCGCGCCAGCCCGAGCCGTGACCGCAGCGGCGCGTCGAAACCCGTGACGTCGCGGCCGGCGAACCGGATGGCGCCCGCGTCGGGACGCAGGTCGCCCGCGAGTTGCCCGATGAGCGTGGTCTTGCCCGCGCCGTTGGGGCCGATGATCGCGTGCGTCTCGCCCCGGACCACGTCGAGGTTGATCCGATCGCTGGCGAGCAGGCCGCCGAAGCGCTTGCTGAGGCCGCGGACCGCGAGCAGCGTCTCAGCCATCGCGCGAGGCGGCGCCGAGCAGAAGGCCGAACAGGCCGCGCTTGGCGAAGAGCACGACCAGGACGAGGAGTGGCCCGAGGATGATCTGCCAGTGTGCGGTCAGGGCGGACAGCACGTCCTCGAGCAGCAAGAGCACGACCGCGCCGATCACCGGCCCGATCAGCGTCCCCATCCCGCCGAGAATCACCATGAACATGATCTCGCCCGAGCGCGTCCAGTGCATGAACTCCGGCGTCAGGTACTCCGTCTGGTTGGCCAGCAGCGCGCCGGCCAGACCGCCGGCGCTTCCGGCGACGACGAAGGCGGTGAGTTTGTATCGGAACGGCGAGAAGCCGATCGCTCGCGCGCGCGGCTCGTTGGACTTCGCCGCCCGGATGACCATGCCGAAGCGCGACTCGACCAGCCGGCCGCCGAGCACGAGGAACAGGACGAGGATTGCCAGCACGACGTAGTAGAAGACCATGGGCTGGTCGAGATCGATCGGACCGCCGAACTTGCTGCGCGCGGCGAGCCGCATGCCGTTGTCGCCGCCGTAGGTCTCGAGGCTGATGCCCAGGTAGTAGAGCATCTGAGCGAAGGCGAGCGTGATCATGATGAAGTAGACGCCGCTGGTCCTGAGCGAGATCGCGCCCATCACCAGCGCCGTCAGCGCGGAAGCCACGATGGCCAGGCTCCACTGGAGGAAGCCGTTGTCGATGCCGTGGAAGGCAGGGATTCCGACGGCATAGGCGCCGATGCCGAGGTAGGCCGCGTGCCCGAAGCTCACCATGCCTCCATAGCCCAGGATCAGATCGAGACTCACCGCGGCGATGGCGAAGATCATCATGCGCCGGAACAGGTCGACGTAGAAGGGCTGGTTGGTGAGTGCCGCGATCGGCGGCACCAGCGCCAGCAGGAGGCCCGCGACACCGAGCACGATCGTACGCCGCGAGATCGCCATCAGGAGCGACCACGCGCCGGGAACAGTCCCTCCGGACGGAAGAACAGCACCGCCGCCATCAGGAGGTAGATCAACATCGAGGCGAGTGCCGGCCCCGCCTTGTCGGCGGCAGGCGGAGAGATGACCGTGGCCAGCATGGGCTTGAGGAACGCGCGCCCGAGGGTGTCCGCCATCCCCACGACGATGGCGCCGACCATCGCTCCGCGGATGGAGCCGATGCCGCCGATGACGATGACGACGAAGACCTGGATGAGGATCGCCTCGCCCATGCCCGGCTGCACGGAGTAGATGGGCCCGGCCATCGCCCCGGCGAGGCCTGCCAGCGCGGCGCCCAGCCCGAAGACCAGAGTGTAGAGGAGCCGGATGTTCACACCGAGCGCCGAGACCATCGTGCGGTTGCTGGCCCCCGCCCGGATGCGCATGCCCAGTCGGGTGCGCGTCACCAGAACCCAGAGGAGCACGGCGACCGCGACGCCCACCAGGATGATTCCCGCCCGGTACGCGGGATAGGGGACTCCCGGCAACACGCGGATGTGGCCGCCCAGAAACGGCGGCACGCTGGTGTAGATCGCCGCGCGGCCCCAGATGATCGCGATCAGCTCGTTGAAGAAGAGGATCAGCCCGAAGGTCGCCAGCACCTGGTCGAGATGATCGCGCTCGTAGAGGGTCCGAAGCGCGACCACTTCGACCACGATGCCGACCAGGAGCGTGGCCGGCAGCGCCAGCGCGGCACCGAGCACGAACGACCCCGACCACGCCGCGAACGCCGTGGCCAGATAGGCGCCGACCATGTAGAGCGAGCCGTGGGCGAGGTTGACGAGGTTCATGATGCCGAAGACGAGCGTCAACCCTGCGGCCATGAGGAAGAGCATCACGCCGTACTGCAAGCCGTTGAGCGTCTGCTCCAGGACGAGGGCGACGGTTACCGCCACCGGCGCCTCCGTCGAAAGAAAAGGGGCGCGGCCAGGCCGCGCCCCTCGAGCCCCGCCACGTCAGCCGCCTCTACCACTTCATCGGGCACTCGGCGGAGTAGGCGTCCTTGTGGTTCTCGAAGACGGTGCGCTGGATCTGCATGGCGAACTCGCTGTCGGGGTTCTGCACGGCCTTGAGCAGGTAGAAGTTCTCGATCGGGAAGTGGTTCACGTTGTACTTGTACGGCCCCCGCGTCGACTTGTAGTCGGCTCGACGCATGGCCGCGATCATGTCCTTCTTGTTCGTGAGGTCGCCCTTCACGGCCCGAATCGCGGCGTCGATTAGCATGATGCCGTCGTAGCTCTGGGCGCCATAGAACACCGGCATCTTCCCGTATTTCTTCCGGAACTCGCCGACATACTTCTGGTTCGCCTCGTTCTTGAGATCCGGGCTCCAGTAGCGCGTCTCGAACTGGCCGAGCGCCGCTTCCTTCACGGCCGGCAGCGAGATCTCGTCCACCGTGTACACGGAGTAGAGCGGGATCTGGCCGCGGAGGCCCGCCTGGGCGTACTGCTTGAGGAACTGGATGCCCATGCCGCCCGGGTAAAACACGAAGACCGCTTTCGGGTTCGCGGCCCGGATCTGACTGATCTCGGCCTGATAATCCTGCTGGCCGAGTTGCGTGTAGACCTCGGCGACGACCTTGTTCTTGAAGTAGCGCTTGAACCCCGAGATCATGTCCTTGCCGGCGGCGTAGTTGGGCGCCATGGCGTACACGTCGGTGATGTTCTGGTCCTGCATGTACTTGCCCATGGCCTCGGGCGTCTGGTCGTTCTGCCACGACGTGGTGAAGAACAGCTCGTGGCACATCTTGCCGGCGAGCTCGTGGGGCCCGGCGTTGGTCCCGATCATGAACGTGCCGGCGCTCGTCACGGTGGGCGCCACCGCCAGCATCACGTTCGACCAGATGACGCCCGAGACGAAATGGACCTTGTGCTTCTTGAGCATCTCGTCGGCGAGCTGCTTGCCGACGTCGGGCTTGACCTGATCGTCACCGTAGATCATCTCGACGTCGAGCCCGCCGACCTTCCGTCCGAGATGGTCGAGCGCCAGCTCGACCGAGTTCTTCATGTGCTCCCCGATGATGCCCTGCGGTCCCGACAGCGTGGTGATGAAGCCGATCTTCACCGTCTGCGCGGCCGCCGGAGCGGCGATGAGGGCCGCGAGGAGTCCGACGAGAGCAACGCGAGTGATCGTGCGCACGGTTGACCTCCGTCCCGAAACGAGTGGCGCGATTCTAGCAAAGAGCGCCGGAGACAGTCCAGGAACGTCGGGGCGAGAACGCCCATCGCACGGTGAGCGAGATCACAGAGTCGCCGCTCCCCGGAGTCGCCCGGCCACTTCCTCCGGAATCGGCCGGGCGTGGAGCGTCTCGCCGGGCGACTTGGGGCGACCGACCCACGCGCGGACTTCGAAGCCCGTCGAGCAGAGCCGGGCGCCCACCGAGATCTCGTGCTCCATTCGGAACGTCTTCTCTCTCACCCACGCCACTTTCGACCTGATCGTCAGGACGTCGCCGTAGCGCGCGGGGCTCACGAACTTCGATCCCGATTCGACGATGGGCACGCCGACGATGTCGTACCGCGGAAAGGCCTCGGGCCACGGAAGCCCGAGCGACGCGAACAGCGACTCGCAGCCCAGGTCGTACCACTCGAAGAAGCGCGGATAGAAGACGACTCCGGCCGGATCCACGTCACTCCACCGCACCTGCACTTCGGTCGTGTGCTCGATCATCGTCAATCCGGAACGCTATAAGCCCTTCCAGGTGAGGACAAGTGGTCGGCCCATTTTGCCCCCCGCAGGGGGGAAAGGCATATCGCGAGGAATATAGGCGGTTGCCGGCCTCTGGCGTCGACCGCGTCATGCCATGATGGTGTGCCATGGCCTATCGCCTGGTCGTCGCCGACCTCGACGGTACGGCGCGGTCCCGACGCTTTGGGGTCACCCCGGGAGTACGCCGGGCTATTGCCGATGTCCGCGCGAGCGGCGTCCGTGTGTGCGTGGCCACCGGACGCATGTGGCGATCGGCCGCCCCCTGGGTCCAGAGCCTCGGCGCCGACACGCCGGTGATCCTCTACAACGGGGGCCGTGTCTTCGACTTCGACGGCGGCCGCATCCTCTACGAGAGGCGGCTCGCCGCTGAGTTCACCCGCCAGGCCCTCGCCGTGATCCGTCGTGACCCGGACGTCCAGCCCCACCTCTTTTTGAACGACCGCGTGTACGTCGAGCGGCATCATCCGATGACGGAGGCCTACGCCGAGGACGACGGGATCGGCTACGAGGTCGTGACCGCTTTCGAGCCGCTCCTCACGGATGATCCGCACAAGATCCTCGTGCTTGGCGCGCCGGGGAGGCTGGAGGCGCTCAGCAGCGCGGTGCGCCAGGCGAAGCTTTCCGCGCGCGCCGTGCAGTCGGAGCCCACCAAGCTGGAATTCCTGCCCCCGGGCATCTCCAAGGGCACCGCGCTCCGCGCGATGCTCGAGGCGCTCGGGGTCGGAGTCGGAGAGGTGGTCGCAGTCGGCGACAACTGGAACGACCTCGAGATGATCGAGGCGGCCGGGCTGGGGGTGGCAATGGCCGATGCGCCGGAAGGGGTCCGCGCACGAGCCGACCACGTGTGCGGGACGGCCGACGCAGAAGGTTTCCGGGACGTGCTCGAGCGCTTCGTTCTATGATCGCTGCCGCGCGATCCGGATCCTTCGCCCAACGGAGGACGTCATGCGTCGGAAGTCCAGTTTCCCCAAGGCCGTGCTCCTCGCGACGTGCGTCCTCACCACCCTCGTCCTGGTGCCGGCGGCGGCCCGCGGCGAGGGCAATCTCACCCTCTACTGCAATCCGCAGATCGAGTGGTGCCAGCTCGTGATCGCCGAGTTCACCAAGGTCACCGGGATCAAGGTCGCGATGACCCGCAAGAGCTCCGGCGAGACGTTCGCGCAGATCAAGGCAGAGGCGAGCAACCCGAAAGGGGACGTGTGGTGGGGCGGCACCGGTGACCCGCACCTGCAGGCGGCAGAGGAAGGCCTCACCCTCGAGTACCGGTCCCCGCGCCTGGGCGAGCTCCAGGCGTGGGCGACGAACCAGGCCAAGGCCTCCAACTATCGCACTGTCGGGGTCTACGCCGGCGCCCTCGGGTTCGGCTACAACACCGAGCTCGTCGCAAAGAAGAAGCTGCCCGAGCCGAAGTGCTGGAAGGATCTGATCCGGCCGGATCTCAAGGGCGAAGTACAGGTCGCCGACCCCAACTCGTCGGGCACCTCCTACACGATGCTCGCCACGATGGTCCAGCTCCTCGGCGAAGCGGAGGCGTTCGAGTACTTGAAGAAGCTCCACCGGAACGTCAACCAGTACACCAAGTCGGGCTCGTCCCCGATCAAGGCCGCCGCTCAGGGCGAGACGACGGTCGGCATCGTCTTCATGCACGACGCCGTGACCATGGCGGTGCGCGGTGCACCCATCAAGGTCGTCGCCCCCTGCGAGGGCACCGGCTACGAGGTCGGCTCGATGAGCATCATCAAGGGCGCCCGGAACCTCGAGTCGGCGAAGAGATTCTACGACTGGGCGCTGACGGCGGCGGCCCAGAGTCTGGGAGCCAAGGCCGAGGCCTACCAGGTGCCGTCGAACAAGGGCGCAGCGACGCCGCCGCAGGCCCCCAAGCTCGGCGAGATCAAGCTCATCGATTACGACTTCGCCAAGTACGGCACTTCCGCCGAGCGCAAACGTCTGCTCGAGAAGTGGGGCAAGGAGGTCAAGTCGCTCCCCCAGTAGCTCGCGCGCGGCGGAGCTGAGCCATGGATCGCGCCGTTCTCGGATGGGCTGCCGCCGGCGGGATCGCGTACGCGCTCCTGCCGTGGTACGCGATCGAGGACGGCATCTTCGGCTTCGGCTGGCTCAGCGGGTATCCCACCGACCGCGCCGGCGCCCCCGCCCTCGTCCAGGCCCTCCTTCACGGGCGCCTCACTCTTCTTCCCGTGGCCGTGTTCCTGCTCGCCCCGCTCGCGGTCCGGGGCGTGAGAGGCGCCGGCGCCCGCCCCGCCCTGCTCCTCACCGTCGGCGCCGGCGGGACGGCGTGGATCGCGGTTCAGGGCTTCGCGGTTGGCGGCCAGCCCGGCATCGGCGTCGGAGGTCTCGTCGTCTTCTCCGCGCTCCTCATGCTCTTCTGCGTGGGACTGGCCGCGACGGGAGCCTTCAACGGCGACCGTTTCGTCAGCGGGGGGATCGGCGCCGTCGTCGCCCTCGTCGTCGTGTTCGTATTCTTTCCGGTTTCCCGCGTGCTCGTCGGCGCCGTCGAGGACAGCAGCGGCGCCTTTGCGCCGAGCGAGTTCTGGGCCAAGCTCTCTGCGCGTGAGGTGTGGGGGCTCGATTGCCTGAGCTCGTCGGCCGGATGCGGGGTGGCGTGGAACACCCTGATCCTCGGCGTTCTCGTCGGGGCGAGCACCACGGCGCTCGGTCTCGCCTTCGCGCTGATCGTCACCCGCACGGGGTTCCGAGCCAAGAAGGCGCTGCGTCTCCTGACCGTGCTGCCGATCATCACCCCGCCGTTCGTGATCGGCCTCGCCGTGATCCTTCTCTTCGGCCGCGCAGGCGCGGTCACTACCTTCATGGAGCGGGCCTTCGGGGTGGTGCCATCGCGCTGGATCTACGGCCTGCCCGGCGTCTGGCTCGCCCAGGTGCTGGCCTTCACCCCCATCGCCTTCCTCGTCCTCATCGGGGTGGTCGAGGGCATCAGCCCGTCGATGGAGGAGGCGGCGCAGACTCTGCGCGCCGACCGGTGGCGCACCTTCACCACCGTGACGCTCCCGCTCATGCGCCCCGGCCTCGCCAATGCCTTCCTGCTCGGCTTCATCGAGAGCCTCGCCGACTTCGGCAACCCGCTCGTCCTCGGCGGCAATTACCACGTGCTGTCGATTTCCATCTTCTTCGCCGTGGTCGGGGCCCAGCACGACCGCGGCCGGGCCGCCGTGCTCTCGATCGTCCTGCTCGTGTTCACGCTCGGCGCCTTTTACGCCCAACGGCGCTGGTTAGGGCGGCGGTCGTACGCCACCGTCACCGGCAAGGGAGACGCCGGTCTTCATCCGCCGTTGCCGGCGTCGGTGCGGCGGCTGATCTATGCGACGGCGTTGCCGTGGGCCGTCTTCACTGCGGTCATCTACGTGATGATCCTGTTCGGCGGGTTCGTGGAGACCTGGGGACGGGACCACCGGTTCTCGCTCCGCCACTACGCGGTCGCCTTCGCCGTCGACGTCACCGAGTTCGGCCTGCACTGGAAAGGCGCGGCGTGGAACTCCCTCTGGACGACCATCGAGATCGCGGCCATCTCGGCCCCGCTCACCGCCGCCGTCGGGCTCCTGACCGCCTACCTGATCGTGCGCCAGCGGTTTCGGGGCAAGGAGGCCTTCGAGTTCGGCACCATGCTGAGCTTCGCCATCCCCGGCACCGTGATCGGGATCAGTTACATCCTGGCCTTCAACACGCCGCCCATCGAGCTGACCGGTACCGGGATCGTCCTCGTCGTCTGCTTCGTCTTTCGCAACATGCCGGTCGGCGTCCGCGCGGGAATCGCGGCCATGAGCCAGATCGACCGGAGCCTCGACGAAGCCTCCCTCACCCTCGGCGCCCGGAGTCTGACCACCATCCGTCGGGTGATCCTGCCCCTGCTGCGTCCGGCCATCGTCGCCGCGCTGGTCTTCAGCTTCGTGCGGGCCATGACCGCGATCAGCGCCGTCATCTTCCTCGTCAGTGCGAACTACGACATGGCGACCTCCTACATCGTCGGCCGAGTTGAGAACGGTGACTACGGCCTGGCGATCGCCTATTGCTCGGTCCTGATCGGGTTCATGGTCCTTGTGGTGCTCCTGATTCAGTTCGTCGTCGGTCGGCGTCGACTGGGCCGGCGAGCCCCCACCAAGATGAGCCTCGAGGGAATACCGGCTTGAGCCTCGAGACCCACTCGGCCTCGGTCGAGTTCCGCCGGGTCACCAAGGCGTACGGCCCGGTGGTGGCCGTCCGCGACGTTTCATTCACCGTCGCCGCAGGAACGCTGGTCACTCTCCTCGGGCCGTCCGGCTGCGGGAAGACGACGACCCTCCGGCTCATCGCCGGCCTCGAGATGCCGACCAGCGGGCAGATCCTCATCGGCGGCAGCGACGTCACCCGCGTCCCCGCCACTGACCGCGACGTGAGCATGGTGTTCCAGTCGTACGCGCTCTTTCCTCACATGACGGTGCTCGAGAACGTCTGCTATGGGCTGCGTGTCGGCGGCGAGCCCCGCGACCAGGCGGTCGCCGCCGCCCGGGAGGGACTGGCCCTGCTCGGCCTGGTGGGGTTCGACGACCGCCTTCCCAGCGAGCTCTCGGGCGGGCAGCAGCAGCGGGTGGCTGTGGCGCGCGCGCTGGTGCTCGAGCCGAGGGTTCTCCTCTTCGACGAGCCGCTCTCGAATCTCGACGCCAAGCTCCGCCGTCGCGTGCGCGAGGAGATCCGCGATCTCCAGCAGAAGCTCCGCTTGAGCGTCGTCTACGTCACCCACGACCAGGAGGAGGCGCTGGCGGTGTCCGATCAGATCATCGTCATGGACAATGCGGTGATCGCCCAGCAGGGCACGCCGACCGAGCTCTACCGCGAGCCGGCCAGCCGGTTCGTCGCCGACTTCATCGGCGACGCCAACCTCGTCAAGGGCACGTTGAAGCGCACTGACGAGCGTCTGGCCGCCCTCCGCCTCGGTGGCGTCGAGTTTGCCCTACCCCACCGTGGGGCCACCGACGGCGAGGTCAACGTTGCCATCCGCCCCGAGGCGGTGCGGCTGCGCCCGGCCGACGGAACGGATGCTCCTCTCCTGGGAACCATTCTCAAGGCCGCCTACCTCGGGAGCCACATGGAGTACACGGTCGGCTCGGTCATCGGCGAACTGTTCGTGGTCGATAGCGGCGGGGTGGCGGCGCCCTTCATCGTCGGTGCCAGGGTTTCGATCGGCTTCACCAGTCACGGCGTCACCGTCGTGGATTGAAACCGTGTAACGTCTACGATAGCGCGACCCGGGGCCCATGGCTCCGCGGCACCCGTAGAAGGATCGAGGAGCGCGAATGGCGCGCATCAAGATCGGTGTCGTCGGCTGCGGGCTGATCGCCCAGATGATGCACCTGCCCCATCTCCGGGAGCTCGCCGACGCCTACGAGGTGGTCGCGCTCTGCGACGTGTCGGCGGCAACCCTGAAGCACGTCGCCGACCACTACGACGTCCGCCGGCGCTATACCGACTACCGTGACCTGCTCAAAGACGAGGTCGAGGCCGTCGCCGTCCTCAGCGCCGACTCCCACGGCCAGCTGATCGTCGACGCGCTCCGGGCGGGGAAGCACGTTTTCACCGAGAAACCGATGTGCTACACACTGCGCGAAGCCGACGAGATTCTGGCCGCCCACGCGCGGGCGGGTACCGTATGTCTGGTCGCCTACATGAAGCGCTACGATCCCGCCGTCCGCTACGCCGCTCCCCTCCTCCGCCGGCTGCCCGATCTCCGGGCGATCCAGATCACCGGCGGTTCGCGGATGTCCCTGGAGAGGTGGCGGCGCTCCTGCGCGGTGAGCAGGACCGCTTGATCGGCGAGGCGATCGGAGACTTCACGCCTCTCGAGCGCCGCGTCTTCGCCGGGAACTTGCTCTCCACTCTGGTTCACGACATCAACCTGCTTCGGGGCCTATCGGGCGATCCGGCGGAGGTACTTTTGACCGACGTGTGGGCTGGAGGCGACAGTTTGGTGACGTGCCTGCGCTATCCCTCCGGCGTACGCGCCACCCTCAGCCTCCACTACCTCTGGGACCTCGCCCACTATGAGGAGACGGTGACGTACCTCGGCCCGGCGGACCGCGTGCGGCTCGTGTTCCCCTCGCCCTTCTTCCGCAACATGCCCACCGAGGTCATAGTGGAGGGGATGGAGGACGGCAAAGCGTTCGAGAAGCGGGTGACCGCCTCTATGAAGGAAGCGTTCAAGGAGGAGCTCCTGCACTTCGCCGAATGCGTCGCCAGCGGCCGGGAGCCCGAGACCACGCCAGCGGAGGCGCGGGGGGACGTCCTCCTTCTGCACCGGATCTTCCACGCGATCAAGCGCCCGCTGGCGACATGAAGCTCGGGACGACTGACGCCACCGACCAGGCGCAGCTCGAGGTGTCCCGCGGACGCTAAAACCTGAGATCGAGGGGCGGGAGGCCGAACTCGGAGCGGCCGAACACGAAGGCCGCCTTCTCGAGATTGTTGCCCGCGTGAGCCCGGATCGCATGGACGTCCCGCCAGGCCCGCTGGATCGGATTGTCGAGGAAGATGCCGCGGCCGCCGCTGGCCTCGAACAGTCGATCGACGGCGCGCACGCATCGATCCGTTGCCTTGGCGGTATCCCACCGGTAGCGCGCCCGCTGGGCGAGGGGAATCTCCGCCCTGTCGCGGACCAGACTCATCGCTTCGGCGAAGTTACCGAGCAGGCGGTCGCGGGCCGCGGTCACCTCGGCCGCGGCCTCCGCCAGGGAGAACTGCACGAACGGGTCCTCCGCGACTCGGCTCTGATCGCGCGGGGAGATGCGCGTCGTCGTCTGGTCGCGAAACGTCGCGAGCGCTCCCAGCGCGACGCCGATGGCCGGGGCGCCGATGCACGCCGGAAAGACGAGCCCGAAGGGCAGGCGGTAGAGGGGCGCGTCGTTGACGACGGCGCCGGGATTCGTCAGATAGAATGCATCGCGGTACGAGTGGGTCCGGTACTCCGGCACGAAGGCATCGTCCACCAGTAAATCCTTGCTCCCCGTGCCGCAGAGCCCGACCGCATACCACGTGTCCTCGATCGTGTAGTCCCGGCGCGGGACCAGAAATGTCCGTGCGTCAGGGGGCGCGCCTTCCCTGAGAGGCGGCGCGATGCCGCCGAGCACGGCCCAGTGGCAGAAGTCGCACCCGCTCGAGAACGACCAGCGGCCATGGAGGCGGAAGCCTCCATCGACCCGCTCCACCGTCCCCGTGGGCGCCAGGGACGTCGAAAGCTGGATGCTCGTGTCCTTGCCCCACACGTCGTCCTGCGCCTCCGGCGCGAAGAGGCCGAGGTGCCAGTTGTGAACGCCGACGACGCCGAGGATCCAGGCGCTCGAGCCGCAGACGGTGCCGATCTCCATGATGGCCTGGTAGAGCGTGCCGGGATCGAGCTCGTAGCCGCCGTAGCGCTTGGGCTGGAGGCAGCGAAAGAGCCCGGTTTCCTGGAAGTCCGCGAATGTCGCGTCGGGCAGCCGCCGGAGCTGTTCGGCATGGACGGCGCGGTCGCGCAGCGCCGGGAGCAGCGCGCGAACCCGTTGGAGATACGTCTCCGACGTCATGCTGCCCCCGATCATGTGGCGGGCGCCCGGCGAGGTCAAGACGCATGAGGATCGCGACGCCGGACCTGGCGACGAACTCGTGTCGATCCGCGGCGTGGAGACGCCCCGAGCGGAAGTCGGAGAAGTGCCTTAGCGCGGAAACCGGTTCGTCTTCCAGCGGAACGATAGATCCATCACCAGCCAAGAATACGCAAGTTTAGACGGGATTGAGTTGCCTCATTTGGACCCATTTGGGCGCACGAATGTCGATAGAACCTAGATAGCGTCTGTACAGCTAACCTCTAACCTCCTCCAGGCTCGTCGTCGTTAAGTCGAACGTCACAAGCGGGTGTCGGCCTCGCACTGTCGCGCCTCGCCCCTTAGAGGCGGCCCGCTTGTTCCTCCGCCTGCTCAAGCCAGAACCGCATGTCCATCGCGCGGTACATCGTCGCAGCAGTTGCGAGGTGTTCGCGGGCATCCTGACGCTTGCCCTCGCGTCCGTAGAGCTTGCCGAGGCCGAGGTGGCAGTGAGCGATGAGCGGGCGCATGCCCAGTTCCTCAGCGAGGACCATGGCCTGCCGGTAGGAGGCTTCAGCCTTTTCGGTATCCGGCGGGTCGCGATGCGAAGCGATCTCGCCCAGAGCCCGGAGGGCCCACGGCTCGTGTGCCCGTCGCTTGTGATTACGGGAGAAATCGAGGGCTTGATTGGCGATCCGGATCGCGTCCTCTTCTCGGTTGGCCAGTCGATACGCCTCGCTCGAGTTGGCAAGGTTCTCGGCGTAACCGGTAAACTCCCCCATCGAGGCGCCCTGCTCGAGCCCCTGCTCGAGAAGCGACAGGCCCTCGGTCAGGCGTCCGCATACGGCATGTGCATAGCCCAGGTACCAAAGGATTCCTGGGATGAAGCTTCGGATGTTCCACGCCTGGCTGAGTTCGCGGCTGCGCTCAAGGAATCGAATCGCTTCATTGAAATCTCCTTTGCGGAGGTAGAGATACCCGAGACCGCGATACGCGCCGATGAGACTGAAGGGATCATCCACCGTCTGAGCAATCTGTACCCCTTCTTCTCCCCTGGCGATTCCCTCGGCGAACTCTCCACGCGCGGTAAGCACGTGGACCAACCAGACTCGGGATTGAACCGAGGGCAAATACGCCTCGCCGAAGCGCTCGCGGATCAGGTCGCCATTGAGGGACTCGACGTTGCTCTGGAAATATTCCCTCGCACGAGGGTAGTCGCCAAGACTGAGATAGGCCAGCCCCAAATGGTAATTCGCTACGACCCGAAGGGCGAAATCCCCACAGACGGTGGCGGCGGCGAGGCCGCGGTGGCCAGACTGGACGGCGCTGTCGAGATCGCTCGATCTCCAGAAATGGAACGTCATGAAGGCGGAGATCCATCCCAGCCGGCGTTGATCGCCGATTTGCTCGGCGAGAATCTTACCTTCGCAAAGGTAATCGAAGACTCGCTGGAACTCTCCGAGCGCGTAGAGAGAATTGCGAAGCTCCAACAGGAGATCAATCCGCTGCTCGATCGCTCCTCGGCTCTCAGAGAGATGCCGGAGAGCTTCGAGCGCCTGCTCGAAGCACGCGACTGCTTCCCGGTAGGCCGAGCGCGCGGCGGCCTTCGCCCCGGCCTGGCGAGAGTAGGCGACGGCCTTGTCCCAGACCTCGCCCCGGAAGGCATGATGAGCGAGGCGATCAACTTGCTCAGCCAGCCGGGTGGCGTACTGCTGTTCGATCGCCGCCATGATCCGAGCGTGGAGGACCTGCCGTCGGTCTTGGAGGAGGCCCGCGTAGGCGACCTCGTGGGAGAGGGCGTGCTTGAACGCGTACTCCAGTTCGGGGACGAGTCTCGTTTCGTACAGGAACTCGCTTCCCTGTAGCCGGATGAGGCCAGCGCGGAGCATTTCCTCCGGCAGGTCCGCCACCGTCCTGAGCAGGGGCAACGGCACGTCCTTGCCGATGACGGCCGCCTTCTGCAGGAGCGTCCTGTCCTCCGGCGGGAGGCGGTCGATGCGCGCCGCGAGCACCGCCTGGACGGTGGCGGGCACCCGGATCTCGCCGGCAGACTGCGCGAGTCGGTAGTCACCACGATCGCCGACGAGCACGCCCGTCTCGACCGCCGCCCGCACGCTTTCCTCCAGGAAAAACGGGTTGCCGCCGGTGCGTTCGATCAGAAGGGCCTTGACCGCGGCCGTGGCGACCTCACGTCCCACCAAGCTATCGAGGAGCGCGTGGGCATTCTCCGGCGAGAGCGGGTCGAGACGGAGCTGCGCGTAGTAACTCTTGTTGCTCCAGACGTGCTGGTACTCGGAACGATAGCTAACGAGAAGCAGAACCCGATGGCTCGGGACGCTCTCCACCAGGGTCTCGAGCACCGCCTGCGTCTTGGAGTCGATCCAGTGGAGATCCTCGAAGAGCACGGTGACCGGTTGGAGACGACTCTCCTCGAGGAGCAACAGCTTCACCGCCTCCAGCGTCCGCCTCTGCTGCTGGGCGGGATCGAGCGCCTGCCACTGCGCATCGTCGACCGGCACGTCGAGGAGCGTGAGGACGGGGGAGAGCGTTGGCGCCAGTGCACTTTCGTGCGACAACACCTTCTCCGTCACCCTCTCCCGGATCTTGCTCGCGTCGTCGCGCGGCTCGATCTGGAAGTACGCCTTCAGCAGGTCGATGACCGGGAGATAGGGCGTCGCCTTCCCGTAGGAGGCTGCGCTGCTGACAAGGATCAGCGAGTCCCGGTTGCGGTGCGACTCGATGAACTCCCAGAAGAGACGTGACTTGCCGACGCCGGCCTCGCCGACTACTCCGATGACCTGACCGTGGCCCTTCCGGACCTGCTCGAGCGCCAGGGCAAGCTGCTCCAGCTCACGGTCCCGGCCGACGAGCGGCGTGAGCTGCTCGCCTAATCCCAGCCCGGTTCGTCCGAGACCAGCGAGTCGGTATGCCCTTCTCGCGGTTCCGTCGCTTGTCGCGAACGGCGCCACAACAAAGCGTCGCTCGAGGAATGGGCGTGTCGCCTCGCTCACGAGCACGGTCCCAGGCCCGGCACTCCCCATGAACGCCTCCAGCTGCGCCCACGCCTCGCGCTTGGACTCGTGGTCCATCCGCGCCGTGCTACCAACCCGGGCGACCAGGACCTCGCCGACGTGGAGACCAACGCGGACGCCAGGAAAGTCAGCTGGGCTGCCACGCTCGCGCGCCACGCTCTTCTGGATCGCCAGGGCGGCGTGCGCCGCCCGGCGGGGGGCGTCCTCAATGGGCTCCAGCCCGAACCCCGCCACGAGCCCCCGCGGGCTCACCTCCTCGATCTGGCCGCCGAAGGTGTAGATCTTCTCTACCAGCGTCTCCAGTACGGCACCCGCGTCGGGCCCGGGCCCGACCGACAACGCCGGGACGAGATCAGCACGGAGCAGGGCGACATGCCGGCGTTCCCACTGCACACTGACCGCCTTGGGAACGGGCGTGGGCTCGACTGTGAGGCTCACGGGCTCGGCAGGTGCGCTCGGCTCGGCCGGCCCGGGCAGCGCTCGCAGCCCATACTTCTTGAGGCGGTAGCGCAGGGTGTTGCGGGTCACCCCCAGCCGGTCAGCTGCGTGCGAGATGTTCCAGCGAGTTTCGTGGAGCGTCTCGAGGATGCGCGCCCGCTCGACCTCGCCCACCGCCTGCTCGAGTGATGCGGCTTCTTGGGCTCGGGCCGCGATCGCGTCCTCCTCCCGCGGCCCCGATGCTGGTCGTCCTCGAGGAACCCCAAGCTCCAGCGTGTCCGCCGTTACGCGACGGGCGTCGGTTAGCAACGTCACTCGCTCCATCAGGTTCGCCAGTTCCCGCACGTTCCCCGGCCACCGGTACCCGAGGAGGGCTGCCCGCGCGTCCTCTGCGAGCGTTTTCGGCGCCAGCCCGTAGTCGGTGCCGATCCGCGCCAGAAAGTGCTCGGCCAGAGTGAGGATGTCCTGGCCCCTCTCTCGAAGCGCCGGCAACTGAAACGTCATCACTGCGAGCCGGTGGAAGAGATCCTCACGAATCCGTGGCTGGCGCGCCCCGGCTTTCACATCTTCGCTCGTCGCCGTGATGATCCAGACGTCCACGGCCTCGGTGCGTGTGCTGCCCAGCCGTCGGACCGTCCGGTCCGCGAGGACCGTGAGCAGCTTGGCCTGGAGGCTTTCGGGGAGGAGCCCGATCTCGTCGAGGAAGAGCGTCCCCCGATTGGCGGTCTGGAACAGGCCCGCCTTGGCATGGCGCGCGTCCGTGAAGGCGCCCTGCTCGAAGCCGAACAGTTCCGCCTCGAGCAGCGTCTCGGGAATGGCGGCGCAGTTGACCGCGACGAACGGCCCGGCCGCCCGCGGCCCCGCTTCATGGATGGCGCTCGCGAGCAGGCCCTTGCCCGTACCCGTCTCACCCAGAATCAAGACGGGAGGCAGACGTCGCGATCCGGACTGGCGCCGGAGGAACTGCTCGACCTGAGTCCGCACCGCCACCAGCCCCGGGCTATTACCTATTAATCTGCCCAGCAGGGCCACGGTGCGCGCATTCTAGCCGCTTCAAGCACCACTGAGCAAATTTCCACCACCAGCGTCTGCCGGCCACCCGCCAGCGCCAAGTCGTCGATTTCCCAATCTTCGGCCTCTGGCATTGCTGTTGCCTTATCGCACAGCAGGGCGATGACGGCTCGCTTACTCCTGAGGACCCGCTGTGGGGGAAAGACAGTGGGTGACGAGGCCGGCCTGGTCGCCGCGGCCTGAGGCTCACGGAGGCGCGACATGAAGAACCTGGGAAGGATTCTTCGGCTGCACCGCTTCTCACTCGCTGGCCTGCTCTTGTTCGTCTCCCTTCTTGGCCTCGACATGACGCAGCCGGTCGAGTTCTTCGCCTCGGCGGCGGCGCAGCCCGCTGGGCTAAACTCGCCCTCGAACACTCACGTCGTCGCGGTGTCCGACAGCCGGATCGATGTCTACTGGCAGGACAACTCGGCCAACGAGACCGGCTTTCTGCCGTCTGTGGGCGTCGCGGCCGCCGCGCCGAGCGCGGGGGAACCACTTCGACGTCCCGATGTTCTGAAGACTGATGTCCTGAAAACCTATGGCCGTCTCCCGCTGCCGTTCGAGACCAATCTGGGTCAGACCGATTCCGAGGTGAAGTTCCTCGCGCGGGGCGCGGGGTACACGGTGTTCTTGACTCCGAGCGAGGCCGTGCTCGTCCTGCGCTCCCCCCAGACGAGTGATCAGACCCCCGCCCCGGTCGTCGCTCGGCTCGATCGCCGAGCGCGAGGGCAGCGCGAAAGAGAAACTCGTCCACAGCGCGCCGCGACTGTCGTGCGCCTCGGCCTTGTGGGAGCCAATCCCGACCCGGGTGTGGTGGGCCTGGAGCCCTTGTCTGGGAAGGCGAACTACTTCACCGGGAACGACCCCCAAAAATGGCGCACGGGGATTCCGACATATGCCAAGGTCAGGTACCGCGACGTCTACCCCGGCGTGGACGTCGTCTACTACGGCGCCCAACAGCAACTGGAATACGACTTCGTCGTCGCGCCTGGAGCCGACCCCACTCGGATCAGGCTGGCCGTTACCGGCGCCGAGGCCCTCAGTGTCGACGCGGCCGGCGATCTCGTGCTGCAGACCGCGAGCGGGGCCTTGCGACTGCACAAGCCGCTCATCTATCAAGTGAGAGACGGCGTGAGACAAGAAATCGCCGGCGGTTATGTGCTCCTCGGCAAGGACCGAGTCGGCTTTCGCGTCGCCGCATACGACACCGGGAGGCCCGTGGTCATCGACCCGGTGCTGAGCTACTCCACCTACCTCGGGGGCGGCTCGAGTGACATCGGATATGGCATCGCCGTGGACAGCGCCGGCAACGCCTACGTGACGGGAACCACCTTCTCCTCCGACTTCCCCACAGTGAACGCGCTCCAGCCCACGCGACACGGCTACTACGACGCCTTCGTGGCGAAGCTCAACCCCGCCGGCTCCGCGCTCGTCTACTCCACCTACCTGGGGGGTAGGTCGCAGGACTACGGCTACGGCATCGCCGTGGACAGCGCCGGCAACGCTTACGTGACGGGAACCACCTTCTCCTCCGACTTCCCCACGGTGAACGCGCTCCGGCCCGGGCTAAGTGGCAGTGCCGACGCCTTCGTGGCGAAGCTCAACGCTGCAGGCTCCGCGCTCGTCTACTCCACCTTCCTCGGCGGCAGCGACTTCGTCTTCCTCACTGAGTTCGGACTGGCTTATGCCTACGACTCGGGCTCCGCCATCGCCGTCGACAGCGCCGGCAACGCCTACGTGACGGGAACCACCCCCGCCTTCGATTTCCCCACAGTGAACGCGCTCCAGCCCACGTTGGCCGGCTTCGCCAACGCCTTCGTGGCGAAGCTCAACCCCGCCGGCTCCGCGCTCGTCTACTCCACCTTCCTCGGCGGCAGCTCAGGTTCCTGTGATGAGTACGGTTTCTGTTATCCCGCCAGCGACGATGGCCTGGGCATTGCGGTGGACAGCACCGGCAACGCCTACGTGACGGGAACCACCCCCTCCCCCGACTTTCCCACGGTGAATGCGCTCCAGCCCACACTACACGGCTACTACGACGCCTTCGTGGCGAAGCTCAACGCCGCAGGCTCCGCGCTCGTCTACTCCACCTACCTCGGGGGCAGCGATTATGACTCTGGCTATGGCATCGCCGTCGACAGCGCCGGCAACGCCTACGTGTCGGGAACCACCTCCTCCTCCGACTTCCCGACGGCGAGCCCGCTCCAGCCCGCGCTGGGCGGCTACCAGGACGCCTTCGCGGCGAAGCTCGACCCCGCCGGCTCCGCGCTCGTTTACTCCACCTACCTCGGCGGCAACGGTGGTAGCCAAGGCTTCGGCATCGCCGTCGACAGCGCCGGCAACGCCTACGTGACCGGAGCCACCACCTCCTCCGACTTCCCCACTGCGAACCCGCTCCAGCCCGCGCTCGGCGGCTACCAGGACGCTTTCGTGGCGAAGCTCGACCCCGCCGGCTCCGCGCTCGTTTACTCCACCTACCTCGGCGGCAGCTACCATTTCTGCGATGAGTACGGTTTCTGTTATGGCGACTACGGCCGTGGCATCGCCGTCGACGGCGCCGGCAGCGCTTACGTGACGGGAGCCACCTTCGCCTCCGACTTCCCCACGGTGAACGCGCTCCAGCCCACGCTGCGTGGTGCCTCCAATGCTTTCGTTGCGAAGATCAGCCCGACGACCACGACGACGCAGCCACCGGTCGCCTCGTTCACGTCAGGGTGCGGCGGACTTACGTGCAGCTTCGACGGGACGATCTCGTCGGATCCCGACGGGACGATCGTCAGCTACTCGTGGAATTTCGGAGATGGCACGACCGGGTCCGGCCCGATAGTGAGCCACACGTACGCCGCCGCCGGCACCTACACCGTCGAGCTGACGGTCACGGACAACACCGGCGCCACGGGCATTCAGAGTAAGAGTGTCACCTTGATTCCGGCCCTCTCTTCGCTGAATCTCAATCCCGCCGGTGTGACCGCCGGGAGTACCTCGAGCGGAATAGTGACCTTGAGCGCGGCGGCGCCGGCCGGCGGCGCGGTGGTCGCGCTCGCCAGCAACAACACGGCAGTGGCCACGGTCCCGACCAGCGTGACGGTGGCAGCAGGGGCCACGAGCGCGACTTTCACGGTGTCTACCAACTCGCTGACTGCCTGCGCCTCGTCGGTGGCAACGATCTCGGCGACCTACGGTGGCGTTACCAGGTCCGCCGACCTCACCGTGACCCCGGCGACGGACACTGTCGCCATTCAGCAGGCAGACTACATCGCCAACAGGCATCAACTCCGGGTCGCGGCGACGAGCACCGGTTCCACCGCGGCGCTTCAAGTCTACGTGACGTCGACGGCAGAATTGATCGGTACATTGAAGCACTACGACGGAAACAGGTACAGCGGGCAGTTTACATGGCCGGTGAACCCGCAGAACATCACGGTCCGGAGCAGTCTGTGTGGGTCAGCGACGAAGGCGGTGACCTCGAAGTAGTGTCGTCCGGGAGCGGCGTCGTCCAGGTTCAAGCGTGCCGATGCTTCCGGGGATGGACGGCATTTTTGTTGGTGTTACCTTACCGCGCGCTCTGATCGGGGAATCGGTTTCGCTTCCAGCGGAACGCCAGATCCATCACCAGTCCAGAATACGCAAAGTTAGACGGGATTGAGTTGCCTCATTTGGACCCATTTGGGGGCACGAATGTCGATAGAAAGTAGATAGCACCGTCGCTGATAGGACGTCCTACGAAGCCCTGTCGCCGGCTCTACCACGAGAAAATTCTGGGCCTCCAGAAACAATTTGCGCGTCGACTCAGAGGCGGATTACCTGTGCCTCCGCCTGCTCGAGCCAGGACCGCATGTCCATCTCGCGGTACATCGCCGCAGCGGTCGTGAGGTGTTCTCGGGCTTCTTGCCGCTTGCCCGTCCGTCCGTAGAGCTTGCCCAAGCCAAGGTGGCAGTGGGCGACAAGCGGGCGCATGCCCAGCTCGCCGGCGAGGACCAGCGCCTGACGGTAGGAGGCTTCCGCGTTTTCGGCATCCGGAGGATCACGATGTGAGGCGATCTCGCCCAGAGTCCGCAGAGCCCGGGCTTGGTGAGCCGGTCGCTTTTGGTCACGGATGAGATCCAGGGCTTGATTAGCGGATCGGACCGCATCCTCGGTTCGGTTGGCCAGTCGGTAGGCATCGCTCAAGTCGATAAGGTGACCAGTATGGCCGCTCCTGTCTCCTGTCGAGGCGCCATGCTCGACCCCCTGCTCGAGAAGCGGCAGGCCGTCGGCGAGGCGCCCGGACAGGACATACGCATAGCCCAAGTACGCGGCAATCCCAGCGATAAAGTGTCGGATGTTCCACGTCCGGCAGAGTTCACGGCTGCGCTCGAGGAAGCAGATCGCCTCGCTGAGATCGCCTTGGCACAGGGACAGATACCCGAGACCGCGATACGCGCCGATGAGAGTGAAGGGTTGATCCACCGTCTCCGCAATCCGTAGCCCTTCCTGTGCCGTGGCGATCCCCTCGGCAAACTCTCCACGCGCGGTAAGCACGTGGACCAACCAGACTCGAGACAGAACCGAGGGCAACCACGCCTCGCCGAAGCGCTCACGGATCAACTCGCCCTCGAGAGACTGAATGTTGTCCCGGAAGCATTCACTCGCACGCGCGTAGTCGCCCAGGCTCAGGTAGGCCTGCCCCAAGCGCAACTTCGCGACGACCTGGAGAGCGAAATCTCCACGGGCCTGGGCCACGGCGAGGGCACGGTGTCCGGGTTCGAGAGCGCGGCCGGGCTCACCGGCGAGCCAAAAATGGGCGGCTCTATAGAAGGAAACCCATCCGAGCCGGAGTTGATCGCCGATCCGCTCGGCGAGGATTTCGGCTTGGCAAAGGTGTTCGAAGATTTGCCGGAACTCCCCCAGGGGAAAGAGTGAATTTCGAAGATCCACCCGGAGATCGATGCCCTGCGCGATTGTTTCGCGACTCTCGGGGAGATGCGTGAGGGTTCCGAGCGCCTGCTCGAAGCACGCTACCGCTTCCCGGTAGGCGGAGCGTGCGGCAGCCTTCGCTCCGGCTTGACGGAAGTAGGCGACGGCCTTGTCCCAGACCTCGGCCAGGAGCGCATGGTGCGCGAGGCGATCAACCTGCTCGGCGAGACGGTTGCTATAGCGCTGTTCGATCGCCTCCATGATCCGTGTGTGGAGGGCCCGCCGTTGGTCTTGGAGCAGGCCGGCATAGGCGACCTCGTGGGTGAGGGCGTGCTTGAACGCGAATCCCGACTCGGGGACGACTCGCGTCTCGTATAGAAACTCGCTTCCCTGTAGCTGAACGAGGACGGCGCGGAGCGTTTCCTCCGTCAGGTCCGCCACGGCAAGGAGCAGGGCGAACGGCACGTCCGTGCCGATGACGGCTGCCGTCCGCAGGAGCGTCCTGTCCTCCGGCGGAAGTCGGTCGATCCGCGCTGCCAGTACGGCCTGGACGGTGGCGGGCACCCGGATCTCCCCGGCCGGCCGCGCGAGCCGGTAGTCGCCACGATCGCCGACGAGCACGCCCGTCTCGACCGCCGCTCGCACGCTTTCCTCCAGGAAGAACGGGTTGCCACCGGTGCGTTCGATCAGCACAGCCTTAAGCGCGGCCGTGGCAACCTCATGTCCCACCAGGACATCGAGGAGGGAGTGAGCACTCTCAGGCGAGAGCGGGTCGAGCCGAAGCTGCGCGTAGTAACTCTTGTTGCTCCACGCGTGCTGGTACTCGGGACGATAGCTGAGCAGTAGCAGAATCCGATGGCTCGGGACGATCTCGACCAGGGTCTCGAGCACCGCCTGTGTCTTGGAGTCGATCCAGTGGAGATCCTCGAAGAGCACGGTGACTGGCTGGAGACGACTCTCCTCGAGGAGCAACAGCTTAACCGCCTCCAGCGTCCGCCTCTGCTGCTGGGCGGGATCGAGCGCCTGCCACTGCGCATCGTCGAACGGCACGTCGAGGAGCGCGAGGACGGCGGAGAGCGTTGGCGCCAGCGTACCGTCGAGCGACAACACCTTTTCCGTCACTCTCTCCCGGATCTTGCTAGCGTCGTCGCGCGGCTCGATCTTGAAGTAAGCTTTCAGCAGCTCGATGACTGGGAGATAGGGTGTCGCCTTCCCGTAGGAGGCCGCGCTGCTGACCAGGATCAGCGAGTCCTGGCTGCGGTGCGACTCGATGAACTCCCAGAAGAGACGGGACTTGCCGACTCCGGCCTCGCCGACGACTCCCATGACCTGACCGTGGCCCTTCCGGACATGCTCGAGCGCCTGGGCAAGCTGCTCCAGCTCACGGTCCCGGGCTACGAGAGGCGTGAGCTGCTCGCCTAACCCCAGCCCGGTTCGTCCGAGGCCCGCAAGTCGGTAAGCCCTTCCAGCTGCTCCATCTTCGGCCGCGAAGGGCGAGACGACAAAACGTCGCTCCAGGAACGGGCGCGTCGCCTCGCTCACGAGCACGATCCCGGGCTCCGCACTCCTCATGGAGGCCTCGAGCTGCATCCACGCCTCGCGTTTGGCGTCGTGCTCGACCCGCGCCGCGCTGCCGACTCGGGCGACCAAGACCTCGCTGGCGTGGAGACCAACGCGGATGTCGAGGAGCTCCGGTGAGCCGCTACGGGCGTGCACTGCGATCTTCTGGATCGCCAGGGCCGCGTGCGCCGCCCGGCGGGGAGCGTCCTCGACGGGCTCTAGCCCGAACACCGCCAAGAGCCCCGTTGGGCTCACTTCCTCGACCTGGCCGCCGAAGCTCTGGACCTTCTCGACCAGAGTCTCGAGTAAGGAGCCTGCATCGGGTACGGTCCTCACCGACGAGGCCGCGACGATATCAGCACGGAGCAGGGCGACATGCCGCCGGTCCCACTGCACAGTGACCGGCCTTGAGGCGGTCGTCGACTCGACCGTGAGGCTCTCTGGCTCGGCCGGCAAGGTCGGCTCAGTCGTCTCGGCAGGCGACCGAAGCCCGTACTTCCGAAGGCGGTAGCGCAGAATGTGACGAGTCACCCCTAGCAGGCTCGCCGCCCGGGAGATATTCCAGCGGGTCTTGTGGAGCGCCTCGAGGATGCGCACCCGCTCGAGCCGTTCGACCGTCTCCTCGAGCGACATGCCCTCCAGGGCATCGGGTGGAGTGGTGTCGCGACCCTGCGGCGGCGACGCTGGTCGGCCAGGAGGAGCCGCAAGCTCCAGCCTGTGGGCTGTCAAAACAGGGGCGTCGGTCAGCAGCGCGACTCGCTCCATCACGTTCGCCACTTCCCTTACGTTCCCCGGCCACCGGTAGGCGACCAGGGCTGCCCGGGCGTCCTCGGCGAGCGTTTTCGGCGCCAACCCATACTCGGTACAGGTGTGCGCCAGGAAGTGTTCGGCGAGAGTGAGGATGTCCTTTCCCCGCTCTCGAAGCGGCGGGAGTCGAAGCGTCACCACCGCAAGCCGGTGGTAGAGCTCCTCGCGAAACCCTTGCCGGCGCGCCCCGGCCTTCAAATCCTCGCTCGTGGCCGTGATGATCCAGACGTCCACCGCCTCAGTGCGTGTACTGCCCAGCCTTCGGACCGCACGGTCTTCGAGGACGGTGAGCAGCTTGGCCTGGAGGTTCTCGGGCAACAGCCCGATCTCGTCGAGGAAGAGCGTGCCCCGGTGGGCGGTCTGGAACAGGCCCGCCTTGGCGTGGTGGGCATCGGTGAAGGCGCCCCGTTCGAAGCCGAACAATTCGGCCTCGAGCAGAGTCTCGGGAATCGCGGCGCAGTTGACCGCGACGAACGGCCCCGCCTTGCGAGGCCCGGTTTCGTGGATGGCCCGGGCGAGCAGGCCCTTGCCTGTCCCCGTCTCGCCGAGGATCAAGATGGGCGGAAGGCGGCGTGTCTCTGTATGCCGTCGGAGAAGCTGCTCGACTTGCGTTCTGACGGCTACCAGCCCAGGACTGTCACCGATCAACTGGTCGAGTGACGCCACGGTGCGCGCATTCTACGCTGCGTCGAGCGCCACTGGAGAATTTTCGCCACCTGCGTTCGCCGGCCTACAACCAGTGCCAAGTCCTTGATTTACGGTTCACCTTCCTCTGGCATTGCGGTTGCTCTGTCGCAGACGGGACGATGGGCCTCACGACTCCGAGGACGCGCCTCGAGAGGATAGCCGGTGACGAGGCCAGACCGGTCGCCGCGGCCTGAGGCTCCCGGAGGCGTGACATGAAAAACCTGGGAAGGATTCTTCGGTTGCATCGCTTCTCACTCGCTGGCCTGCTCTTGTTCGTCTCCCTCCTTGGCCTCGACATGACGCAACCAGTCGAGTTCTCCGCCGCGGCGACGTCGCAACTGGCCGGGCTGAACTCGCCCTCGAACACTCACGCCGTCGCCGTGAACGAGAGCCGGATCGACGTCTCCTGGCGGGACAACTCGGCCAACGAGACCGGCTTCGAGGTGCATCGCTCCATAGATGGATCGACCGGGACGTTCACGCTGGTGGCTACGACCACCGCCGGCGTCACTGCCCGGGGCGACCTCGGGCTCAACCCCTCGACGCAGTACTGCTACAAGGTCCGCGCGTTCAAGACCGCGGACGGCCAGACGCGCTACTCCAGCTTCTCTAACACCGCCTGCGCGACGACGCTGGCTCCACCGCCGCCGAACGCCCCATCCAACACCCACGTCGTCGCCGTGTCCGACAGCCGGATCGATGTCTCCTGGCAAGACAACTCGACCAACGAGACCGGGTTTGAGGTGCATCGCGCCGCAACTGGATCGAACGGGGCGTTCACGCTGCTGGCCACGACGGCCGCCGGTGTCACGGCTCGGGGCGACCTCGGGCTCAGTCCCTCGACGTCGTACTGCTACAAGATTCGCGCATTCACAACGGTGGCCAGCAGGACGGCCTACTCCGACTTCTCCAACACCGCCTGCGCGACGACGTTGGCGCCCCCGCCGCCTCCCGGGCTGCACGTGACAGCAGCGACCACCGGGGTCGATCTCGATGCGGACGGCTACTGGGTGGACGTGTGGAAGAATTCCGGGGGCAGCCTCATCCATGCCACCGGCATCCGCCTGCCCGCCAACGGAACAGTGACGATCTCCGGGTTGGATCCCGCCGACTACCAGGTGGAACTCAGCCGGCTGGCAGTGAACTGCGACCTCACCAGCCCCAATCCGCAACCCGTCACCCTCGGCACCTCAGGGAGCGCCGGATTCGCCGAGTTCGACGTCACGTGCGCCCCGGTCACGCAGCTTGCGTTCTCGAGCACCGTCGACGGCAACCCAGAGATCTACGTGATCAACTCCAATGGCACCGGCAGCGCCCGTCTTACCCTGCACCCGGCTGCAGATGTGAAGCCCGCCTGGTCGCCCGACGGCGCGAAGATCGCCTTCCAGAGCAACCGCGACGGCAACGCCGAGATCCACGTGATGAATGCCGACGGCTCGAACCCGGTGCGACTCACCGACGCTGCGGCCGGAAACTTCCGTCCGGCCTGGTCGCCTGATGGGACCAAGATCGCGTTCACCAGCGACCGCGACGGCAACGCCGAGATCTACGTGATGAATGCCGACGGGTCGAACCCGGTGCGGCTCACCAACGATGCCGCGTATGACGCAGAGCCCGCTTGGTCACCCGACGGCACGAAAATCGCCTTCCAGAGCGACCGCGACGGAAACGCCGAACTCTACGTGATGAACGCCGACGGCTCGAACCCGGTGCGGCTCACGAATCACCCTGCCGCGGACGCCGAACCTACCTGGTCGCCCGACGGCACCAAGATCGCGTTCACAAGCGACCGCGACGGCAACGCCGAGATCTACGTGATGAACGCCGACGGGTCGGCCGTCACGCAACTGACAAGTGTAGGCGCGGCCGGTGAGCGACATAGCCATCCGGCCTGGTATCCCGACGGCCAAAAGATCGCGTTCGTGGCCGCCTCCTGCCAGGTCACTTGCTCTTCCGTGATCCAGGTCGTGAGGGCGAACGGGACGGACCTCGTGGAGCTCACGAGCGGCGCCGACCCGGCCTGGCGGTACCCCACCGTGCCCACCGGCATCTCCTGCCTCTTTGACGAATGCCCGCCGCAGTTCTACTGCGGACAAAACGGCGTGTGCGTCACATTCTGTGGCGACGGCTACTGGAACGGTGACGAGGGCGACGTCGATTGCGGCGGCTCATGCACGCCCAGGTGTCAAAGCGGCCAGCACTGCTGGGTTCAGTCGGACTGCGCGTCTGGCAGGTGCGTCAACGACACTTGCCAGTAATACCACGAACCGTCGCCGGTGGGAGGCGAACCGTGAGGCGAATGATTCCGGTGCTAATGATCCTCGCGCTGGCTTCGTCGGTCCGGGCGCAGGCGCCCCAGGACGCGCCGCGCGAACTCACTGCGATCGAGGCCGACCTCGCTCAGATCAAGGCGGATCTGGCGGCCGTCAAGAACCAACTCGGTCAGCTGATGCGGCTGTTGAGCCAGCGTCCGGCCGACGGCCGCATCACCACGAGCGGACCCGTGCGCACGAGCCTGGGCGATGCGCCGATGCTGGGACGCGCCGACGCGCCGGTGACCCTCGTCGAGTTCTCCGATTACCAGTGCCCGTTCTGCCAGCGGTTTTTCGCGACGACACTCTCAGCCCTCAAGAAGCATTACGTCGACACCGGCAAGGTGCGCTACGTGTTCCGCGACTTCCCCCTGGATCAAATGCACCCCCAGGCGCGCAAGGCGGGCGAGGCCGCGCACTGTGCCGGTGAGCAGGGCAAGTACTGGGAGATGCACGAAGTGCTCTTCCAGAATCAGAGGACGCTGGCCCCGCCGCAGCTTACCGTGCATGCGCGCACGGTCGGTGTGGACGGGTCGAAGTTCGATGAGTGTCTCTCATCGGGCCGGCACGCGGCACGAGTCGAGCGAGGCCTCGCAGACGGCGCGGCCGTCGGCGTCCAGGGCACGCCCACCTTCGTCGTGGGAAAGACGAAACCGGGCGACTTCGTGGAGGGCACGCCGATCCGGGGTGCCCAGCCTCTGGAGATGTTTCGCCGGATCATCGACCAGACGCTTGCGGAGCAGTAGATCGCAACGGAGGAGAGGAAGCGATGAACTACAAAGTTTCCCCACCAGGTCCGCAGGGCCTACCGGCAGCAGCTACGTGCTCGATTCTCCAAGCTTCCGACATGGCACTGCCGTTGCCTTCTCATCTCGCAGCTATCGTCCTGGGGAGCCTCGACCGCTTCCCAACGAGAAACCACTCATAGGGAGGCGTCTTATGAAGACAGCAGTTACCCTGAGAGCACTGGCGATCGGACTGGCCGGCTTGGCTCTAGTCAGCCAACCTAACGCATTTGCAGATAAAGCGAAGGTCGAAGAGTTCTATGGAACAGGGTTCAGAGTGGCTAGCGTATCTAGCGTTCAGCAGAACCTCTCCGATTGCGGCGACACCGACCCAACCACTAACATTGTCCTTTTCAACAACACCGGCACCGTCACTTACACAGGATTCATGGAGGGGACCGGTCAGGTGCTGACCAGTACAATATCTAACGCGTGCGTGCCTGGCCAAGCGCACCTCGGCATCAGGGTGCTGGACATCTTCGAAAGCCTCACGGTCGCAGGCCGAACGGGTGGCGCCGTGGTCGAGATCGTTGGCAGCGGGCGCGTGCCCGCGACGGGAATCCAGATCAACGACAACACAGTTCGAATCCTCTGCGGCACTGGTCAGCTCAAAGGCGTTCACGCGGAAGGGACTCTGACGGCCTCCATCCGTGCTGAAGCTCCTGGAGTTCCCCGAATTGATTACCGGCCGATGCAGCTCTGGGTCCACTTCGGGCATCGTCATGATGTCGGCTTCGACTTCTTGTGCCAAGATTTGCCTGGTCATGACTCCGACGATTGAGTGAAGTTCGGGGCCGTCGCGGCGGCGGAATGAACGGCGGTTCAATACGCCGCGGCGGCGCCACGCGTCTCGTCGACGACCCGGGGCGGGCGGGTTTCCAGCAACGCGACATCGTCCTGGCCACTCAGAGTTAGATCAGGTCTAGTCAGTGTGACCTAGGCGAGGTCCGCCTCGATCCTCCGACCAGTCGGGCGTGGCGGGCTCTATCCGGGAACGGTTCCAGGGAACCGGTTGCGCTTCCAGTCGAAGCTGCTCCACAGCACGTCGATTCGATCGGCGATCCCCTGGAACTTGTGGCGCCCGTCTCCGTGGGCGACCATCAGATCGTCGAGCGAGGCGAACTGGGCCAGATAGCCGAGGCCGTACTCGGCCGGCTCGGCCATCTTCATCTC
>WNFB01000403.1_pt1 | contig 33910 bp, 31 predicted proteins | sample 5400501 | NCBI WGS metagenome assembly WNFB01 (sample SAMN13153341, study PRJNA577476) | soil metagenome | isolation source: 200 cm saprolite under Douglas fir tree site 2 hole 1 | place: USA:California | collected 2015-04-18
GTCGTGATGTCTTGGCGCGGAATGGAGGGCGGCATCGCGGCCGCGCAGGCCGGCCATGACGTCGTCATGACGCCGACCTCGAACACCTACTTCGATTACTACCAATCCCGCGATACGCTGACCGAGCCGCCGGCGATCGGGGGCTTCTTACCCGTGGACTCGGTCTACGCGTTCGACCCGATACCACCATCCCTCGATTCGGCACAGGCCGCTCACATCCTCGGCACGCAAGGCCAGATCTGGACCGAGTACCAGGGGACTCCGAAGCACGTCGAGTACATGGTGTTCCCGCGTCTCGCGGCACTCGCCGAAGTCGCGTGGACGCCGCGTGAGCAAAAGCATCTCGGGGATTTTCGCGCCCGGCTCGAACGTCACCTCGAACGGCTCGGCGTCCTCGACGTGAACTACCGCCCGCTCACTACTCAATGACGAGCGGGTGGCAGCCGGCGCAGCTCGATTTCCGACATGATGAAGCCGAAAGCCGGCCACCCAGCGGACGCGATCGATCGCTCGAACCAGGCGCGCGCTCGTGTCGTGTCGCCGCGCACCAGGTACCAGTTCCCTATTCCGTAGCTCAGCGTGGCCACGGCGATGTCGCTCGTATCGGCCGGCGTGAATACCGAATCGGGCGCAACCTGCCCGCGATACAGTCGCAACCGTTGCATGTAGGCGTTCCCGCCTGGAATCGAGTCCGGACGGCGGTCCAACAGGGCCTGCGCGTCTGCTGTGCGACCGGCCCGCGATAGCGACATCCACAGCCAATCGGTCGCGCCCGCTCGTTCTCCCGAATCGGGCGCGATTGGCAGCGCGCGCGTGAACGCGTTGACGGCGCCTGCGAAGTCGCCTTTCGCGAAGCGCACGATGCCGAGGTGATACCAAATCCCATAGATGGTGCTGTCGAGCCGAGCCCCGCGAGTCAAGTCGTCCATGGCGTGGTCGAACTGACGGGTCGAGAGGTAGCGATGCCCGCGCCAGCGGTAGAGAAGCGCGTTGTTCGGCGCGATCTTGAGACCGCGCGAGAACGTCTCGATCGCTTCCCGGTATTGGCGCACGCCTGACTGCGCGATCCCCAGTTGAATGATGCGATCGACGTTCCTGGGATCGGCGGCGACGGCGCTCTCGGCCCGTGCGATCGCGCCGGTGTCGCGCTGCGAGCGGTACTCCACGCCAGCCGGCGAGCGATACTCGACCGATTGCAAGAGACACAGAGGCGTGAGAATGGTCAACAGAGTCGACATGGCGGGGATGTCTCCTAGGAGGAAAACCGCACCCGACACACGCGTGAAGCGGATAGCTCCGCCTCTTCACTCACACTTACCACGTAGACGCCTGTGTCTGCGAACACGGGCTCTGCCGGCAGCGCCGGCGACACTCGACCCGTGAGGGTGTCCGTTCGCATCGTGACGTTCTGGACATATCGAAATGTGGACGTGGGATCCACACCGGCCGTTTTGGCCACGTAGGGCACGACCACGAGTGCGCGGCCTCTCGGCGTGAAAACGGTCAGTTCGCCGCCATGCGGAACCATGAGGCGCACGGTGAGCGCCGTGCCGGGTTGCAACCGTCGCGGCGCGCAAACGATGTCGGGACGCGGATTGGGAAACGGCCAGGCGCCAGGCGCGAGCAGCTCGAGCATCAGGAACCCGCCCGCCAGGACCGCCGGGATCACGAAGCCCACTGCCCATACGACCCCGTACACGCGGAATCCCGTGTCCAGCAACGATTCGTCGTCCTCACCCTCCGCGCTGCCGCGCCGCCACGCGACGAATCGGCTCGCCTCCCAGTAGACAACGAAGAGAAGCAGCGGGATCACCAGGACACCGACGTCATCGCGGATATCGGGGTTGACGTACGCGAGGAGAAAGGCCGCGCAGGAGAGATCCGAAACGATTTGGCCACCCGTGTGCCACACGCCGACGCGGCGGCGCAGCAGGAGGGTCACCATCGCCGCCGCGAGGAGCGTCCGCGCACCCACGTACACGAGCGTGCTATTCCATATTCCCATAGCGCGAGGACGGACAGGGAGGGATTCGAACCCTCGATGCCCTTGCGGGCATACCGGTTTTCGAGACCGGCGGTTTCAACCGCTCACCCACCTGTCCACTTGAGGCTGGTCGACGGTAAACGGGTTTTGGTATCAGACGCAGCGGCGGTTGTGCGTCTGTTTCCATACCCTGTGTGCCCGTAAACCAGCTTTGTGAGCGGACAGGGTGGGATTCGAACCCACGTAACGGTTGCCCGTTAACACGCTTTCCAAGCGTGCGCCTTCAGCCACTCGGCCACCCGTCCGAAAATACTAGACGCCTAGACGCCGAGGCGCCCAGACGCCGAGGACAAGCTAATCACGCACCACGCAGCTTTCCACGGTCTACTTTGCCGAGATGGGTTCGTGGAAGAACGTCCAGAAATTTGACCGCGCGCGGTGCCTTGTATGGCTCCAAGTGCTCCCGCGCAAACTCTTGTAGCTCTTCGGCAAGTCCCGGACGTTTTTCGGTTGCTACTACGAACGCGTGCGGTTTCGTCAAACCACTTGCATCCTCAATCCCGACAACCGCTACTTCCTTCACGAGTGGATGCTGAAGCAAGCAGCCCTCGACCTCCTGCGGCGCGAGCCATTTGCCGCCGACCTTCAACAAATCGTCGGCGCGGCCGCAATAGGTGAAGTAGCCGTCGCCTTCGCGGCGGATCAGGTCGCCCGAGACGTACCACTCGCCGCGGAACGCAGCCTGCGTCTTGTCCATCTGCTGCCAGTAGCCGATCGCGCGCGAGCCGCCGCGCACCCACAGCATCCCCACTTCACCATCCGGCAGATCGTGGCCGAGATCGTCGCGTACGCGAACGTCGAAGCCGGGCACGACCGTACCGATGGTGCCCGGTTTCACGGCTCCCGGTTTATTGGAAATGAAGATGTGCCACATCTCGGCGGTGCCGAGTCCATCGAGCAGCTCGACATCGAACGTCTGCTTCCATCTTTCATACAACTCTACCGGTAGCGCCTCCCCGGCGGACGTGGCGAGCCGCAGGGACGAAAGATCCTGCTGCGCCGCGTCGGGGTGGGCGACCATCTGATTCACCATTGTCGGCACGTTGACTAAGACCGTTGGCCGGAATTTCCGGATCTTCTCGAACACCGTCTCCGCGGTGCTCTTTTCGGCAAACACCGCGGTAGCTGCGCCCACCGAAAACGGGAAAAACAGATTCGATCCTGTCGCGTAGCCAAAGAACAGCTTCGGCACGGCGAGGGTGATGTCGCGCTCCGTGAGTCCCAGCACGCGCTGGCCGTAGCACACCGTCGTGTTCGCAAACGACGCGTGACTTTGCACGACCGCTTTCGGTTTGCCGGTCGTGCCGCCCGAGAACAGCCAGATCGCGGCGTCGTCGCGGTGACTCGGGAACGTCTCCAGCACCGGCGAGGCGCCCTCGATCGCGCGCGTGGTTGCCGGTTCGCCCACAACGATGACGCGCGCAAAGGCGCTGCGCGCCGCCTGGAACGCGGGCGCGCTGTGCCGGTGCACGAGCGCCACGGTCGCCCGCGTGTACGCGTAGAAATACTCGATCGCGTCGACGGCGAGCTGTGGGTTGACCATCACCACCACAGCGCCAACTTTGAGTGTGCCGAACAGCGCCGCGACGAACTCAGGGCCATCGGGCAGCGCGATGATCACTCGTTGTTCGGGTTGCACGCCGGCGCTCTGCAACAGATGGCCAAAGCGGTTGGCGAGCGCCTGCACGTCCCGATAGGTGAGCGCGCCCGTGTCCGTCAGCAGCGCCGGCCGGTCTCCCCTGCCCTCGCGGACCCGCGCATCCAACAGCCAATCAGCGATGTTTAAGCGTTCCGGAAACTGGACCGTCATGGCCAAGGATGATGATGCCGGTACATGAGCTGGCGCAACTGACGTGGGAGGAAGTGCGCGACCTCGATCGCGCACGCACCGTCGCCGTGCTTCCCGTAGGCGCGATCGAGGCGCACGGCCCGCACTTGCCGCTCGATACCGACGTGGTCATCGCCACCGCGATGGCGCGGTCCGGTGCCCGCCGCCTGGCCGGAGGCGGGCACGCCGTGCTCATTCTCCCTGCGTTGGCCTACACCGCGGCGAGCTTCGGAGCTGCATTTCATGGGACACTCTCGATCTCCGGGATAACGGTCACCGCGGTCATCGTCGACGTGGCTCGTAGCCTGTCGGAGCAGGGATTCCGGCTCCTCGCGATTGCGAACGCGCACCTCGACCCCGAGCATCTCACCGCGCTCAACGAGGCGGTCAAGCTTGCACGCGTCGACCGCCTGTTACCGATCGCCTTTCCTGACCTCACACGCAACCCGTGGGGCTCGCGGCTGGGGGACGAATTCAGAAGCGGCGCTTGCCACGCCGGCCAATTTGAGAGCTCCATTGTCTTGTGCGAGCAACCGGACGTCGTGCGCGAGCCGGTGCGGCGCTCGCTCGCACCCAATCCCGCCTCGTTGTCGCAGGCGATCAAGACCGGCAAGCGCAGTTTCACGGAGGCGGGCGGACCGCGGGCGTACTTCGGCAGTCCTGCCGCGGCGAGCGCGGAGGAAGGCCGCCGCACCATCGACGTGTTGGGCGGCATCCTGGAGGAAGCGGTCCTCGCGGAGCTGAAGGCGTGAAGCTCGCGGGAATGACGGCCGTGATCACCGGCGGCGGGCGTGGCATCGGCGCCGCGATCGCGCGCACGCTGGCCGCGGAGGGCGCGGCCATCGTGGTCGCCGCACGCAACCTCGACAGCGTCAAGGCTGTGGCCGAGTCGATCGAACGCAGCGGCGGGAAGGCGCGCGCCGTGCGCTGTGACGTCACCGATCCCTCCAGCGTGCACGCGCTGGCGAGCGCCGCCTCCCGCCAGGGGGCCGCTATCGATATCCTCATCAACAATGCCGGCATGGCGCACAGCGCCCCGCTGCAGAAAATCACGCTCGAGGATTGGCAGCGGGTCTTCGCCGTCAACGCCACCGGGACGTTCCTCTGCACGCAAGCGTTCGTCGCAGGCATGCTCGAACGCAAAGGCGGATCAATCGTGAACGTCGCATCGGTGGCGGGCCTCGTTGGCGCGCGCTATATCGCCGCCTACGCGGCCGCGAAACATGCGGTGATTGGCTTCACGCGCAGCGTCGCGGCCGAGCTCGAGAGCACGGGCGTCACGTGTAACGCCGTCTGTCCCGGTTTCGTGGATACGGAGATGACCAAGGAATCGGTTGCTCGCGTCGCCCTAAAGACCGGGAAATCGCCCGATGCGGCGCTCGCCGCGATGCTCGCGTCTTCGTCACAGCAACGACTCATCACGCCCGACCAGGTCGCGCACACGGTGCTCGCGTTGTGCGATTTCACCGGTGAACGTCCCAACGGCACCGCCGTCACGATCGACGGCTGAGGACTATGGCATTCGAGATCATCAACCCCGAAGCATTTGGCGCTCGACCCAGCGGCTGGAATCACGGCATGCTGGGCCCAAAGGGGGGCCGCATGCTGTTTGTGGCGGGACAAATCGTGCCGGTCGGCAACTTCGTCACGCAGTGGGATAGCGCGCTGGGGCGGGTCATTCAAGTCGTGCGCGCCGCAGGCGGCAAACCTGAAGACATCGGCCGCATGGTCGTGTACGTCACAGACCGTCCCGCCTATCTCGCGAATCTCACTCCCCTGGGCGAGGTCCACCGCAAACACATGGGCCGCCATTATCCGGCGATGGCCCTCGTGGAAGTAAAGTCGCTGGTGGATTCCAAAGCGCTGGTCGAGATCGAGGCGGTGGCGATCCTATGAGCTCGTTTCTCTATGCACTCGATACCAACACATCAGTCGCCACGATCACGCTCAATCGCCCTGAACGCCTCAACGCTCTGACGTTCGAGACATACAAAGATCTCCGCGACACGTTCATGAGGCTCGACACCGAGCCGGGCGTGCGAGCGATTGTCATCACGGGAGCGGGCCGGGCGTTTTGCTCTGGCGGCGATGTCGAAGACATCATCGGCGCCTTGCTCGGCCGCGATCTCGAGGCGCTGCACGACTTCACGCGCCTCACGTGCGATCTGATTCTCGCGATGCGTCGCTGCCGCCGGCCTATCGTTGGTGCGTTGAACGGCACGGTGGCCGGCGCGGGCGCGGTGATCGCCGCGGCATGCGATATCCGGATCGCAGCGGAATCCGCAAAGATCGCGTTCCTGTTCACCAAGGTCGGACTATCCGGTGCAGACATGGGAGCGGTGTGGCTGCTGCCGCGCCTCGTGGGCGCGGGACACGCTGCCGAGATGTTGTTGACGGGGGACTTCGTAGACGCGAAGCGGGCCTACGAGATTGGCCTGTACAACCGCGTCGTCCCGCAAGCGCAGGTACTGCCAGAAGCGCGCGCCGTCGCCGAGCAGTTGGCGCGTGGGCCGTCGGTGGCGCTGGGCGTGACCAAGCAGGCACTCGAAGCGGAGGCGTCGCTCGATCTCGAGGCCGCGCTCGCGTACGAGGCCGAGGTGCAGGCGCGGCTCATGCAGGATTCGAACTTCCGCGAGGCGCACACGGCGTTTCGCGCCAAGCGCGAGCCGAAATTCACGTGATCGTCGACACCGGCGCGGTCCGCGCGTTTCTCGATGACCGGCACGTCGCGCTGGCGGAGCGGATAGCCGAGTACGCGACGCGGGTGCTTGCTCCATTGCCTGAGCCGGCGGACGACGCAGCCGCCCGGCAACAGGCGCGCGAGCTGCTCGGGAAATTGGGCGCCGCCGGTTGGTTCGCGCCGATCCGCGACCAGGACTGGCGCGCCTGCTGCATCATCCGCGAGGCGCTCGGCGCGACGTCGCCGCTTGCCGACGCGGTGTTCGCCCTCCAAGCCCTTGGCGTCGTGCCGATGTTGTTGACCGAGAACGACGGTGTTCGCAAACGCTGGCTCGACCCGGCAATTCAGGGACGCGCGATGGCGTCATTTGCGATGACCGAGCCCGACGCCGGCTCCGACGTCGCGTCAATCGGCACGACGGCCGTGCGCACCGGCGATGCCTACGTGCTGACGGGCACCAAGACATTCATTTCCAACGCTGGGCTCGCCGATTTCTACACGGTATTCGCGACCACCGATCCGGCGAAGCGTGACAAAGGCATCGGTTGCTTCGTGGTACCGGCGGACACACCCGGACTGCGATTCGTGCGAGCGCTCGTGCTTTCGTCGCCGCATCCGCTTGGCGAGATCGCCTTTCACGCTGCGCGAGTGCCCAAAGACTGCCGGCTCGATGTGGATGGCGAGGGTTTCAAACTCGGTCTTGCGACGCTGGATCGCCTGCGCGCGACCGTCGGCGCCGCCGCCTGCGGCATGGCGTCGCGCGCGCTCGCCGACGCGCTGGCGCACGCCAAGACCCGACGCCAGTTCGGCAAGCCGCTCGCGGATTTTCAGCTGATCCAGCAGAAGCTCGCGCGCATGGCCACCGACTTGAGCGCGGCACGCCTCCTCGTGTATCGCGCGGCGTGGGAGAAGGACCGTGGCGCTCCGCGTGTGACGCTCGAAGCCGCGATGGCGAAGGCGTTCGCCACCGAAGCGGCGCAGCGAATCGTGGATGATGCGGTCCAGATCCTCGGCGGCCGCGGTGTGCTCGCCGACAACGCCGTGGATCGCCTGTATCGCTCGGTACGAGCGCTGCGCATTTATGAAGGAACGACCGAGATCCAGCAGCTGATCATTGCGGGGCAGCTCGTCAAGTGAGAATCGTCGCGATCGGAGGCGGGCCGGCGGCGTTGTACTTCGGGATTCTGATGAAGAAGGCAGATCCGAGCTCCGAAATCACGATTCTCGAACGCAACCGCCTGGACGACACGTTCGGATTCGGCGTCGTCTTCTCGGATGCCACGCAGAACAACCTCGCGGCCGCGGATGCCGAGACGTTTAACGCCTTAGCGGGCGAATTCTTTCATTGGGACGACATCAGCGTTCACTACCGCGGTCACGTCATCAGGTCCGGCGGTCATGGATTCAGTGGACTGTCCAGACAGAAGCTGCTCGCCAATCTGGCCAAGCGCTGCAAGGAACTGGGCGTGTGCATCGAGGTGGGGACCGACGTCAAGGACCCGGCCGTCTACGCCAATGTTGACCTGGTCCTCGGCGCCGACGGATTCAACAGCACCGTGCGGCAGCGATACGCGGAACACTTTCAGCCGACAATGGACGAGCGGCCCAATCGCTTCGTCTGGCTCGGCACCACCCGTCCGTTCCCTGCTTTCACGTTCTACTTCAAGCGCGACGGTCATGGATTGTGGCGCGTCCACGCGTACCAGTATGAGCCGGGCCATTCCACGTTCATCGTCGAGGCGACGGAGCAGACCTGGCGCAGCGCCGGACTCGATCGCGCAAGTGAAGACGAGACGGTCGCTTTTTGTCAGGCGCTATTTAAGGAAGAGCTCGAGGGTCATCGGCTGCTCAAGAATCGCTCGCTCTGGCGTCACTTCGTCACCATAAAGAATGCTTCCTGGTCGCACGGCAACGTCGTGCTGCTGGGCGACGCCGCGCACACGGCGCACTTCTCTGTCGGCTCGGGCACGAAGCTCGCGATCGAAGACGCGATCGCCCTTGCTACGGCGTTGCGCCGCGAGCGCGACGTACCGGCGGCACTCGCTGCCTATGAGGCCGAACGCCGACCCGCGGTCGAGAGCCTCCAGCGCGCCGCGCAGGTGAGCCTGCACTGGTTCGAGGACACCGAGCGGTACATGGACCTCGAGCCGCTCCAGTTCGCTTTCAATCTCCTGACGCGCAGCCTGAGGATTACGCACGACAATCTCAAGGTGCGCGATCCGAAATTCGTTGAGGAGATTGACCGCTGGTATACCCACCAGGCAGCGCGTCAGTCAGGCTCACCTCTCACCTCTCACCTCTCACGCCCGCCGATGTTCACGCCGTTTCGCCTCCGCGATCTCGTCCTGACCAATCGCGTCGTCGTCTCCCCGATGTGCCAGTACGTCGCCGAGGACGGGATGCCGAATGACTGGCATCTAGTGCACCTGGGCAGTCGGGCGATCGGTGGGGCTGGTCTGGTGTTCAGCGAGATGACGGATGTTTCGCGAGAGGGACGCATCTCGCCTGGCTGTACGGGGATGTACAGACCCGAGCATGTGGCCGCGTGGAAGCGCATCGTGGACTTCGTGCACGCGAACAGCGGCGCCAAGATCGCGATGCAGGTCGGTCATGCGGGTCGCAAGGGTTCGACGCAGCGCATGTGGGAAGGGATGGACGAGCCCCTGCCGTCCGGCAATTGGCCTATCATCTCGGCATCGCCCCTCCCTTATCATCCGCACAGCCAGGTCCCAAAGGAAATGCGCCGCGCCGACATGGACGAAGTGAAGGAAGACTTCGTCCGTGCGGCGGACATGGCGAACGAGGCGGGGTTCGACCTGCTCGAGCTGCACTTCGCGCACGGCTATCTCCTCGCGAGCTTCATCTCCCCGCTGACGAACAAGCGCACCGATAGCTACGGCGGATCACTCGAAAACCGCATGCGATTTCCGCTCGAAGTCTTCGACGCCGTGCGTGCGGTGTGGCCCGATCACAAGCCGATGTCGGTCCGCATCTCCGCGGTCGACTGGGCACCGGGCGGAATGGAACCGGTGGATTCAGTCGAGGTCGCCCGTCTCCTCAAGGCGCACGACTGCGACATCACGGACGTCTCGGCCGGCCAGACCGTTGCGGACGCAAAACCGCAGTACGGCCGGCAATTTCAGACGCCGTTTGCTGATCGCATTCGTCACGAGGTAGGAATCGCGACGATGGCGGTGGGCAACATCTCGTCGTATCAGGACGTGAACACGATTCTCGCGGCGGGTCGAGCGGATCTCTGTGTGCTGGCTCGGGCGCACTTGTGGGATCCGTACTGGACGCGCCACGCGGCCTACGAGCAGGGCTATACCCTTCCCTGGCCCGATCCGTACGCAACGCTGAACCAGTACCGGCCGAGGCCTGCCTGATGGCGGTCACGTACGCGAGTTACCTGCAGCTCGAAAAGCTACTCGCGCTCCAACACCCGCGGCCGGGTGAACTCGAGCATGACGAGACCTTGTTCGTCATCATCCACCAGATCTATGAGCTGTGGTTCAAGGAAGTGCTGCACGAGCTCGATTATCTCCAGCAGCTGCTGCGCGCCAACGATACCCCGCTCGCCGCCGCAACGCTGAAGCGCATCCTGACGATTCTGAAGACGCTGGTCGCGCAGATCGACGTGCTCGAGACGATGACGCCGCTCAACTTTCTCACGTTTCGGGATCGGCTCGAGTCGGGGAGCGGCTTTCAGTCCCATCAGTTTCGCGAGATCGAATTCGTGCTCGGCAAAAAAGGCCGGCCGTCGTTCGAGCGGTATCCGGAGGGCAGTACGCACCGCAAGAGCGTGGAGGCGCGGTTTGCACAGCCCACGCTGTGGGATGCATTCCTGCATTACCTCGGCGCCAACGGCTACAAAGTGCCGGCGGCGCTGCTCAGCCGTGATGTGAGGTTGCCGGTCGAGCCGTCGCCGGAGGTCCAGCGGATCCTCATCGACGTCTATCGCAGGAATCCGACGGTGGCACAAATCACCGAGCGGCTCGTGGACCTCGATGAGGGGTTCATGGAGTGGCGGTATCGGCATGTGAAGATGGTGCAGCGCACCATCGGCACGAAAGCAGGAACGGGCGGGTCGGCGGGCGCGGAATACTTAATGAAGACGCTGAATCAACCAGCGTTCCCAGATCTCTGGGCGATCCGTTCAGAGCTGTGATCAATCCCGAAGAGCTCGCCAAGCATTACACGCGCTTTCGCGTCACAGAGCGAATTCTCCTCACGGGCCACTCTCACCAGGCGTGGCCTGACGTCGCGTTTGAAGCGCAGCAGCAGGCCTGGCTCGATGCGGCGGAATTGGTAGATGACGTGTGGGATAAAGCATTCGAGAAGGCCAATGAGGTACGGCGTGGATTCGCGCAGCTGCTCGATGACTCCCCCGATCGCATCGCGCTTGCACCGAATACGCACGAGCTGGTCGTCCGGTTCCTATCGGCGCTGAACCTTCATAAGCGCCCGAGGCTGGTCACGACGGACGGCGAGTTTCACACCATCCGTCGCCAGCTCGACCGATTGGCAGAGGAAGGCGTGGAAGTGGTGAAGGTCGCTGCCTTGCCCGCCGCGACGCTCGCCGAGCGCTTGGCGCGAGTCGTGGACGATCGCACGGCGGCGGTGCTCGTCTCCGCGGTGCTGTACACCAACGCGCACATCGTCCCGAGTCTCAGGGCGACACTTGAGGCCTGCGAGCGCGTGGGAGCCGAGCTGTTGGTCGATGCCTATCACGCGCTCAACGTCGTGCCGTTCTCCTTAAAGAAGGAAGGACTGGAGCGGGCGTATGTCGTGGGAGGCGGCTACAAGTATTGCCAACTCGGCCCGGGCAACGCCTTCTTGCGGTTTCCCGCCGACACGGAGCTCAGGCCCGTCTTCACGGGATGGTTCAGTGAGTTCGCGGACCTTTCGAAGGCACCGACCGGTCGAGTGGAGTACGGGCCTGGGCCGGCGCGATTTGCGGGGGCGACGTACGATTTCACGAGCCATTATCGCGGGGCGGCGGTGTTCAATTTCTTTGAAGCGCAGAAGCTCACGCCGGAAAACTTGCGGGAATTAAGCCAGCATCAGATTCAGATTCTGGCGAATGGAATGATTCCTCATCTCCATGACATCGGCGGGTTCTTCGCTATCGAAATCGAGAACCCAGCGCTCGTCCAAGAGAGGCTCCTGAGGCGAGACATCTGGACGGACTATCGAGGAAGCGTGCTACGGTTGGGGCCAGCACCGTATGTCAACGACGATCAGATGAACGAGGCTGTTGCGGTACTGCGCGACGAGCTGCGAAGAAAGCCTTCATCAGCGCCGCGCATGCCTCAGCCTCGACCCCACCCTTGACCTCCGCCCGGTGATTCAGCCGCGGATGCCGCACCAAATCGCCTAGAGACCCGCACATCCCCGCCTTCTCATCGTACGCGCCGAAAACCAGCTTCCCCACTTTCGCCAGCACGATCGCCCCCGCGCATTGGGCGCATGGCTCGATCGTAACGTAAAGCGTACAGTCAGTCAGCCGATCGGTCTCCAGCGCCTCGAGCGCCCGCTCGATGGCCAGAAACTCGGCGTGATATGTGGGATTCCTGCGGGCGACGGTCTCGTTGTGCGCCTCGGCGACGATCTCGTCGCCGCGCATCACGACCGCGCCAATGGGGACTTCGTCGATGGCAGCGGCGCGCCGCGCTTGTTCGAGCGCGGCCGCCATACCTTTAAGCACGCACAGGCTCGCGTGCCTTTTCGAAGCTCAGCGAATTGCCGTCCTTGGCCCGGTCGACCTTGACCCGGTCGCCCTCCGCGTATTGCCCCTCGAGCACCGCTACCGCCAGAGGATTCTGCAAGAGCCGCTGGATCGCGCGCTTGAGCGGACGAGCACCGTACACGGGATCGTAGCCCTCGGCGACGAGTAGCTGCTTCGCCGCAGGTGTGACTTCGATCCTGATCTTCCGATCGCCGAGCAACCGCTCCACCCGCTTGATCTGAATGTCTACGATGCGCTCGATGTCGTCATGCGTCAGCGGCCGGAAGATGATGATGTCATCCACCCGGTTCAGAAACTCCGGCTTGAACGCCTGCCGCAACAGCTCGGTCACCTTCGTCTCCGCCTGCTCCCAGGCAACGCCACTCGTCCCCGCCTCGATCAGATACTGCGAGCCGATGTTCGACGTCATGATGAGCACGGTATTGCGGAAATCGACGGTGCGACCTTGCGAATCTGTCAGGCGGCCGTCGTCCAGAATCTGGAGCAAGACGTTGAAGACATCGGGATGCGCTTTCTCGATTTCATCGAACAACACAACCGAGTATGGGCGACGGCGAATCGCCTCGGTGAGCTGGCCGCCCTCCTCGTACCCGACGTACCCCGGCGGCGCGCCGATCAACCGCGCGACGGCATGCTTCTCCATGTACTCCGACATGTCGATCCGCACGAGCGCACGCTCGTCGTCGAACAGGAACTCCGCGAGCGCCTTGGCGGTCTCGGTCTTCCCCACGCCGGTTGGCCCAAGGAAGATGAACGACCCGGTCGGACGATTGGGATCCTGCAACCCTGCGCGCGCTCGGCGCACGGCGTTCGACACCGCGGCCAGCGCTTCACGTTGGCCGATGACGCGGCGGCCCAACTCGTCTTCGAGCTTGAGCAGCCGTTCCTTCTCCGACTCGAGCATCTTGGAAACGGGGATGCCCGTCCACTTGGAGACGATTTCGGCTATGTCTTCGGCGTCGACTTCTTCCTTCAGGTACTTGCCCTTCTTCTGGATCTCCGCGAGGCGCTTCTCGAGCGTCTGGATTTCCTTTTCGGCAGCGGGCACGCGCCCGTAGCTGATCTCCGCCGCTTTCTGAAGATCCCCGCGCCGCGTCGCCTGCTCCGCTTCGGTCCGCAGCTGCTCCAGCTCCGCCTTCTTCGCCTGGATCTTCTGAATCGCGTCCTTCTCAGCCTGCCACTGCGCTTTCATCGCGTTGGAGCGCTCGCGCAGGCCGGCCAGCTCCTGCTCGATCTTCTCGCGACGCTCCTTGGACGCCTTGTCCTTCTCCTTCGCCAGCGCCTGCCGCTCGATCTCGAGCTGCACGATCTTGCGCTCGACTTCGTCGATTTCCTGCGGCAGAGAATCGATCGCGATGCGGAGCCGGGCCGCCGCCTCGTCGATCAGATCGATCGCCTTGTCGGGCAGGAAGCGGTCGGTGATGTAGCGGTGCGACAGCGTCGCCGCCGCGACGATCGCGTTGTCCGTGATCCGGATGCCGTGGTGGACCTCGTAGCGCTCTTTCAAGCCACGCAGGATCGCGATCGTGTCCTCGACCGACGGCTCGCCGACGTACACCTGCTGGAAGCGCCGCTCCAGAGCCGCGTCCTTCTCGATATGCTTGCGGTACTCATCGAGTGTCGTGGCGCCAACGACGTGCAGCTCGCCGCGCGCGAGTGCGGGCTTCAGCATGTTGGAAGCATCGACCGCGCCTTCGGCGCCGCCGGCACCGACCAGCGTGTGCAGCTCGTCGATGAAGACGATGTATCTCCCTTCAGCAGACGTCAGTTCCTTGAGAACGGATTTGAGCCGCTCCTCGAACTCGCCACGGTACTTGGTGCCCGCGACCAGCGCGCCGATGTCGAGCGCGAGCAGATGCTTGTTCTTGAGTGAGTCTGGGACGTCGCCATTGACGATCCGCTGCGCCAGGCCTTCGACGATCGCCGTCTTGCCGACGCCCGGCTCGCCAATCAACACGGGGTTGTTCTTGGTGCGCCGAGACAGTACCTGCATGACTCGGCGAATCTCCTCGTCACGGCCGATGACGGGGTCGAGCTTTGCTTTGCGAGCGAGCTCGGTGAGATCGCGGGTGAACCGCTGCAACGACTGGATCTTGCTCTCGGGCTCCTGGTCCACGACGCGATGCGCGCCGCGCACTCCCTCGAGGGCAGCGAGCAGCTCTTTGCGGTTGACGCCGCTCGCCGACAACAGTTGGCGGGCCGTGGTGCCCTTCTCCTCGACGAGAGCGAGCAGTAGATGCTCGGTCGAGACATAGGCGTCACCGAGCGATTTCGCTTCTTCATCGGCGCGGTCCAGGACGCGCGACAGCTCCCGCGCCAACGTCGGCTCAACGCCACCGGATTGCTTGGGGAACCGCCCGATCTCGCGCTCCATCTCGGCCTGGAGCTGCGTGACATTCAGCCCCGCCTTCTGCAGCAAGGGCACGACAATCCCCTCGTCCTGCTGTAGGAGGGCATAGAAGAGATGCGCGTCGTTGACGACGGGGTTGCCGCGGGCGCGCGCAAGCGAAGCGGCCTGCTGAAGGGCTTCAGCGGCCTTTACGGTCAGTCTGTCTGGCTGGATCATGACCTGCCCCTAGGCAATCGGTGTGCCGGGGAAAGATGTCGAAAAGGCAGGGCAATACAACGGCGGCAAAGACGGCAAGGGCGGCACGGACTTAACCGTTGCCGCCCATGCCGCCTGTGCCGCCCTTATTTCATAATGATCATTTTCTTGGTAAACCGTCGCCCATCCACGACTAGTTGATAAATGTAGATGCCCGACGCCGCCTCGACGTCGGTGTCTAGCACGTTGCCGTTCCAGTACGCCGTGAAGGAACAGACACCAGCGACGGGAGTGCAGGTCAGCTCGCGATTGGTCAGCTTCTCGCCGCTGCCCTGGAGAATCGGGACCGCGACGACCTGCGCGAGCACATTATAGATGGTGAGCGAAACCTTCGGCCGGTGACCGTTGGCAAAGAGATCGCCGCTCAAGATGAACGGAATCGTGGTCGCCGGATTGAAAGGATTCGGATAATTCTGTTTCAGCTCTACCAGCGGAGCGGGCGCCGCTTGCCCCCGCACGCCATCAACCCCTGCCGTGAGAAGCCCCCCACCGAGCCCTCCCACCAGCACTGCCCAAGCATACAGCTTCATCCCCCACCCCTCGGCAGACGTAAAGATGCGTTAGACCGCTCTCCTTGTAGGTACTGGGCGCGATAGTCACTGCTGCAGGGAAAACCTAGGAACGGTCATTCCACCCTGTCAAGCACGGAGAACCCGGGTATCTCCCTTGCGACTCGTGATGCCACGCCGGTCGGCCCACTCGAGCAACGGAATCAGGTACTTACGAGTCAAACCCAGACGGTCCCGAAACTGGGCCGGCGTCGCGGCGCCGAGCTCGCGCAACGTGTCTTCGACCGCCCGGCGGAAATCGTCCAGGGCCTGTTTCAAGGCGTATCGCTCCTGATCCACCCGCTCGACTGATCCCTCGCGCGCCAGATGCGCGAGCAAGGCGGGCACCGTTGGATCACCGAGCTCCTTCTGCAACTCGGCGACCGTCGGCAGCTGCCACTTTGCCTCGGCAAGCCGCTGCGCCAGGCGGCCGCCCGCGTCGCCAGCCCGGGCTCGCAGCGCGGCCTTCCAACCCGGCTTCCGTACCGCCGCGCCATCTTCGGTGCGCTCGAATGCCTGCTTTTTCATCCCATGCTCGATTAGCACATCGAGCACCGCCGCGGGTGCATTCACTGCCGCGCGCAGCGACTGCAATGACAATCCCGGATCGAGCGGATGCTCGTCGTGATGTGCGGCGACAGCCTTGCCAAGGCGTTCGACTTCTCCGCTCACGGCGCGGCGCGCGACCAAGATATCGTCGACCGGCAGCACACCCTTCCCTGCTGCAGCGATCGTGCTGGGCACTTCGGCGGGAAGAATGCCCAGACGCACCGGGAGGTCCGCGATCCGCACGCCTACGAGCCCCGCTTCCTCAACGAGTCTCGCAAGCCGCTCGCTGGGCGGTTGTCCCGCAGTCAGGCCACGCTCCGATACCCTGGGCCGCGGGGGCGGAAACGGATCGAGCACAACGCCGCCCCCGATCGTTGTCACGGGCGAAAAGCTCCGGATGACGAAGCGATCGCGTCCTCGCGCGACGATCGGACGTTCGAGCAGAAGTCGCGCGACTCCGCTGTCCCCGGGAGCGATCGAGCGAACCTGCGCCACACGCGCCAGGACCTCCGCCGTGCCGAGGTGAACGCGAATGCGCGTGCGCGCCGCGAGCGGCTTGCGGACGGAGGGCAGTAGCTCCAGCGCCACGTCGAGCGCGGTGGTGGGCGCCCATCCTGCGCCGGTGAGGGCGACATGGCCGCGCTCGAGCTCTTCCTTGGCAACGCCCACGAGTGCGAGGGCAGTACGGCGCCCTGGAGCCGCGCGGTCAGTCTCCTCGCCGTGAACTTCGATAGACCGCACGCGCACTTCGCGGTCGAGGGGCAGCAGCCGCACGGTCGCGCCCGCCTTCACGGTTCCGCTCCACGTCGATCCGGTCACGACCGTTCCCGCGCCCGCGAGCGCAAACACGCGGTCGATTGGCAGTCGAAACAAGTCGTCCACGGGTCGGTCCGCGAGATCGGCCGCGATCGCGACAAGGGCGCTACGCAGCTCGTCCAGGCCCTCTCCGCTCAGCGCAGAAACCGCGAGCGGCGCATGCCAGCGTACTCTGCTCCGGGACAGCCGCTCTGCCACCTCGGTACGCACCATCCCGAGCCATTCGGCGTCGACGAGATCGCGCTTGGTGAGGACCGGAATGCCACGCCGCACACCGAGCAGCTCGACGATCGCGAGATGCTCTTCGGTTTGGGGCATGATTCCTTCGTCCGCGGCAATCACGAGGAGGGCGACGTCGATGCCGGTCGCACCCGCGAGCATGTTCTTGACGAAGCCTTCGTGACCGGGGACGTCGACGACGCTGGCCTGGATGCCGTTTGCCAGCGGAAGGGGGGCGAATCCGAGATCGATCGTGATGCCGCGCCGTTTCTCTTCTTCCCAGCGATCGGTGTCGACCCCGGTGAGCGCCTTGACGAGCGCCGTCTTGCCGTGGTCGATATGTCCCGCCGTGCCGACTACGAACCGGCGGGAATCCACGCTCGCCGCTCCCAGATATCGATGGCGCTCGACCGCTGCTCGTTGCCGTTCTGCGCCACCTCTCCCAAGTGATGACGAATGAAGCGAGCCACGAGGCGCCGGTGGGCCGCGGCGTGCGCCGCGTCCAGTGTGGGAAGGTTTGCCTGCGTATCGGTCAGATCGAGGAGGTCGCGGTATGCCCGCGGTGGCAGTTTTGTCGGCGGCTGAGGCCCGGCACAGCTCGCGCACAGCACCCCACCCTCTGCGGCGCTGAACGCGACGGTGCTGCCTCCAGGGATCGCGTTGCCGTCCCGCACACAGCCTTCGAGCTGCGGGGCAAACCCGAGCACGCCCACGAGCAGCCACAGCCAGCGCACGGCGACAGCATCGGCCTGCTGTGGCGCAGCCTGAGCCAGCGCATCCAGGCCCTGGATCAAGGTCTCGTACGCGGCGGCCAGCGGTGCGGGAGGAGCCATCTTCAGCATCACTTCTGAAAGCGCTTCCGCTCCGGCGAACCGGCCGAGGTCGCCCGCGAGATCGCGGCGCAACTGGATTACGTCGAAGGCGGCAAGCGTTTGGAGCTCACGCGTCTCTTTGTGATAGAGCTGCGCAACGCCTTCACTCAGTGTCTCGAGCGCGGCGCCAAAGGGACTGCGCGGGCGCAGCACACCCTTCGCGATCGCGCTTTGGACGCCGTAATCGCGCGTCGCGAGGCGGACAATCTTGGAGGTTTCGCTGTAGCGGTATGTGCGGAGCACTACCGCCGGCGTAGAGACTAGCGTCACTTCCCCGGCTCGAGCACCAGGAACTTCACATTGTCCTTCGAGACGGCACGCAGCCAGGCCACCAGTGCGTCGACACTATCCGGCGGTGCGATGCCCCGTCTGCCACTCATACGTCGCGTAATGCGCAGCTCGCGACCACTCTGGATGTACTCGGCGCGGTAGCTGCCGAACGAGCTGGTCTCGGCGATTCCTGGCGGTAGTTGCGCGGTCCAGCCCGCTGGCAAAGTCACACGCATTTCCGCAACGATCTCGAGCGGTCCAACGACGTCACCGACATCGATCGGGAACTTACGCGGCCGATGACGCTCCAGCTCCGGCACAGACCGCAGCAATGAAAAGGTGGGCAACGACTGCGGCAGCGTCAGGATCCGCGTGGATCCGGAGCCAGACACGAGCGGCGCATCGCGCACCGTGACGGCGACCAGTGGCGTTGCCGCAAGATCGCGCCCATCGAACAGGGCGAGGCTATCGCCCGATGCTCCGGGGAAGACGCCGTTGGCCAAGGCCTGTGTCACTTGACGCACGTCGTCCTTGCTGAAGCTGCGCGCATATGCCTGCCGCAGTCCGTATTGCAGAGAGCCGTGCTTGATCTCGGTATAGCGACCGGCAAACCGGCCATCCGCGGCAAGCTCGCCAACGGTTCGTACTTCTGATCGATTCACCGAATCCGGGGCTTGCGGGAGAACCACGCCTTCGAATTGACCATCGTCGTGGACGACCAGAGCAAACGATCCCTCTTCCGCGGGCGGGAGCTCGCTGTACGGCGTGAGCTCTGACGTCAAATCGAGATACAGCCGTCCCCTCGCAGGTCGATCGACGGCCGCAATCATGTGATCGAACTGCTGCACTGTCGGCACTGTGGAGTCGGCATTGCCGTTCGCGCTCAGAAGCACCGGGAATGCGTGCACGCCCATGGCCCGCGCCATGGCGATGAACAGCGTCGCCTTGTCTTTGCAATCACCGTAGCGTGATTCCACGACCTGCGCGGGCAGTCGCGGTAAGTACCCGCCGATGCCGAGCGATAGTGACACGTAACGGAAGTCCTGCGCCACCCAGCGATAGACCGCTCGCAGGGAATCGTCGAGCGTCTTGGATGATCGTACATGCTCGCCGAGCTGCGCCTGCAGGTCCGGCGTCAGCTTATAGCGATCCGCTCCTGCCAACAGATTGGCGTACCAGCGCGCGACATCAGACCATTCGATGGGGGCCGCCACATCCAGACGGACGTACAGCGTGTTGGGACTCGCGGCGAACGGCTCGCTCTCGATCTTCTGAACATCCTTCGTTGCCCATGTGTACACGTGGCGACCGTGCGCTTCGACCTCCTGCCGCTTGAAGTGCACATTCTCTTCTGTGATGCGCGGTTTGACGGTCGCGGGCACATCGACGATCAGCCGCGAGCGGCGGGTGAGCCGCCCCGTGGTCACCCGCCACCCCGTGTAGTAGTCACCCGGCACCAGCGGTTTGACTCGCTCGATCGTGTAGCTCCAATCGACCAGCGTCCCGGGCGCGACACCGCTGAGCGTGACGCGACGCACTTTCTCATCCGAGTACACGGGCGCCTCGAATGCCACCGGTGCGAGCGATTCCTGTTCGTGCGCCGGCTGCGCACTGATCACGTCGCCATTGGTCTTTAGGACGCGAATCCAGTTGACAGTCAGACGTTCCGAGCCACTCGAATAGGAGAAGCTCTGTTCCCCCCACGCCTCGGCGCCGTCCTGGTTCAGGACCTGGATGACCTGTCGATACGTCCGGCTACCTCGCCCATCCGGCTCGAACCGCACGACCCCGTCGTCGAGGAGATACACGAACTCTTCATTGGGATAATCGGCAGGATTCACGGCCAAGCGATAAATCGTGTCGTTCTTGACCGACGGATCTCCCGCGGGCGTGATGCGGGGAGCTTGGGCAGCAGCGGCGCTCGCGACGGTGAGGACTAGCAGAAGTGACCAACGGCGCATCGAAACGTCCCTCCAACGTCGAAGGATCTATACCGTGACACGAATTCCTATCGTTGTGGGAATATAGCCGCACGTCTTTCCGGGAAAGGGTCTTCCGTACGGGGGTGCAGCAGCGACGCAACGATCTCGACCCCATCGGCCACGCGCGGGCCGGAACGACTGAAGTAGGACGATGCATCGAGCGCATGCACGCGCCCGGCGGCGAACGCGCGCGGTGCGACGGCGCGTACCCGGTCGTCGTAGCGCTCCGCCTCACGACGCGTCGCCTCGAGCCCGAACCCGCACGGCATGATGAGCAGCACATCGGGATCCAGCGCGCGCAGCTCCTGCCAACTCATGCGGTAGGAGGGCCGTCTCGCGATGCCCGCGACGAGCTCTCCACCGGCTGCCGCGATGAGCTCGGGTACCCAGTGACCTGGGACGTACGGCGGGTCGAGCCATTCGAGTGCGAGCACGCGTGGTCGTGGGCGACCGTCGACGCGCGCTCGGACGTTCACCATGCGGCGCTGCATGTCCGCGACGAGCGCATCCGCCTCCGTAGGCGCGCCGGTCGCGCATCCCACGTCGCGGATCCCGTCGAGGATCGCGGCGAGATCGTGCGCGTCGAGCGTGAGGACGCGGGGCGCCGGGGTGAGGTCAGCAAGGGCTGCGACCGCCTGACGCGCAGGCACCGCGCAGACGTCGCAGATACCCTGGGTGATGACGAGGTCAGGATGAAGCGCGGCGATCGCGGCCACATCGATCTCATACACGCTGCCATAATCGCGGAGCGCGGCGCGAACCGCTGTATCGATCTCCCCGCTCGTGAGGCCCGCGAGGTCGTGGCGCGGACGCGACAGCCGCGGAAGGCTTGCGACGCGCGGCGGATAGTCGCAGCTATGCGAAATCCCAACCAGCCGATCCTCGAGCCCGAGCGCACAGACGATTTCGGTCGCGCTGGGGAGTAAGGAGACGATTCGCTCAGCGGCCAACGGTGACGCGACCTCCGAGCATCACGGTTCGGCCCCGCGGTCGGAACCCAGCGATCTCCTGCGCCTGGTCGTTGAACGCATTCTCGAGATTGCCCGTCAACACGATCCGACGCAGGTCGTACTCGGCGGCGACATTGACCCGGCTATAGGCGTTCAGGGTGACCCGCCGCTGGCCGACCGGGCGATTGAAATCGAGATCATCGCGCGAGCCCACCCAGCGAGCGCCAACCGTTACGCGTGCCCGATCGCCGATCGTCGCGGCGAGCTGCGGAGCGACGGTGTGCGCGGGCCGCCGGATCAGCGACCTCCCCGGAACGAATAGGCCGTCGGGATCGCTCGACGCGCTTGACTGCGAGACCTTGGTATGCAGGTACGTGTAGCTCACGGAAAAGACGACGAACGTCGCGACATTCGCCTCGACGGTCGCCTCCACGCCGTTCGCGCTGGCGCCGCCGACGTTGAAATAGTTGGGCTGGTTTGGGGGGGGCGCCGCGTTGTATTCGATCAAATCGCGGAACCGTTGATCGAAGTACGTCACGGAAACCGACGTCCGCCGCCGGCGGTGTTCGAAGCCCCCTTCCCAGCTACGGGAACGCTCGGGATCGAGATTGGGATTTCCCAGAACGAAGCCGTGCGCGAAGTTCTGAAAGAAGGTCGGTTCCTTGAACCCGGTTCCGGCGGAAATGCGCAGCCGAGTGCGCTCCTCGAGCCGGTAGACGACTCCCGCGCGATACGTGGCGTGCGTCCCGAACTGCGAGTTGTCGTCGAGCCGGCCGCCGAGCGTGAGCGCTGCGCGGCCCGCGACGATCAGCGCCTGGGTGAAATAACCGGTCGTGTTGCGATGCACGCGAATGGAGTCGGGGAAGTCACCGAACGACGCGCTGAAATCACTGGTACCGCGTTGACGTTCGTCCTCATATTCGACTCCCCCCGTCACAGTCGCGACCGCTGAAGCACGCCAGGTCAGCAACGCATTCGCGGTCGCGCGACGCACATAGTCGCTACTCGAGAACGAGCCTTGAGCGGGAGGATGCTCGTCGTTATAAAAGAGCCGCGCCTCACGAACCGCGGCACCGATGCGCGCATCCAGGTTGCTGCTCAGTGCGCGTTCGGCACTGAGGCTGAGCATGGGTCCCCGCTGCGCGGCACGCTGATTGGAGTCAACCGGCTGCCCCTGGCCGTTCGTCGGGAAGTGATAGATGTCGTCGCCGTAGTGATAGGTCAGGCTCGCGTCGGTCTTCCCATCGGGATGGTATTGCAGGCGCGCGCTGGCGACGCTGTTTCGGTAGTAGTTGTTGAATGGATACAGACCGTCCGCCGAAAATCGCGACACGCGCGCGGAATAGCTCACCCCGCCGGTCGCGCCCTCCATGTCCAGCGCTTCTTGCGCCGCGCCGTACGTGCCGCCATGCAGCTCCGCACCGGCGCGCGCCGAGCCACCGTTCTCTCCCGCCCGGGTGAAGATCTGGATGACGCCCGTCACCGCGTCCGATCCGTACAACACACTGACCGGCCCGCGTACCACCTCGATGCGGTCGATGTTGTCGGTCGTCAGATGCGCGAGATCGATGCCGCCACCCGCGTCGTTCAGAGGAACACCATCGAGCAGCACCTTCACGTAATCGCTCTCGCCCCCGCGCATGAACAGCGACGTCTGCCCGCCAAAGCTCCCCGTCTCGACGATGTGCGCTCCCGGAACGGTCTGCAGGGCGTCGGCTACGGTGCGAATGCCCTGCGCCACGAGATCCGCTCCGCGCAGGACGGTCACCGCCGACGCGACGAGATCGGCCGCCACCGGCACGCGTGTGGCGGTCACGACAACGGGCTTCAGCACGACGGTGTCCTGGGGAGGCTGGGGGGACGACGGGGGGGGCTGCTGCACTGTGACGGCGAGAACGAGAAGCGCGACGTTCATGCGCGGGGCTCCTTCGGTTGGCGCAGGGGAATCATCTGCGGGCGCCCATCAACGGTCTGCATCCTGACGGGCCACGAAAACACTGTCTCGACGGTTTGGTGCGTCAGGACGTCCACGGGGGGACCCGACGCGATGGGGCGCCCCCCCCCCTCCCCCCCCTCGAGCAGCAGCAGCGAATCCGCAAAGCGGGCGGCGAGGTTCAGGTCGTGCGTGATCATCAACACGCCCAGGCCCTGGGTATCGACGAGACCGCGTATCAACTCGAACAATCCCATCTCGTGCTGCAGATCGAGTGATACTGCCGGCTCATCGAGGACGAGCAAGCGCGGCTCCTGGGCGAGCGCGCGGGCCACGCGCACCCGCTGGTACTCGCCCCCCGACAGCGTCCAGACCCAACGCTCGGCGAGATGCTGCGCGTCGCAGGCCGTGAGCGCGCGCATGACGGCCGCATGATCTTCCGGCCGCTCACGCCCCCACAGCGAGAGATGGGCGTAGCGGCCCAGCAGTACGGTTTCGCGGACGCGCTGAGGAAAGAGGTTGTCTTCACGCTGCGGCACGACTCCGACCAGGCGGGCGAGGGCCTGCCGCGGCCAGCGATAGGCGGGGCGACCGTCGATGTCGGCGCTACCTGCGAGCGGCGCAAGCGCACCGAGCGCGACGCGTACGAGCGTCGTCTTGCCGCTGCCGTTTGGCCCGATCACCGCGTGGAACTCACCCGGCCCTACCGAGAGTGAAACGCCCGCCAGCGCATCGCTCGAGGCGCCGGGATAGCGATAACGAACGGCGTTCAGTCGAAGCAAGGGTTCGGTCATGTCGTTCACGCGATTGTCCAACGACGCAGCAAGAAAGTGAATACGGGAACGCCGATCAACGCCGTCACGACGCCGACGGGGAGCTCTCGGGGCGCGACGACGGTGCGCGCCAGGGTGTCGGCGATCGCGAGCAATGCCCCGCCGCCGACAAAAGCCGCTGGCAGCAATGCACGATGGCGATGGCCCCACGTGAGCCGCGCGAGATGCGGGACCACCAGACCGACGAATCCGATCACGCCCGAAACGGCGACGGCCGCCGCCGTGAGCAGCGACGCCGCCAGGTATACGCGTCGCTTCACGGCATCGACGTCGGCGCCGAGGTAACCCGCAGGTTCTTCGCCGAGCGCGAGGAGATCGAGCGGCCGCGAGGCGGCCAGGAGCACCGCGATCGGGATTGGTGCGTACAGCACGATGACCAGCACGGCATCCCAGGAAGCGCTGGAGAGGCCGCCCCACAACCACAGGAAGGCGTTGCGCAGCTCACTCGCGTTGGCGAGCGAGACGATGGCGGTCGTGATCGCCGCGGCGAAGGCGCCGATGGCCACTCCACCGAGGAGCAAGATGCGAGGATCGAGCGCGGCGCCGCCGATCAAGCCCAGGCGGTAGACGAGCGCGAGGGCCGCGAGAGCGCCCGCGAATGCCGCGAGCGGCAGCGCCCATGGCCCCGAGAGGTGCAGCGCGATCGCCAGGACCGCACCGAGGCCGGCGCCGCCCGACAGCCCCAATAAGAACGGATCGGCGAGCGGATTGCGGACGAGTGCCTGTAGACCAGCCCCGGCGATGCCGAGCGACCCGCCCACCAGGAACGCGAGCAGCGCCCGCGGTGCGCGCAGATGCCAGACGATGTCGGAGCGCAGCAACTCGGCGAGCGGAACGGCGGCCGGTCCAACGGCGACGCTCGCGACCAGCGCGAGCACCGCGACCGTGATCAGCAAGGCCCATTTCATTTCCGGAGCAACCTCTGCAACTCCGCAACAGCCTGCACCGAGCGCGGCCCCGGACGACCGAAGAGCGAGCCTGGGAGCAAGAGGAAGCGACGATCGCGGACCGCTCGCACCGCCTGCCACTCCGGACGCTTGGCGAAGCCGGGCAGCACCGTCGAGTCGGCGAGAACAGCGATCCAGTCGGGATTGCGAGCGGCGATCGTTTCCAGCGAGACCTGCGCCGAAGGAGCCGCGAGATCGGCGAAGACATTGCGCGCGCCTGCCAGCGCCGCGATCTGATGCAGATAACTGCCACGGCCAATCACGATTGGCGGATTGTCCCAAACGACAAAAGCGATTGAGGCGATTGCACGCGGTGGCGGACGCGCAGCGAGACTATCCATCGCGGCGGCAAGCGAGTCGGCGATCTCCTCGCGACCGGTCAAACGTCCGAGTGTCCGCGCCGCAGGTGCCAAGTCTTCGAGTCGATTGAGATCCAGCAAAACCGTGCGAATTCCTATGCGTTCGAGCTGTTTGGCGGCGGTGACGTTGGGCCCGGAATTGTAGAGCACCACCAGATCCGGTGTACGCGCCGCGACGGCTTCGATGTTGGGCGGGAGTCCGTCACCGACGCTGGGGACGGCGAGCGCCACCGGCGGATAGTCGCACCACGTGGTCCGCCCGACCACGCGATCCCCGGCGCCAATGTCGAAGAGGATTTCCGTGAACGACGGAAGGAGGGAGACGATTCGACGGGCCGTCGGGCCGTGAGGCCGTCCGGCCGGCGAGGAACAGCCGGCAAGGATGAGAACGGAAAGGAAGAACGCGCGCATCACCATCCCTCCCGCGAGGGATTTGATTGGTGGCGCGAACGAAGACGTCTCCTGGCTTCGGGCGGAAACGCGGTGGCCTTCCCAAGACAGCCTCGGTGGCCATCCGCGTAGGGGCGCAGCATGCTGCGCCCCTACTTCATATCATTGCCCGTTACAGTGGCGGGGCCGCGCCGGATTCGCACCGGCTTCCGTAAATCCCCGTTCGCAAGAACTTCAACTCGAGTCAGTCTAGGACGACGTCGCCGGCGGCGCAAGAGGCTTTTTCTTCAACGCCCAGATGAGCGCGATACCCATGGCTATTGCGACCAACAAGACCAAAAAGGGGACCACCGCTTGCGCGCGAAATTTTCCCGCGGGCAATTGAATCTCGACGATGTCGCCCGGTTTGAGCGGACCGGCGCGATACGCCGCGAAGCGCCGCTGCTCGAGCTCCTGTACGCCGAGTCGCTGGAGTTTGGGCGCCGTGACCGCGGCGGCGGTATCCTCGACCAGCAGGTTGAGCTCGGCGGTCGCCTGATCGATCGGGATGGCGAACGTTCGTGTGTCCGCGGGAAGCGAGTACGCGTAGCTGAGCTGTTTCACGGGCCCGGGCGGAATCGGCGCCAGGACGACGACACTGTCATGGCGAAATACCAGCGCGTCCGGCGAGATATCGCCCTGCCCGCCGCGAAATTGGCCGCCGCGCGCAGGAACGCGGCCCGCCCACGTCGGCACGAGCGTGTCCCGCGTGATGCGCGCGGTCTGCCCGGCGTTCTCGAGCTCGAGGATCTCCAAAACCTCGCGAGTCCCGTTTTCACCGGGGTGCGCAATCGTCGCGAGCCGGCGCGCGAGTTTGATCGGTGGACCGTTGGCCGTGGTCGGATACGCGAGGATGTCATCGGCGTGCACAGCGGGATGGTCGACGTTGATCGGCGATGAGAAGTAGGCGAGGCTGTCGTACCAGGCGCTCAAGACGTAGACGACCGTGCTGTCCGGATGCCGGAGCGTAATCCGGTAGCGGCCTCGTGCATCGCTGCGCACGGAATCGATCGGAGCGCCGCCCTCGCGCGTGATGCGATGCAGGACAACCCACGCATTTGGTAGAGGCGCCGTTTCGCGGCCGCCACGCAGCACCCTGCCGCTGATGCTTACTTGTGGCGCTTGCGCGGTAAGCGTCGAGAAGGCACCGAGCCACCAGAATAGCAGGTAGCTACGGCGTGAACTTCCCGAAGTCTTCAGGATCGAGATTCTGGAGGTACGACTTGAGGGAATCGGCGTCCAAGGGCCCCGCGCCGGGCTGGATCCCGCTTTCGCTCGTGTCGACGGACGTGAGCTCGAGGAGCGTTTCGCTCGTCAGAATCGGCGCCTTCAGCCGCAACGCCAGCGCGATCGAATCGGAGGGACGGGCGTCAATCTGAATCACGGTATCGCCACGATAGACGTGCAGCTCGGCGAAATAGGTGTTGTCCTTCACCTGGGTGATGATCACCTTCCGCAGCTCCGCACCCAGTCCCACGATGACCTGTTTCAGCAAGTCATGCGTGAGCGGCCGCGAGAACTTCACACCCGCGAGCTCCATCGCGATCGCGCTCGCTTCCGCCGGTCCAATCCAGATCGGCAGAACGCGCTGGCCATCGTTCTCCTGTAAGATCACGACGGGTGTGTTCGTCGTGCGGTCCAACCCGAGATGGGCGACCCGCACCTGCAGCATGTTCGCGCCGTTCCCCGCCATCAGGTGCCCATATCCCAGGAAGCGAGATACTTGCGCTGCGACTGCGTCAGCGTATCGATCGCGACGCCCATCGCCTGGAGCTTGAGGCGCGCGATGTCCTGATCGAGGTCGGTGGGAATGCGGTGCACGTCCTTCGTAAGCTTCTTGGCGTTTTCGACGACAAACTCCGCAGCGAGCGCCTGGTTTGCGAACGACATGTCCATCACGCTGGCGGGATGGCCTTCAGCGGCGGCGAGGTTGATCAGGCGGCCGTCAGCAAGCACGAACAGCCGCTTGCCCCCAAGCCGCCATTCCTCGACGAATTCACGGACAGGCTTTGGCCCCCCCCCTTCGGCGGCCTTTTTCAGACCTTCGAGGTCGATTTCGACGTTGAAGTGTCCGGAGTTCGCGAGGATCGCGCCGTCTTTCATCACACGCATATGCTCTACCCGGATGACCTCCACGTTGCCGGTCAACGTCACGAACAGATCGCCCAGCGGCGCGGCGTCCGCCATCGGCAGGACCCGGTAGCCGTCCATCTGCGCTTCGAGCGCCTTCATCGGGTCGATTTCGGTCACCAGGACATTGGCCCCGGCGCCGCGCGCGCGCATCGCGAATCCGCGGCCGCACCACCCATACCCCGCCACCACAACCGTGCTCCCCGCAATGAGCAGATTCGTTGCGCGGATGATGCCGTCCAGCGTTGACTGGCCGGTGCCGTACCGATTGTCGAACAAATGCTTGGTCTGGGAATCATTCACGGCAACGACCGGAAACTGGAGCACGCCGTCCTTCGCCATCGCCTTGAGCCTGATGACGCCGGTCGTCGTTTCCTCGGTCGATCCGATCACGCCCGCGACAAGCGCCTTGCGCTCCGCGGCAGCCAGCGTCTCTACCCACTTGCGAACCGGTGGCGCCAGGTCGTCGAGGCGATTGAGCGCGATCATGTGCAGCGCGCCGACGAGATCGGCACCGTCGTCCATCGTGATATCGGGACGGTGGGCAAGCGCGGCACGGATGTGATCGTAGTAGGTGGTGTGATCTTCACCTTTGATGGCAAAGACCTTTATCCCGTGATCACGAACGAGGTGCGCCGCGACGTCGTCTTGCGTGGACAGCGGATTGGATGCGCACAGCGCGACGTCGGCGCCGCCCGCCTGGAGTGTGATCGCGAGATTCGCCGTTTCTGTCGTCACGTGCAGGCACGCCGACAGGCGCTTCCCCGCTAGCGGCCGCTCGCCACGGAACCGCTCCCTGAGCTGCCGCAGCACCGGCATCGAGCGCTCGGCCCACTCGGTGCGGCGGCGCCCTTCATCGGCGAGCCGAATGTCCTTGATGTCGTTCGTGGATTTGGTCTTGGTCGCCGTCTCAGACATTGGCCTTCCGGGAAATGCGAGAGGTCCGCTCCGCGGCGACTTTCAGCTCTTCCACGCGATCGGCGTGCTCCCAGGTGAACAGCTCGACGTCGCGCTCGCCGATGCGACGCTTCTCGGGTGCCCGGCCGAAGTGGCCGTAGGCGGCGGTCGGCCGATAAATGGGATTGCGCAGGTTCAGCGCCTGGATGATGCCGCCGGGCGTCAGGTCGAAGACTTCACGCACCGCCGTCTCGAGCGCGTCCTGAGGGACCGTACCGGTTCCGAACGTCTCCACCATGATCGAGACGGGCTCGGCGACGCCGATCGCGTAGGCAACCTGGACTTCGCATCGCTTGGCGAGCCCCGCTGACACGATGTTCTTCGCCACCCAGCGCATCGCGTACGTCGCGGAACGATCGACCTTCGAGGGGTCCTTGCCGCTGAATGCGCCGCCGCCGTGCCGCGCCATGCCACCGTAGCTATCGACGATAATCTTCCGGCCCGTCAGGCCGGCATCGCCCTGCGGCCCGCCAACGACGAACCGCCCCGTGGGATTCACGAGCACATCCTTGTCGCTCACATCGAAACCCGCCTCGCGGACCACAGGCCGGATGACGTGTGCCAGGATTCCAGCGCGCAGCTGCACGTTGTCGATCATGTCGGAGTGCTGCGCCGACACCACGATCTTATCGATCCCGACAGGCTTCGAGCCCTCGTACGTCACGCTGACTTGCGTCTTTCCGTCCGGCCGCAGCCACGGGAGCTCCCCGCTCTTCCGCACCGCGGCGAGCCGTTCAGCGAGCCGGTGCGCAATCACGATCGGCAGCGGCATCAACGACGGCGTCTCGTCGGTCGCGTAGCCGAACATCATCCCCTGATCCCCCGCCCCACCCTTGTCCACGCCGAGCGCGATGTCGGTGGACTGGCGATCGATCGTCGTCAGGACCGCGCAGGTCTGGGCGTCGAACCCGAAGTTCGCGTCGGTATAGCCGATCGACGTGATGGTTCCGCGCACGATGTCGGGGATGTGGACGTAGGTCGAGGTAGTGATCTCACCGGCGATGACGGCCATGCCGGTCGTCACCAGCGTTTCGCAGGCGACCCGCGCATTGGGATCCTCGACCAGAATGGCGTCGAGCACCGCGTCGGAGATCTGATCCGCGATCTTGTCCGGATGCCCTTCCGTGACCGACTCGGAAGTGAAGACGTGACGATGAGTTGGCATATTTTTTGGTCCCTAGAGTTTCAAACTACCGGAGCGCCGTCCGGCGGGCAACCGCGCATCGGGATCGAGCAGTGTCAAATCCACCGCTTCCGCGAGTGCAAATCGCAAGATGTCGAGCGCAAGCTCCGCTGACCGTGCGGCAAGCGCCGCATCGGCGGCGGCGCGCGCCTGCGCCGTGGTCACCTGCCGGATCAGCCACTTGATGAACGGCAACGCCGGCGGCGCAACAGACAGCGTCTCATACCCCAAACCGAGCAGCAGGAACGCGGAGAGCGGCTCTGACGCCATTTCGCCACAGACGCTCGCCGGCTTGCCGGCCGCGCGTGCCGCCTCCGCGACGAGCTTGAGGAGCCGCAGCACACTTGGATCGTGCGGTGTGAAACGGTCGGCGAGCCGCGCGTTGCCGCGGTCCACCACCAGCGTGTACTGGGTGAGATCATTGGTGCCGACGCTGAGGAAATCGCTGATTTCGGCCAACCGATCAGCAAGGACCGCGGCCGCCGGCGTCTCGACCATCACGCCGAGCGGCACGGACTTGCCGATGGGAATCCCCGCGCTCTCGAGGCGAGCGGCTTCTTCGTGCATCATCTCCCGCGTGCGCTCGACTTCGTCGAGGCGCGTGACCAACGGGATCATGAGCTGGAGGTTGGTCGTCGCCGCCGCCCGCAGCACGGCGCGGATCTGGGTGCGAAACATCTCCGGCTCATCGAGGCACACTCTGATTGCGCGCCATCCGAGGAACGGATTCGCTTCGGGCGGACCGCGGAAGGGGGCTGGGAATTTGTCGCCACCCAGATCGTACGTGCGGATCACGACCGGATGACCGGCGAACGCTTCGCCGACGCGCCGGAAGTATTCTGTCTGGTCGTCCTCGCTGGGGAGACCGCTGTGGCCCGTGATCAAGAATTCGGTTCGGAGCAATCCCACGCCCTCCGCCCCGTGTGCCTTGGCCGCTTCGACCTCGTCCGGTAGATCCACGTTGCCGCGCAACGCGACGTGCATGCCGTCGACGGTGACGGATGGCTGCGCGACTGCTTCCTCCAGACGCGCAGCCAGCTCGCGGCGCCGTGTGTCGGTACGCTCGGCCTCCTCGACCTCGGCAGGAGTTGGGTCGAGCAGTACGGTTCCGCGCGTGCCATCGAGGATGACTCTTGTGCCGGCCGGGATGCGTGCCACCGCGCCGCGCAGACCGAAGATCGCGGGGATGCCGAGCGAGTGCGCGAGAATCGCGGCATGTGAGGTGCGCGTGCCCTCTTCACTGATCAGCCCGACGACGTGGTCGCGATCGAGCTGGACGGTTAAGCCTGGCGAAAGCTCGCGCGCCACCAGAATGGACGGCTCGGCGATGCCGTCCCAGATGTCTGCCCGGCGGCGCCGATGCATCAGATGCTGGATCACGCGGATCGCCACGCCGGTCAGGTCGGCGAGCCGCTCCTTGAGCAGCGGATTGCCGGCGGCGGTCCAGAGGTCGCGCACCTCCAGCGTCTTGAACTCGAACGCCTTTTCCGCGGTGAGATGGTTCTCACGAATCAGGGCCTCGATGCCGCCAATGAACTCTTTGTCCTCGAGCATCAGGATCTGCGCGTCAAAAATCCGTGCCTCGTCCACCCCGGCGCGGTCTGCCGCGCGGGCGCGAAGCTCCCCGAGCTGGCCGCGCACGTCTTTGAGTGCGGCGCGCAGGCGGCGAATTTCTTTCTCGACCTGCGTGCGGGGCACGACGCGGTGCGGCACTTCGGGCAATGCCCAGCGCACCGTCAGCGTCGGACCCATCGCGATCCCCGGCGACACGCCGATGCCCTTGAGGAGCCGCTCGCCCGCGCTCACGCGTCTTCCTTGGCGCCGGGCTTCAGGTGCATCTCGTGAAAGCCGGCCGCGACGAGCTCGAGCAACGCGGCCATCGCCTGCTCGGCGTCGTCGCCGTCCGTCTTGATCATGATCGAGGAGCCGCATTCCGCCGCCAGCGTCATCATGCCGAGAATGCTCTTGCCGTTGACGACGGCGTCGTCCTTGCGAACCTCGACAGCGGATTTGAAGCGATTCGCGACCTTCACGAATTCCGCTCCCGGCCGGACGTGCATGCCCAGCGGATTCACGATGCGGGCTTCGCGCTCGATCACGGCCATACCAGCGCTACCACCAGTGCGAGGGCAGCGAGGCCAAGCGCGAGCCGCAGGCCGTTGAGATGTCCCGCTCCGCCGGGCCAGCGGAGTGCGAGGAAGGCAAGCCCGGCGACGATCGCGAACGTGATGCGGGCACCCGCCTCGAAGGGCCAGGCCAGATACTGCGTGGTGAGCGGCAACGCCGCGCCGATGGTGAACGCCATCGCCGGAGCCAGCACGGCACTGGCCCGCTGGAGAAATGGATTATGGAGCGCGACACTGACCCTCGCGCCGTGCGTCCATCCCGCGCGCAGTGCCCACCACCGCAGCGCGACGTGGCCAACGTTGTACACGATCAGAAACGCCGCCACCGACATCCAACCGGCGCCGAGGGCAATGGCAACGAGCGTGAGACCGGAGAGGAACGGCAGCCACCCCGCCCACACCAGCCGATCGCCGACCGAGCCGAGTGGCCCGCACAACGCCTCGCGCAGTCGCTCGACTTGGTGGGGCGATGCACCGTCGTGTTCGGCGCGCGCCGCGGCGCCGACCGCCAGTCCAATGAGATACGGGTGCGCGTTGAAGAAATGCGCGCCGCGCGCAACGGCCGGACGATACTGCGCCTCCCCGAGGTCGCGGAGGAGCGGCTCCTCGGCGACGCCGACGCCCACGCCGAGCATGCGCTCGTAGTTGTACGAGCCCTGCACCGCGAAGAGCCGCAGCAGCGCGCGCGCGAGAGCGAGCTTCATCGCAGCCATGCCACCAGGAGTCCGCCGCCCAGGCCAGCGGCGAACCACGCCAGGTTCGGGCCGCGGCCCACGAGCCGCAGCGTTCCGGCCGCCCCGGCGGCCAGGGCTGCCGCGATCGCGGCGACCGCGAGCAGCGTCGCGCCGCGAGCCGTCAACGCGCCGGCCAACAACGGGCGCGCGAGCCAGGCGAGGAAGAGGCCCGTCGCCGTCACGATGGCCGCTCGAGCGGCATCGCGGAGCAGGCCACCCACGTGCACGCGCACGAGCGCGCTCGGGTCTCCCGACTCGAGCGCCGCGGCCGCGGCGTGCACGATACGGGAATTCACGCGCCGCAGCACGTTGATCGTGATTCCACCGATCAATCCCGTGACGAGCCCAACGAGGGCGCCGAGTCCCAGTCCCAAAACGCCGGCCGAGGCGTGCGCCGTCGCGACCGCGGCGACGGTCGCCGGCCCGTACTCCGGATACCGCACGGCGCCGACGGGAAGAATGTCGTACTGCAGCAGCTCGAAGATCACGCCCAGCTTCAGCCCCGTCGGGATGTCGCCGAGAATCGCTCCCGCGATCGTCCCGGCGACGAGCGGACGCGCGATCATCATCTGCGGCAGGCTCACGAGGTCGATCCCCACGAGCGTGCCCCAGACGAGCAAGGCGATCAGGATCTCAACGGGCAGGGTCACGTGAAATCACCTACGGGAATCGCGGGCGCGGTCGGGACGTCCTGCGCGGTCACTGCGACGCCGCGCGCCGCGAGCTGACGCAGCTTCGCCGCTTCGTCGTCCGTCAGGTACACGAACCGCAGCCGCTCCGTGCGGCCGGCGCGATGGTGCACGCCTCCCACGTTGATGGTGCGGACCTGGGGCGCGTGCTCCACGAGGGAGACGGCGGTGTTGACGTCGCCGACGAGGAGAATCCCGACGCGCGAATCGGTTTGCCAACTCGGCATTTGGCGGGCCGCCTCTTCGACAGAGGCAAAGATGACCTCCATGTCCGGCGGCACGCCCATGCGATAGAGGTCCTGCTCCCAGTCACTGCCGCGCACTTCGTCATCCACGAGCACGATGAACGTGACATGGAGCGGTTGCCCCCAACCGACCACCACCTGGCCGTGGATGAGGCGGTCGTCGATGCGGTACAACGCCAGAGTCATGCGGCGGTGACGCGGATGGCCTTGCCGCCGGCATCGGCGGCGCGGCG
>WNFB01000407.1_pt1 | contig 33862 bp, 34 predicted proteins | sample 5400501 | NCBI WGS metagenome assembly WNFB01 (sample SAMN13153341, study PRJNA577476) | soil metagenome | isolation source: 200 cm saprolite under Douglas fir tree site 2 hole 1 | place: USA:California | collected 2015-04-18
TAGACGACGTTGCGGTCGAGGTAGTTGAGAAGATTGACCAGCGTCAGCAAACCCAGGACGTACACCGCATACGCGCTGGTGGAGTGAGCGGACTTCAGGCTATCAGGTCGCTCGGCCGCCAGTTGCCGCCTCGGCGCGCGCGTCCCGATCCGCTTTTGCCTCGAGATACGAATCCGTCAGCTCGCGCATCATCTCTCCGCGCCGGTCGTACAGGCGCTTCAACTTGCGGGGCTTGCGGCGGGCCAGCGCGTACGCCGCCAGAATTGGAAAGGCGACGGTGTTGTCGAGATACGCGACGACCGTCCCCGGCAGTTTGTCCGGATCCACTTTTCCCCAACTCACGGCCTCCGCCGGCGTCGCACCGGATAAGCCGCCGGTGTCGGGACGCGCGTCTGTGACCTGGAGATAGTAGTCGTGCCCCTTCTCGCTGATCCCGAGCACCTCCTGAATCTGCGGCTCGGTCTGGAGCACGAAATTCTTGGGGCTCCCGCCCCCGATGATCAACACTCCGCTCTTCCCGCCGTGTACCTTCGCCGAGAAAACGATCGACGACGTCTCGTTCACGTCGGCGCTCACGTCAAAGCGCAGCTTGCTCCCCGACAGCGCCTGCTCGGCGACGTTCATGCCGATGGACGAGTCGCCCGGTGAGGATGTGTAGATCGGCACCGCCGCGGCGTGCGCGGCGCTGAGCACCGATTTGCGCGACAGACCGAGTGCCTTCTCGCGCTCCTGGACGTAGCCGCCGAGCAGGTGGTGATACTCGGCGGTGCTCATCGGCCGCTGGAATTCGTCGCGTGCCGAGACTTCGCGCACGAAGCGATCGGTGGACAGCAGCACATCGTAGTCGAAGAAAATATCGTAGATCCGCACGACGCCCTCTTCGCGCAGCACGACGTCATCGGCGAACGGCGTGCCGCGATGCATCGCCATGCCGAGGCCAAAGTGCGCGTCGTGGTAGAGATTAGCACCCGTGGACACAATCCAGTCCACGAACCCCGATTCAATCAGCGGGATCATGGTGGACATGCCAAGTCCGGCAGGCGTCATCGCGCCGGTGAGGCTCATCCCCACGGTGACGTCGTCTTCGAGCATGCGCTCGGCGAACAGCCGGCATCCTTCGGCCAGGCGGCCGGCGTTGTAGGCCAGGAACGCGTTGTCGACGAGATCGGCGACCGTTTCCTTTCCGGTGACCGGCTTCGGATTGATCCGCTGTCCGCGCAGGAATTCGTTTTGCGTCATCGAGTCGCGGCCTTGCTCATCGCACGGTACGCGCGGGTACGACGCTCGCGCGCGTCCACGATCCAGCCGAGAGCTTCGTTCGGGTCGTCGGTGACCAAAAAGAGATTCAGGTCTTCGGGCGAAATCTTGCCCTCGCCCGCGACGCGTTCCTTGAGCCAATCCGCGAGACCGCGCCAGTAGTCACGGCCGAACAGGACCACCGGGAACTGCTTCACTTTCCCCGTCTGCACGAGGGTCAGCGCCTCGAACAGCTCGTCCATCGTGCCGTATCCGCCGGGAAACGTGATGAAGGCCGTCGAATACTTCACGAACATCGTCTTGCGGACGAAGAAGTAGCGAAAGTTGATCGAGCGCTCGACGAACTTGTTCGTCCCCTGCTCGAACGGCAGCTCGATGTTGCAGCCGATCGACAGCCCGCCGCCCTCCTGGGCACCGCGATTGGCCGCCTCCATGATGCCCGGCCCGCCGCCCGTGATGATCGCGAAGCCTTCCTTGGCGAGCATGCGCGACGTCTCGCGCGCCGCCGCGTAGTAGGGATCGCCCTCCAGCGTGCGCGCCGAGCCGAAGATCGTCACCGCGTTGCGGATGTCGGACAGCGTATCGAAGCCTTCGACGAACTCTCCCATGATGCGCAGCACGCGCCAGGGATCGGTGCTCGTGAAGGAAGCCCGCCGCTCGATCGGAACGACTTGCGGCGGGGTGAGGAGTTGTTCGTCCTCAGTGAGCGGGCTGCGAGGCGAGGCGCTCGGTTGCTCTGACATGGTCATCCTGCACGTTATAGAAGAAAGGCGAGAACCGGACGTGCCCGGGCCGGCTATCGACGATCACGCCACCCGCCGCCAGGTGCCGCACGGCAGCGGCCGGATCGGGCATGGGAATCATCACAATCGCCGACCGCCGCTCCGGCTCGGCGGCGACCTTGGGCGTGAATCCGGCGGCGCGCACCGTGGTGATCAGATCTTCGGTCAAGGCGGCCGTCACCTCGCGGACCCGGGGAACGCCGATCTCCTCGATGTACTCGAGGCCGCCCAGCTGCGCGTAGACGGCGGCGAGGGACGGCGTGCCCATCTCGAAGCGTCGAGCGTCGTCGTGGAGTGTCAACGCGCGCGGATCGAAGGCGAACTGCTCGCGCTGCCCAAACCACCCGGAAATCCGCGGCTCGAGCCGGCGCGTCACGCTGTCCCGCACGTACAGGAACACGATTCCTGGTCCGCCGAGCAGCCACTTGAGGCCGCCCGCAACCAGGGCGTCGATTCCGGCATCTTGCACGTCCACCGGAATCTGTCCAACCGATTGGTATGCATCGATGAGACAGAGCGCTCCGTGCGCGTGCGCGACCTCCGCGACCCGCTTGATATCCTGGATCGCGCCGGTCGTAAAGTAGACGTGCGACGTCACGACCAGCGCCGTGCGGTCATCCACGGCCCGCGCGATCGCTTCGACCGGCACGCTGATGCGATCGGGACTCTCGACGACGACGAGCTCTACGCCGCTGGGGACTTTCGCGAGCCACTGATACGCGACGGTCGGGAAATCGAGCGACGTGATGACGACCCTGGGTCGACGTCGGTAGTCGAGCGATTCCCCGATCGCGCTGAGCGCGACCGAGATGCTCGGCGCCAGCGCGACTTCGGCGGGCGTGGCGTTGATGATGCGGCCGTAGCGCGCGCGCCGATCGCCCAGCGCCTCCCACCACACGTCGTACCACGCGGACGCGCCGCGGCTCTGCCACAGATCGAGGAATTCCGCTACCTTGCGGCGAGACCGCTCGCCCAGCGCTCCCAGCGAGCAGGTGTTGAGATAGACGCTGTCCCTGAAGATGGGAAACTCGCCGCGATAGCTGGCGAGTCCAAGCGCGCGCGGTTTTACGCTGCTTGCGAGCGTCATAGGCCGGGAATATACAGAAGGAATGCAGCGTATCGCGAGTTGGACCGCACTGTATTTGCGTTTGGCGCTGCGGGCGCTGGTGCGTCCGCAACTCGCCATCGACTTGGTGCGCCTCACGTGGAGTTTTCGCGCCCGCGATTGGTATCGGCGCCCGCCGTTTTTGCCCATCCCGCCACGCGACTACATGCAATGGCGCATGTTCACCGCGTACGGGGACGAGCAGGCAGTCCCGCCCGTCGAGGACGTGGTGAACTTCGCGCGTTGGCGGCGCGAGACGATGGGCCTGTGATCGAAATCAAACGGCGCGCCACCGAGCTGGGCTTTGCCGCGACCGGTATCGCCCGCCTCGATCGCAATCCGCATGCGGCCGAGCTGGACCGCTGGCTCGCAGACGGTCACGCCGGCACGATGGCGTACTTGCAGCGGCAGGCTGAGAAACGGAAAGATCCGCGGCTCATCATGCCGGGCGCACGGAGCGCGGTTGTTACCCTCACCAACTACTTCCACGGGTCGACCGACCCCGGGGCCATGCCCCGGGGTCCTCGGGGCCGAGTCGCTCAGTACGCCTGGTCCTCTGACTACCACGACGTCCTCGGCGAGCGACTCGAGCAGCTCGCGACGGCAATCCGCCAGGTCGTGTCCGGTTCCACCACTCGCTGCTACGTCGACGCCGGTCCCGTGCCCGAACGAGAACTGGCGCAGCTCGCGGGTCTGGGCTGGATCGGCAAAAACATGATGCTGATCCATCCCGAGATCGGATCGTTCACTTTCATCGGTGTTGTGCTGACTGACGCCGACCTCGAGCCCGACCTGCCGTTCGAAGCAGACCGCTGCGGGACGTGCCGACGCTGCCTCGACGCCTGTCCCACCCAGGCGTTCGTGGGACCGCGCGATCTCGACGCGCGTGCCTGCATTTCATATCTCACGATCGAACACCGCGGGGAATTCACGGACACGCAAGCTGCGCAGGTGGGCGACTGGCTATTCGGCTGCGACGTCTGTCAGGACGTCTGCCCGTGGAATGTGAGTTTTGCGCGCGAGACGCTCGATCCCGGCTTCGCGCCCCGCGCCGATGTCGCACGGCCCGACGTCCGGGAGCTCACGACGATGGAGGAAAACGCCTTTCAGCGTCGCTACGATGGAACGCCGTTCACCCGTCCCGGCCATCGCGGGATGCGGCGCAATGCGGCGGCGGTGCGCGACCGATGACGGCGACTGAAGCGATCACCGAGCTGCAGCGCAAGCTCGCCGACGGGCTCGCCAAGATCGACCCGCATCACCGGCTGCTCGGACGACCGGTGACCTATCGTGTCATCGATGGGCAGATGCTCGAGATCACCTATCGCGACGTCGCCGGCATCGCCGACGCCGAGGTCAACGGTGTCAAGCGAATCATCGGGCGCGACTGCTCTTGCACTGTCAGTCCACAGACCGCGGAGCAGATCAGCGTGAGGTTTGTCGTTCCACTCAAATAGTTACTTCGCCGCGACACGCGCGACGACGTCGTAGTAGAACCGCACGCCAAATCGCAGCGCGTCGATGCCGACGCGCTCGTCGTTTCCGTGCACGCCGCGGGACTCGCCCTGGGTGAGGGGGAATGGCCCCAAGCCATAGCTCGCGATGCCCATGCGCCGGAAGTAATGGCTGTCGGTAAAACCCGGCAGCATCAACGTCGTGACCAGCGCGTTGGGGTGACGCGCATGCGCGACCGCAGTAATCGCGCGGTACATCTCCGTCTCCGTCGGGCTCTCGGTCGCCGGCCAGTTCGGCCCCTGCGGCCGCAGCGTCACGGCCGTGTCTCCCACCACGCGTGTCAGCTCCGCGAGAAACACCGTGGGATCCTGGCCCGGCAGGAGTCTGACGTCGATCGCCGCGGTCGCGATCGGGGGAATGACGTTGGTCTTGTCACTCCCTTTCAATCCGGTGATTGAGATCGTGTTGCGCAGCAGCGCATTGTAGGTGAGATCGGCGGTGATGACGCGGACCGCGGCCGAGTCGCGGAGCGCGGTCCGAATGTCGCTCAACCAGCGGCGCAAGGTCGAATCGCGCTCGATCGTCGCGAGATCCGCGAACGAGCGCTCGGCGGCGGGCGTCACGATGAGCGGCGTCCGCCACTCGGCGATGCGGTTGAGCGCGCGGATCAGTCGGTGGACGGGATTGTCGGGCGTCGGGCGCGAGCCGTGGCCGGCCGTCCCGCGCGCGATTGCGTCGAGCCAGAACGGCGACTTTTCGGTGGTGCCGACGCCGTAGAACGCGATTCCGCCCCGGCCGTCGGCCCGCGTGAGCCCGCCTTCGTTGAGCAGAAATTCGGCGTCCTTCACGAGATCGGCCTGATGATCGACGATCCAGGCGGCGCCGACTCCCGCGCCGATCTCCTCGTCCGCAGTCGCGAGGAAGATGATGTCGCGCTTGAGCGGAACATGGGCGCGCTTCAGGATCAGCATCGTCATGAGCTGCGCGATCGCTTCACCCTTCATGTCGAGCGCGCCCCGGCCCCACACATAGCCGTCTTTGATCAGGCCGCTGAACGGATCGACGGTCCAGTACTCGGGCGACGCCAACACCACGTCCATATGGTTCAAGAGAATCAGCGGCCGCGCGCTGCCGTCGCCCCTCAGCCGCGCGTACAGGTTCGCCTTCCCCGGTGCGGGCTCGAAAATGCGTGCCTCGATGCCGTCGCGCCGCAGGACCTCCGCCAGCCAGCGCGCGGCCGCGATCTCGTTCCCGGGCGGATTGGTCGTGTTGATGCGCAGGTACTGCGACAGGAGCGCGGTCGCCTCGTCGCCGAGCGCCTTCCAATCCGCATCGCCCGGGGCGGCGATGAGCGCCACGCGAGCCGGGGTCTCCAACACTGGTGCCGATGACGGCCCGGCCAAGGGAGGGGCCGGACGACGTGCCGCGCATCCGGCGACGAGCACAACCAGGGGGATCAACTTCCAACGGGGCATAGTTCGATATCCTGTGCTACAGCGTGAGAGTCTCGCCATGGGCGAGCTGGCGATACCCGTCGGGCGGCAGTCCGGCCGCCCTCCACGCGGCGCGCGCGCGGGTCGGCGGTTCGTCCATCGCCTCGTCGGTGAGCTTGAAAGTCCCCCAGTGAATCGGCACCATCATGTGCGCGTTCAGCGCGCGGAACGCTGCGACGGCTTCTTCCGGATTCATGTGGAGGTAGCGCATGAACCAGCGCGGCTCATACGCTCCGATCGGCATCAGCGCGACATCGAAGGGACCGTACCGCGCGCCGATCGCTCCGAAGTCGGGATGATAGCCCGTATCACCGGCGAAATACACGCGGCGACCGTTGGGGGCCATGATCGCGAAGCCGCACCAGAGCGTATCGCCCCGGTCGCCGATCCCGCGGCTGCTGAAATGCATTGCCGGTGTGGCCGCGATCCGCAGCGATTCGGTGGTGTGATCCTGCCACCAATCCAACTCCCGCACCCGATCGACACCGACTCCGCGCTCGCGAACAAAGGTCGAGAGCCCAAGCGGTACGAGCCACGAGGCCCGCGGATGCGTCCGTGCCAGGCGCCGCACGGTCCCGTCATCGAGGTGGTCGTAGTGGTTGTGCGACTGTAAGACGACGTCCAGCGGCGGCAGGTCTTCGAACGCGATGCCCGGTGCCACCCAGCGCCGCGGCCCGGCGAATTGTACCGGTGAAGCGCGCTCGCTCCAGATCGGGTCGGTGAGGACGTTGAGACTGTTCAGTTGGATGAGCAGGCTCGCGTGTCCAACCCACGTCACCGTCAGTTGCGACCGCGGAGCGCGCGGCGGGACAAAGTCGGGCGGGACGCGCGCGAACACCGATGGATCGGGATCCTTGGGCCGGGGTCGAGTCGTGCGATGCACGAGCATCCACTTGAGCAGACTGCCGTATCCCGGCACGGCGTGATCGACCCACGGATTGCGAAAGCCGCCGCCGGGGCGGTGATGGGAAGGGAGCTCGGGCGGCGCCACGGCGCGCAATATAGCCGCGCCGTGACTCGGGGGGGCGCTTACGGCGTACTGTCGGGGGCTACCTGGATGACGAGCGTGTCGGCCAGTGCGCCGCTCGCGGCAACGATACGACCCGTTCCAACTGCTTTAGATGTCACGTGCGACACGCGCACGCTATCCACGACAAGCCCGAGCACGGCGGTGTCGAGGTTCTGCCAGACGACCGAAGCGGTCGTGTCCTGCTGATGTTGCGCGTTGACGACGATCGCTTCGAGGCGATTCGTGTGATTCACGAGCATCGAGCTGGCGCCCTGGATGAAGACGTCGCCGCGGAAGGCCGATAGCGTGACGTTATGAGTGGTTTCGAAACCTTTGTTCACCGCGACGTTCGAATCGAGCGCAGCTCCGAAGTTGCTCCCGGCCGGGGGCTCCACGCCCACGATATAGGTCCCGGGCAAGAGGTACGCGAGGCGATAGTGCCCACTCGCATCGGTCTTACCGGTCGACAAGATGTACCAGTTGCCCGGGCGACCGCCCCAGGCGGTGACGGTCGCGTCAGCGACCGGGCCCACGGGACCGCTGCTCGTATCGTGCCGCACCGTCCCCGCAATATTCCCGGTCGCCCCCTTGTTCACGGCGCGGATCGCCGCGAAAAAATCGAACGCTCCGTCACGCAGCTGGTTGTAGACAAAGCTTCGCCCCACATCGAAGTCGATGACGATGACGGCGCCCGTATCGGGAACGTTGATCGGTGCTTCGACAAACGAGCCGTACGACTCTTGCCCGCTGCCGTTCCAGCGCACGGCTGCCGGCGATCCGTTCTTGAAGCGTATGCCGGCCGAGGAGTCGACGTTGATCGTGACGAGCACTGCTTTGTACTGATCGGCCCTAACAAATCCAATGCCAAGCGAGTCCGTCAGGCCCTGTTGCAGCGTCAGCAGATCGACTTGGCGATGCGGCGCCGCAACCGTTACCCAGTGCATGCTGTCGGCCGATGTGCCGGTGTCCGGGTGGGTCGAAACGGCGATACTCACGATGTAGACCTGCACGCTCTGGACCGAATCGAACGGGAAGGGATCGTCGGTGAGGAGGACCTTGGTCGTCGGCATGCGACCAGCGGGACCGAGATTCCGGGCGTCGTCCTGATAGCAACCTACGGCGATTGTGGCGACGGCAAGCACGGCGAGGCTCAGTCTAGGCATCGTCAAAGACCTCCCGAGGGTGTTGCGCAGACGGCGCTGTTGTATTCAATACCCGGGTAGTCTCGCGCGGCGTCACAGGGCCGCGCACGCTTTCCCTTGTGACGTGGTGACTTACGCGATGGGTATAGACAAGGTGGAACCAAGCGACGCCGAGCTGGTGCGCCGGGTCCGGGCCGGCGACACCAGGGCGTACGGCGCGCTGGTTTCCCGCTATCGCGATCGCCTGGGGCGTTACGCCGTCCACATGATCGGCGATCATGAAGATGCGGAGGAAGCGCTGCAAGACAGCTTCGTGCGCGCCTATCGCTCGCTGGCGCGCTGCGACGATCCCGCACGCTTCGGCGCATGGCTGTACGGAATCCTGGTGAACCGCTGCCGCACGACGGGAGCGCGGGCCGCGCGTCGCCGCCGGATGTTCGTGCACGACGCTCAGGCCTTGAACGGAGCCGCGCACGCCGACCAGGCCGACCGGCTGGACTGGGTCGACGCAGTCGACCGGGCGCTGGCGCGGCTGGCACCGGAGTATCGCGAGGCGTTTCTGCTCAAGCACGTCGAGGATCTCGAGTACGACGAGATCTCCGAGCTGACAGGTGCCGGAGTATCGGCGCTCAAAATGCGAGTGAAGCGCGCCCGCGAGCAGCTGCAGAGATATCTCAGAGAGGCGGAGCATGTTTGAACGGGAAGATGAAACCGTCGAACGCGTAATTCAGCACTTGCGTCGTCCCGTGGCGATTGACGCGGCGTTGGACGGGCGTGTGATGCGGGAGATCGCCCAGGCTTCGCCCCCACGGCGGCGCGTCTGGCCCCGCTGGTCTGCGGCTGCTGCGGCCGCCGCCGCGCTGGGAGCAGTCCTCATTGCACGACCCTGGGCACGGAACGCCACGAGTCGGGCCGATACGCTCCAATTCGTGTTGGTCGCGCCGCAGGCTGCTTCCGTGTCGCTGGTCGGAGACTTCAACGATTGGGACCCCGCGCGCTCGCCCATGCAGACCGCGCACGGCATCTGGGCAACGGTGGTTCGACTCGGGCCCGGGCGTTATCGCTACGCGTTTCTCGTGAACGGCGTCGAATGGCGCGCCGACCCCGGCGCACCGGCGGCGAAAGACGACGAGTTCGGAACGCCGAGCTCTGTGGTTACGGTCGGAGGGAGAGGATCATGATGCTCGCCGCGCTGCTTCTCGTGACACAGGTTGCTGTCCAGGATCCGCGACTCGAGCGGCTCGATCCCGATACGCGCTCGGCCGTCGCTGCGGTCGCGGATTCGGCCAACGGCGTCGGGCTTCCCGCAGAGCCAATCATTCAGCGTGCGTTGGAAGGCGCGACCAAGGGCGCGTCGGGGGCGCGGATTGTGGCGGCCGTCAGAAGGCTCGCCCTCGATCTCGGCACGGCGCGATCGGCGCTTGGGACGAGCGCTTCGGCACCCGAGCTGGAAGCCGCCGTTGCGGCGCTCCGCGCCGGCGCGACGCCGCAGGTCCTCGCTCATCTCCGCGACGTGCGCCGTCCCCCGCTCACCATGGCGCTTTCCGTACTCGCCGACCTGGTCGCGGGCGGCGTGCCCGCCGACAGCGCGGCAGCCGCCGTCCTCGCGCTCGCACCGAAGGCGCGCGACGCTGATCTGGTCGAATTCCGACGTGCCGTAGAGCGCGACATTGCGCTCGGCGCACCACCCGGCGCCGCCACGTCCGTGCGTCTCAACGCTGGCGGTCTCGACGTCAGCTCCGGCAGCCCCGGCTACTCCGGCAACCCCGCCCGCCCCCGCCGGCCGTAGTCGCGTCACATCTGTGTGAGGACGCTCGCACTCATCGCATTGGCGTGTGGGGCGGGGGCCAGTAGTCGTACTGTATACGCGCAAGTCACGGCCAACGTCGAGGCGGGTTTCTCCGAGGTCCAGTACGATGGATTTCTAGCCTCCGCCGCTGCGTCTATTTCCCCGACCCTGCGTTGGGAGCATCCGCGAGGCCGCGGCTTTCTGAGCGCCCGGGGCACCTACCTGCGATTCGAAAGCGGGAACCACAGTCTCGATGGCTCGGCCACTGGCTCCTGGTTCACTCCGCTGGCGCGCCATTGGCGTGGCGAAGTCGGCGTTGCCGCTGGCGCCAGCGATTACGCGAACTTTGCGAGCTTCAACCACGGCGTAGCGGAAGCGCGCCTGCACTTGATGGACGGGGACCGCGGCGGCTGGTTCGGAGCTACTCTGGGGCGGTCCTCATTCGGGAGCGGACCACGACGCGTCACAGTTGTCGCCATGGGCGTGTGGCTGCTGCGCGCCGACAGAACGTTGTTCGTGTCGCTGGATCGCTCGTTTGTCGGGGAGACGGCATACACCGATCTCCGGTCGTCCGCCCGGTGGCGGGGGGCCGGCATCGCACTGGAGGGCATCGTCGGAGCCCGTCTCTGGAGCCGTGGGGGCGGACGCGGGGTGTCTGGGGAGGGCAGCGCGATCCTCACCCTTGGACGCCAGGCTGCACTGGTCGTGTCGGCGGGGCGGTATCCGACTGACGCTGTCAGTGGCAGCATCGCTGGCCGTTACGTGACAGCGGCGCTGCGACTGGGCACCATATCCGTCCGCCGACCTCCCGCACCCGTTTTCCTGGCCAGTCCGCACGCCAGCGGATCGAATGGCTCGATCACCACCGATACTCGACTGGAGATTCAGGAACGGCAAGACGACGATGTCCGTCTCACGCTCTACGCCCCCGGCGCGACGGCCGTCGAGATCAGCGGCGATTTCACGGATTGGCGTCCTGTGCCGCTGAGCCGGAATCCTGGGAACGGCGACGCCTGGTGGGCGACATTCCGAATCCCGCCCGGCATGCACCGGATCAACGTGCGCCGAGACGGCGGGCCGTGGATGGCGCCCGGCGGCACGACACGCAGCGTCGACGACTACGACGGCGAGGTCGGCGTCTTCATCCTTCCCTAGCGGGCGCCACCCGCCAGCTGCAACGCTTCAGGCCGGCGACGCAGCGCTAGCATCGCCCAGACGCCGAGCGCCGGTCCGATCGCCAGCACGCTCATGCTCCATCGCCAGCCGATCGCAGCGGCGACCTTTGGTAGCAAATAGATCGTAGCGCAGGTGAGCAGGAATCCGAGACTGGTCTGCAGTGTCAGAGCGGTGCCGACGTAGTCGCGGGGCGCGAGCTCGCTGACGGCGGCGGAGAACTGCGCCGAGTCGGCCACGACACTGATTCCCCAAAGGAGCAACAACGGGGTCAGCGCCATGAGCGGCGCTCCAAAGAAAAGACCAACCACGCTCGCACAAATGCCAGAGACGACCATCGCGGCGCTGGTCACGAGAGTGCGGCCCCAGCGATCGCCGTACTTTCCGCCGAGCCAGCATCCGATCGCCCCGCTGCCGACGACCGCGAACGTCACGAGCGCCGCGAGTCCCGTGACGTCGGCGTCAGCACCGCGGCGCGAGTGTTCGCTGGCGGTTATGAACACCGCCATCCAGGTCCACATCGCGTACAGCTCCCACATGTGACCGAGGTATCCGAGGTTGGCGAGTGCAACTGCGCGGTCTCTCAGAATCCGAGGAGCGGCGGCGAGCGAAAACGGCGGCGATGGAGCGGCGTAAGGGCCATCATTGGGAACAAGGAGCACCAGCAGTCCTCCGGCGAGCGCGCTGAGCGCCGCCACGACGAGCACAACGCGCCACGCCGCCGGCGACACGGCCCATCGCACCAGATGCGGACTGGCCGAGCCGAGTGTGAGGGCGCCGACGAGAATGCCGATCGCCTGCCCGCGCCCTTCCTTAAACCATCCGGCCGCGATCTTCATTCCGGGTGGGTAGACTCCGGCGAGTGCAGCGCCTGTGAGTAAGCGGCAAACGATTCCCATCGTGATGCCGCTGGAGGCGGCCACGCCGAGCGTCGCAATCGCCGCCAGCGTGGCCGATCCGGCGACCAGTCGCCGTGCCGACAGGCGATCGGCAAGGGTGAGGATCGCGCTCACGAGCGCGCCGACGACGAAGCCGAGCTGCACGGAGATCGTCAGCCATGCGGTGGTCACGGGTGAGAGCTGCCAGACGCGCGCGAGGGTGGGCGCGACGGCGGACGCACTGAACCAGGGAGCCATCGCCAGCAGCTCGGCGATGGCCAGCACGGCCAGCACACGTCGCGGATTCACAACCCGGTAGGATGATCCAGGAACACCCAGGGCAGATCGAACTTCTTCGAGACGTGCTCCGCCAGCGCTTTCACGCCGACCGTCTCTGTTGCGTAGTGACCAGCGTAGAAAACGTTGATCCCGAGCTCTTCGGCATCGAAGAACGTCCAGTGCTGACCCTCGCCGGTGACGAACGTATCGAGTCCCGCCGCCGCGGCCTGCGGTATCAACGACCCTCCCGAGCCGGTGACGATCCCGACCCGTTGCACGCGCTCCGGCCCGAATGGGAATAGTCGCGGCGCGGTACCGAGGGCCTTCGTCAGCGCCCAGCTCAGTTCCTCGCGCGTTCCGTGGTACTCGCCCCAGACTCCCGCGGGTGCTCCGTGATACGATCCGAAATCGCCGCGCACCTTGATGTCGAGCAATCGCGCGAGCACGCGGTTGTTGCCAACGTCGGGATGGCGGTCAAGAGGAAGGTGAGCGGCGTAGAGCGCGATGTTTCCTTTGATGAGACCCGCAAGCCGGCGGTAGGCGGGACCGACGAGTGGCCGCAGGCCACCCCAAAACATTCCGTGATGGACAAGCAGACAGTCGGCGTGCTGCTCCGTCGCCTGGCGGACCGTGGCCTCGCAGAGGTCTACGGCCGCGGCGAGCCGGCTGACGTCCCCAGTGTTGCTGACCTGCAAGCCGTTCAGCGCCTCGGGGGCGTCAGCGACCTCCTCGGCGACGCGGAGGTATTCATCGAGAAAACGGACAAGAGTGTCTAGGCGCACTTAAGACACCGTAGCCACAGTATCAAGACAGTTGGACGACTTTCCACATCGGCTGATTTAGTAACAAGATATATTGCAATAACTTAGAGAATCCACATGGAGCGGGGCGGCGCGTGTGGATAACTATGCTCTAGCGAGGGCTTGGCCGCCACGCTGCAAGACCTGCGGCGGTTGGCCTGCGTCCTCGCCCATCCGCAGCACGCCGTTGATCTCTCCCCCTTCCTGGATCAGGAGTTTTTTGGTATGCACGTCGCCGTGAACGACGCTCGTCGCCTGTAGCTCCACGCGCTCCTCGGCGTAGATGGCTCCGCGCACCTCGCCACCGATGATGGCCTCACGGCTCACCACATCGCCTTCCACTTCCCCGCCCCGTGCGACCAACACCTGCTTCGCCGCGCGGACCGTCCCGTTCACAGAGCCCTCGATCTTCACGACGCCGTCCGCCGAGATGTCGCCGACGACACGCATCCCCGCGCCGATGATCGATAGCCCGGGAACGCCTTCACGGCCGCCGCCGGGTGCTGCGCCTTTTTCTGAGAACACCGCCATCAGCGTCCCTCCTTCACTAGACCCATCGGATCGACGGCCTTTTCGTCACGTCGAACCTCAAAGTGCAGGTGCGGAGCTGTGGACCGCCCTGAGTTTCCAGACAAGCCGATCACCTGTCCTGCCTGAACTTCGTCGCCCTCGGCTGCAATCAGCCGTGACATGTGACCATACATCGTCTCATACCCGGACGGATGCCGCAAGAGGACGAACAGACCGTAGTCGGCATCATACCCCGCCGCCGTCACCGAGCCTCCCCCCGATGCCCGCACGGGAGTCCCCAGAGGAACGGCGATATCGATGCCGGGGTGGGATTCGTCGACGACGCCAGGCCGCACCTGACCGCGGGTGACAAACCCTGGGACATCGAGAGGCCAGTGCGATGGTGTCGACGGGCCGGTTTCATAGCGGTTGGGGACCCCCGGCAGCGCCGCCCGAATTGGCACGGCGCGCATGGAAGTCGAGAAGTCCGTGTTGCGAGCGACCGTCCCGCCGCTCCGGGAGACCGGAGGAGCTTTGACGCTGAGCATTTGGCGCAGCTCCTGGTAGTTCGCTTCGGCACGGTTCAACGCGGAGGCGAGCTGCTGTACCCGACTGTTCTCGACGCGCAGTCGCGAGACCTCGCGCTCGAGTCCCGGTACACGCAACGCGTTGCGCGTGATCGGTCCTGCCAACGCGAAGAACAGGACGACCAGCACGGCAACCGCGCCAGCCCCCCACTTCCCCGCCATGACCGCCCAGCGCGGGAAACGGTACTGTTTGGATTCGAGATCGCCGTCCGCGTGGACGACGATCGTGACGCCGCTGGTCCCTTTAATCATCCGTCGAATGGCGCGCCCAGGATCAGCTCGAGCAGTCGTGCGAGATCGTCGTTCGAGTAGAACGACACATGGATCTGGCCTTTCCCTTTCGCGCGCAACGTAACGCGCACGTCGGTGCCGAGCCGGCGGCGGAGGGCGTCCTCGACGCGGCGAACTTCGGGAGCGGCGCCCATACCGCGTTTCATGCGCGGGCGGCGCTCGGGCGCGCGACCACCGCGCACGCGGTCTTCGACCTCGCGGACGGAGAGACCCTGGGCGACCGCTTCGCGGGCGAGATTCGTGACGATGCGCGGATCTTCGAGCGCGAGCAGCGCGCGCGCGTGACCCACCGACAGGTTTCCGTCATGCAGCATCTGCAATACCACTTCGGGCAGCTTCAGCAGGCGGAGGGCATTGGCAACCGTCGAGCGATCGCGACCCACCGCGTCGGCGACGTCTTGTTGGGCGAGCTTGAATTCCGCGATGAGGCGTTCGTAACCGCGAGCTTCGTCGACAGACGACAGGTCGTCGCGCTGCAGGTTCTCGATCAGCGCCAGTGTGAGGAGCGTACGATCATCGGCGTCGCGCTGTACGGCCGGGATGCGTTCCCATCCCAACTGCTGGCAGGCCCGCAGCCGCCGCTCGCCGGCGATCAGCTCGTATCCGGTCGCGCCCCCATTCGCGCGTCGGACAACGATCGGCTGGAGGAGCCCTGCCTGTTTGATGGAGGAGACGAGCTCCTCCAGCGCGCCAGGGTCTACGGTCTTGCGCGGCTGGAAGGGGTTGGGTCGGATGTCCTTGATCGGCAGCTCGACCAGACTCCCTTCGCGCTCGGCTTCTTCCCGAGTTGGCCCGAGGAGCGCCTCGAGCCCTCGGCCGAGGCGGCGTCTTCCTGGGGCGGTCTCCGTCATGCGGGCACCTCCGGGGGGGGCAGCTGTTCAATTGCGGGGAGGCTTGGCGAGGGTGGAGCGCCCTGCTCGACTCGGTGAATCAGCTCCTGGGCGACGGCGAGGTAGCTCTTGGCTCCGACCGATTGCACGTCGTACAGCACGATCGGCTTGCCGAAGCTTGGCGCTTCCGCCAGGCGCACGTTGCGTGGGATCGTCACGGTGAACATGCGGCCGCCGAAATACTCTTTCGCTTCTTCGGCGACTTGTTTGCAGAGATTGAGACGCGCGTCGTACATCGTCAGCAGCACCCCTTCAATCGCGAGCGCGGGATTGAAATTGCGCTGCACGAGTTTCACGGTGTTGAGGAGCTGCGAGAGACCTTCGAGCGCGTAGTACTCGCATTGAATCGGGATGATCACGCTGTCCGCGGCCGTCAGCATGTTGAGCGTGAGGAGGCCCAGCGACGGCGGGCAGTCGATGATCACGTAGCCGTACTCGTCGCGCAGATCCCGCAGCGCCTCGCGCATCCGCGTCTCGCGGGCGCTTTGATTGACGAGCTCGAGCTCGGCGCCCACCAGGTCCTGCGTCGCCGGGACGACGTCGAGACAGGGAAAGTGCACGTGCGGGAAGCGCGACTGTGCGAGCGACGCGCCGTCGATGAGCGCCTCGTAGAGCGATTTGCGGATGCGATCACGCTCGATGCCGACGCCACTCGTCGAGTTGCCTTGGGGATCGGCATCGATGAGCAGCGTCTTTCGCTCAGCCGCTGCGAGCGAGGCCGCGAGGTTCACAGCGGTCGTCGTCTTGCCGACGCCGCCCTTTTGGTTCGCGATCGCGATTACACGTGACATGGTAAGTAGTTATTTAACAATAAGTTATATAGTTGGCAAGTTCTCGAGAGTCCAATATACGTTCGTTTCACGTGAAACGAAAGAGCGTAAGTTTCACGTGAAACTGCAACAATGGGGTCAGGCGACCCTGCGGCGCCAGCGCGTCGCCTCAAGAACCAGGTTGTGGAGATCACTCGGCGTCACGCCCGGGACGCGCGCCGCCTGCGCAAGTGAGCTGGGGCGCACGCGATCGAGCTTCTGCCGCGCTTCGGTCGCCAAGGTCCGCAGCTCGAGATATGGGAGGTCAGGCGGCAGGATAAACGACGCCAGCTCCGCGAGCCGAGCCGCGGCCTCGCGCTCGCGCGCGAGATACCCGTCGTACTTGATCTCGATTTCTGCCGCCACGATCGCCTCCGCCGACGCGCCGGTCCCGACTCCGGCCGCGGCAAACAACGCGGCCAGCGAGACGCCAGGCCGCTTGGCGACCACGGCGATACGATCACTCTCGATCAGCGTCGTACCGCTCTCCGTCAGTGGGCCGGCGGCCTGGGCCGGAGTGATTGTCGTCTCGCGCGCGAGCCGCAGCGCCGACTCCTCATCGTCGAGCCGTCGTTCAGCGGCTCGCAGCTCGTCGTCGGTCAGCAAACCGAGCCGCGCGGCGAGAGGAAGCAGGCGGCGCAGCGCGTTGTCCTGGCGCAGCAGCAACCGGAACTCAGACCGCGACGTGAACAGCCGGTACGGCTCATCGACCCCGCGGGTCACCAGATCATCGACGAGCACCCCTATGTACGCGTCGTCGCGTCCCAGGACCACCGGCTCAGCACCGCGGATCCGGCGGACGGCGTTGATGCCGGCCGCGACCCCTTGGCCCGCTGCTTCCTCGTAGCCCGTTGTCCCGTTGATTTGCCCGGCGAAGAACAGGTGCTCGACGGTCTTCACCTCGAGCCACGGAGTGAGCTGAGTGGGCGGATAGTAGTCGTACTCGATCGCGTAGCCAGGTCGCGTCATCCGCGCGCGCTCGAGACCGGGGACGGCGTGCAGGAATTCGAGCTGCACGGCGACGGGAAGGGAAGTCGAGAGGCCGTTTACGTACAGTTCCGTGGTGTCGAGCCCCTCCGGCTCGAGGAAGATCTGGTGCCGCTTGGCCGCCGGGAACTTCACGATCTTGTCCTCGACCGACGGGCAATAGCGCGGCCCCCGACCGCTGATCGCGCCGCCGTACAGCGCCGACTCCTTCAAGTGCCGCTGGATGATGTCCTTCACCTCTTCGCCGGCCCACGTGATCCAGCAGGGCACCTGACGCGGCCGCTCGATACGCTCGTGAAACGAAAACCGGAACTCGTCGCTGTCGCCGTCCTGCCGCTCGACCTTGCTCCAATTCACCGAACGGCCGTCCACGCGCGGCGGCGTCCCTGTCTTGAAGCGCGCTACTGTAAGTCCACTATTTTCAATAACTTGCGCCATCTCGATGGACGGCTGATCTCCCGCACGGCCCGCCGGGATCTGCGTGTCGGTCCCGACGTGAATGCGGCCGCGCAAGAACGTGCCGGCCGTGATGATGACGGCACGCGCGCTGAAGCGCCGTCCGTCTCCCGTCTCGACTCCGGTGATCCGCATGCCGCGTTGATCGAAGAGCAGATTTGTGACCATGCCCTGCGTGAGCTCGAGGGTAGGGAATTGCTCGAGCAAGGCGCGCACGGCGCGGCGGTAAAGGGTCCGGTCGCACTGGGCGCGCGGGGCCCAGACCGCGGGGCCCTTCGACCGATTGAGCATGCGGAATTGAATCGTCGCGCGATCGGCGGCGCGGCCCATGAGGCCGCCGAGGGCGTCGACCTCGCGGACGACGGTACCCTTCGCGATGCCCCCAATGGCGGGATTGCAACTCATCTGACCGATCGTGTCCAAGACGGAAGTAAGCAGCAGAGTCTTGGCGCCCAGACGCGCGCACATCGCTGCGGCCTCGGTACCGGCGTGGCCGCCGCCGACGACGATTACGTCAAAGTCGAACATGGAGGAAACTACAAAGCGAGGACCTGCAAAGGCTAGACGCCGAGGCAGACGCCTAGATGCCGAGACGCCTAGCGGGCTCTAGTTACGAGGCAGCAGGTAATCTGGAAGCACTCGCGCTGATTTTGCGCAGCAAACCAAACAGTGTCTTGCCTGTTTCAGTCGCCAATGCTTCGAGTCGCCCGAAATCTGCTGGCTTTAGGTATTCGAGTTCGCGGGCGAGCCCTAACGCAGTCTCGACCTCTGCAAGTGAACCATTCGCGGTATCAAGGAATCTCCGGTATTCGCGAGAGCCTCTGCGCGAACTTCCTTCCGCGATGTTAAGCACCACACTGTAAGACGCTCGCCGTAGTTGGTCGGCCAAACGGAGTTGTTCGTAGTCCGGAAACGATCGGCAGGCCTTGGCGCACTCAATCGCTAATCGCTCTGCGTGCTGCCAGGCTTTCAAAGTCTTGTATGGAGCCATAACTGGAAGTTGATGCACAAAAGCAAAGACACGCCACCGAAATCGCGCGTGTCGTGTCTTTCCTATGCCTTCAGCTCGAACCTAGAATCCGCTAGGCGTCTCGGCGGCTAGGCGTCTGCCTGAGCGTCTGCAGCCTAGCTTTTGCATGTCCTAGTTCTAAGCGGTTCTTACCCACCTCATCAGCTCTTTCAGATTCGGCCGTTTGCCAGTCATCAGAATGCCGACCCGATAAATGCGCGCGGCGATCCACGTCACCCCTACAATCCCAATCACCAGTATCACCAACGACAGCGCCAGTTCCCACGTCGGCATACTGCCGGCCGTCCAGCGCACTGGCGTCGCGATTGGCGTCGTGAACGGCACGAGCGACAGCGTCCGCGCAAACGTCGAGCTGGGATCGTTCGTGAGTCCCAAAATCGATAAGTATGAGATCATCAGCAGGTACGTGACCGGCTGCTGGGCCTGGCGCGCCTCCTGCTCGTTGCTCGACATCGCGCCCACCGCGGCGAACATGGCCGAATAAAGAAGGAAGCCGCCGAGAAAGAACGCGATGAACACGGCGAGTGTCGCACCGGGAATGTGCGGCAACGACATCGTCTGAACGTCCTTAGGGTCCGCGCCCAACGCCCGGGCGATCGGGCCGCGCAGCGAAAGCAACACGCGCGCCGAAACACCCCAGATCACGAATTGGAAGAAGGACACCGCCCCCGCGCCCAGGATCTTGCCGAGCATGAGCTGGAAGGGACGTACCGACGAGACGAGCACCTCGATAATCCGGGTCGTCTTCTCCTCCAGCACCGAGCTCATCACGTTCACGCCGTAGAGCAGAATGGCCATGAACAGCAGGATCGCCATGAGATAGGCGGTGAAAAACGACTGCGCCGCGCTGTCAGAGACGGCCTTGCCGTTCGCTATCTTCTTTTGAGCCAACGAGATACGAATCTGAGCCCAGTCGACGACTCCCGGGTTCACGCCCTTCAGCTCGAGGCGCGCCTTCACGACCATCCGGCCGAGCGTCCGCTGCAGCGCCTCGATGGTCTGCATGCCGAGGTTGGATGCCTGATACTCGGCGCGGCCGGTTTCGATGAGGTCGTCCGTGACGATCAGAAATCCGTGCAACTGTTTCGCCTCGACCAGATTGCTGAGTGAATCGATCACGCCCGGGCCCGCGGGCGCGAGCGTCGCCCGAAAGGACCCACTCGCGTCTAAGGCCTCGACGACTTGTTTGCCCAACTTGCCGGAGGTGCTATCCACCACGGCGACATTGCGGACCGCGCCGCCCATGGACTGGACGATCTGGAAGACGATGATGCCGGCGAACAGCACGGGGCCCAGGATCGCCGAGACCCAGAACCATTTGGTGCGGACGCGCTCGACGAACTCGCGACGAATGATTGCCCAGACCTTATGCACGGGATCCTCCATCGCTGCCACCGCTCGCCGCGGCGGTCGCGGCCTCGGGGCCCACGAGGTCCACGAAGATCTTGTGGAGCGACGGACTCGCCAGCTCAAACCGCGCGAGCCGCGCTCCGGAACCGACGAGTGCCTTGAGGATCTCCTGCGCATCAGCCCCCGGCGCGAGCTCGAGCTCCGCCTGCTGGCCGAAGTCCTGGATCTTGGCCACGAGCCGCCGGTCCGCGAAGACCTGCTGCGCGCTACCCTGGCTGCCGTCGAACGCCACGATGACGTGCTTGCCGCCGTGCGTGCTCTTCACCTCCGCCAGCGTCCCATCGATGAGCTTCCTGCCGCGCGCGATGATGCACAGCCGGTCGCACAGCTTCTCGGCGTGCTCCATGATGTGCGTCGAGAACAACACGGTCTTCCCACGCCGTCGATAGTCCACGACGGTGTCGCGCAGCACCTGCGAGTTCACGGGATCGAGTCCAGAGAACGGCTCATCCAGAATTACCAGGTCGGGATCGTGCAGAATTGTGGAAATGAATTGCACCTTCTGTTGCATGCCTTTCGAGAGATCGGAAACCTTGCGCATCCGCCAGTCCGTGAGACCGAGCCGCTCCAGCCACTCGAGCGCTTTGACGCGCGCGCTACGGCGCGACACGCCCTTCGCCTCCGCCAGGAACACGAGGACGTCGAGTACGCGCATGCGCGGATAGAGCCCACGCTCCTCGGGCAAATACCCGATCCGCGCGGAATGCGTGCGCCCGCCGCCGACTTGGTCGAACAGCCGCACCGAGCCGGAATCCGGCTCGTAGATGTCCATGATCATGCGCAGGGTGGTAGTCTTGCCGGCGCCGTTGGGGCCGAGCAAACCGTAGATGATGCCGGAGGAGACGCTCAGGGAAAGCGCATCGACGGCGGTGTGTCCCGCGAAGCGCTTCGTAACGCGATCGACGACGACGGGGTCAGACATGGCCCGAAAACTAAAGGGGAACGGAAAAGCGTGCTACGCGGGAACGCCGAACAATTCTCCGGCCTTCCGCACTGCGGTCACCAATGCGTCGATGTCGTCGACGTCGTTATAGATGTAGAAGGACGCCCGCGCGGTCGCCGCAACGCCCAACCGACGCATCAACGGCTGCGTGCAGTGATGGCCGGCGCGAATACACACGCCGTCCTTGTCCAGGATGGTTGCCAGGTCGTGCGGGTGAATGTCGCCGTAGGTGAATGGAACGACGCCGGCACGGTGGTCGCGGGGGCCGTAGACCGTGACGCCTTCGATCTGGGAGAGCCGCTCGATCGTCAGGCGAGCGAGCTCCTGCTCGTGCGCGCACACCTTGTCCATCCCCAGTTGCTCGAGATAGGCGATCGCGGCGCCAAGACCGACCGCAGCCTCCACGTTGGGGGTCCCGCCTTCGAACTTGTGGGGGATCTTGTTCCAGGTGGATCGATCGTCCCACACCCGCTCGATCATTTCGCCGCCCCCGTGGTAGGGGGGCATCGCCTCGAGCAGGGCCGGCTTGGCAATCAACGCCCCGCTTCCCATGGGCCCGAGCATCTTGTGGCCGGATAGCGCGTAGAAGTCGCAGTCGATCGTCTGCACATCCACCCGGAGGTGCGGGCTGGATTGCGCCCCGTCCACCACCGTCACCGCGCCCGCCGCGTGTGCCAGTTTGCTGAGCTGAGCGGCGGGATTCACGGTCCCGAGCGAATTCGAGACGTACGGAAAGGCCACGATCTTGGGCTTCGCCTCCAGGGCGCGCCCGAAATCGGACAAGTCGATCCGTCCGTCTTGCGTGATCTCGACCATCCGCAGCGTGGCGTCCTTTTCCTGACACAGGATCTGCCATGGGACGATGTTGGAGTGGTGGTCCATGGCAGTCACGACCACCGTGTCGCCGCGCTGGACGTTGGCTCGACCCCACGAGCCAGCGACCAGGTTGATCGACTCGGTGGTGCCGCGGGTGAACACCACGCCTTCCCGCGCCCACGCATTGACGAAGCGGGCGACCGCGGTCCGGGCAGCCTCGTACGCTTCGGTCGCTTCGACGGCGAGGGCGTACGCGCCACGGTGCACATTCGCGTTGTGAAAATTGTAGTAATGGACGATAGCGTCGATCACACGCCGCGGCTTCTGACTGGTCGCGGCGTTGTCGAGATACACGAGCCGCTGGCCGTTCTCTTTCTGGGCGAGAATCGGGAAGTCGGGGCGAATGCGGCTGGTGTCGAGCATCAGAAGTCTTTCGCTGACTCAGTGGTCACCGGCTCGGCGCTGTTCTGCAACGCCGCGTGCAGCGCGTGCCATGCGAGGTTCGCGCACTTGATGCGGCTGGGAAATGCCCGCACGCCCGAAAACGCCGCCAGCTTGCCCGCTGCGTTCTCACCGCCCGCGAGCATATCGCGAAATGCCTGAAACATCGTTTCGGCGGCCGCAGTCGATTTTCCCTTGACGGCCTCCGTCATCAGCGACGCCGACGCCTTGGAGATCGCGCAGCCAGAGCCCTGCGGCATCTGAAACCCGATGTCGCTGATCGTATCGCCGTCGAGCTGCACGTACAGTTGGATGCGGTCGCCGCACAGCGGGTTGTTGCCCTCGGCTCTGCGGTTCGCCGAGTCCACGCGCTTGAAGTTCCGCGGATTGCGGTTGTGATCCAGGATCACTTGCTGGTACAGCTCGCCAAGGTCGGGGGGGCTCACGGCTCCGCCAGGCGTCCCCGCACTATTGCGTCGAGCTGCGCGCGTAACGGCGCGACTTCCATGCGGCCCAGGATCTCGGCGGCGAACCCGTAGGTCATCAGTCGCCGGGCTTCGTGCTCACCCACGCCGCGGCTGCGCAGGTAGAACAGCGCGCGTGGATCGAGCGGCCCGACCGTCGAGCCGTGCGTGCACTTCACGTCATCGGCGTAGATCTCGAGCTGCGGCTGGCTGTCGGCGTGCGCGTCGGCCGACAGCAGGAGGTTGTTGTTGGTCTGCTTCGAATCGGTCTTCTGCGCACCGGGCCGGACGATGATGCGGCCGGTGAACACACCGCGTGAATGCCCGTCGAGCACGCCGTTGAAGTACTCGTGGCTCTCGCAGTGGTCCGCGGCGTGATCGATCGTGGTGTGATGATCGGCGTGCTGCTCGGCGGCGAGCAGGTACAGGCCGTTCAGGATCAGCGTTCCACCCGGACCCGCCATCACGGTGCCGATGTCATGGCGTGCGAGCGCACCCCCGAATGCGACCGTATGCAGGTTGACCGTGCTGTCCCGGCCCTGATGCGTGTGCGTGGCGGCGACGTGATAGGCGCGGGGACTCTCGCGCTGGACGCGATGGAAATCGAGGCGCGCACCGTCACCAGCGCTGATTTCGGTGACCGCGTTTGTCCAGTAGAGGCCCCCCCCTTGCTCGAGGGAGGCGTAGGTCTCGACGATCGCGGCGCGCGCTTCGCGCTCGACCACGACGAGGTTGCGCGGATGCGTGACGATTTGCCTCCCCCCCCCACCCGTCGTCAGGAACAACAGCTGAATCGGCTCAGCGACCGTCACTTTCGCCGGCACGTGGACGAACGCACCATCGGCAACGAACGCCGTGCTCAGCGCGGCAAACGGACGGTCCTGAAACTCGGCGTACTTGCACAGATGTTGGCGGACGACGTCAGGGGCATCGGTGAGCGCCTGCGCCAAACCGTCCAATCGAACACCGTCGAACAACGGCGTCGAAAGAGAGCGTTGGAAAAAACCATCAACAAACACCAGGCGATGCCCCGACTCACTGAGTAGGAACGGCTGGATTTCCTCGAGCCGCGGGATGCGAGTAGGGGGATGCGCCAGCTCGAACGCCGCGTTCGCGATCGGCGCGACGCTCGTAAAGCGCCACGCCTCCTGCTTCATGGTGGGGAAGCCCAGGTCGCCAAAGCGGGCGATCCCGCCTTCGCGCAGATCCTTGAGCCAAGCGGGAACGCGGGAGGCCCCGTTCGAAGCCCACGCGTGATAGGAGCCGACTAGCCGTTCTACCGAGCCTGTTTTCACTGCCATCGTCACGACACCATTACGCCATCACGCAGCCAGTCGTAGCCACGAGCCTCGAGCTCCTGGGCCAATTCGGGCCCGCCCGACTTCACGATCCGGCCGTCCGCCAGGACGTGGACAACGTCGGGCGTGATGTAGTTCAGGAGCCGCTGGTAGTGCGTCACGATCAAGAACGCACGGTCCGGGCTGCGCAGCCGGTTCACCGTCTCGGCGACGGTCTTCAGCGCGTCGATGTCGAGCCCCGAGTCAGTCTCGTCGAGGATCGCGAGGCGCGGCTCGAGGACCGCGAGCTGCAGGATCTCGTTGCGCTTCTTTTCGCCGCCGGAGAAACCTTCGTTCACGGGACGGTTCATCATCGAGTCGTCCCAGCCGATCGCCTTGAGCTTCTGTTCGAGAAACTGCAGGAAGTCGATCGGATCGAGCTCCGGCTCCCCCCGTTCTCTGCGCAGCGCGTTTAACGCCGACCGAAGGAAATAGGAATTCGTGATGCCGCGAATCTCGACCGGATACTGGAACGCGAGGAAGACACCTGCACGCGCACGTTCCTCCGGTTTCATGTCGAGTAAATCCTTGCCCTCGTACTGCGCGGTCCCAGCAAGCACCGTGTACGCCGGATGTCCGGCGAGCACCTGTGCGAGCGTGCTCTTGCCCGAGCCGTTCGGCCCCATGATCGCGTGCACTTCGCCGTCGCGGATCGTGAGATCCACGCCCTTGAGGATTTCGTTACCAGCGACGGCGACGCGAAGCCCTTTGACCTCGAGCAGAGCCTTTCCCTTCTTCACCCCACACTCCCTTCCAGACTGATCCCGAGCAACCGGGTAGCCTCGACCGCAAACTCCATCGGCAGCTCCTTGAAGACTTCCTTGCAGAAACCGTTCACGATCATCGAGACCGCGTCCTCCGACGACAGACCGCGCTGGCGCAGGTAAAAGATCTGATCCTCACCGATCTTCGATGTGGATGCCTCGTGCTCCATGATCGCCGTGCTGTTGCGCACGTCGATGTACGGGAAGGTGTGCGCGCCGCACTTGTCGCCGATCAGCATCGAGTCGCACTGCGAGTAGTTCCGCGCGCCCTCGGCGCCCTTCATGATTTTCACGAGACCGCGATAGGTGTTCTGCCCGCGGCCCGCCGAAATGCCTTTCGACACGATCGTGGAGCGCGTGTTCTTGCCGAGATGAATCATCTTCGTGCCGGTGTCCGCCTGCTGGCGGTGACTCGTCACCGCGACCGAGTAGAACTCGCCGATCGAGTTGTCGCCCTGGAGGATGCAGCCCGGATACTTCCACGTGATCGCGGATCCCGTCTCGACCTGCGTCCAGGAGATCTTGGAGTTCGCCCCGGCGCACTTGCCGCGCTTGGTGACGAAGTTGTAGATCCCGCCTTTGCCTTCCTCGTCGCCCGGATACCAGTTCTGGATCGTCGAGTACTTGATCGTCGCCCGGTCCAGCGCCACCAGCTCCACGACCGCTGCATGGAGCTGATGCTCATCGCGCATCGGCGCCGAACATCCCTCGAGGTAGCTCACATGGCTGCCCTCGTCCGCGATAATGAGCGTCCGCTCGAACTGGCCGGTCGATGACGCGTTGATGCGGAAGTACGTTGATAGCTCGAGCGGACAACGCACACCCTTCGGCACGTACACGAAGGAGCCGTCGGTGAAGACGGCCGAGTTGAGCGCCGCGAAGAAGTTGTCGTTGTGTGGGACGACGGTGCCGAGGTACTTCTGGACGAGATCGGCATGCTCACGGATCGCCTGCGAGATCGGACAGAAGATGACGCCGTATTTCGCGAGCTCCGCCTGAAACGTCGTAGCGACCGAGACGCTGTCGAATACGGCATCCACCGCGACACCCGTGAGGCGCTTCTGCTCCTCGATGGGGATGCCGAGCTTCGCGAAGGTCGCGACCAGTTTCGGGTCAACCTGATCGAGCGAGTCGAGCTTGGGGAGCTTTTTCGGGGCGGCATAGTAGCTGATCGCCTGATAGTCGATCGGCCCGTACTTCACGTTGGGCCAATGCGGCTCCGACATCTTGAGCCAGTTGCGATACGCCTTCAGCCGCCACTCCAGCATCCACTCCGGCTCGCCCTTCTTGCCAGAAATCAGCCGGATGACGTCCTCGTTCAAGCCGGCCGGCACGACCTCGGATTCGATGTCGGTGACGAAGCCGTACTTGTATGGTTGCTGGACGTGGGCTTCAATACTGGTCATTTTACTCCCGGAAGTCGTTACCGGACATACGCTTGGCGATCAAAACGTCGGCCTAGCTGGGAATCCTAATGGTTTTGTCGGGATTACGCTAGTAGATGTCTCGATTCCACTCCCGGACCAGCCGCTCGTAGTCCTCCGGCGTATTCAGCTCGTCGATCACGGCCGGATCATCCACGGGAACGGCCACGATGTCCTTCTCATGCTTGTGCAGGACAGCCCGCGCGCCCTCGCGCGTGGCGTCCCGGCTTTCCAGCAGCTCGCCGAACAGCGCCGATCCCCAGATCACGGGATGCCCGCGCCGCTCGCCGAACGTCGGGACGACCGCTGACGCCCCGCTTCGGCGGTGCGTCTCGAGGAGCCGCTCGACCGTGGTCACGCGGACGTGTGGCAGATCGACGGGCCAGACGAGCACGGCGCCGGGTTGCAGCGGCTGCAGGGCGCGCAGGGCGCCTCGGAGCGAGGCTATGGGCCCGGTTTCAGGCTCCGGATTCTCCACGATCATGCAGTCGTGGCCGGCCAGAACAGGCTGAATCCGGGGCGCATCGGGTCCCAGAACGACGACTCGAGTCTTCACTTCGAGAGCTTCCAAGGCCTCGAGGATTCGGACGACGAAGGGAAGTCCGAGGAAGTCCAACAGGGCCTTGGGAGAGCCCATCCGGGCCGACCGACCAGCCGCCAGGACGACGCCCGCTAAGGACATAGGGGAACAATAGACGCCGAGACGCCTAGGCGCCTAGGCATCTAGGCCTCTCGGCGTCTAGGAGTTGCATGCGGGGCCGAAACCGGCAATTTTGGCGCGCGCCCATGGCAGTCCGACGCATTCGCCAACTCGGCGACCCGATCCTGAGGGTCCGCAGTACCCCGGTGGAAGATCCCAAGTCGCCGGCGGTCCGACTGCTTTCGGACGATTTGCGGGACACGCTCCGCGCCGCCCGTAAGAAGTACAACATGGGCAGGGCGCTGGCCGCACCGCAGATCGGCGCTCCGGTTCGAGTAGTCCTGGTGGAGATCGGGAAATTCCGGGCCTGCATGATCAATCCCGAAATCACGGACGTCGGGGCCGAGGACTTTCACGTCTGGGACGACTGCTTTTCGTTTCCGAACCTGTTGGTCCGCGTGACGCGGGCCCATCGCGCCACGCTCCGCTATACCGACATGAAGGGCAAGGTCGTGAACATGGACCTCGAAGGCCCGATGGCGGAACTCTTGCAGCACGAGCTCGACCATCTCGACGGCATTCTCGCCCTGGACCAGCCGAGTGGACTCGACCCGTTCGCCTACAGAGCGGAATGGGAGAAACACCACAAGCCCACCGAGCGTTACGGACCACCGAGGCCCAGAGAAGTGTAGATTTCGAACGACAGGGGTGCCTGCCGCAGTCGGCGGGCTGAGATCACACCCTTAGAACCTGATCCGGTTCGTACCGGCGAAGGGAGCTCCGTATGACCTGCCGCACCCAGATGTTCTTCGCCCGCCAGGGCACGCTTACTCCCGAGATGCAGCGCGTCGCCGAGCGGGAAGGCCTGCCGCCGGAGACGATTCGCGACGAAGTGGCGACTGGCCGGCTCATCATTCCCGCCAACGTCAACCACCTGGCGCAGCGGCTCGATCCCATGGCGATCGGCAAAGTCGCCAGCGTCAAGATCAACGCCAACATCGGCAACTCCGCAGTCGAGTCCGACATCGAGGGCGAGCTCGAGAAGCTGCACCACGCCGTTCACTATGGCGCCGACACGGTGATGGATCTGTCGACCGGCGGAAACATCGACGCGATTCGCGAGGCGATCATCGCGGCATCGCCCGTACCGATCGGCACCGTGCCGATTTATCAGGCAATCCAAATTGCCGAGGACGTCACGAGGTTGACGGCGGACGACATCCTCGACAACATCGAGCATCAAGCGAAACAGGGCGTCGACTATGTCACCGTGCACGCCGGGATTTTGCGCGAGCACGTGGGTCTCGCGCTCGGCCGAGTCACGGGGATCGTCAGCCGTGGCGGATCGTTGATGGCGTACTGGATGACGCAGCACGGCAAACAGAATCCGCTCTACGAGCACTACGACCGGCTGCTCGACATCGCGCGCGCGTACGACGTCACGCTGTCGCTCGGCGACGGGCTACGCCCCGGATCGATTGCCGATGCGACGGACAAAGCCCAGCTGGCCGAGCTGACGGTGCTGGGGGAGCTGACCGAGCGCGCCTGGAAGAAAGACGTGCAGGTGATGATCGAAGGGCCCGGACACATCCCGATGCATCAGATCGAAGTGAACGTGCGACTCGAGAAGGAGTTGTGCCACGAGGCGCCGTTCTACACCCTGGGCCCGCTCGTCACCGATGTCGCGCCCGGTTACGACCACATCACGTCAGCGATCGGCGCCGCGATGATCGGCTGGTTCGGTGCGGACATGCTGTGCTACGTCACGCGCAAAGAGCACCTCGGCCTGCCGAACGCCGAGGAGGTGCGCGAGGGCGTCATCGCCTACAAGATCGCGGCGCACGCGGCCAATATCGCGCGGCGCCGGCCCGGCGCGACCGAGCGGGACGACGCGCTGTCACGCGCGCGCTATGCGTTCGACTGGAACGAGCAGTTCCGTCTGGCGCTCGATCCCGCGCGCGCGCGCGAGCTGCATGACGAGGCGTTGCCGGCGGAGTACTTCAAGAGCGCGGAGTTCTGCGCGATGTGCGGGCCCAAGTTCTGCTCGATGCACATCACTCGGGAGATTGAGCGGTCGCTGGGGCTTCGGGAACCTCAGAAGAGCGAGAAGCCCGAGACGGTAGGGGCGGACTAAAACCCGCTCGATCAATCCAAGCGCCGCTCGGCCGAGCGCGCGTGAGCCTCGAGTCCTTCGACCCGGCCGAACCACGCGGCATCCTCGACGAGCGGACGCGCCGCCGCGGAGTCGTCGATGCGCAGCCAGGTTCTGACCCGAAGAAACGTGTAGACCGATAGGCCGCCCTTCGACCGCGCCGTCCCCGCGGTGGGAAGCACGTGATTGGGTCCGGCGCCGTAGTCCCCCAGCACCTCCGCCGACCCGGCGCCAATGAAGAGCGCGCCGAAATGCGCGAGTCGGGGCGCGACCGCGGCCGAGTCCCGCAGGCAGAGCTCCAGATGCTCGGGCGCGAGCGCGTCGCACGCGGCGATGCCCTCCTGCACATTCGCAACAACCACGACGCCGCCGTTCGCGAGTGCCGCACGGGCGACCTCTCCGCTCGGCAGATTGGCAAGCTGGCGCGCGAGCTCCGTCTCGACGCGATCGAGATGAGTGGGATCGAGTGTGACGAGCACGGGCAGCGCGTCGGGGTCATGCTCCGCCTGCGCGAGCAGATCGGCCGCGATCACCGCAGGGGATGCGCTGGCGTCGGCGAAGACAACCAGCTCCGAGGGGCCGGCGAGCATATCGATTGCAACGCGCCCCGCGACGAGCTGCTTCGCCACCGTGACGTAGCGGTTCCCAGGCCCGACGATCACGTCGCAGGGAGGGACAGGGCCAGCGCCGAACGCGAGCGCCGCAATTGCCTGGGCGCCGCCCGCCGACATGACGCCGTCAGCGCCGGCGATGGCGGCAGCCGCGAGCGTCATCGGTCCCGGCTTGGGGCTCGCGACCCAGATCGACTTGACGCCCGCCGCCCTTGCAGTAACAGCGGTCATCAGCACTGACGACGGAAGCGGATAGCGCCCGCCGGGCGCGTAACACCCGGCGCGATCCAGCGGCGCGATCCAGTGGCCCGCCGAACCACCCGGCACCGTCACGGTCACCGCCCCGAGTGCACGTTTCTGCGCCACGGCGAATGTCCGGATCCGCTCGGCCACCCGCTCGAGGCGCGCGCGGTCGCCCGTCGGCAAGCCCTTAAGTGCGCGGTCGAGCGTTGCCTGGTCCAGAAACAACGGTCCGCCCGCTACGACGTCGCCGAAACGCTCAGCGTACTCCCGCAGCGCCACTTCGCCGCGCGCCCGCACCGCTTCCACGATTGGCGCGGCGACTGCGAATGCGTCCGCAGGCAGGGCCACAACGCGACGGCGCACCAGCTCGGCGACCGAACGATGGCTCAGCAAGCGGGAGTCTTCCTGACCATCGGTCGCCGGCTCACCGCGCGGTGACGGCGCGCGAGCTCCGCGCGCACGTCAGCCAACGTTCCTCCCCCGCGCGCCAACGCCACCAGCGTCATGTAGAACAAGTCGGCCGTCTCGCGCACCACGTCTTCCGACGACTCCGCCCGCGCCAGCTCGTCCGCTTCTTCGCGCAGCTTCGCCGCAAGCAGTTCGCGGTCAGCCAGCAGCTGCGCAGTTCCCGATCCAGCTACGGGCCGGGCGATCCGGTCAGCGAGCGCGCGCTCCAAGTCGGGCAGATCGAACTCCGAGCGCCAGCACGAGGGTCGATTCAAGTGACAGAACCCTGCGCCCGCCTGGCGTACCGTGAAACGCAGCGCGTCGCGATCGCAGTCCAGGTCCACACGGACGAGCTGCTGCGAGTTTCCCGATGTCTCGCCTTTCACCCACAGCGATTGGCGCGATCGAGACCAGTAGATCCCGCGTCGCTCGGTCACGGCGCGCGCGAGCGATTCGCGCGTGCTCCAGACGAGACCGAGCGTGCGACCAGCCTCATCGCAGACCACCGTAGGCCACACCTCGCCCGGCAACGGCTTCGCGAGGGGCGCGGCGACGGCGTCGCCAAGCGAGAGCCTGCCGGTGTAGAGCGCCATGCCGACCTGTGCGTCGGCTCCGAGGCGATCGAGCTCGGCCACTTCGCCCGCGGTGGTGATCCCACCTGCGGCAGTCACGCGTGCCCCTGCCGCGGCGCGCACAACCGCTTCGACCGCGGCGCACTCGAATCCTCCCATCTCTCCTTCCTTCTCCACTTGTGTGAAGAGGAAACCGCCGACGACCGGGGCGAGCTCGCGCACGCGCTCGAGCACCGGCACGCCGGTCTTCGTGCGCCAACCATCCACCACGACCTCGCCGCGCTCGGCGTCCACGGCCGCGATGACGCGCTCGCGCGGCAACGCGCCGCAGAATTCTGGTGTCGCCGCTGTGCCGATCATGATCTGGACGGCACCGGCGTCGAGCCAGCGGCGCGCGCTATCGAGATCGCGAATGCCTCCACCGACGCGGCAAGGCGCGTGGCGTATGAGATCACGGATCAACGCGGCGTTCGAGCCCCCCCCCCGGCCGAGCGCGGCGTCCAGATCGACGACGGCCACTTCGCCCGCCACGCAGAACTCCTCCAACCGTTCGATGGGATCGCCACCGTCCAGGACGAATTCCTTGCCGCGCCGCAGCTGCACCGCGCGTCCACCCATGATGTCGATGCTCGGTACGATCATCGCCGCACCCGTACTCCCCGGACCGCGAGGTCCGCCTTGATGCCATCCACCGTGTCGTCACCGTCGTGAAGGACTGATGCCGCGAGCACCGCATCCGCGCCCGCCGCGAAGGCGGCCGCGACGTGCGCCCGTGTTCCGACGCCGCCGGAGGCGATGACGGGGACGCCCACGGCATCCGCCACCGCGCGCAGCAGCTCTATGTCGTGTCCCGCCCGCGTGCCGTCGCGATCCCAGCTGGTGAGCAGGATCTCGCCCGCGCCGAGCCGCTCACCTTCGCGGGCCCACGCCACCGCGTCAGGGCGCGCGGCCTCGCGCCCCCCGACCACCAACACCTCCCAGCGCTCCGCGGCGCGACGCGCATCGATCGCCAGGACGACGCACTGGCAACCGAACGCCTGCGCCAGCTCGGTCAACAGTTCGGGCCGCCGCACTGCGGCCGTGTTGACGCTCACCTTGTCGGCGCCGCCGGAGAGCAAGCGGCGTGCGTCCTCCACGCTGCGGACCCCGCCGCCCACGGTCAGTGGAATGCCGATCGCCGCACGGACTCGCCGCACCGTCTCGACCTGCGTGTCGCGCCCCTCGGCGGAGGCCGCGACGTCGAGGATAACAATCTCGTCGGCGCCCTGCGCTTCGTACCGCGCCGCCTGCTCAGCGGGGTCGCCGGCGTCGCGCAGATCCTGGAATCGGATGCCTTTCACCACACGGCCGTCTTGTACGTCGAGGCAGGGAATGATGCGTCGCAACAGACCCGAAGCACCGTTCGCTGCGGGCCCGGGATCGGTGACGCGACCGGTGAGCCAGCGCTCGAGTAGCGCCGCGCCGTAGGCACCTGATAGCTCTGGGTGAAACTGGCAAGCGAGTATGGGGCCGCGCTCGAGCGCGGCGACGAACGGAACGCCGTGCGTCGCCCAGGCAGGCGTCCATCCGGCCGGGCTCTCACGCAGCGCGTAGGAGTTCGCGAACGCCGCGACGCCGCTCGCCACGAACCGGGCTCCTGGCTTGACACTCACCCGGTTCCAACCGAGATGCGGGATGCGCACGTGCGGCGGCAGCCGGCCACAGGTTCCCGCGACAACGCTGAGTCCAGCCACCCCTGGCGTCTCCTCACTCGCCTCGCACAGCATCTGCATGCCGAGACAAATTCCGAGGAGCGGCGTTCCGCGTAACGCGAGGTCGCGAATGACTGTGTCGAGACCGCGAGACCGCAACGCTGTCATGCCTGCCCCAAACGCGCCCACGCCTGGCAGCACGATGCGCGTCGCGTCCCGTGCGATTGCGGGATCGGCCGTGACGACAACGCTCGCGTTGAGGCGGCGGAACGCGCCGGCAATCGACGCGAGGTTCGCGACGCCCGAATCCACGATCACCACGTCACTCACGGCTCGCACCTCCGAGCGTGCCCTTGGTGGACGGCACGTCGTCGAATCCCGACCGCGCGGCCGCCTGCCGCAGCGCGAGTGCGGTCGCCTTGAACGCCGCTTCAGCCCGGTGATGGTCGTTCTCGCCCTTCAGCACATCGACGTGCAGTGTCAACCGGCCGGCAGTGGCGAGCGAGCGCAGCACATGCGCGACGTTCTCGCACGCGAGCCCGCCGATCGCCTCGCGGCGAAGACCCAGCGCCACGTCGGAAAAGGGTCGGCCGGAGAGATCCACGACCGCCCGAGCCAACGCTTCGTCGAGCGGCGCGAGGGCCCACCCGAAGCGGTTCACACCACGCCGCTCTCCCAGGGCCCGGTCGAGCGCCTCGCCCAGCGCGAGCGCGCAGTCCTCAGCCGTGTGGTGATCGTCTACCTGCAGGTCGCCCTCGCAGGTCAAGGCCATGTCGAAGCGAGCGTGCCGCCCCAACGCGTCGAGGAGATGGTCGAGGAAGCCGATGCCCGTCTTCACGGCGGTCTTGCCGATGCCGTCGAGATCGAGCGTCACGCGAATCGATGTCTCGCGTGTCGTGCGGGTGACAGTCGCGGTGCGCGCGCTCATCGCAGCAACTCCTCGATTTCGGCCAGTTGATCGAGGACGTGAGCTGCGCCGGCGTCGGCCAACGCCGCGGCGGTCGCGGCGAGGTCATCGCCAGGCGCCACGACGCCGAGCGGCACTACGTCCGCGCCGGCGGCGGCGCGCACGTCATCGGGCGTGTTGCCCACCATCCACGCTCGACGCACGCCCCCCCCGAGACGTGCGAGGGCGAGGCGTACCGACGCTGGATCGGGTTTGCGCGCCGCGTCCTCCATGCACAC
>WNFB01000632.1_pt1 | contig 33818 bp, 27 predicted proteins | sample 5400501 | NCBI WGS metagenome assembly WNFB01 (sample SAMN13153341, study PRJNA577476) | soil metagenome | isolation source: 200 cm saprolite under Douglas fir tree site 2 hole 1 | place: USA:California | collected 2015-04-18
GTCTTTTCATAAACCTGCGGCCGGAGGCCGCACCGACTTTCCCTCTCCCACCGGGAGAGGGTGGACCGAAGGGCCGGGTGAGGGAGAGACCGCCCGGTTCATGGGCACAAGTCGTGGCAGAAACGCGGCCGGGCGGTCTCTCCCGGAGAAATTGTCAACACACAAAGCAAAAAGCGGCCGCTTCTGCGCCTCCCTGTGCATCGCAGGAGGCGCGAGAGCCGCTGCCGTGCAGGGATGCACCAATGCCGCGAGCGCAAGGATGCGCAGGAGCGGCCACCACAGGGTGATGAAAAACTCGTTTTTCATCACCCTGTTAGAAAAAACTATTTTCCTTCGCCGTCTAACGATAAGATAGACGTATTTCTCAGGCCTTAAAAATAACAAGGTGACCCTAGGAGGCTATAATGAAAGACTATCTTTTTATCCCGCATTTGCTCAATCTGATCGCGCGCCCTCGTTTTTTTAACCGGGCGGTAGCCATAAGCGTGCGTGCGGCCGCGGCAGTGATTGTGCTTGTCGGCCTGGTTCCTTTTTTTCAGGCGAGCAAGATTATTTTTAATTTACCGGCCAGCGGCATCCTCGGCGGTATTTTATTTCAACTGTTTTATATTGTCGCTATTTATAGCGTTGTGCATGCATTTATTATCCGCGCGGATGATATCGAAAACTTACCGGGCAGCGAATTCAACACCATTACTTTATTGTCGGTATTATTGCAATTAATCGGCGAGGCGTACGCCGCTTTTGTCAGCCTGATTGCGATAGGCGGGGGCATCTTTATTTGGTTTACCGCCAAGGGTATCGATAAACTCTTGTCGCCGGTACCGAAATTTCTGCCTAATTTTGGCGATGCCAGCTTCATGGGTGGCATCCAGTTTATGATCGGCGGGATCTTTGTGGCAATTGTCGTGCTGGTCTTGTTTTATTTTTTATCCGAGTTGATGATACTGCTGGTGCGGGTAGCGAAGAATAGCAGGGCGTGATGTACCGGCAAGTAACGAAGAATACAGGGGCATGAAAATCTATGTAAAAACCAGCCTGCAGCATGGCAAAGGCGTATTTGCTTTAAAGCCGATTCGCAAAGGCGAGGCGGTTATTACCTTTTCCGGTCCACGGGTGCATCGCACGCAATTGGATAGTAGCGATTACCACCTGCAAATAGCGGCAGATTATTATCTGGGCGCATCCGGACGGGAGGATGATTATGTCAATCATTCCTGTGCGCCGAATAGCGGTTTCCAGGGTGGGTTAACGCTGGTCGCTCTGCGTGATGTTGAAAAAGGCGAGGAGATTACCTGGGACTATAGCACCGCGATTGACGAAGAAGATTTCTCCGGCTTTCCCTGCCGCTGTGGCGCTCCGGTTTGTCGTGGCGCAGTGGTGTCATTCCGTTATTTGCCTCCTGATGAGCAGCTGCGTTTGCAGTCTTGGCTGTTACCCTACTTGCAGGAAAAATATTTCCCCGGGCTTTTATTAAGGTCAGGATAAGCCACTTAACTTAACAAATATTGAACAGCCAATTTTTTGCCTTCTTCAACCGCCGGCTGATCGAGCGGATTGACGCCGTATAATTGCCCGGCGTAAAGGGTGACGCGCTGGTAAAGATCGATGAGTTGGCCAAGCGCGTGCGCATCCAGCTGCGGTAGTTGAATAGTTAAATTGGGATGGCCGGTTTTAGTAATGGTTTCGCGCGTGGCGTTGAATTCCGCATGCATGACGTCTGCGAGCGTTTTCTCCTTTAGATAGGGGAAGGTCTCGCGATCAGCGGCGTCAAGTGGAATAGGCAGGTCGTGCTCCCAGTGGGCCAGCTCAATAAAGGTAAATACCTTGTCATAACGCGATTCGAGATACATCTGTAATTGGCTGTGCTGATCGATGGTCCCTAGCGCGCGCACCGGTAAGGTGCCGGCAGGTTCTTTATCGGTGTTCTTTTTGCCGAGGGATTCCGCCCACAACTGACAATACCAATCAACAAAAAGCTGAAGGCGGTTGATATAGGGCATCATGATTGAAGTCCGCTTATTCTTTTTGACATCCAAGAGAAAATACAATGCCGCCATTTCCAGCGCCGGATTAAGACGCAGGTCTTCAGCCGTGCAGCGCGCGGCGTTGTCCGCTGCCCCGCGCAATAAAGCGCGTATGTCTATTCCCAGCGCCGCTAACGGCAGCAGTCCCACCGGCGAGAGAACCGAATAACGTCCGCCGACTTTAGGCGGCACCGGCAGGTTTGCGATGTTTTCCTGTTGCGCGAGCCGGCGTAGCCAGCCGGTTTCCGGGTCAGTGATAATCCATTGCCTTTTCAGCGCCTGGCCTTTGCCCAACTTAGCCGAAAGCCAGCCGCGTAAAATTAAATACTGGGCGACGGTTTCTATCGTTCCGCCGGACTTGCTAATGCAGATGACGGCCGTACTGGCGGGGTTTAAGCGCAACAGCAGGTGGTGCAAATCATAGGGATCGACATTCTCGACGAAATGCAGGCGGATTTCCGTGCCGCGGAGCGCATGCCAAATCGCCTTGCTGCCAAGACTAGATCCGCCGATGCCGATCAATACGATATCCGGATAGCGGCTGATCTCATGCCCCATTTGCTCGATCTCCGGCAGCAATTGCGGCATCACCTGCGGCAGGTTTAAGCAGGCGTATTCCGCTTCCAGGCCATCGCTAGCCTGTTTAAGCAGATGTTGATGTGCCTGCCTTGTGTTCTTGGCTATTGCGGCCAATTCAGCATCGGAAACCCCTTCGCTGCCGACATGCGGGGTATACATATTAGCGGTGTCAATGTGCAAAGCTGGACGCCGCTGACCAGCCGCGGCATTCGCCGGTGTTTTTTGGGTTCCAGAAGTCGACATATCGGGTTCCTTAAAATTAAGCGATGGTCGTTTTGTTTCCGTTTGGACCATCGGGTTGTTAAATGTAAGTTTTTTCGCTAGCGTTAATAGTACTAGGGGTTGCCTGAGAACGCATCCGTTACATGTCTGATATTAATTACAATAAGACAACAAGCTTTTTGTTAGCCGGTTTGTTTTTTTAGTTTGTACCGTTTCGATCCCGCTAACAGCTACGGGTAGGGTGGATTAAGCGCAGCGAATCCACCGGGTTGGGGGTCCGTGCCGCCACACGGCCAGGAGTGCGGAACGGACACCGCTGGTGGATTCGCCGCGTGGCAGCTTAATCCACCCTACTTCACTGATATTAATCACGACAACAAGCTTTTTGTTAGCCGGTTTGTTTTTTAGTTTGTACTGTTTCGATGCCGCTAACAGTAGAGGCCAGCCACGAGGGGCATTGAAGGGATTTTTTCGTGCCGTAACCGGCGGTTTACGCAAGTTGCATAACCAGCCCGTTCAAAATACAAACGCCGCTTGCGACGATCGGTATTCGCGGCACCGATTTCTGCCGCTTGCTATGCAAAATCGGGATTTTAGGTATAATTATGCCCCGGGCATTTGCCCTTAATCACTTCAAATTTTGGGAGAAAAAGGATGAAAAAATTAATTTTGTTGTCCGCCATGTTATTTGCGTTGGTGGGCTGCGAACAAAAGCAAACCCCGCCGCCAGCGCCGGCCGCAGCGCCTGCCCCCGCCGCGCCTGACGCGGGCGCGCAACCGGGCACCGGTTCTGCAACGCCCGGCAGCGATGCAACGAAGCAAGACAAGAAATAAAAACAGAGCGTGGCCGGACTGACTCTCGGCAGTTCAATTAAGGAACCCCTGTAAGTCAGAGTTTCCCTAAAGATCGTGTAGCTGTGCGGCCGCTTCAAGCGTATTTAAAAGCAGGGTGGCCACTGTCATTGGCCCGACACCGCCGGGGACGGGTGTGATCCACCCTGCTCTTTCTTTCGCCTGTTCGAATTCTACATCGCCCACCAAGGTTCCATCCGCTTCACGGTTGATTCCGACGTCGATCACAATCGCGCCCGGCTTGATCCATTCTCCTTTCACCACCCCCGGTTTGCCGACCGCCACGATCACGATATCCGCTGCCGCAACATGGGTGTTGATGTCTTTAGTGAAGCGGTGACAGATGGTCACCGTGCAGCCGGCCAATAATAGCTCTAGCGACATCGGGCGCCCGACATGATTGGAGGCGCCTACTACCACGGCGTTCTGCCCTCTGACCGGTTCGCCGGTTTTTTCCAGTAAAGTCATGACTCCGCGGGGGGTGCATGGCCGGAGCAGAGGCGCGCGCAGGATTAAGCGACCGATGTTATAAGGATGGAAGCCGTCTACGTCTTTATCCGGGCGAATGCGCTCGATCACGGTTTGCGGATTAATATGCGGCGGTAGCGGTAATTGCACCAAGATGCCGTCGACTTGCGGTTCTGCATTGAGTCGATCAACGAGCGCGAGCAGCTGTTGTTCGGACGTACCGGCGGGTAAATCATGGGAAATAGAAACAATCCCGACCTGGGCGCAGGCCTTGCGTTTATTGCGCACATAGACTTGCGAACCGGGATTTTCACCCACCATAATGACAGCTAAACCGGGCGTACGCTTGTTTGCCGCCAGCCTCTCGGCCACGCGTTTTTGGATGTCGTTTAATAATTCGGCGGCAATGCTTTTACCGTCCAGGATGCGCGCGGTCATTTTTTGCTTTATCGATTCGATTTTTCAACAACTATTGATCCATGTATAAGTAATGTCCGATCTTTAACAATGATCAATGTAGGTTGGGTTAAGCCGCGTAAGCGGCGAACCCAACAAAATCATAGATTTGATGGGTCCGCTCCGCTTGACCCATCCTACGTGACAATATGCGAGATAGGACATTACTTTTGCATTTATCAATAGTATAAGGGGCGCATCATCGCACGCTCTCCCTGCCTGCGCCAAGCCGGTCGGTTCCATTGACGCTGGTAGGGGCAGCGCGTATATTTCCGAGCCTTATGCAGGCCCGCCGTTGCAAGTGGTTGAACGCTTGTGATGCTCGGAAAGTCCATGGGCGGTTCCAGATTGAGCCTTCGGGGTATAGCGCAGCCTGGTAGCGCACCTGCTTTGGGAGCAGGGTGTCGGGGGTTCAAATCCCTCTACCCCGACCATTTAACGCCCATTGCGGCGTAGAGATGGAAAAGCGGCAAATATGCGCCCGTAGGTTGCAGGTTCGATTCCTGTCGGGCGCACCATGCAAAAAAGCGGTATCCAGGGAATTTTTATATAATGATTTGATTTATGGTGAGCGTAGCTCAGCTGGTTAGAGTCCCGGATTGTGATTCCGGTTGTCGTGGGTTCGAGTCCCATCGCTCACCCCAGTTTTACGGGCCGTTAGCTCAGTTGGTAGAGCAGCTGACTCTTAATCAGTAGGTCGTAGGTTCGACCCCTACACGGCCCACCATTTTATCTATAGTGATGGTTGTGCTTCCTCAAAGCCGGCGGCGATATGCCGGCTAATTCTTCCCGCAAACAATACAGGTAGCGAAAGTTTTATCGATGCGCCTGATTTTTATCATATAATTCGCTTTTTATGGCGTCATTGCGAATGTGGCGGAATTGGTAGACGCGCTGGATTTAGGTTCCAGTGGGGCAACCCGTGGGAGTTCGAGTCTCCCCTTTCGCACCAGGGTCAGCCGTTCGGCGGGGTATTCTTGGCCTAGTCGCCTGGAATAGGTATGATTTCGTTAAAGCCTTAATAAAGTGTGAGGTCTCATGCAAGTTTCCATTGAAGCAACCGGTAATCTTGGGCGCCGGATGACGATAGCGGTTCCGGCCGAGCGGTTTGAGCAAGAATTTTCTAACCGCTTGAAACGTCTTTCCAAAAATCTCAAGTTACCGGGCTTCCGGCCGGGTAAGGTGCCTATGAAGATGGTGGAGGCGCAATACGGCGGCAAGTTGCTGCAAGAGGTAGCGGGCGATCTCATTCAGTCGACCTTTTATGAAGCCGTGAATAAGCAGGGACTCAAGCCAGCCGGGGGGCCGAAGATCGAACCTAAGTCCATCGCCCGGGGTAAGGATTTTGAATATACCGCCGTATTTGAGGTATATCCGGAAATTAAGCACTTGGATATCACCGGCGCTGCGATTGAACGTCCTGTCTGCAGCGTCACCCCGGAGGATGTGGATCGCACGCTTGAAACCATGCGCCGGCAGCGGGTGATATGGAAAGACGTAGCGCGTGCCGCGAAAGAAGGGGATAAACTAAGCATAGACTTTACCGGCAGCCTGGACGATAAGGAATTCGAAGGCGGTAAAGGGAAAAATTTCCCGATCGTGTTAGGCTCCCATGCCTTGATAGAGGGTTTTGAAACCGGATTAATCGGTGCGGTCGCAGGCAACGAGCGGGTATTGAACCTTAAGTTCCCTGAGGAGTATCACAATCCCACCCTGGCCGGCCAGACGGTTAAGTTCGAGATTAACGTGAAGCAAGTGTCCGAGCCTGCTTTGCCCGAGGTGGACACCGATTTTGCCAGGCAATTAGGCATTGAAAATGGTAATATAGAGGCATTACGTGCCGAGGTTTTGGCCAATTTGCAACGAGAAATGGAAGAGCGCATCCGCACTCTGCTGCGCGAGCAGGTGTTCAAAATTTTAATCGAGGCCAACCCGCCCGAGCTGCCGCGGCAACTGGTGGAGACGGAAACCGCGCGTCTTCTCCGGTTTCACCGCGCTGATTTGGAAGCGCAGCGAGTGCCGGCTGATCGGATCCCGAATAATCCGGACCTCTATAAGGATAAGGCCCGAAGACGCGTCGCCCTGGGCCTGATTCTATCGGAAATAGTCAAGGCGCAGGGCATTACCGCGCCACCGGAGCGAGTCCATGCCCGGATTGCACAAATGGCGACGACTTATGAATCACCGCAGGAATTTATTAATTGGTATTATTCCCAGCCGGAACGGCTGGCCGAGGTGGAATCGCTTATATTAGAGGAAGAGGTTGTGAATAGGCTGCTGCAGTCCGCCCAGTTTAAAGATAAGCCCATGAGCTTTCAGGACTTGATGCGGGCAGCTTGATCGTTTAACCAGTGGTTGGAAAGTAAGGAGCTTGATGAAAAATTCTGCACCGGATTTTAACACTTTAAGTCCTAAGGCCTTGGGCTTGATCCCGATGGTCATCGAGACCACCGGACGCGGTGAGCGTGCGTACGATATTTACTCGCGCATGCTTAAGGAGCGGGTCATTTTTCTAGTCGGGCCGGTGGAAGACCATACGGCTAATCTGGTAGTCGCCCAGTTGCTATTTTTGGAATCGGAGAATCCGGACAAGGACATCCATATTTACATTAACTCCCCGGGCGGGGCGGTTACCGCCGGCATGGCCGTTTATGACACGATGCAATTTATCAAACCGGACGTTAATACCGTATGTATCGGACAAGCGGCAAGCATGGGCGCATTACTTCTTGCCGGCGGGGCCAAGGGTAAACGTTTTTGTTTGCCGCACGCCCGCATGATGATCCATCAACCCTTGGGGGGGTTTCAAGGGCAAGCCACCGATATTGATATTCATGCGCGTGAGATTCTGCGGGTGCGTGAACGCCTAAATCAAATTCTGGTCAAACATACCGGGCAAAGCCTAAAAAAAATCGAACAAGACACCGAACGCGATAACTTTATGGATGGGCAGGAAGCAGTGGCTTACGGCCTGATCGACGCGGTTATTGAAAAACGCAAATGAAGAATTGTGCTAAAATGTAAGTCAAACCCCCTTGCGACTAGTGAAAGAGGTTGCGCATGGTAGACGATAGACACGACGGAAAGGGTGAAAAGCTCCTGTATTGTTCGTTTTGCGGGAAGAGCCAGCATGAAGTGCGTAAGCTGATTGCCGGCCCGTCGGTATTCGTGTGCGATGAATGCGTGGAGTTATGCAACGATATCATTCGCGAGGAGGTGCAGGAAGAGGCCGATGCGGTCCGGGCGAAAAGTAAGTTTCCCAAGCCTCACGAAATCAAGCACATTCTCGATGAGTACGTCATCGGGCAGGGCAACGCCAAGAAAGTATTGGCGGTGGCCGTGCACAACCACTACAAGCGCATAGAACATCAAGATGCGATTGGTAATGTTGAGCTTTCGAAGAGCAATATCCTGCTGATTGGCCCTACCGGCTCGGGTAAAACACTGCTCGCTGAAACCCTGGCGCGTCTCTTAAATGTGCCGTTCACCATTGCCGATGCCACCACTCTTACTGAAGCCGGCTATGTCGGCGAGGACGTAGAGAATATCATTCAAAAGCTGCTGCAGAAATGCGATTACGATGTCGAGAAGGCGCAGACTGGTATCGTTTATATCGATGAGATTGATAAAATCTCGCGCAAGTCCGATAATCCGTCGATTACGCGCGACGTTTCCGGGGAAGGCGTACAGCAGGCGCTGTTGAAATTAATCGAAGGCACTATAGCCTCAGTTCCGCCCCAAGGTGGCCGCAAACACCCTCAGCAAGAATTTTTGCAGGTTGACACCCGCAATATTTTGTTCATTTGCGGAGGCGCGTTTTCCGGTTTGGAAAGAGTGATTCAAGACAGGTCCGAGAAGAGCGGCATCGGTTTTGGTGCGGACATCAAAAGCAAATCGCAGATGAAAAAGGTGGGCGACATTCTGCGCACAGCCGAGCCGGAAGATCTTATCAAATACGGGTTGATCCCCGAGTTTGTCGGACGCCTGCCCATTGTCGCGATCCTGGATGAGTTGGATGAGGCGGCGTTGATGCGCATCCTGACCGAACCTAAGAATGCGTTGGTGAAGCAATATCAGAAACTTCTCAAGCTCGAAGGGGTGGATTTGGAGATCCGGGAAGAAGCCCTGGTCGCGGTAGCCAAACGCGCGATGGAGCGCAAAACCGGCGCGCGCGGGCTAAGATCCATACTTGAGCACGCGCTGCTTGATATTATGTTCGATTTGCCGTCGATGGAAAACGTGCGAAAAGTGGTGGTCGAGGAAAGCGTCATTACAGAAAATGACCAGCCACTGCTTATTTATGCGGACGACGAAGATCAAAGCCACAAAAGGGTTTCGACGAGACCTTGATAGTCCCGCTCGTTGCCTGCCAAGATCGGGGGCTTGATGTAGAACAAGCCGATAACTTTTGCGCAGGCTCGCTAACTTATTCGAAAGTGAACCGCCTTTGATATTAAGGGCTAGAGAGGCATCATGTCGCAGGAACATTCGCCACAAATCATTACCGGTTCGCAAATGAATCTGCCGGTGCTGCCTCTGCGCGACGTTGTGGTGTTTCCCCACATGGTGATCCCGCTTTTCGTCGGCCGGAAGAAATCCATCAAGGCGCTTGAGCAGGCGATGGAAGGCGGCAAGCAAATTATGCTGGTGGCGCAAAAGAGCGCCTCCGACGATGATCCAACACAAAAAGACATCCATGCCATCGGTACGTTGGCGAATATATTGCAGCTGCTGAAGCTGCCGGATGGAACGGTGAAGGTGTTGGTTGAAGGCGAACAGCGCGCGGTTATTCAACGCTTCGTGGAGACCGACGAATACTTCCTAGCCGAAGCGGCGCTGTTGGAAACGGTATCGCTCAATGACAAAGAGGGCGAGGTGTTGATGCGCTCGGTACTGACGGAATTTGACCAATACGTCAAACTGAACATGAAAATCCCGCCGGAAATTCTGACGTCACTCGCCGGCATTGATGATCCAGGCCGTCTGGCGGATACCATCACTGCGCATTTAAGCCTAAAGATCGAGGAAAAACAGCAGATTCTGGAAATGCCCAGCATACGCGCGCGCTTGGAACACATTCTCGGCGTCATGGAATCGGAGATTGATTTGCTGCAAGTGGAGAAACGCATTCGCGGGCGGGTGAAGCGGCAAATGGAAAAAAGCCAGCGCGAATACTACTTGAATGAGCAGATGAAGGCGATCCAGAAGGAATTGGGCGAACTTGAGGATGCGCCAAGCGAAGCCGAGGAGCTGGCGCAAAAAATCAAGCATGCCGGCATGTCCAAAGAGGCGCGCGAAAAGGCCGAGTCGGAACTGAACAAATTGAAAATGATGTCGCCGATGGCGGCGGAAGCCACGGTAGTGCGCAATTATATCGATTGGCTGGTGAATGTGCCGTGGAAGAAGAAAACTAAAATCCGCAAAGATTTAGTGAAAGCCGAGGAGATACTCGAGGCCGATCACTACGGCCTGGAAAAGGTGAAGGAGCGCATTCTTGAATACCTCGCTGTTCAACAGCGCGTGAACAAGCTCAAGGGGCCTATTTTGTGTTTAGTCGGCCCGCCCGGCGTCGGGAAAACTTCGTTAGGCCAATCGATTGCGCGCGCAACTAATCGCAAGTTTATCCGAATGTCGTTAGGCGGAGTGCGCGATGAGGCCGAGATCCGTGGACATAGGAGAACTTATATCGGGTCCTTGCCCGGCAAAATTATTCAAAATATGTCCAAGGTAAAGGTGCGCAACCCGTTATTTATGCTCGATGAAGTGGATAAAATGGCCATGGATTTTCGCGGCGATCCTTCGTCTGCGCTGCTCGAGGTTCTTGACCCCGAGCAAAATCACGCGTTCAACGATCACTACTTAGAAGTGGATTACGACTTGTCGGACGTCATGTTTATCGCCACTTCCAATAGCTTGAACATCCCGCCGCCCTTGCTCGATCGCATGGAAGTCATCCGCTTGGCCGGCTATACCGAGGATGAAAAAGTTAATATTGCCGTGCGTTATTTGGTTTCTAAGCAAAAAAAGAATAATGGCCTTGGCGAGGATGAGATCACCATTTCAGAGGGCGGTATCCGCGATATTGTGCGCTATTACACGCGTGAAGCCGGCGTGCGTAATTTAGAGCGTGAAATTGCCAAGATTTGCCGCAAGGTAGCAAAGGAGCTGTTGCTCAATAAAAAGCGCACCAAGGTGATTGTTAACTCCAAGGGCCTGGAAAAGTACCTGGGGGTGCGGCGCTTCCGCTACGGAGTGGCCGAACAAAAAAACCAGGTGGGGCAGGTTACCGGGTTGGCGTGGACCGAAGTGGGAGGCGAGTTGTTAACGATTGAAAGCGCCATATTGCCTGGCAAAGGAAGGCTGACCATCACGGGTAAACTAGGTGAGGTCATGCAGGAATCGATCCAGGCCGCGATGAGTGTCGTGCGCAGCCGCGCCGCTTCGCTCGGCATACCGGAGAATTTTTATCAAAACCATGATTTTCACGTGCATGTGCCTGAAGGCGCGACGCCTAAAGATGGCCCCAGCGCAGGTATTGGTATGTGCACCGCCATGGTTTCCGCGCTTACCGGTATCCCGGTGCGCGCCGACGTCGCCATGACCGGTGAGATTACCTTGCGCGGGGAGGTTCTACCGATTGGCGGCTTGAAAGAAAAATTGCTGGCGGCGCATCGCGGCGGCATCAAAATTGTTTTAATTCCGGAGGAAAATAAAAAAGATTTGGTGGATATTCCGAAGAATATTCGTGATTATTTAGATATTAAGCCGTTACGCTGGATAGATCAGGTGCTTGAAATAGCGCTGGAAAGAATGCCAGAGCCTCTGGATGGCAAAACTCCCGATGGCGGGCCTGTCCAGCCTGGAGATGAAAAGCCGGAGGAAACCGACCCGGACGAAATAAACCCGGTAACCACACATTAGTTTAATTTTAATATTGGTTTCTTGACAATATTTTCTAATGCTTGGTATAAAACTGTCGGAGCGCCCCACAGCTTTGCTCTTGCCGCCTTAACCCACACACCAATTAAGGGGAACGAAAATGAATAAGTCCGAACTCATCGACAAAGTCGCAGCGACTGCTGAGTTAAATAAGGCTTCCGCCACGCGCGCCGTGGAGGCGGTATTTGACAGCATCGTCAATGCGTTGCACCAGGGCGATTCCGTCAACCTCGTTGGATTTGGAACTTTTTCCGTCGGCATGCGCGCCGCGCGCGCCGGGCGCAATCCCCGCACCGGCGAGGCAATTAATATCGCTGCGTCAAGAAATCCAAAATTCAAGGCTGGTAAAGGCCTCAAGGATGCCTTAAAGTAGCGCTCCGGATTCGACCCCAGGCAGGAGTAAATCTATTAAACGAGAAGGCCTGGGTGCTTAGCTCAGCGGTAGAGCGTCGCCCTTACAAGGCGAATGTCGGGGGTTCGATCCCCTCAGCACCCACCAAGTTCATTGACAGGGGTGCGAAGCTTCGGAGTGGTAGTTCAGCTGGTTAGAATACCGGCCTGTCAAGCCGGGGGTCGCGGGTTCGAGCCCCGTCCACTCCGCCAGTAAATAAAAAGGGCGAGGCTGAAACAGTGGCCCCGCCCTTTTCATTGAATTTAACTTTTGGAATGAAAATTTAATATAATATTTCCCATGCTTACCACCATCCGAGAAAAGACGCAGGGCTGGATTGCGGGGATTATTCTGGGTTTGATCACCATTCCGTTTGCGCTATGGGGAATCAATTCTTATTTTTCATCGGATTCCAAAATCAAGATCGCGGACGTAGACGGCGTTGATATTGGCGCTGACGCGTATAAGGCCGCGCTGGAACAGCAGCGCCGCATGATACAACAGTATGTCGGCCGAAACATAGATCCGCGCATCTTTGATAGTTCTGAATTTAAACAGCAGGTATTAAATAGTTTAATTGACAATTTGCTGGTAAATCGCGATGCCGATAAACAGGGTTATCGCATCAGCGATGCACAATTAGGCCAATTAATTCAGGCTATGCCGGAATTTCAGCAAGACAACCGGTTTGATCCAAGGCTTTATGAAAGCGCGTTGCGCAATGCCGGTTTAAGCGTCATCAGGTTTGAGAAAACCAAGCGCGAAACCAGTCTCATCCAGCAAATAAGAAGCGGCTTCAGCCGCAGCGCAATCATCACTCCTTCCGATATTTCCACGCTTTTGCGCCTTGAAGCGCAAAAGCGTGAGATCGCCTATGTGACGATAACCCCGCAAAAATTTATCAATAAACTTACCGTCCCCCAAGATACGATCGAAACTTATTATTCGACCCATACCGATCAATTCAAGCTTCCTGAACAGGTTCGTATCGAATATATCCGTTTATCCGTCGAGGATCTTACTAAAAAAGTTGCTATTAGTGACGAAGAGCTGCGCAAGGCCTACGCGGAAGAAAACAGCCGTTTTGTTACGCCTGAAGAGCGCAAGGCGAGCCACATATTAATTGAGTTACCGGCTAATGCCGGCCCCGAAGAGAGCAAACGTGCGCTTGGCAAGATCCAGGAGATGGAGAAGAAAATTAAATCCGGGGAAGATTTTGCCGCGCTGGCACGCAAATATTCCAATGACGCCGGTTCCGCTGCCAAGGGCGGGGATCTCGGTTATATGCGCCGTGGCACGCTGGAGAAAGAATTTGAATCGGTCCTGTTCGGAATGAAGTCCGGCGAGGTGAGCCGGCCGGTTAAGACCCGATACGGTTACCATCTTATTAAATTGGCCGGTATCAAACCTGAAATACGCGCGCCGTTCAATCGCGTGCGTAGTGAATTGGAAACGCTTCTACGCAAGCACAAAGGCGAGGAGCAACTTTATGAACTATCGCAGAAGTTGCAAAACTTAGTTTACGAACATCCGGAGAGTTTGGCGCCGGCGGCAGAGGCTTTGGGTTTACAGATTCTGCAAAGCGATTGGTTTTCCTCCGCCGGAGGAAAGGGGATTGCGGCGGAACCTAAAGTTGTCGAGGCCGCATTTACCCCCGAAGTGCTCGCGCAAGGGCGCAACAGCGATAGCATCGAGACGGGCACCAATGCTTTCGTTGCCGCGCGCGTGCTCGCCCATCGCGAGGCAACCACTCGACCCTTATCGCAGGTGCGCGCCGAGATAGAGCAAATCGTTAAATCGCAGCTAGCCCAAGAGGAAGCGGAAAAATTCGGCGTGAAAATGCTGGAACAGCTTAAACAGGGGGGCACTTTCGCTGCGCTTGCGCGCAGCCAAGGCCTGCAACTGGTCGTTCCCAAGCCTATCAGCCGGCGAGATCATCCAGGCGTAGACAATCGAATTGTAGAGGTCGTATTCAAGGCGCCGCGCAAGGCCGCGGATAAGCCGGTTTATGACGGCCTCCAACTGGGAAAGGAGGGTTATGCGATTTTTGTCTTAAAACGGGTGGAAGACGGTAATGCAGCGGATGCTGTTAAAAACCAAGCTAAACAGGCGCTCGAAACCCGCCGAGGGCAGGAATATTACACCGCCTATTTAGCCGGCCTGCGCAAGCGCGCCAGCGTCAAGATTTACCCGGACAGGCTGTGACTAGAATTAGGAAAACTCTGAAAAAGTCACCCCTAACCTCAATGGCACTACCTTAGGCACCCGGTTCATTGACGATGAGCAAAACTCAAGAGATTCGGTCGCGCTTTTTCTGCCTTTCTTGGGGTACGGCCAGAAATGCTTAAGGTAGGTAGTGCCATTCCTATCTGAACCGCCTTTTGGCTCCGCGTGACATTTCCCTGTTAATTCCCTGTTATCTCCTGTTCCGATGCGTATTCAAAATGGGCGGGATGACTGGAGATCGGCTCTGGGCGCGGGTTTCCGCCGGGTAGGGCGTAAATGGAGGCGTCAATAATTACGAAATTCCCTGTATTTTTCCCTGTTAGCAGGGAATTCATGTCAGAGCACAATAGCGCTACCTTAAGCACCCTGGTCATTCACGACGAGCAAAACTTAGGAGAGTTGGTCTCGCTTTTTCTGCCTTTCTTGGGGTATACCACTGGCCGGAAATGCTTAAGGTAGTGCCATTCATCCCTGACCTTTTGTTCGGGCGCCTCTCGGCAACTGCTCCCGGCGTTGCTCTACCTTCCCACGTCCCTGTGGGTCGCTAAAGCGGTCAAAATCCGCTCCCGGCGGATTTTTGTTTTTCTTAGGTTTGTCCCATGGCGGTAATATTAAAGCCGGCGTCGACATAGGTGATCTCGCCGGTAATGCCGGATGCGAGGTCCGAGCACAGGAAGGCGGCGACATTTCCCACCTCATCGATGGTCACACTGCGCCGTAAAGGCGCGTTCTTTTCGTAGTAGTCCAGCATCTTTTTGAAATCGCTAATGCCTGCAGCAGCCAAGGTCTTGATGGGGCCGGCGGAAATTCCATTGACGCGGATACCCTCCGGGCCGAAATTATGCGCCAGGTAACGCACATTCGCCTCCAGGCTGGCTTTGGCCAGCCCCATGACGTTGTAATGCGGGATAGCGCGCACCGCGCCGATATAACTCAAGGTCAATAACGCCGCGCGACGGCCTTGCAGCATGGAGCGTCCGGCCTTGGCCAGCGCCGCGAAACTGTAAGAACTAATTTCATGCGCGGTTAAGAAACCGGCGCGGGTAACGGCGTCTAAATAAGACCCTTCAAGCTGTTCGCGCGGGGCGTAGGCGACCGAGTGAATGATGATATCCAGCGCGTCCCAGTGCTCCTTAAGCCGGGAGAATACCGATTCAATTTGCGCATCGCTTGCGACATCGCACGGCAACATAATGTTTGTGCCGGTTAGCTGCGCCATGTTTTCCACGCGCGACTGTAGCTTCTCGTTTTGATAAGTATAGGCGAGTTCCGCCCCTTCGCGGTGCATGGCCTTGGCGATGCCCCAGGCGATCGAACGTTCACTGGCGGCGCCGACAATGAGCGCACGCTTTCCCGATAAAAATCCCATAGATTACTCCGCTCTAAATTGTTTGTTATAGGCCACCCGGCGCAAGGCTTTGTGGCCGGAAAATGTCAGTCTTACGCGCTGCCTCTGCGAAAATGACGAAGAAGCGTGTATATTGTTTTTGATTCTCACGGCAACTTGCATATATTAAACGAAAATTTCCGATAATGAAGGGCACAGCCGGTTTTATGCGCTACGTACGAATCAGTGAGGGGCGGCCACGTCGGTTTATTTGCGGGCCGCTATTTCTTGTCTTGCGGTTTATTTTAGGCCAAAATGCCCACGGCATGGCATAATCCGTATCCGGCAAGTGCAACCACCGGCAATAGTTTTTATTCCGCCTTTACCGGGCGCCCCAGGCAGCCGGACCCCGCGTGCGCTTATAGCGCAAATGAGTATGAGTTTATCGCCCAGATCTATGAGCAAGACCATCGCTTGCTTCGTTTTGTAACCGGCGTCGGCCGGTCGGCACGGCGATGATCCGCGTCCGTAGGGGTTTCATCCGAGGTTGTCTGGCTGCGGTCTCGTTGCTCGCGCCCGCCCCGTGCTTCGGCGCGGCTGACATGAGCAAAATCCTCCACACCTATTTCGAGGCTGCGGAAACCGGATTCGACCCCGCCCAGTTCTCCGATCACTATTCTCTCGAAGTCACGAACAGCATTTTCGAACCGCTGCTTACTTACGACTATCTTGCCCGTCCGCTGAAGCTGATTCCAAACACGGCCGCGGAGTTGCCCAAAATCAGCGACGGTGGCCGCACGTTCGTGTTCAAGCTCAAGCCGGGGATCTACTTTGCCGACGACCCGGCTTTCCACGGAAGAAAGCGTGAGTTGACGGCACAGGATTACGCCTACTCGTTGCAGCGGTTGGTCGATCCGACCGGCAAAGGTCCCTGGGAATTCATGCTCAAGGGCAAGGTGATCGGGTTAGACGAAAAGGTCGAAGCAGCGAAAAAGAAGGGAAAGTTCGACTACAACCAACCGGTGGAGGGATTGCAGGCGAGCGACCGTTATACCCTGAAGATCCGGTTACAACGACCCGACTACAACTTACCCTATATTCTGGCCGCCCCGGCGGCAGCGGCGGTAGCGCGGGAGGTGGTGGAAAAATACCGAAACGACATCGACGCCCATCCGGTCGGGACCGGCGCCTACAAGCTGCGTTCCTGGCAACGCCAATCCCGCATCGTGCTGGAAGCAAATCCGAGGTATCGTGGGGTCAGCTATCGACCGGCGGAAGGCGCGCAAGGTGTCGACCAACAGGTCGCTTCCGAACTTCGCGGCAAGACCTGGCCGTTGGTCGGGGTGATCGATATAAAAATAATCGAGTCGTCGCAGGCATCGTGGTTATCGTTTCTGAACGGCGAACTGGACCTGCATCCACGGGTATCCGGGGAGTTCGCACACATCGCGATGCCGAACGGGGTGCTCGACAAAAAGTTGGCGCAACGCGGCGTGCGCCCGTTCCGCGAACCGGACTCCGAGGTGATTTATACGCAATTTAACCTGGACGATCCGGTGGTCGGCGGTTATGTGCCGGAAAAAGTCGCGTTGCGGCGGGCGCTGGCGATGTCCTATGACGTCATGAAGGAGGTCGCAGTCATCCGCAACAACCAGGCGATCCCCGCGCAGTCGCCGATCGGGCCGGGCGTAACCGGCTACGATCCGAATTTCAAAAATGTACTCAGTACTTACAGCCCGGCGCGCGCAAAAGCACTATTGGATTTGTTCGGATATAAAGACTGCGACCACGACGGCTGGCGGGAACTACCCGGCTGTAAGCCACTCACCATCACCTATCTAAGCCCTACCGGCGGAGTCTCACGCGAACTGAACGAGCTGATCGTGAAGTGCGCTAGCGCCATCGGGATACGGATCAAAATAGAAACGATGTTGTTCTCCGATACGATCAAGGCGCGGCAAGGCGGGACGTTTCAGTTGTCGGGCGCCGCCTGGGGTGCCGACTATCCGGACGCGGAGAATTTCATGCAACTGCTGTACGGGCCGAATGCCGGTCCAGGGAACGAGTCCCGATTCCGGAATGAGGAATTCGACCGGCTCTATCGCGACATTGCCAGTATGCCGGACTCAGCCAGGCGCAACGAAAAGTTGCGGCAGATGAGCCGCATTGTGGCCGTCTATGCGCCGTGGTTCTACAACGTTCATAGAATACGCACGCACATGGCGCAAGCATGGGTGACCGGCTTCAAGCCGCACCCCGACAATTTTCAGAGGTTTATGTACTATGATATCGACGTAGCGAAGCGCGAAGCGTTCCGGCCAGGCCGATGAATTCGATTGGCGCATCGTTCCAATGGAAGTAAATTTCGCGGGGAGAAGCGATACGAAATTGCAGCTGATTGCCGCCGTGGTACTGACGCTCGGCGGGGTTGCGCACGCGAAACAAGCGGGCGAGGTGTGGCAGCCGGAGGCGGACGTCATCGGCCCAAAATGCGACGCTGCCGTCGCCGAAGCCAAGCGTGACATAGCCAAGCTTGAGAGTCTGCCGCTTGAGAAGGCAAGCAGGCAAACGGTTTTGTATGGCTGGAATCGCCTGGACACGAAGCTCGAGGATGTGAGCGATCCGGTTTTCCTGCTATCCGAGGTTAGTCCCAAACCCGAGGTGCGAAAAGCGGCGGAGGAGTGTGTATTGAACCTTTCCTCGCTTGAGAACCAGATATACCAAAGCGCGGCGCTTTATCAACGGTTCAAGTCGCTCGCGCCCTTCGATCCGATCGACAAAATGGCGCAACAAATCCTGCTCGAGCAATTCGAGGACCGCGGGGTCAATCTTGCCGAGGACAAACGCGAGCAGGCGCGCAAGATCTTCGATCGATTGGACAAGTTGCAACAAGACTTCGCGCGTAATTTGCGCGACAACAAGACCAAGCTCAATTTCACGGCCGAGGAATTGGCGGGCGTGCCCGAGGATTTCCTGGCCACGACGACACGCGACGAGCACGGCAATTACCTCATCGGGTTCGATTATCCGGAGATCGACGCGGTGATGGGCTACGCGGAAAACGGCGAGACGCGTCGCCGCTATCAGTTCGAAGTCTCGCGACGCGGGACCGAGCAGAACCTTGCTATCCTGGCAGAGGTGGTTAAGTTGCGCAAGGAGCTCGCGACCTTGCTTGGCTATCCAAGTTACGCCCATTGGTCGGCACGCCGCAAGATGGTGGAACGCCCGGAAGTGATAGAGAAGTTCCTCGCCGACGTCGCTTCCAAAGTCGAAGAAATCGAGAAACGCGAGCTGGCCGAGTTGGCGCAGGAAAAAGCGCGACATACCGGCGAAACGGCCGCGAAAATTAGACGCTGGGACGTCGCTTTTTACCAGCAGCGCCTGAAAAAGGCGCGTTATTCGGTCGATCCGCAGATCGTACGCCAACAATTCCCGACGGAACCGACGATTGCGTGGCTGATGCAGGTCACAAGCCGGCTCTATGGAATCGAGTTCCGTCCCAACCCGGACTTGCCGGTCTGGCATCGCGAAGTGCGCGGCTACGACGTGTACGATCGCGCCGATGGCAAGTATCTCGCGAGCTTTTACCTCGATCTGTTCCCGCGCGAAGGAAAGTATAAGCATGCCGCCGCCTTCGGGATTCGCGGTGCCTCGACGCTCGCGAGCCGCACCCCCGTTTCCGCGCTGGTGACCAATTTTCGCCGCGACGGCTTCGATCAAAACGAGCTCGAGACGCTGTTCCACGAGTTCGGCCATGTAATGCATAACGTGCTGTCGAAGACCCGCTATCTGTGGCTGGCCGGGACCGCCGTGCGGCGGGATTTCGTGGAAGCGCCGTCGCAAATGTACGAGGAATGGGCGCGTCGCCCGGCATCGTTGCGGCTTTTCAACGCGACCTGTCGCCGCTGTAAACCCATCGATATGGAACTGATCCGGCGAATGGATGCCGCGCGCCGGTACGGCCAGGGCACAAAGTACGCCCGTCAGCGCCTGTACGCCGCTTACGACATGGCGCTGGCGTCGGATAACCCCGGCGATCCGATGCAAGTGTGGGTCGAGATGGAGGCAAAGACACCGCTCGGACATGTTCCGGGCACGCAGTTTCCGGGCACGTTCGGCCACATCGTCGGCGGCTATGCGGCGGGCTATTACGGTTACATGTGGTCCGAGGTGCTCGCGCTCGACATGCTCTCGCCGTTCGGTGAAAACCTGATGGACGAGAAGGTGGGCCGGCGTTATCGCCAGATTGTACTGGAGAACGGCGGGCAGATACCGCCGATGCAGTTGGTCGAGCGCTTTCTCGGCCGCAAGCCGTCACCCGAGGCGTTCTTCCAGGAAATCACCGGCCGGCGCGGCGCGGCTCCTGCGGTATCGGCGAAGGGAAGCAAGCAGTGAGCGCTTATTTGCTGCGCCGGTTGTGGCAGATCCTGCCGACGCTGGTCGGAGTAATCCTGCTGGTATTCGTGCTGTTCCATCTCGTCGGCGGAGACCCGGCGACAATTCTCGCCGGCAAGATTCCGAGCAAGGAAAAAATCCTCGCCATTCGGCAGCAACTCGGCCTCGATCAACCGTGGTGGGTACAGTTGTGGATTTTCGTGCGGCAGGTCGTCACGTTCGATTTCGGGCGAAGCTGGAGCACCAACGAATTCGTCTCCGCGATTATTCTGCAGAAAGCACCGGTTTCGCTGACGGTGATGGGGCCGGTATGGCTGCTGGATGCGATCATCTCGATCCCGCTGGCGCTGTGGGTGGCGTATCGGCGAGGGTCGCTCACCGACCGGGCGATTATGGCGATCTGCACGGCCGCCATGTCGATAAGCTTTTTGCTTTATGTGGTGGTCGGACAATACCTATTCGGCTACGTCCGGGGCTGGTTTCCGGTGATGGGTTGGTCGGACGACGTCTGGACCAACCTCACTGTCTACGCGCCGCTGCCGGTAATTCTGGCGCTGATGGTGAGTATTGCCCCGTCCACCAGGCTTTACCGTTCTTTCATCGTGGAAGAAACCCAGCACGACTATGTGCGTACCGCGCGCGCCAAGGGCGCGGGCGAGCGCCGCGTGATGCTGGTGCACGTTCTGCGTAATGCGGCGATTCCGATTGCGACAAATCTGGCGCTGTCCCTGCCCGCCTTGTTCATCGGTTCGTTCCTGATTGAATACGTGTTTTCGATTCCCGGGCTCGGACGAGAAGTGATTCAGGCGGTAAACCGAAGCGACTTTCCCGTTATCAAGGCGCTTACGGTATATCTCGCGGCATTCACCATGCTCGTCAATCTGCTGGTCGATCTGCTTTACAAGTGGCTCGACCCGCGCGTGCAACTCAAGTAGGGCGCACGCATGGCGCAATCGCACGGTTATTGGCGCGCGGCGGGGACGCGGCTGTGGCGGGACAAACTTGCCCGGGGGTGCATTGCGATTCTTTCGTTTTACTTTCTTCTGGCTATGGCCTCGGCGTTCGGTTTGGTAGCGCAGGACTGGAACCGGGAGATCGGTGTTTCTTACGCCAACCCGGGCTTTCTTCCAGGCCGCGCGAATCCACAGGGCGAGAATAGCTTCGTGCGTGCGGAAAAAATCGAGATAGACGCCGCCACCCGCGCTATCGATCCGCTGGCGCCGTATTACCAGGAAATCGAGCGCCGCGCGAGGCAGTACGCGGAGGCCGAGCCCAAGCCGACATGGACGCTCCCGTTTGGCGGCGATCGCTGGGGACGCGACGTCATTGCCAAGACCGTCAAGGGCGGCCAGATCTCGATCACCGTCGGCGTGGCGGCGGCGCTACTGGCGGTAACGATCGGGGTATTGCTGGGCGCGGTCGGGGGTTTCTTCGGCGGCTGGATCGGCGATGTGATGGAGTGGTTCTACAATATTTTTACCTCGGTGCCGTATATCCTGCTGGTCCTGGCGTTCGCGGCGGTATTCGGGCGGGGCATCGACACGGTGATTCTGGTGCTCGGCCTCACCGGCTGGACCGGCGCGTATCGTCTGATTCGATCCGAATATATCAAACAGAGAGACCTGGAGTACGTACAGGCCGCGGATGCGATCGGTGCGTCCAGTTCACGGCGCATGTTCGGACACATCCTGCCCAACGTGAGTCACCTGATTCTGGTTCAGTTGTCGCAGTTGGTGGTCGAATTTATCAAGGCGGAGGTGATCCTGTCGTTCCTCGGTTTCGGGGTGCCGGTCAATCTGGTTTCCTGGGGCATTCAAATCAACGAAGTGCTGACGGAGCTGGTGCTCGGCAAATGGTGGCAGCTCACCGCGGTGACGGTCGCGATGTCGGTATTCGTGGTCGCCTTCGGTCTGTTCACCGACGTGTTGCGCGATGCCCTCGACCCCAGGACCAGCCGCAAGTAAGGCAAGCGATGACGGCACCTATGCACAAGAAAGTGTTGTTATCGGTTCGCAACCTCAAGCTCGCGTTTCGTTTGGGCAAGGACGAAACCGTCGCCGCGCTTAAGGGCGTCAGCTTCGACGTGACGGAAGACAGCGTGGTTGGATTGGTCGGCGAATCGGGTTCGGGCAAGACGGTTGCGGCCCTGGCGGTGATGGGGCTGCTACCGGAACAGAATGCGCGCATCGACGCTGCTAGCCAAGTGTTATTCGAGGGAAAGAATCTATTACGCGAGAGCAAGGAGGAGGTGCGCCGTCGCTGCGGCTCGCAGATCTCGATGATCTTCCAGGAACCGATGAGTTCGCTGAACCCGGTCTACACGGCCGGCAATCAGATCGCCGAGGTGTTGCGCTTGCACCGAGGCCTCCGCAAAGCGGAGGCATTCAAGCGGGCGGTCGAGCTGCTCGACGAAGTGGGAATCGCCGATCCGGATAAACGCGCTCACAGCTATCCCCATGAGTTGTCCGGTGGCCAGCAACAGCGGGTGATGATCGCCATGGCTATCGCTTGCGAGCCGAAACTCCTGATCGCCGATGAACCGACGACCGCGCTCGATGTCACGGTCCAGAAACAGATTATCGAACTGATAATGGAGTTGAAGCGGCGGCACCGGATGTCGATTCTCTTCATCACCCACGATCTGGCATTGGTGCGGGAAATCGCCGATTACGTGGTTGTTATGGTTGACGGCGTGCTCAAGGAGCAGGGCCCGGTGCGCGCGGTGTTCGGCGCGCCGAAAGACGCCTATACGCGCGCATTGCTCGCCTGTCGTCCGACGTTGGATCGGCGGCCGATCCGGCTGCCGGTGGTGGACGACTTTTTACCAGGACGCGAACCGCAACTGCTAGAGGGAGAGCGTACGCGGGGCGTCCAGCCGTCAGATCCGATTGTGCTGGAAGTAAAAAATCTGCGCAAAAGTTTCGTGCAGCGGCAAGGCTTATTCGGCAAGCACGAAATCCACGCGGTGAAGGATGTGTCCTTCACGCTTGCGAAGGGCAAGACGCTCGGGGTCGTCGGCGAGTCCGGTTCCGGCAAAACGACCATGGGCAAAGCGCTTCTGCGGCTGCATGCGGCAAATGCCGGCAAGGTGATTTTCGACGGTAAAGATCTGTTGGCGCTGTCCACCAGGGACTTCCGGCCTTACAAGAGGCGCTTGCAGATCGTCTTCCAGAACCCATATGCCTCGCTCAATCCGCGCTTTACCGTCGGGCAGACGTTGCTCGAGCCCATGCAGATCCACGGCATCGGCGAGCACGACGCGGAGCGCACCGACCGGGCCATGCGGTTACTGAAGCGGGTCGGGCTCGACGAAAATGCGTTTTACAAGTATCCGCACGAGTTTTCCGGCGGCCAGCGACAGCGGATCGGGGTCGCGCGTTGTCTCACCATGAATCCGGACGTTGTCGTTTGCGACGAATCGGTGTCCGCGCTGGACGTCTCGGTGCAGGCCCAGGTGCTCAATCTCCTGCAGGAACTGCAGGACGAGTACCGGCTGAGTTATATCTTTATCTCGCACGACCTTTCGGTTGTGAAGTACATGTCCGATGAAGTGTTAGTGATGCACAACGGTGAAATGGTCGAGTACGGAAACGCCGACCGGATTTACTACGATCCGCAACACCCGTATACGAAGAAGCTGCTGGTCGCCATCCCCGGCCGCGGGTAGGACGTCAACTTGACCAGACAAGAACCAGAGACCGTGAGGCTATTCCACTCCGCCATTCGTTGCGGAGCGTGTTCTGCGACAGCGGGTTCGCTCCCCGCCGTCATTCCCGCGGAAGTTTGTCTAGCCGCGTGTGGCAGCACAAGAATAAGGCCAGGATTCTCCGCGAAGTATGCTGTAGACAAGCTCGTGTATTTCGAGATGCACGAGTGCGTGGAATCGGCGATCCAGCGCGAAAAGCAGATCAAGAAATGGAATCGCGCTTGGAAACTTCAGTTGATTGAGCAGGCGAACCCATTATGGAGGGACAGGTATGATGAGATCGTTTGACCGCCTGGATTCCCGCTGGAGCCTGCCCTCGACTCGATCGGGGGCGGGAATGACACGATTAAATAACATGCATCGGCAGGTCAGCTGCCGTAAAGCCCGGCAGAATTAACCGGCTGTTTGTTTATCCTGGTCTAACGCGACCGCGGCCGGGGAGATCCAGATCAGGAGTTTTTGCCCGGCCTTTAAGACATCGTCTGCGTCCATCAGATTCCATTTTCGCAGTTGATCCACGTAAACCCGGTATTTGCGGGCAATACCGCTGAGGGTGTCACCGGCGCGTACGTAATGGATAACTCGTACTTTGCCAGTGGCCGCTTTGGCCACGGACTTGCTGTCCGGCGCGAGATTAGGTTTCGTAATAACCAGCTTTCTGCCGGACACCGGGATCAGCAGATCCTGCCCGACACGCAGCTGGTTGCTGTGCAGATTGTTCGCGGTTTTGATCGCCTCCGGGCTTACGCCATAGCGGTAGGCGATGCGGCTTAAGGCGTCGCCGCGTTTAACTTCATGCCGCGCCCACTGCATGCGCGATTCGGGCGGCAGATCATTGAGGCCTTCCATCAACACGTCTTTTGCGGCCAGCGGGACCAGCAAATGATGCGGGCCGTCCGGCGCCGTTGCCCAGCGATTGAACGCCGGGTTCATATCGTACAAATCGTCAAGCGGCAGGTTGGTTAATTTGGCTACTACGCCGAGATCGATTTGGGAGCCGGCGTCAACCTGGACGAAATAAGGGCTGTTCGGAATTTCACGCAGCTGCAAGCCGTATTTGGCCGCATCGGAAACAATGTTGACCATGGCCATGAGTTTAGGAACGTATTGTTGAGTTTCGCGCGGCAGCTTCAGATCCTGGTATGCGCTGGAGAGTCCCCTGCGCTGATTGGTTTCGATCAACCGCGCCACCTTGCCTTCGCCGCAGTTATAGGCGGCCAACGCCAGATACCAGTCGCCGTTGAAGTCCTTCCCGAGTTTTTCCAAATAATCGAGCGCCGCTTCGGTGGAGGCCATCACGTCGCGCCGGCCGTCATACCACCAATTGCTCTTGAGGCCGTACAATCTGCCGGTCGAGGGGATAAATTGCCATAAACCGGACGCGCGCGCGCGCGAATAGGCGTGCGGCTGATAGGCGCTTTCTATCGCCGGTAAAAGCGCGATTTCCGTCGGCATACCGCGCTTCTCTACTGCTTCCACGATATAAAATAAATAGAGGTTGGCGCGCTGCAGCATACGCTCCATGTAGTCGGGGTTGTTGACAAACCACTGCTCCTGGCGCTCTACATAAGGGCCTTCCATCCCCGGCAGCTTAAATCCCGCCCGCATACGGTCCCAAAGATTGCTAAAATTTTTCTTTTCTGAGGTGGCTGAAACTTGGGACGGGGTAGCGGGTTCGGGCGGCGCCGGCAGCGAGGTTAGAATTTTTTTTGTGTCCGCGGCCGGAATGTTGGTTTTGCTTGTTGTCGGCGGCGATACCGGGGTGGTTCCGTTAGGCGCCTGGAGCGGACTGGAGGCGCATCCTGCCGCCAATAGCAACAGCACGGTCATGCCAACGCCATAAAATACTGGTTTAGCCGAGCTAAATCGCGTCATACAGTGTTAACTATAAGAACAGATGGGCCGGGCGTCAATGGATTTTATCCTTTAAAATCATCCTTCCATCGACGTAGTATAGCAAATACGGCCGCGTCCGTATCCGACTTTTGCCCGGTTTGCCGTTCCACCGCGCGGCGCACCTCGGGCTCCGCGGTGCGCAAGAACGGATTTACCCGCCGCTCTAAGCCGATGGTCGAGGGTAAGGTCGGGCGATCTTGCGCACGCAATTGCCCGGCCGCGCGCTGATAGTGTTGCAGGTCGCGATTTTCCGGCTCCACCGCCAGCGCAAATTGCAGATTGGCCAGCGTGTATTCATGCCCGCAATACACCTCGGTTTTTTCCGGCAGCGCGGCGAGTTTGCTAAGCGAGGCATGCATCTGGGCCGGGGTGCCTTCAAACAAGCGCCCGCAGCCGGCGGAGAATAAAGTATCGCCGCAGAACAGCCGATCGTGTCCGTAAAAAGCGATGTGCCCGGCGGTATGGCCGGGGATATCGAGTACGCTGTATTCCTGCTCGAGCTCGGCTAAATGAATCCGATCGCCTTCCCGCACCGGATGCGTGACGCCGGCGATTTTTTCACCTGCCGGGCCGTAAACCGGTATGGGATACTGGGCCCGGATTTCATTAATGCCGCCGCTGTGATCCCAATGGTGGTGGGTGCATAAGATGGCTATCGGCATTAAGCTGTGCGCGTCTAACGCGTGCAGCACCGGTTTGGCATCGCCCGGATCGACGACTGCAACCTGGTTAGCGGTTCCGGGTATCAGCCAAATGTAGTTGTCGCTAAAGGCGCGTGCGTGTAAAACGGGTTTCATGACGCGCAGTTTGAAAGCAAGCAATGGGATAGTCAATGCATCGATGATGACCGAACTGGAATTACGCCAACGGCTGTGCGCCTGGTTTGAATGTCCGCTCGGCCGTTCTCTGCAAGCCACCGAGGCGCACCATCTGCGCAATGTATTATCGCAATTATATGGCAAGATCGCGCTACAACTGGGGTGGGTAGGCAAGATGGACTTGCTGGATGCAAGCCACGCGCCGACGCAGGCGGTGCTGGATTTGCGCATGAATAGCCGGAAGCCGTCGGTGTGTGGTGCAGCCTCGGCGCTGCCGTTCGATACTAAAAGCGTGGACCTGGTTTTATTGCCGCACACGCTGGACTTTTCTTCCGAGCCACACCAGGTGCTGCGCGAGGTCCATCGGGTGCTGACACCCGAAGGCCATATCGTGATCCTGGGGTTTAATCCGCTCAGCTTATGGGGCCTATGGCGCCTGGCGGCGCGGCGGCGGGGAATACCCTGGTGCGGGCAGTTTATCAGTTTGTTGCGGCTTAAGGATTGGCTCGCCTTGCTCGATTTCGAGCTTACCCACGGCAGCATGCTTTATTATCGTCCGCCGTTACAGCACGAGGGCCTGCGCGACCGGCTGTATTTTCTGGAGAAGATCGGCGACCGCTGGTGGCCGCTGGCGGCGGCGGTGTATTTGCTGGTCGCCAAAAAGCGGGTGTTGGGGGTAACGCCGCTGGTGCCCGCCTGGCGCGACAAACGCGCCCTGCGGGCACGGGCGACGCAGCCGGCGGCGAAGAGCGGTCTCAATGGATAAAGTCGAGATCCATACCGACGGCGCCTGCCGCGGCAATCCCGGGCCGGGAGGCTGGGGCGCCATCTTGCGTGCGGGCAAGCATGAAAAAGAAATCTATGGCGCGGAGGCGCAGACCACCAATAACCGCATGGAACTAATGGCCGCGATCCGCGCCTTGGAAACGCTTAAGCACGCGTGCACGGTAAGCCTTACCACCGATTCCGAATATTTGCGTAAAGGCATTACCGAGTGGTTGCCGGACTGGAAGCGGCGGGGCTGGAAGACAGCGGCGAAAAAGCCCTTAAAAAATGTCGATCTTTGGCAAAGACTGGAGCAGGCCGCGCTTACCCATCAAATCGAATGGCACTGGATTAAGGGGCATGCCGGCCACCCGGATAACGAGCGCGCCGATCAGCTCGCTAACCGGGCGATCGATGAGATGTTGGGGGGATAATGTTGAGCGCGCTTCGCGCGTTTTGTCGTGTTAGAACTGTAATTGTGGGTGGCTGACCCACGGCAGGTGACTTTTCTTTGTCCGGCCAAAGATAAAGTCACCAAAAGAAAGGCCGCCCCGGATGGCGCACTGTTCCTGTGCTCCGCGGCTTTGGGGCCCGCGCTGCCCCGACGCGACTTCCGTGTCGCGCGGGGCAGGCGCAGGCCTCCTGCCTGCGCCCCCTTCGGAGCGCTGTCCCAAAGCCTTGCGGTGCTCGGGCGCGCCATACGGGAGTGAAAACCACATCGTTTTTCGCTATGCTCAACCCAAGCTACAAATTCGGATCGGGTATGGTAAAGTCGCGTAACAAGGCGCCAGATCGAGCAGACCGTCTTTTCAAAAATCTCTTTGCAGACTGCCAGCCAGACGAGTCGTTCAGGCGCATTGCCGAAGGAATTTCCGGCAGTAGTCGCAACGCTGCACGTCTCCTTTCAGATGTGAAACTCCTTGTCGAGAAAGGGCATTTCTCATCGGCCAGATTTTTGCTGACGACAGCACGAGAGGAGATCGCCAAGTCATACATATTGGTCGACATGTGTAGGCTCGACCTCAGTAAACATGATTCCAGATTAAGGAAACTTTGCAGGGCTTTCTATAATCACATCTACAAGTATTCGTACTTGAGAGTACTGGAGCTTCCAGAGCTAAATTCTATGTCCGATGTAAAAAAAATCTGGAAAATCGAAACCAAACTGTACTGGCCTGCGGACCCTGAGGATGGCGAACCAGATATGCCTCACGACACGGTTTTCGACCGGGAGCTTCCACTTTACATGGATTACGATGACTCCATAGATGGGTGGTTTGTTCCCGCCGACTCCGAACAGGCCGGCCACTTCGAAGTAATGTTTCACGAAACCTCTGTTTCGAGGACCGAGAAACTGATTCGACCGTGGCGTGAGGCGAATTCAATTGGTCTTTGTGCGCCAAAGGTTTTGGAGATTTTAAACATCGTCTTTCGGAAACACTACATCGGAGACGATGCTACAAGCACGCAATTGGATAGTCTTTACGGACAAGTTGCCAATAGTGTTGTCGCGAAAACTAATATTGTTCGCGAAAAATTCATAGATTCTCCGCTTGTCGTATGGCCGCTTTACGACCTTGTCTAGCCAGCGTAGCGCTGTGCGCACGATTAATCCTATAATGCCTTAATGGCAACATTTTAGACTCCCCCCCTGGTTCACAACTGGACTTATTTCTTTGACGCGCGCATAGCGCACGCTACACCTACTGCCTCAGGATGGAAAGCATACGGAATCACCCGAGACGGCGGCGTAGCCGTGCGAACACCTCGTCACCAGGAATAAGTTGAACTTCTCCGCGCTCGATTTCGGCGACACGGCGCTCGACTTCAAGCCGCCATGCTTCTTCCACACCAGAATCGGCCGGGCCATCGAGTGACTCGAGCAGTGAAAGGGCAAGCTCGGCACGTTCGGCCTCGGATAGTTGAGATGCCTTTTCTTTCAGTTCGGTAAGCGCGTTTGACATTGGAACACCTCTGTTTCTAGCACATCTGTGGATTATACCGTCACAGCTCTCAGCCGCTTCCATGGCACGCTAACTAAAAGTAGACTTCAAATTTAATTGATATTCTCGCACTCTACGCCGCATAATCTCGTCGGTCAACATTAACATCCTGAAATTAAAGACGTTTTCTAAATACTAACATGGCGCACATTTCTTCCCAACCCGGCAATCCGCGTTTGCTTGACCAAGTGCACGAACGCATTCGCTACAAGCATTACAGCAAGTGTAGCCTGGATGAAACAGAGAGACTGTGAAAGTATTCTCGACGCGAGACAAGACACTCCACTGCGACAGCAAAGTTTGAGCGCGTGCGTATTCTCTACCCCACTTCATGACAACTTCGCTGGCTCAAATGTACTCAGCATCCCACCATTCTCGGATATGTGGGAATACGTTCACAGTCTCAGAGCGAAATCCAGGGAAATGCTCAGCGATGCCAATATTATTTCCCCGGATTGCGTTTCACTCCATCCGGGCGACACTTGCTGTGGTCTCGCCTGCAACATCAGCGGGTCTGATCCTAATCATATGAAAATCAAAAGGTAGGGTGCGCTGCGCGCACCGATCGACATCACGGTGCGTGGAACGCACCCTACAGGTTCTGAGTGCAACTCTATCCGCAATCAACCAAAGGCAGCACCAAGAAAATACGTGGCCCACGGCTGTTCGATGCGCAGTGGTGTAGCGTGCGCTATGCGCGCGTCCAAGAAATAAGTCCCGCTGTGAACCAGGGGGAGTCTAAATGTTGCCATTAAGGCATTATAGGATTAATCGTGCGCACAGCGCACCAGACTGTGTGAAAACTCGAACTCAAATTTTTCGGTGGGAGTACCTGTGCAAGAAAATCCAAATATTGGCACTCTTGTGGCGCAATTGCGAAATATTTCCACGGCATCTTGATATAGAGTGGGAAATTTTCCAGACATGAAAGAAATTTTTAGAGTTTTCACACAGTCTGGCACGCTACGCTGGCTTGAACTGTTCACATCTCCTCCGCAATTGCATCGATGTTACTACCGAGCGTGTCATTCGTAATGTTGCAAATCCGGTATCGTTTTCCGGTGTATTGATCTGTAACTTCTGCGGCCATCAACGGATGGTCTGAAGACACTTTAGCGAAGTCGCGGTCACTTAGTACCATCCAGGCTCGTGGCGCATTTGGATCAGTCCCGAGTCGAGGAGTGAACCAGTTTCGCAAGATAACCGCGTCGATCGCTGCACAAGCTAAGAGTAGGAGAAGGTACTCGAACGTATGTTGTTGGTAGGTGCTATCGTTTTCGGATTTCCTAACCTCAAACACATACCTCCAAGACACGAACACGTCCTTCGATCTCTTTAATACTTCGCCAAGCTCCATCAATTTCTTGCTAAAGTCCGACCAAATCGGCGGATCAGGGCTTCGTCCAATTGCAAATGTTATTGACGCATGTGCCGGATGAGGATTGGTTCTGCCTCTTTCATACCTTTCTTCGATTTCACTCTTAATTTGCGGAGGGAGGCCCTCATACAGCTCCCAGAGATCATGGCCGCTGCCTCGCGAGCGCGCTGGCAAGCCAACTTGGGTGCGCAGGCACTTTAGATATATTTCAAGGGCAAACGCGAGATTCGTCGCGCAGACCGCGAGATCGCCAAAGGCTTGCCCATATGTTCCTATGGGTCCTTCGGGAAGATCCCTCCGAATCCTTTCTACATCTATAAAGGATTCAGCCGTTCTTCGAAACGAGTCTGCGCAGGCAAGCGCCATTGGCTCAATCCACTTGGTTTCATCAGCTTTACCCACAACGCCCTACTGAGTCATAACGCGCTGGTGAGCGGCGCGGGGCACTGAGACCACAGGAAACGATGCGCCGTATCACCGCGTCCGACTCCACCAGCATGTTATGCCAATTTGTTTTCAATATACTCCAACTCCTTTACTGCCGCTTTACCTGCGCCTGTTTCAAGTAGAACGAACGCAGCAAACGTGTACTGAAGCTCACCCTTAAACGCCATGAGCTTCTTGATGTCATAGTCTCGCTTTTCGCGGCTTGTTGTTTTCTTTATTTCTATGACGAGAAGATTTTTATCAGTAGAGCGTTGATGAACGATAATGTCCGGAAAAACTGTGACTGCCTCAACATCTTGATCGGTAGCATGGCGCGGTGCTAACTGAAGCCGTTTTACATCATCATGGTTTCTGTTGTACTCACAATCGACGTGCCAGCCAGAGAACTGTGACTGAAGATAGCCCGCAAGGCGATGTGAAATTGAACGCTCGTTAACGTCCTTTTCAAGCAAGTACGAGTCGTGCTTGAGGAGTTCTGCCAACGCAGCATTTACCGCAGACTTAACCTTCTCCTCGGTCATGGCTTATCCGTTTTTGGGGTAACTCAAAGTAGACTCCAATAAATACCTAAAATTTTATCGGGTTGGTTTATAAACATGGCTGCATCGTAAACTTAACCTGAAATCGAGGCAATAAAGTCTGTGTCGGGTTTTTCGACGCGTTTTAGCACACCACCATGCCGCAGACTGCTAGTTCACCGAATGGGGTTGGGTCGGTTTTGCCCCGTCGGAGCTCGCCGAGCACCGACGGGGTAAAGTCAACTGCGACCCTGAGGTCTCACCTCATAAATCGAGACTGGCCTAAAGTCTCCTAGCTATGCACGTTTAGACGACAGCACCTTAATTCGTTCCGCGTACACAGAGCACTCCGGCGGCACCCGGTTCGCCAGCTCAAGAAGTGCGGTTTGAGTGGGCGACTCAACTTTCGGCAATTGTTCAAGGTGCTCCACGACAAGGGACAGTGCGTCCTTGAGCACGCCAACACTTACTCGTCCAATGCTGCCTTGTATCGTTGCGCAAAACTGAAAGAAGTCGGTTTCGGGGGTCTTGTCAAAATGAGTCGAGCGAAAAACTGAGGTCTCGAACGAAAGACTGGCGTCGTTGATGCGCTTGATGGTCTTCTCTAGTGCCTCCGCAATCCGACCATCGAAGTGTACGAATCGTTGCTTGAGTTCGTTCTCGATTGCTGTGGTCCTGGCGCTTAATTGCTCGGAGATCATATTCGCCAAGGCTTGGCGCATTGCCTCCTTGTCTCGTTCGTACACCTTGAAATTCTGGTACCAACTGAATCCAAGCATCGCAACAACGATGACCACCACCGTGCCCAACGCAAAATAAACTGTGCTGAGAATATTCTGGGTGAAATCCTTGAACGTCTGAACTTCATCTTTCAGCGCCTTTAGCTTTACCTCTTCGACAGCGTCTGGAGTTTTCGTGGTCGCGAGTGTCGCGCTCGAAGCGGGAGCTCTAGATTTCTGTACTGACTCATTCGCTCCGAGTGCAAGCGAGCTAGCTAGGCAACACAGAGCCAGCAATGCGCGGCAGTTATTGACTCCAATCATCACTCCCCCTTTGCCACACGGTGCGGACTCCCATTTTGACTCCTAACGAGGCTGTAGGAAAAGCTAAAAATCGAAATTTTCATAGATGCAACTCATTGATTTCCTTAGCTACGATTTTTGAAAAATGTGCAAAATTCGACTTTTCCTACAGGTTCAACGTTCACAATGAGGGGCGCGCGCCCCTCTCGATTGTGCGGTTAGGGTGCGCCCGGGAGAACAGCTGCCGCGAAATGTTACTTGCGCTTGAATCGAACGGAGCCATTGGCACGGCCTTGGTTTACTGTATCGACCAGAAATCCCGCTGACAACCACGCATGCGCTTGGGGCCGCGAATTCGACTTTCGTTGATTCCCCCACCACGGCCGGTGTGTGGTCGCTGATTCTGGAAGGGGTGCACCCAGAATCCGCTCAATTTCCGAAAATGAGAGAGTTACTTCTTGCACCTTCGGAGGTATTGCACGGAGGTGCAACTCGAGCGGTTCATACTTTGCTGGCATTTTTCCTCCCGTCTTTGCGCACCCTAACTAAAAATAGACCCCAATAAAATACCTAAAATTTTATCGAGTTGGTTTATAAACATGGCTGCATCGTAAACTTAACTTAAAATCAAGACAATAAAATCTGTATCGGGATTTTCTAAGCGGATGGTTTCCCGTGTTCGATATGAGCACGCAGGGAGCGGTTGCCGAAATGCGCAGGAGTGGCCACACCGCGATATTTATGGATGCGCTACGCGCGGCTTAACTGCAATAATTGCGGGTTTCGCCCCGCAGGCGAGGTACTTTCTTGTCGCGACAATAAAGTACCCAAAGAAACGCTCCCCGGTCGCTCGCCGCGCGAAAGACGCGCGGTTCCCTCCGCTCCTTACGCAGCCGGGACTGTGCTGTACAGGATGTACGAATGCCGCGGAGCGCAGGGATGCGCGAGAGCGGCCGCAACTCGCGCGATCGCCTACGGCGCCACGCGCTCAGACAGTGCTCGCTTAACTACTCCCGGCTGCGCTCCGGTGCTCGGCGACCTCCGACGGGGCAGAACCGACCCGACTCCATTTCTATTACTTTTTCGATATACGACCTTATGTTAGGCTCACTCTATTGATTATTCGCGATTCAAAAATGCTATGCGTCAAAAATGGTAATTTATTTCGTCAAATGAGATGTATATTTTGGGTGCGCCAGGATTAGGGGGTGGTCAGATGGGATATCCGGGATACGAGGACTTAGAAGTTCCGTTACTCTGCTACATCTACAGAAATGGCGGGACCAATCATCAAGTACGTTCTGATACCACATACAAACCCCTAGCCGACTTCTTTGGCCTATCAAACCATGAGCGAACTCGCTCCAGAGATGAAACTCATCA
>WNFB01000410.1_pt1 | contig 33816 bp, 37 predicted proteins | sample 5400501 | NCBI WGS metagenome assembly WNFB01 (sample SAMN13153341, study PRJNA577476) | soil metagenome | isolation source: 200 cm saprolite under Douglas fir tree site 2 hole 1 | place: USA:California | collected 2015-04-18
GGGATGTCGGAGCGGCTGCTCTCGACCGCCGGGCTTCAAGCCCCCGATGGTGGCTTCGGTTAGCCTTGCACCGGCTGTGAGCGTCGTTTGCACGGGCTCGATCGCCTTTGACTACATCCTCAGCTTCAAGGGGCGCTTTCGCGACCACATCCTTCCGGACAAGGCTCACATCCTCAACCTCAGCTTCCTGGTCGACAGCCTGGATAAGAGGAGGGGTGGGGTGGCGGGCAACTATGCCTACAACCTGGCCATGCTCGGCTACCCGAGCGCTGTCCTCGCGACCGCCGGCGCCGACGCGGGAGAGTACCGCGCCTGGCTGGAGCGGCTCGGCGTCGACTGTCGAGGCCTGCGACTGCTGGACGGCGAGGTCTCGGCCACCGGCTTCACAACCACCGACATGGACGACAACCAGATCACCGGCTACTACGGCGGGGCCATGAATCGCGCCGGCATTCTCGGGCTCGATGACACGGTCCCGGACCCGGAAGCGGTGATCATCGGGCCCAATGCCCCCGATGCGATGCTCCGGCTGGTTCACGAATGTCGCGAGCGGGGCGTGCGCTGGGTCTTCGACCCGGCCCATCAGTTGCCCCACCTGTCCGGCACCGACCTTGAGGACGGCGCCCGCGGCGCCTGGGTCCTGATCGGCAACGATTACGAGTTGGAGCTGATCCAGCAGCGCACAGGGCGCGCAATGAATGGCCTCAAGGCGCTTTCGGGCATGGTCGTCACCACCCTCGGGCGTCAGGGCTCACGCATCGAATCTCTTACCGAGACACACGAGGTGCCTGCCGCCACGGCGCGCGTCGAGGTCGACCCCACCGGAGCGGGCGATGCGTACCGGGCGGGCTTCGTCGCGGGCCTGCTGCGCGGCTTGGCGGTACCGGAGGCGGGCCGCATTGCCTCGCTGGCCGCGGCCTATGTGGTCGAGCAGCATGGGACCGTGGAGCACGGCTACACGCCAGTCGAGTTCTCGCGGCGTTATCAAAATGCTTTCGGCTCCCCGCTGCCGATCACATTCTGGCCCCGCGTCAGCTGAACTTCCGGCCCTCTTCGCGGCGGAACGCCCACACGGCGATCGCGAAAAAGGCCACGCCGTACGCCGCCAGGTAGAGCCAGTCCGTCGCGACGTTGTCGCTCGTGGGCGCGCCGATCGCATCCCAGCCCAGCTGGCCGAAGCGATACAGCGGAAGGTATGGCGATATGAGCTTGATGATGTCAGGCAGCAGACCCCTGGGGAAGAACAAGCCCGAAGCGAAAGCGGTTGGCAGGTAGATCAAGTTGACGACGGCCACCGCAGAGTTGGGTCCGGACAGGTAACCGATGGCAAAGCCGAGTGCGATGAACGGTATCGATCCCAGCAGCACCCTGTACGTCAGCGTGAACCACTCCGAGAGGTCGAGCCTGACCCCACCAGCGACGTAGGCAAAAGGAAAGAGAACGACCAGAGTCAAGGCCGCGAACACGATGGCGGTGATGCACCTGGAAAGGAGGTAGACCTGCGGCGGCAGCGGCGTCGCGCGCATCAAGAGATCCATTTTCATTCCCCTCTCCGTGGCGACCGAGATCCCGAAGCTGAAGATCATCACGTTGGCCACCGCGTAAACGGCCATCGACGCCAGGAAATAGGCGCCGAACGTGATGTGGGATCCGCGAGTGAGGGGCTGGGAGGCCTGACCAACCCCGATGAACGCATAGAACATCACCGGCAGCGCCAGGGAAGTGGCGCTGAAGGCGGGGACGCGCCACAGCTTGAGAAACTCGGTCCAAGTCTGGCGGACCAGCATCGGCCCAATCGGCGCGCGCGCGGCCGCCGTCATCTAGCTTCTCCCCGGCTGGTGAGGGCGATGAAAGCGTCCTCGAGATCGGCGCCGGCGACCTCCAGCTCGGAGATCTCGAGCCCACGCCGAAAGAGCTCGCGCAGCACTGCCTCTGGCTCGTTGGTGAGCAGCTGGACAGTGTTGTTCGTGGTGGTCGCGCCGGTTATCGGGAGGCCTTCCAGATCGTTCTCCGTCAGGGCCGGGGCGGAAAACCGCACGCGCTTGCCCGCCACTTTCGACTTGATCTCCTCGGGGGAGGCATCGGCGATAACAACACCACGGTCGATCACGACCACTCGCTTCGCGAGCTGGTCGGCCTCCTCCAGGTAGTGCGTTGTAAGCACAACCGTGCGCCCCATATGGGCGAAGTCAGCGATCCGCTCGATGAACGAGCGGCGCCCTTCCACGTCCATCCCCACCGTGGGCTCATCGAGGAAGAGCACCTCAGGGTCACCGCAAATCGCAAGCGCAAAGTAGAGACGCTGTCGTTGCCCGCCTGACAGCTCTTTAACTAGCGCGCCGTCCTTTTCCTCGAGGCCGGCCATGGCGATGGCTCGATCACCTGGTAGTGGCTTGGGGTAGTAGGAGCGAAAGAGATCGACTATCTCGCGCACTTTGAGCATCGCGGGGATGCCTGACTCCTGGAGCATCACGCCCACTCGGCTCCGGGCAGTCAGGTTGTTGGGGTCGAGCCCAAAGAGCAGAGCTCGGCCTGAGCTCGGCTTGCGCAGGCCGAGAAGGAGGCTGATGGAGGTCGTCTTGCCCGCGCCATTCGGTCCCAACATCGCGACGACCTCTCCCAGTTCGATGTTGAGCGTGACCCCTTTGAGAGCTTCGACCGCACCGTACTTCTTGGTGGCGTCGATCAGCTGAGCCGCGGGCGTCACGACTAAAGGCTACCGATTTAGGCTTGACCGGTGGCCAGCGTCTTCAGTCGCATCATCGCGGGTGAGCTGCCTGCCCGTTTCGTCTGGAGGGACGACAAATGTGTCGCCTTCTTGTCGACCCGCCCGCTTCGTCCGGGCCACGCGTTGGTGGTGCCCCGCCTGGAGGTCGATCACTGGCTCGACCTCGATGCGATGCTCCTGGCCCACCTGACCGCCACCGCGCAGGCCATCGGCAAGGCGCAGATGGCGGGCTTCAAACCGGCGCGCATCGGGCTGATGCTGGCCGGACTCGAGGTACCGCATGTCCACTTCCATGTCGTACCGATCCGCAGCTTGCACGACCTTGACTTCGGCAATCAGGACCCTAATCCGGACGAGGCGATGATGGACCGAGCCGCGCAGACGATCCGCGAAGAGCTGCACCGCCTCGGTTTCGCCGCGCCTTGAGCGCCTTCTAGCCCAGCGAGCGCTCCAGCTGGTCGACGTGCTCCTCGAGGTGGTTGATCAGTGGGAAGCGAGCCAGGAACTCGGCGCTGACAGCGCCCCCATCCTCGGTCTTGGCCTCGCGCCGCAGCGACGTCGCCTGCACAGTACGCAGGAGGTTGACCGTGCGCGCATGGTCAGCCAGCACCATGCGCAGCAGCTCTGGCGGCTCGAGCTCGGCCATCTGCTCCCCCGCCACGTCGCGAAGCGTGGTGTTGGCGAGGAGGTCCACCTCGCCTATCTGACCGCTGGAGATCTTGTGGACCAGTACACCGTAGAACTTCGAGAGGACCGCCACGTGGGCGAGCACCTCGTGATCCCTCCAGCCGTGCCCTGACCGGCCTCGATGCGCGGGCCGATCCGTTCCAAGCGCGCGGACGCCTTTTCGAGCCTGTCGGCCAGGGCCATTCGTTCGTGGTCGAGCAGCTCATCGAGAAACTGCTGGAAGTCGGCGCGAGTGAATGCGGTGCTTTCAATCTTCATGGCTCAGCCAATGTATTGGAGAATCGAAGCCATGTGCTACTCAGATGACGCCCGACCGCCCCTGCCCCCGGTAGGAGGAGCCGCCTCCGACCATGGGCACTTCGTCCTCACCGCCTCGGATGGCAACAAGCTCGCGGCCCACTTCGCTCGCGCCGCCAAGCCCACCGGAGCGGGGATGGTGGTGATGCCCGACGTGCGCGGGCTGCACGAGTTCTACAAGGAGCTCGCCCGCCGTTTTGCGGAAGCGGGCATCGATTCCGTCGCCATCGACTACTTCGGCCGCACGGCCGGCATCGGCGATCGGGGCGAAGGATTCGATTACATGCCGCATGTCGAGAAGACGACCCAGGACGGGATCAGGGCCGATGTCGCGTCGGCCGTCGCGTACCTCAAGTCCAAGGAAGGCGGGGCCGTGAAGTCGGTGTTCACTGTGGGTTTTTGCTTCGGCGGGTCCAACTCGTGGAACCAATCGGCCGGCGGTCACGCACTCAGCGGGTGCGTCGGCTTCTACGGCCGGCCCGAACGGTCGCTGGGTTTCCTGCCCAAGATGAAGAGCCCGTTGCTCCTGCTGATCGCGGGCGCCGACTTCACGCCGCAAGAAGCATTTCACGACTTCGACCGCCGCCTGACCGAGGCCAAGGTCCTGCATGAGATGCACATCTACGACGGTGCCCCGCACAGCTTCTTCGATCGGACTTTCGACCAATGGAAGCCGGCCTGTGACGACGCTTGGCGCCGCATGCTCGCCTTCATCAAGAAGCACAGCTGACCGCGCAGCACGAGACGGGTCACCTAAATGCGCCACCTTCGACTCGGCGTCCTAAGTCTGGGCCGGCGGTATAGTCAGGGCCGTGCCCAAGCTGGCCACCAGGTCCAATGCAGTTCCCAAGCCGGTCGGGCGGTCCAGGGAGGTGCCTCACCTCCCGAGCTCGCTGATCACCGAGCTGGAGAGGCGCCGCGCCGGCCTCGCCCGCCACATGGCGCGCGCGGTGGTGGCGGTCGTGCGCTGGGACAGTTCCACCGGTGTCCCTCCACAGCCGTCAGCGATCGCCAAGGCATGTGAGGCGGGGCTCGACCTCTTCCTCGCCACCGCCCGCGAGGCTCGTCCGGCGACTCCGGAGGAGCTGCGCCGCGTCGCCCAGCTGGGGATCCTCCAGGCCCGCAGCAGCCAGTCGGTGGAGCCGATCCTGGCCGCCTATCGCATCGCGGCGCGCGTCGCGTGGGACGCCATCCTGCGCGCGTGGCGAGGTCAGCCCGAGGCCACGCCCGAGGCCATCATGGTCACGGCCAACTATGTCTTCGCTGCGCTCGACCAGGTCGCGGCCGAGGTGACGAAGACATACCTGAACGCTCGTGAGCACCACATGCAGCGCGGCACGCGGGCTCGCGCGCGACTCTTTCACGCTCTTATCAGCGACAACTTCGACTCCGAGCTCGAGCTGCAGAAGCAGGCGCTGGCGCTGAACATGCCCATCGCCCCGACCGGCTACATCGCCACGGTGTGCAAGCTGATCGTCGGCAACCGCGAGGGCGCGCGTGGAGGTGAGGCGCTCGCCGAGGTGGCCGCCTCGCTGGACCTTCCTCGCGAGGCGATCTACCACGCGACGGATCCGGCGACCCTTGTGGCTCTATGGCCGGCCGAAACGGCTGCCGGAGCGGACGGAGCCCGCGACCTGGTCGGCAAGCTGCAGGCCGAGGCGGTGAGGCGTTCCGGGACCGCCCGGGCCCGCATCCGGGCCGGCATCGGCGGCTACTACCCGGGCCTGCGTGGGATCTCCCGCTCGTACCTCGAGGCCCAGCTGGCGATCGAGGCCGGGCGCAAGCTGCGGCCTGATGCTGTCGTGCATCGCCACGACGAGGTGATTCCTTACCTGCTGTTGACGCAGAGCCCGCTCCTGGCAGAGCGCTTCGTGCGCCACAGCCTGGGGCGCCTCCTCGATCCGTCGACTCGCAACCGCGAGCAGCTGCTGGAGACGCTCAACGCCTATCTGTTCTGCGGCTCGGTCAAGGAGGCGGCCGCCACTCTGAAGCTGCACCGGCACACCGTCCTCTATCGGCTGGACCGGCTCCGTGAGCTGCTCGGCGCCAACCTCGATGTCCCGGAAACCCGGTACCGCCTGCAGTTGGCCCTGGATCTCCGCAAGCTGCTCTGAGCCTCCGTTTTTGGACGCCGTGTCCAAAGCAAGGGCCTCGTTTTCCCACTCATCGCAGATGTCACTAGGCCTACGCGTCCGTATCCTGGGAGTGTGACATCCAACTCCAACGGACGCCGCGTGGCTGTGACAGGTATGGGTTTCATCACCCCGATCGGGAGCGATGTCGAGACAGTGTGGTCGAACCTCGTCGAAGGAGTCTCGGGTGTCGTTTCGATCACCCGCTTCGACACCACCCTGTTCGACACCAAGATCGCCGCCGAGGTCAAGGGCTTCAACCCCGAGGACTACATGGACAAGAAGACCGCCCGGCACATCGGGCGGTACTGCCAGTTTGCGCTCGCCGCCTCCAAGCTGGCGCTCGCGGAGTCGGGGCTGAACCCTGCCGATATGGACCCCGACGACGTGGGCGTCATCGTCAGCTCGGGCATCGGGGGCATGGAGGAGATCGAGAAGAGCCACACGGCCCTGATCGAGCGGGGACCGAAGCGCATCAGCCCGTTCACGGTGCCGATGATGATCGCGGACATGGCGGCCGGCATCGTCGCCATTCACACCCACGCCGGCGGCCCGAACTACGCGATCGTGAGTGCATGCGCATCGGGCTCGCACGGCATCGGTGAAGCCGCCGAGATCATCAAGCGCGGTGCCGCAGTCGCGATGCTGGCAGGTGGTTCCGAAGCGACGATCACGCCGCTGACGATGGGCGCTTTCTGCCAGATCAAGGCCACCAGCGAGCGCAATGATGAGCCGGAGAAAGCCTGCCGCCCGTTCGACATAGGCCGGGACGGGTTCGTGATGGGTGAGGGCTCGGTGATGATGGTCCTCGAAGACATGGAGCACGCCAAGAAGCGTGGTGCCAAGGTCCTCGCCGAAATTGTCGGCTACGGTGCGAGCGCCGATATGTACCACTTCACGGCTCCCCATCCCGAAGGCAATGGCGCCATGCGCGCGATGCGCCGGGCGCTCGAGACGAGTGGCGTCGAAGTGACCGACGTCGGCTACGTCAACGCCCACGGCACCTCGACCAAGCTGGGTGACGTCGCCGAGACGAAGGCCATCAAGGCGGTGTTTGGCGACCACGCGCATCACCTCGCTGTCAGCTCGACCAAGTCCGTGCACGGCCACCTGCTCGGCGCTGCCGGCGCGATCGAGGCGGCCGCTTGTGTGCTCGCCCTCAACCGCGGGATGCTTCCGCCCACCATCAACCTCGACGACCCCGATCCCGAATGCGATCTCGACTACGTCCCCAACAAGGCCCGTAAGGCCGACATCAAGGTCGCCATGTCGAACTCATTCGGCTTCGGCGGACACAACGCCACGCTCGTGATCAAAGGCCCGCAGGCCAACTAGGAGAAATTGCCGATGGCAAGCGCACTCGACTTCAAAGATCTGCAGGAGCTCGCCGCGGAGATCCTCGGCGTCGAGCCGGACCAGGTCCAGCTCGACAAGAGCTTCGCCCGGGACCTCGCCGCCGACTCACTCGACCTGGTCGAGCTGATCGCCGCTGTCGAGGACAAGTACGACGTCGAGCTGCCCGAGGAGGAACTCGAGAAGATGAAGGTGATCGGCGATCTCTGGACTTTCCTGGAGCAGAAGACCGCCGAGCGCCTGGAGGCGTAGCCCTCATGGCGATCACCAGCGCTTACCGAACCCGTTCGGATGCCGTCCCGCTGCGGTCGTTCAGGGCCAAAGGGCGACCCAGCGCCATCGCCGGCATGGGCGTCTATGCGCCAGACAAGGTCATCACGAACTTCGACCTCGAGAAGATGATGGACACGTCGGACAAGTGGATCACCGAGCGCACCGGCATCCATACCCGCCACATCGCCGAGCCTGGCACCACGACCCTGGAGCTGGCGACCAAGGCCGCTCGCGCCGCGCTGGATGCCGCGGGCATCACCGCCAACGACCTCGACATGATCCTTGTCGGCACATCTTCTCCCGACGGTCCCTTCCCATCCATCGCCTGCCGCATCCAGGACGAGCTCGATGCACCGGGTGCGGTCGCCTGGGACATGCTCGCCGCATGCACCAGCTTCGTCTATGGGCTGGCGACGGCTGACTCCTTCATCGCGACGGAACGCGCTGACAACGTGCTCGTGATCGGGGCCGAGGTCTTGTCGCGGATGCTCGACTACACCAACCGAGGCACGGCGGTCATCTTCGGCGACGGAGCGGGGGCAGCCGTCCTGCGACCGGCTCCTGACGGCGCAGGCTTCCTTGCCTGGTGCCTGGGCAGCGACGGGCGCGGCTACCTTCAGGTCACGTGCGGCAACAAGGAGCGGGGTGCTTACGCCGCCAAGGACCCGACCCCTTTCATCGAGATGGAAGGCCCAGACGTCTTCAAGTTCGCGGTCGACATCTTCATCCGCCAGGCCAATGAGGTCTGCGCCACGGCTGGAATCGCCCTGGACGACATCGACCTCTGGGTACCCCACCAGGCCAACTTCCGCATCATCGACGCTGCCGCACGGCGCATCGGGCTGCCGTTGGACCGTGTCGCCATCAACATCGACGTGTACGGCAACACGTCCAGCGCCTCGATCCCGCTGGCCCTGGAGGAGGCGATCCGTAAGGGTCGTGTCAAGAGCGGCGATCACGTGCTGCTCGCCGGCTTCGGGTCGGGCCTGACCTGGGGGGCTTGCCTCATGACATGGGTCTGATCGTCATTCTCCCGAGGTCCCCGCGACCGGGGCCCCCGCGAAATCGACAGATTTCGTGGGGTGGGCGATTTCGTCAGATTTCGTTGGGTGGCTTGTAGTGGGTGTAAAGCTCGCCGGACCCATCGCCCTTCTGTTTCCAGGGCAGGGGGTGCAGAAGCTCGGGATGGGCAAGAGCTTGCACGACCGTTACCCTGCTGCGCGCCACGCGTTTGAGCGCGCGGAGCAGATCCTCGAGATGCCGGTCCGCCGTTTCTGTTTCGAGGGTCCAGTGGAGGAGTTGAACCGCACGGACATCATCCAGCCGTGCGTGATGACGGTCTCCTGGGCGGCCTACGAGGTCTGGCGCGAGAGCTACGGCTTCGAGAACGTGCGCGTCACAGCCGGTCACAGCCTCGGAGAGATCGCGGCGCTCGCTGCCGCCGGATCGATTCCCTGGGAGACGGCGCTGCTCCTTGTCAAGGAACGAGGCCGGATCATGAGCCAGGCTGCCGACGAGCACGCAGGTGGCATGATCGCCATCGTCGGCCTTGACGAGAGGCAGGTGGAGACGATCCGCCAGGAGGCCGCGGCCCAGGGAAGAATCTGGATCGCCAACCGCAACGCGGACGTACAGTTCGTCCTCTCCGGCGAGATGCCCGCCGTCCAGGAGGCCGAGCGGCTGGCGCTCGCGGCCGGCGCGCGACGTGCGCTCATCCTCACCATCCCGCTGCCCGCGCACACACCCTTGATGGCCACGGCCGCGGCAGCCTTCCGCGCGGTGGTGGACAAGCTGCAGTTCAACGCGCCGTCCATCCCCATACTCGCCAATGCATCCGGCGAGGCGATGCGGACGGCCGCGGCGCTCCGCGAGGAGCTGCGGCAGCAGATGCTGCGCCAGGTGGATTGGGCGCGGACGATGGTCTCGATGCGCACGATGAAGGTGCGAACGGTGGTGGAGCTCGGGCCGGGCCGCGTGCTCGCCAGCCTCGCCGCCAAGCACATACCAGGTGTCGATACCTGGAACGCCGAAGAGCTGTTCATCGACCACGCCGACCCGGTAACCGCATGACCAAGGATCTGGAAGGCAAAACCGCCCTGGTCACTGGCGGGGGCAAGGGCATCGGGCGCGCCATCAGCCAGGCGCTGGCGGCGAAAGGCGCCCGGGTGGTGGTGAACTATCGTGCCGACAAGGCTGCCGCCGAGGAGACCGCGGGTGCTCTTACTGGTGCTTCTGCGTACCAGGCGGACGTCGGTGATCCCGCCCAGGTGGAGGCGATGGTCAAGGCGATCGGGCGGGTGGACGTGCTCGTCAACAACGCGGGAGCCGTGCGCGACAAGCTGCTCATTCAGATGTCCCCTCTCGACTGGGAGGACATCGTCCGCACTGACCTGCTTGCCGCGTTTGCGACGACCAAGGCCGCGATCATGTCCGGCATGATGCGCGCGCGCTGGGGCCGCATCGTCAACATCAGCTCGATCGTCGGCTTGACGGGCAACGCCGGACAATCCAATTACGCCGCCGCCAAAGCAGGCCTGGTCGGGTTCACCAAGTCGGTGGCACGTGAGTACGGGTCGCGCAACATCACGTGCAACGCGGTGGCACCGGGCTACGTGCGCACTGAGCTCACCACCGGCTCGCTCACCGACGAGATGGTCGGAGAGCTGGTCAAGATGACGCCGATCAAGCGCGAGGGCACGGCGGAAGACGTGGCCGCCACGGTCGCCTTTCTGTGCTCACAGAGCGCAGGTTTCATCACCGGGCAGGTGATCGCAGTGGACGGGGGCCTCTCCTTGTAATGGAGCTGGCCAAGCGCACCAGCACCGACGTGGCGATCGTCGGCGGCAAGCTGCCACCGATCGACCTGCCCACCAACTGTCCAGGGTGCGGCGTCGCGCTCGAACCGGCTGAGCTGCGCAAGCACGCGTACGTCTGCGAATGCGGACATCATTTCCGGCTCGGGGCCGACGCGTGGATCGAGGTCGTCGCCGACCGAGGCTCCTGGCAGGAGCGCTGGGGGGATGTCCGTCCCCACGACCTGCTCAACTGGAAGGTGCCGAAGCCCTATCAGGCGACCATCGAGAAGGCGCGCGAGGAGGGCCTCAACGAAGCGGTGCGTACGGGCACGTGCACCCTCGCCGGCGATCCCATCTGGCTGGCTGCTTTCGACTTTCGTTTCGTGGGCGGAACGCTGTCCATCGTCGCCGGTGAGCGACTTGCCCGCGGGCTGGAGCAGGCTGCGGTCTCCCGACGGCCATACGTTCTGGTGACCGCCTCGGGCGGAGCGCGGATGCAGGAGGGCGTGCTGGCGCTGATGCAGATGGCCAAGGTCAACGCGGCGGTCGGGCGGCTGCATGCCGCCGGCGTGCCGTACTTCGCTGTGCTCACCGATCCGACTTTCGGCGGCACCGCCGCCTCGCTGGCCCTGCTCGCGGACATCAACATCGCCGAGCCTGGCGCGGCGATCGGATTCACCGGGCCTCGTGTGATCAAGCAGGCCACGTATGCCGACCTGCCCGCCGGATTCCAAAGCGCCGAATTCCAGCTGGCCCGCGGCCAGGTCGACATGGTGGTCCCGCGGACCGAGCTCCGCCGCCTGCTGGCGCACGTGCTGGAGCTCTACAGGTGACGAGGCACGCCCACCGGCCTGACGAGCCCACACTTACTCACCCCACGAAATCCGGCGAAATCGCCCACCCCACGAAATCTGTTGATTTCGCGGGGACCCCGGTCGTGGGGACCCCGAGAGTGGCATAACGTGCCCCATCGAGAACGCGCGCGGGAAGAGCCTACGCTCACGGTTTGGCAGGTCGTCGAGCTGGCGCGACACACCGCCCGGCCTTATTCGCTGGACTACATCCGGCGCTTGGCGCCGGATTTCATCGAGCTGCACGGCGACCGGCTTTCGGCGGATGATCCGGCGCTGGTCGGGGGAGTAGGGACGTGGCAGGGCCGCACGACCATGTTCCTCGGCCACCAGAAGGGTCGCAGCCTCAAGGAGCGGGTGGCCCGGAACTGGGGGATGATGCACCCCGAGGGATACCGGAAGGCGATTCGCCTCGCGGATCACGCGGGCAAGTTCGGGTTCCCGATCGTGTCGTTGATCGACACTCCCGGCGCGTACCCCGGTGCGGGCGCCGAGGAGCGCGGCATCGCTGCTGCGATCGCGCGAGCGATCATGGAGTGGTTTCGGATCCCGGTCCCGATCGTGGCCGCGGTGATCGGCGAAGGTGGAAGTGGTGGCGCGTTGGGGATGGGCGTCGCCGACCGCGTGCTCATGCTCGAGAACTCGATCTACTCGGTGGCGTCCCCTGAGGCGGCGGCATCGATCGTCTGGCGGGACAACTCCCGCAAGGTGGAGGCCGCCGAGCAGCTGCAGCTCACGTCGCGCGACCTGCTGGCGATGGGCGTGGTGGAGGAGGTCGTTCCCGAACCCCCACCGGGCGCGCACGCCGACTTCGACGCCACCGCAGCGGCGCTGGACGAGGCGCTCTGGCGCAATATGCAGCCGCTGCTCGCCCAACCCACCCAGCAGCTGCTGCAGCACCGCTATGAGCGCTTCCGCTACATCGACTCCTTGATCCGCGCGGAGCCACACTTCGGCCCCAAGATCTAGTAGACCGTGAGGATCGTCCTGCAGCGGGCGGCCTCCGGGTCGGTCACCTGGGAGGAGGCCGGTACTAAACGAGTTGAAACCATCGGGCCTGGCCTTGTGTTGTTGGTGGGGGCAGGCCCGGATGACGATGAGGCGACGGTGTGGCGACTGGCGGACAAGGTGGTCGACCTCCGCGTGTTCGCCGACGAGGCGGGGAGGATGAATCTCAGCCTCGTCGACGTGCGTGGCTCTGCTTTGATCGTGTCGCAGTTCACTCTCTTCGCCGACATGAGCCGAGGCCGGCGGCCGAGCCTGCTCGGTGCCGGCGACCCCAAGCGTGCCGAGGATCTCTACTTGGCCTTCGTGCACCGGTTGCGCGAGCGCGGAATAGAGGCCCGCACGGGAAGCTTTGGGGCTGTCATGAGGGTCAGCATCGAGAACGACGGCCCGGTCACGCTCGTGCTCTCTTCGGATGACTGGACGACGCGTGTCTGAACCCAAGAATCCGCTGCTGCCGTACCTCGCCCTGGCTGTGCTGGCTCTCATCTGGGGCGCATCGTTCCTGTTCATCAAGGTCGCGGTCAGCGACATGAGCCCGACGGCCCTGGTGCTCATCCGCTCCGCCTCAGGCTTCGTCACGCTGGCCGTGATCGTTGCCGCCATGCGCCGCCCGCTGGTGAGGCCGGGCTGGAAGCGGCGACTGATCCCGTTCGCCGTGATGGCGATCGGTGGCGGGCTGATTCCCTGGTCCGGGATCGCCTGGGGCGAGGAGCGGATCACCAGCGGCCTGGCCAGCATCCTCAGCGCCACGACGCCGCTGTTCGCGGCGGTCCTCGCCTATTGGGTAATCCCCACCGAGCGCCCGAGCACCGTCAACTACGCAGGCGTCTCCATCGGCTTTGCGGGTGTCGTCATCCTGGTCTTGCCGAAGGTCGCGGCCAGCGGGCTCGGGGGCGACACCCTCGGCACGCTGTCGGTGCTGGTGGCATCGGCTTCATATGCAGTGGTGGCTCTTTACCAGCGGCGCAAGCTGCGGGGAGTCGACGTCTACGAGGCCAGCCTCGGGCAGCTGGCCATGACGGTGGTGGTCGCGCTTCCGTTTGCGGCACCGACGGTGCCAAGCATCCACCTCGACATTCGTTCGGCAGCCGCGGTGCTGGCGCTGGGGGCGGCCGGTTCAGGCGTCGCCTACATCCTTTATTACTACGTGCTCAACTCCCTCGGCCCCGTTCGTGCCTCCGGCGTCACCCTCCTCCTGCCAGTTACCGCTGTTTTTTGGGGCGTGACCCTGCTGCATGAGGTCGTGACGCTGCCGATCGTGATCGGCATGGTGGTGATCCTGAGCGGAATCGTGCTCACCAACATGCGCAAGCGCGCGCCACGCCCCGAGCCGGTCGCGGAGCCCGACACGGCCGCGGCTTGAACCGGTTTCTGGAGGAACACGCCGCCCAGGTTCGACGAGCTGCAGAGCGAATCCGTACCCACGTGCGCCGGACGCCAACCTTGGCCACCGACCTCGACTCCCATCTGCGCCTGAAGGCCGAGTGCTTCCAGGTCACCGGCTCCTTCAAGCCCCGCGGCGCCTTCAACGCCGTCCTGTCCCTGGTGGAGCGCACCGGCTCCGCCGGTCCGCACCCCCCTCGCCCGGCCGGAGTGATCGCCGTCAGCTCCGGCAACCACGCGCAGGCTGTGGCGCTGGCAGCGCGGACTGTGGGCCTGCCGGCGCTAATCCTCATCCCCGAGGACGCCAACCCCGCGAAAGTTGCGGCCACACGCGCACTGGGCGCCGAGGTGATCCAGAAGGGCATCACGTTCGCCAACCGCGAGCAGAGGCTCCGAGAGATGATGGCCGAGCGAGGGTTCTCACTCGTGCATCCGTTCGATGACTGGGATGTGATCCACGGCCAGGGGACGGCAGCGTTGGAAATGCTCGAGGACGAGCCGGCCATCGAGGTCATCGCCACGCCCGTGGGTGGGGGCGGCCTCCTTTCTGGAAGCGCCATCGCCGCCAAGAGCCGCAGCGGCTCGATCAAGGTCATCGGGGTCGAACCAGAAACGGCAGACGACGCTTACCAGAGCTGGAAGACAGGCAGCATTCAGACGCTGCCGATGGCGCCGCTCACACTCGCCGACGGGGTACGCACGACCGCGATCGGGCAGCGCAACTTCGAGGTGATGTTCACCAATCGGCTCGTCGACGAGATCGTCACGGTCACCGAGGAGGAGATCGCGAGTGCCCTGAGAGTCGGGTGGACACGGCTGCACATCGCGCTCGAGCCCACGGGCGCGCTGCCGCTCGCCGCCCACCTGTCCGGCAAGCTGCCCAAAGGCCGCACAGGTCTCGTCATCAGCGGCGGCAACGCCAACCTGGAAACGGTGGCTAAACTGCTCACTCACCCATGATTCCGGTCAAAGAAGTGATGACGCGAAACGTGATCACCTTCCGTGAGGAGACGCCGGTGGAGGAGATCGCGACGACGCTGGCGTCCAAGCGCATCACCGGCGCGCCGGTCGTCGCCGCTGACGGCCACGTGGTCGGCATCGTGTCGGAGGTCGACGTGTTCTCCAAGAAGGGGAGCACTGCGCGCGACATCATGAGCCCCCACGTCATCACCGTCAGCGAGGACACCGGCATCGACGAAGCCGCTCGCCTGCTCATCGGTGAGCGCATCCGCCGGGTCCCGGTGATCAAGCGGGGCAAGATGGTCGGGTTGCTGAGCCGCTCCGACGTCCTCGAGTTCTTCGCCACGACGCGTTGGACATGCGACGTGTGCGGACGTTGGGAGCGTGGTCTTGAGATGCCCGAGCGCTGTCATTCATGCTCGAGCACCGACATCCGCCTGGAGCGCGCTGATCCTGGACACTGACCGCGCCGTACGCCTGTCGCTGAAGGCCCAGAGCTTCACCGAGTCCGTCATCCGCGAGATGACGCGGCTCAACCTCGAGCTGAACGGTCCCGAGCGAGCCATCAACTTCGCTCAGGGATATCCAGACTTCGGAACGGATCCGCGCATCCTCGAATCTGCGGCCAAGGCCCTGCGCGACGGCTACAACCAGTACGCGACGACCTGGGGCGCGCCGCAGCTTCGGCAGGCCGTGGCTCGAAAGCAGTCGGCAGCCTGGGGCCGGGAGGTCGACGCTGATCGCGAGCTGACGGTGTCTTGTGGCGCCACCGAGGCCATGATCGCCGCCATGCTGGCTGCCGTCGACCCAGGTGACGAGGTCGTCATCTTCGAGCCCCACTACGAGAACTACGGCCCGGATTGCGTCCTCAGCGGAGCCGTGCCGCGCTATGTCACCCTGCGCTCGCCTAACTGGTCAATCGACCCCGATGAGCTGCGCCGTGCCTTCAATACGAAGACACGGGCCATCGTCGTGAACACGCCGCACAACCCGAGCGGGAAGGTGTACACCCGCGCCGAGCTGGAGCTGATCGCCGCACTCTGCTTGGAGCACGACGCCATCGCCATCACCGATGAGATCTACGAGCACCTGGTCTATCGCGGTGAGCACATCAGCCTGGCCACGCTGGCAGGGATGGCTGATCGCACGATCACAATCAGCGGAGCGAGCAAGACTTTCTCTGTCACCGGCTGGCGAGTTGGCTGGCTCATCGCGCCCCCGGATCTGACCGCGGGCATCCGCAAGGTGCATGACTTCCTCACCGTCGGCGCGGCCCACCCGCTTCAGATCGCGGTGGCCGGCGCTCTCGAGCTCCCTCCTTCCTATTACGAAAAGCTGGTGCACGACTATCGCGAGCGACGGGACGCGATCGTGGCGGGACTGACGGCATGCGGCTTCGATGCCGCCGCGCCAGACGGCGCTTACTACGTGATGGCCGGCATTGGTGGGTTCGGTATGGATGACACGGCCATGGCGCGCCATCTCATCGAGAAGGCGGCGGTGGCGACCGTGCCGGGTTCGAGCTTCTATCACGATCCTGCACAAGGCAGAGGCCAGGTGCGCTTCAGCTTTCCCAAGCGCATGGAGACGATCCAGCAAGGCATGAGGGCGCTTCGATCAATGATCAGCTGACCCAAAGGCGGCGCGCTCCTGCGCCCTACAGATCGGCCGGGTGGGGGGCGAGGAGGCCTTAACGGGCAGGGTTCCTTTGCCAGAGCGCATGCCCTAGGTTGGCGCCATGCGTGGCCTTTTGAAAAACCCCCTGACGTGGATGGTCGTCGGCGAGTGCGCAATCGTCGCTGCGCTGCTGGTATTGGCGTGGCACCTGGTCGCCGGGGCAGCCGTACAAAATGGGGTGCCGGTGGTCGTGCTCCCTCCCGCTGCCGCGCCGTCCACCGATCCGATGCTGGCTCCGCCGGACATGCCGTCGCCGCCGCCGCTCGTGCGCCGGCCCCTACCGGGACTCAACGTCGGGGTTGGTTTCTGGCGGATCCGGCTCGCCGACCTGAACCGTGATCAGGCCGCGCTCGAGGCTCTCGAGTGGAGGATCATCCACTCGGCCATGGAGGCGGTCCACCGCTACATCGAGTCGGTAGTCATCCCCGCGGTGGTTCGCGCCGAGCGCCCCGGTTAGGTTCCTGGCCTCTAGCCCTTGCCCTCGGACTTCTCCGAGGACATGGTGACGTTGCCGTTCAGGGTGGCTCCGTCCTCGACGGTCAGGCGGCCGACCTTGACATCGCCGTTGAGCCGGCCCGAGCCGCCCAGCAACAGCCGGCGCCGAGCGGTCACGTTCCCGTTGACCTGCCCGCGCACGCTGACATTGCTGCCCTCGATCGAAGCCTGGATGGAGCTGGTCGGCTCAACTGTGACGTCACCGGTGGCCTTGAGCTCTCCCTCCACGGTGCCATGGATCCGAAGATCGCCCTGGATCTCAAGCCGTCCGTGCAGGCTGTCACGCGGACCAAGGGTGACCACGTTGGTGCCGCCGTTCTGGGCGCCCCCAGGTGAGTGGGCGGTGGTCTTCTCGGATTGAGCCATGTCGGTTTCCTCCGCTACTTCGATCGAGCTTTCCATGTCTCAGCTCAACTTGGATGGACGGCGGTACTTGCGGCCGCGCCGCCCCCAGCAGAGCGGGTCACGAATTGGCGACGAGCTAGCATCCTATCAGGGTGCCCGGAATAGGAGAGGAAAGGGAGCGCACAGCTCGGCCGGTCGGGGCCGCGCACGACGAAGCAACTATGCGGCGGTGATGGATCCCGACGCATCGGACGAGATGATCGACCACCTGGTCGATTTCTTCGACGAGATCGCCCCCGTGTACGACAGCTGGGCAGGTGGACAGCACGCCAGGGTGGCGGCAAGGTTAGTCGAGCTGGCCAAGCCCAAGCGCGGTGAGCACGCGCTCGACGTCGGCACCGGCACGGGTCTGGTCGCTCACCTGGTCGCCGCCAAGATCAACCCCGGGCTCTTGATCGGCATCGACCTGTCGGATCGGATGCTGTCGATCGCCCGATCCACGAAAGCCAAGAACGTCCAGTTCCTGGGCATGGCCGCCGAGCGGCTTGTGTTCAGGCGGGAGACCTTCGATCTGGTGACCATGGGGCAAGCGCTTGCCTACCTGGCCGATCCCACGGCCGCGCTCGACGAGTCGTTTCGCGTTCTGCGACCCGGCGGCCGGCTCGCGGTCTCCTGTCTCCGGCGGAGCCTGAGCACTCCAGCCCAAGACCTCTTTTTTCAAGGGCTCGCGCCGATAGCTCGTCGCCATCACCTCAGCCTGCCGCGCTTCAGCTCGGAGCGGGCAGCCTTTGGCGAGCCCTACGTGCTGCCGAAGCTGCTCTCCGCCGCCGGTTTCGAAGTCACAGCCGCGACCCAGATGGTGACTGGGGGCCGCGCCCGCGATGCCCGCGAGTGGATGGACCTCATGGCCGGCGCTGGGCCCCTGCCGCACACGGTGATCAAGGTCCTCGGACCTCGCCACCGAGCCGAGCTGGAGTCCGAAGTCGAAGCTGCGATGGAAAGCTTGGGCGATCCTGACGATGCGTTCCGCTACCACCATTCCTACCTGCTGGCGGTGGCGCGAAAGCCAAAGGTCTGAACTGCAAGGGGGTGGTCCCCTCAAATGGACGTCCGCCCTCACGAGGATCGACCGCTCAGCCGGCGGTGGGCCGAGTGCGTCGCCGGCCGATGGTCAACAACACGACAAGTGCCGCCAGGAGGCAGAGGCCGGCGGCGATGCTGAAGATCTCCCGGTATTCCTCGAGGAATGCAGCCGCCACCAAGCGAGCGAGATGATCGACACGCTCCTTGACGGTGAGGTCGTTGAGCTGGGGGGTACCGAGGATCTGGCGGAACCGGTAGAGGCCGAAAACGGTCAGGCCGGAAAGACCGACCAGCATCCCCATCGTCCGCGCCAGCACCACAAGGCTCGATGCCAGCCCGTGGTTCTCGGCCCGAGTCAGCTCCAGTACCGCCGCGGCCAGAGGGGCGATGACGATCCCAAAGCCGAGGCCGCAGGCGCCGAGCGCCAGGTCAACCTGACGGAACGGGCCGGCGCGGAGGGTCAGCTCGTCGGCCCGCCAGCCCGCCATCTGCAAGAACGCTGCCGCTGAAACAAGAAGCCCCAGGAGCGCGGTGAGCCGCAAGCCGAAGCGGGTCGCGATCATGCCGCCAAGCAGCGCACCGATCGGGACGCCGACGAGGAAGTGCGATAACAGCCAGCCCGAGCCGAGCTGGTCGAGGCTGAAGACAAGGCGTCCCAGGATGGGTACGTCGACGAGTGCCACCATGAGCGCTCCGCCGATGAGCAGGTTCGCGATGCTGGAGCCGATGAAGCTGCGGCCGCGCAAGAGCTGGGCCGGAATGAGCGGCTCCAGGCGGCGCACCTGTCGCCATCCATAGAGCCCGAGCACCGTGAGGCTCGCGACTCCGACAGGAATGAACGCGCCGCTGGTGGCGTGGTTGCTGGGGTCGTCCGGGTACAGCGCTACAACCAGCAGGCCCAATCCCAGGCCGAGCAGGGACGCGCTGCCCCAATCGACCGAGCCTCCAGCCGGCCTGGGCGCCGGCGCTGCGCTGCGATGGGCAATCAGGAGACCGGCCCCGCAGATGGCCGCCAGCGGGAGGTTGAACCAGAAGACGAAGCGCCAGCCACCTATGGTGGTGGACGCGGCGGCCAGCGTCGCGCCGTAGAGGGGACCGAGCACGCTTCCTGCCTCCTGCAGGCCGGCGACCGAACCCAACGCGAGGGTGCGGCCGGCGGTCGGGTACAGATCGGCGGCGAGCGCTAGGGACAGGGGCACGAGGCCGCCCCCGCCCAAGCCTTGCAGGACGCGGCCGGCCACCATCCAGGCCAAGCCCGCGGAGCTCCATACGCCGGCGGTCGCGGTGATGGCCGAGCCCGCAGCGAAGACCGTCAGGCAGAGCAAGTACACGGGCACCCTTCCTCGCACGTCGGAGTAGGCGCCCAGGAGCGGCATCGCGACGACGTAGCCGCCCAGGAATCCGGTGACGATGGGCGTCGCCTGCTCGAGCCTTTCGATAGTCAGGCCGACATCGGCGAACATGGCCGGCAGCAAGGTGACGACGACGTAGGCGTCGAGCGCGGCCACGAACAGACCGGCTCCCGCCCAGCCCAACAGGAGGGGGCGCGACGCAAGTCCCTTCCCCCCTTGGGGGCGAGGGGCAGCGCTAGGGGTCGGAATCACCCGCTCAGGTCACGGCTGCGGCGCGGGTGAGGCGATCCTGACCGCCTGGTTGAATCCGTGCATGTCAACTTCCACCGTGCTCGCGGCTCCGTTGTCGCCGAAGGGGCCGCTCAAGATCGCTTTGCGTACGAGGTGATCCGAGCCGCCGATCCAAACGATGGCGTCGACATCGCCGGCGGACGTGAGCTGAGAAAGCATTCCGTGGATCTGGTCCGGGCTGTAGGTCACCTCCACCTTGTGCGAGTCCACATCATCGACTTTGTCCACGCCGAGGTATTTCGGGTTGCGGCCGTTGGGGATGACGGCGGGCAGGCCGGTCGCGGGGTCGAACAGCTTGGCCAGGTCTGGGATGTCGGCCGCGTCCTTGCCGGTCAGCTCGGTCAGAGTGGTGAAGGGCAGATGGATGAAGACGCGCCCACCGGCTATGACTATCTCCAGACCGAACTGCACGTCCTGCTGGCGGACCGTGTAGATGGTGTCGCTGTCATCGGGCAGGCGAACCGACGCCGTCGCCGAAACCAACGTGAACGTGCGGAAGCTGATGGTGCCCTTGCTGAACTTGAGCGTGGCGCTGACGGTCTTGAGCCGTGCGGTTGCCGCCCCTCCCTGGCGGAGGGCCTGGCCGGCGTCCTCCGGCTGGAGGCCTCCGCATCCGGCGAGCAGCGCAACGAGCAGGGCGCACGCAGCGGCAGCTCGAATCTGCTCCGTGCGGCCGGTGGATCCAGACTTGGTCATTTAATGAGGGCCGGATCCAAAAGCACGCCGGGATTCAAGATGCCGCGAGGATCCAGGGCGGCTTTGGCGGCGCGGAGAGCCTGCGCGAAAAGCTCAGGCCGTTCGCGGTCGTACCAAGGCCGGTGGTACCGGCCAACCGCATGGTGGTGGGTGATGGTGCCCCCATGGCTGAGGATGGCCTCGGACGCAGCCGTCTTGATGGCGTCCCACTGCTCGAGCTCGGCGCCAGCGCGACCTGGCGCCACGACCGTGTAGTAGGGAGCCGGGCCGTCCGCGTAGACGTGGGTGAAGCGGCACGAAATCATGCCCTGGCCGCAGGCGGCGTCGACCGCATCCTGAGCCGCCTTCATGACGCTGGCATGGAAGCGTTCGAACTTGTCCCATGTGATCGCGGTTTCGAACGTTTCGCTGATCATGCCCAGACGCACCAATGCGTCGTGAAGGTGAGGTCCGCGCAAGAACGACGACCGCCACGTCCCCGCTGCACCTGCGCGTTCGCCGCTGTCGTCGGTGCCGGCGCGAACCTGCGGTTCCGGAACGTCGCCACCATGCCGGCGGCAGATCTCGATCGCGGGCCGGATCCAGGCCTGGAGCTCGTGGTCGGCGGATTCGAAGGCCACGATGAGCAGGGTGGTCGTCCCGTCGCCACTGCCGCTCACCAAGGCCTCGCTGTGGTCGAGAAGCCGGCAGTTGCTCGGGTGCAATCCCGACTGGGCCAGCTCGCGCGTCGCCGCGACGCCGTGCTCGAAATCCACGAAGCGCGCGACCGCGGAGGCGCGGAACCGCGGCCGGTCCTGAAGGCGCATCCAAGCCTCGGTGATGATCCCCAGGATGCCTTCCGACCCGCACAGCAGCCGCTCCGGTGATGGCCCGGCGCCTGACGCCGGAAGTCTGCGCGTCTCCAGGACGCCGGCCGGCGTGACCGCTCGAAGCCCCTGCACGAACTCGTCGATGTGAGTGTGCAGGGTCGCGTAGTGTCCCCCGGAGCGGGTCGCGATCCAACCCCCCAGGCTCGAGACCTCGAACGATTGCGGGTAGTGGCGCAGCGTCAGTCCGTGTGGACGGATCTGCTGTTCGAGTGCAGGGCCCAAGACGCCGGCCTGGATGCGGCCTGAGCGGGAGGCATGGTCGATCTCGAGCACGCGATCGAGCCGCCCGAGATCGATGGATACCGCGCCTCGATAGCCGCTGCCGACCGCCGGCTCGACGCCGCCGACCACGCTCGAGCCGCCACCGTATGGGATCGCGGCCACCTGCGACTCGGCGCACCAATCGAGGAGCCTGACCACATCCCGCTCGGAGTGGGGGTGCGCGACGAAGTCAGGAGCGGATGAGTAATCGCCGCGCAGGCTGCGAACCAGGTCGCGGAACGACTTGCCATAGGTATGCGTCGCTCGATCCAGGGGATCGGTGGCGCAAATCTCGGTCAGGCTGCCGGGTGGTTTCAGCCGCGGCTCCGGGAGACGGAGCTGTGCCACGCTAGGGGGTTCGGCGATCTCCAGATCGTCCAGGCCGAAGCGGGCAGCCAGGAGCTCGCCGAGGGCCAGCGTCTCATCACGCTCGAGTCCGTCGCCTTCGTAGCCCCAACCCCAGACCTTGCGTTGTCGCTGCAGCGCCTGCGCCGCCACGCCATAAGTATCGCCCTGGATTGGCGCGGCTATCGTTGTGCGCCATGACCCGCGCCAGACCGTTGATCGCAGCTGCCGCAACTCTCATGGTCCTGGCGGCGGGCCTTGACGCAGGGTTCGACTCCTCACGGACGATTCAATACTTGATTGCAGCCATCCTCATCGCCGCTATGCCTGGCGCGCTTTTCATCAGGCAGCTCTCTCGTGGGACGGATCCTGACTGGCGGCTCACCGCGCCAGTGCTGCTCATGGTCTGCCTGTTGTCCGTGGCCAGCGGCATGGGCCTGGTCTTTGCGGCCGGATGCTTTCTGGCGGGCGCGGTGATGTTTCGGTTGGCCCCGCGGCAGGGCACGCTCGGCGCGGCGAGCCAATTCACTGCCGCAGCGTTGTTTATGACCACCGCCGGCGGCATCGGGCTGATCGGGTGGGTTGTGGGTGCCGGACAGCAAAGCGTGGCGGTCCTTTTGGCCGCAGTCGCGGCCTGGTTGCTGTTATGGATGCCTCCGAGCATCCGCGGGATCCGCGACCGCCAAGCGGTGCACATCCGCCGCGCTCCAGAAGAAGTCTCGGCGTTCCTACTGGACCAGCGGAACCTCGTGGCTTGGTACCCGGGCTACACCTCCAGCGAGCTGCTCGGCGGGCCCGGCCTCGGCAAGGGCTCGGTGTTCCGGCAGGTGATCGGTCTTCGCGGCCGCACGCAGGAGGGACGCGTGATCGTGGACGAGTACGAGCCTGGCCGCCGGCTCTGCACAAGACTGCTTGATGCACCCGGCCGAGGCGGAAGCTGCTACACATTCGCGCGCGAGGACGGAGGCACCGCGGCCGTCTATGAGTACAGCGGCGAGCAGCTTTACCCGAGCGCGCTCAGCGGCAGCATGCTGCTTATTGGTCGAGCCTTGAGCAGGGTCCGCGTCCAGCGCGAGGGGGCATTCGAAAAGCTCAAGGCGATCCTCGAGGCCTGATCAGCTCCCTCGGTCGTCGCTCGCGCGCACGATGAGGCGGACCGGCCGATCGTAGAACAGGTACTCCCAAGCCCAGTTGACCAGCACCAGGATGCGGCTCCGGAAGCTCACGACGTTGATCAGATGCACGAAGAGCCACATCAGCCAGCCCAAGAACCCGGACAGCTGGACACGACCCAGCTGGGCGACCGCCGAGTTGCGACCGATGGTGGCCATGACCCCGGGATCTTTGTAGCGAAAAGCAGTGGCGCCTCCGCTGTGAGTCAGCTCGGTGATGGTCGCCGCCACCCGGCGGCCCTCCTGCATGGCCACTGGGATCAGCATGGGCAGAAGTGCGCTGCCGTCGGTGGCTGCGGCCAGGTCGCCGATGACGAACACGAGAGGATGACCCCGGAGCTGCAGTGTTGGCTCGACCTTCACGCGGGCCTGGCGGCCGACCTCGACCCCGAGGGCGCTGCCCACGTCTGAGGCGCGCACACCGGCAGTCCAGACCACTGTGGATGCTTCGATGGCAATGCCGCCCGCGAGCCGGATGGAGTCGGCGGTCACCTCCTCGACCCTGGCTCCGAGCATCACTTCCACGCCTTTCTTCTCCAACGACAGCCGCGCAGCCTCCCTCAATGGAGGCGAGAACGCGCCCAGCAGCGAGTCGGCCGCCTCCAGAAGCAGGACGCGGACCTCACGGAGGTCGAGGTCGCGATAGTCCTTGCGCAGCACGAGCCGGATCAGTTCCGAGAATGCCCCGGCCAGCTCGACGCCGGTAGGCCCGCCTCCGACGACTGCAAACGTGAGCATCGCGCGGCGCTTTTCAGGATCCGTTATCCAGCGAGAGGCTTCGAAGCGGGCAAGGATTCGGTTGCGCAGCGCCAGTGCTTCTTCGAGCTGCTTCAACCCGATGGCATATCGAGCCAATGATTGGTTGCCGAAGAAGTCGCTCTGGCTGCCGGTTGCCAGGACCAGGTAGTTGTACGGGATCGGCCCGTGATCGGTCAGCAGGAGATGGCGCTCGAGGTCGGCGCCGGTAACCTCGGCCTGCCGAAACTCGACGTTGGACAGCGGGCGGATCAGCTCACGGACCGGCCGCGCGATCTCTCCCGGATCCAGGAGGGCCGAGGCGACCTGGTAGAGCAGGGGCGTGAAGAGGTGGTAGTTGTGGCGGTCGATAAGGAGCACGTCCACGTCGGCGCGCTTAAGGCCGCGCGCGCAGGTGAGGCCGCCGAAGCCCGCCCCCGCGATCACGACCCGCGGGCGTTTGACAAGCTTCACGGTGCGGGTGGCTGCCGGTAGCGTCCCCCGCCATGGCGCCGGTTGGCCATCTTCTCGAGCGCGGCCGCTCCCCCGGTGGCTTCGAGGAGCGACTTCGGCAGCTTTTGCTTCTTCTTGATCACAGGTTCGAAGAGGTCACCCAGCTTGGCGACCCTCTGCAAGACCTGGTCGGAATCGAAGACCAGCCGCGCCGGATCGGCCGACTTGAGGCATTGTTCGACCTCTGCCCAAGAGACCGGCGTCGATACAGTGGGGCGGGCGCGCGCTCGCAGCGAATAGACGTTGACTGTCGTCTTGTACTGGTCGTTCTGGCTCCAATCGATCAGCACCCGCCCGGTGCGCAGCTCCTTGAGCTGCTTGTGCACGACGAGATCCGGGTGGCGGTCCTCGAACAGCTGGGCCAAGCCCTTGGAGACGACCTTGGTCTCTACATAGGTGACCTTCGTGTTCAGCGGCACGTAGAGCTGCAGGCCCTTCGAGCCCGACGTCTTGGCGCAGCACTCGAGGCCGTGCTCGGCGAAGAGGTCCCGCAGCATGAGTCCCACCCGGCAGCATTCGACGATCGTCGCCGGCGGTCCGGGGTCGAGGTCGAAGACGAGCGTGCGTGGCTGCGGCAGGTTGGAGGCGAGGGACAGCGAGGTGTGGAACTCGAGCGTGGCCAGGTTCCCAAGCCAAACCAGGGTGGGCACGTCTTGGGCCAGGCAGTAGTACATGTCCCGGTTGTTGCCCTCGCTCCAAACGGTTGCTGTCGCTATCCACGGCGGCCTGTGCTTGGGGCAGTTCTTCTCGTAGAAGTACTCGGCGTCAACCCCATTGGGATAGCGCTTGAGGGTGAGGGGATGGTCGCGAGTGTGCGGGAGGATGGCGGGGGCGATCCGGGTGTAGTAGTCGATGACCTGCGCCTTGGTGAACCCGACCTCGGGGTAGAGGACCTTCTCCAGGTTGGTGAGCTTGAGCGTTCGCCCCTCGATCTGGATTTCTACGGAGGTCTCTTTAGCCACTCTCGCGCGCGACCTTCCGTGCCGGCTGGTCGGCACGCAGACCCTTGAACGAGGGCGCACGCAGCTGACCCGAGCGGGTCCATTCCACGAACTCGAACTCTGCCACGACCCGCGGTTTGACGTAATGAGCGCCACGCGGAGGGGAACCGACGTCGAACGCGCTGGTTGACTGCTCGAGCGGCTTCAGGAGGGTGTGCAATTTCTCCAGCATCGAGTCGGTGAAGCCGGTGCCGACCTTGCCTGCGTAGACGAACTTACCCTTCTCGAAGTAGCCGACCAGGAGCGCGCCCGGTTGCCCGCGCCGCCTGCCTTCCCCCTCGAGCCAGCCGCCGATCACCAGCACCTGCCGGTTGTGGTTCTTGACCTTGAGCCATACCCCGCTGCGGCGCCCTGGCTCGTAGGGCGAGTCGAGCTTCTTGGCCACGACACCCTCGAGCCCGGCCCCCTTGCTCGCTTCGAGCATCGTCGCGCCACCACCTTTTTCGTAAGGCGGCGTCTGCCACGACGTACCGGTCAACTTCAAAGCCTCGAGGCGCTCGCGGCGCACCGAGTACGGCGCTTTGAGAATCGAGTGCCCCTCCTGCCACAGGAGGTCGAACACCATGTAGGTGACGGGGACTTCCTTCATCTTCCTGCGGACCTCGGACTCCGACATGAGGCCCATGCGCTGCTGGATCTCCTCAAAGCTGGGGCGGCCTTTGGCGTCCAGGGCGACGATCTCGCCGTCCATCACCACCTCGCGCGATCCGAGCGCCCGACCCATCGCGTGGACCTCGGGGTAGCGTGGCGTGACGTCCTCACCGCTGCGACTGAGCAGGCGGACCCGCCCGCCTTCGACGTAGGCCAGGGCGCGGATGCCGTCCCACTTGAACTCGAAACCCCAGTCCTTATCGGGCGACGGCACCCGGTCGGAGAGCTTTGCCATCATCGGTTCGATGCGCCCGGGCATAGGCTCGCGCCCAGGATCCTGCGCTGGGTCCATGCGGTGGATCATCCAGTTCTGGCCATTGGTCTGAAAGAGCACATAGCGGCCTTGGACGCGCTTGCCGTGCAGCGTCACCATCACTTCGCGCTCTGACCATTTGTGTGTCTCGTAGGTCCCGTGGTCCCAGATCGAGACCTGGCCCGCGCCGTAGTTGCCGGCAGGAATCTCGCCGGCGAAGTCGATGTAGTCGAGGGGGTGGTCCTCGACGTGGACCGCGAGGTGGTTCTTCTTGGGATCGGGCGGAACGCCTTTGGGCACCGCCCAGGAGACGAGGACGCCATCCTTTTCCAGCCGGAAGTCCCAATGCAGTCGGCGAGCGTGGTGTTCCTGGACCACGAACCGCGGCGCCTGGGCGCCCTTGCGGGGCACCTTGGCGCCGGGTTCCGGCGTGTTCTTGAAATCTCTCTTGGCCTCGTATTCGGCGAGCTTGCGGGCCACCGCACAAGGTTAAGTCCGAACCCCTAGTCGCTCCCCCCTGTGGCACTTCGAGCGCGATGGTCATTACGTATCGCCCATCGAGCTCGTCCGACTGCGCCCGCAGCCTTAACAAGCTGGATTCCTATTCGGTCGCTCCGCTTCTAATCTCCGGCTCAAAACGGCTGGAGGTTCGCATGTTGTTTCTCGACTCGACTCCCAACATCACGCCGATCACCGACCTGATCAACACCTGGATTCACATCGGCCAGGCGCTGGTGGGGTCGATCGGTGCGCTCGCGTTCATCTTCGCGTTCATCTGGAAGATCACAGCCGTCGAGTCGCATTCGGCGCTGGCGGCCAAACAGTGGATCCAGCGCATCGTCGTGGGGACGATCGGAGTCGAGGTCGCAGGGTCGTTGGTCAGCATCCTGACCAACTCGGTTCCAACGTCGCACTGATCCTGTGGACTGGACCCAGATCGTCGACTACCTGAGGGGCATACTCGACGGGCTGACCAGGATCGAGGCCGTGCTGTGGCCGTTCGTCCATCCCAACCTGGTGGTCGCGGCATTGCTGAACGACAGCCTTGGGCTGCTCCTCAAGGTGTGGTTCGGCTTCATCCTCCGCACCACCGACTTCGAGACCGGGCGCGACTTCACCAGCAACGTGACGATCCAGCGGTTCGAGCCGACCGTGCAACTGGCGGCGAACAGCGCCCTCGTGCTGGTGGCGATCTGGGCCTCCTACCGGATCATGTGGGGTCACGGAGTCCGCTCCCAGTTCACGGCGCGGGTCCTGCTGCCCCGGCTCTTCATGGCGGCCGTCCTGATCAATTTCGCCCTGCCCCTGTTCCAGTTCGTGGTCCAGGCCAGCAACGCTGCCTGCGATGCGATTCAGAGCTTCGGCACCATCCCCGACTGGACCACGTGGTGGCACAACTACGCGCTCGACCAGACCGCCGGGGTGTGGCAGATCATCACCACCGCTCTCCTGGTCGTCGGATATGACGTGCTTGGCATCGCCTATTTGATCCGCTACACCATCCTCATCGTCCTCGCCATCACCGCCCCCATCGCCGGGTTGCTCTTCACTCTCCCCGAGACGCATCACCTGGCGAAGCACTGGAGTTCGATCTTCATCACCAACCTGCTGATGCAGCCGGCGCAGCTCTTCGTTCTTGCCATCGGCTTCGCACTCGAGAACGGCGGCCACACGCCGTTTCACCACCTCTTCGCCCTCGCGGCCCTGCTGGTCGTGTTCAAGGTGCCCGGTGCGATGGGCGGTGCAGAGAAAGCGGCCCACAGGATGGAATCGGCCCTGCACGCCGGCCTGAAAGGACTCGAGCACGTGGTGGCGCGAGCCGCGTGATCGCGCTCGTTCGCATCGCCGCCATCGGTGCCACCGCAGCCTTGCTCTGGACGGTCACGGCATCGCGCGTCCCGCACCACGTCAAACTGGCTCGCAGCCAGGTCGTCGCCGGGGCTGTGATGACGCTGCCTTACGGCTGCACCTCCTTCGAGCTGGAGCCGTTCGATGCACTGTGCCCGTACCACCATCTGCACACCGGGGTGGACCTCGCCGCCCCTGCAGGGACCGCCGTCCGCGCCGCTGCCGGCGGGACGGCCCACGTGGGATTCGATGCCGGCGGCGCCGGCCTCTATGTCGTGGTGGTGTCGGACGGGCACTACCGGACGCTGTACTGCCACCTCTCCGCGGCGCTGGTTGCCGAGGGCGAAGACGTGGCGACCGGCGAAGTCATCGGCCAGGTCGGCGCCACTGGGCTCGCCACCGGGCCGCATCTGCATTTTGAGATCCAGCTGAACGGGCGGCCGGTCAATCCCGATCGGTGGCTTGCGTCTTAACCCGAAAATAGCCGGCTCAGGCTGAGGCCTCCTGCAGCGTGACCTGGTAGCCGAGTGCTTGGAGACGGCGTACGGCACGATGGGTGATTCGCTGACGGTCGAGCTCGTCGAAATGGTTGGGGCCGAGGTCTTGGTAGATCGTGCCGTCCTTGATCAAGTGGTAAATGGCGATGAGCATGCTGTGGGCGACCGCGACTGCGGCCCGCCGCTTACCCCGTCGCGGCACCAAGCGGTGGTACTGAGCGGCAAAGTAGCTATTGCGGACCCGCGACGCGCTCCAGGCGGCTTCGACCATCGTGCTGCGCAGCCAGCGGGAGCCCAAACCGGTGCGTCCGGATCGCCGCTTGCCGGTGGATTCGTCATTGCCGGGACAGAGCTTGGCCCAGGAGGCGAAGTGAGCAGCGCTGGGAAAGCGGCTCATGTCAGTGCCGACCTCGACCAAGATCTGCTCGGCGTTGCGCTGACCGATGCCAGGGATGGCATCGAGGCGTGCGAGCAGAGCTTCAAAAGGGCGCAGTCGCTGCTCGACCTCCAGATTGAGATCTGCGATTTGGCGGTCCAGGAACTCCAACTGGTCGAGTTGTTTGCCCAGCAGAAAGCGCTGGTGAGAGCCGAACGAGCCCTCCAAGGCGAGCCTGAGTTCCTCGCGTTTGTTACGCAGGCTGCTCTTGGCCAATTCCACGAGCCGGTCTAAGTCCGATTCACCATTGGCCAAGGCCCGCAGCATGGCGCTCCCCGAGACGCCGACGATGTCGGAAGCGACGTCCGAGAGCTTGATGTTGGCGCCTTCTAGCAGCTTCTGCATGCGCTGCACCAAGTGCGAGCGCTGTTCAACCACGGTCTTGCGGTATCGGACCAGTTCTCGCAGCTCCCTTTGCGGTCGCGAGGGGATGAAGCTGGCACGCACCAAGCCATGCCGGAGCAGATCGGCAATCCACTCGGCGTCCTTGACATCGGTCTTGCGCCCGGGTACCGCTTTGATGTGCTGCGCATTGACCACCAGCAGCTCGAGTCCGGTCGTCTCGAGCACATTGAAGACCGGCTTCCAATAGACACCGGTGGACTCCATCGCCACAGTGGTGACGCCCTCCTCCTGCAGCCAGTCAGCCAGCCGCAGCAACTCAGCGGTCACCGTGCCGAAGGTACGCACCTGCTTGCGGCCGGGCACCATGACACAGGCGACCACCGACTTCTTGTGCACGTCCAACCCGCTGCATCGCGGGTGCACCACTTCCATGTCCGCACCTCCTAGGTAAGGTCGGACGGTGGGCGGACCGCTTCGAAAGGGACTTTAACCCGCGTGCTCCCGGCTGTCCGGGGCGACACTCCGTGATGCCGTACGGTCCGCCGGCCCAACTTAACAGTCGAGCTCGAGGCATCAACGAACGGCGGGCCGGCTCACCGCCCAGCACATTTTCATACCCCGTGGTGCCCACCGGGCATGGGAACTTAACAGGCTGGGTAGGCACGCGGTCGCGCCGCACCTACGCTGCCGTCATTCTCTCGGAGGTGATCGAAGTGGTGAACAAGGTGATTCTGATCGGCAACCTGACGGCGGACCCTGAGGTCCGCGCGACGCAGAAGGGTGTCTACGTGGCCAACCTACGGCTCGCGACCAACACCTACACAGGCAAGGACGAGGAGGGCAACCGCAAGGAGCAGACCGAGTACCACACGCTGGTGGTCTTCGGCAAGATGGCCGAGTTCGCCGGCCAGTACCTGCGTAAGGGACGTCTGCTCTACGCCGATGGCCGCTTGCAAACCAATTCCTGGGAGGACAGCGCCGGTCAGAAGCGGAAGAGCACCGAGGTGATTGTCGACACCCTGACGCTGTTGGGACCCAAGCCGCAGGAAGTCGCCGCCTAGAGGCCGAGCGTCTAGCGAGCCAGCGAAAGCACGAGCAGTGCTTGGCCGGCCTGGTACATGACGATGTTCAGCGGTCGGCCCCAGCGGACGGGGTCGACGAACCGGTACCAGGCAAACAGGGCATCCGAAAAGAAGAAGAGGAGACCGCCGGCCGCTGCGACCAAGCTGCCGCTGGCTGTCGCGCTGACGGTCATGAGCGAGATCACGGCCACATAGGCGAGCACCGGCCGCTTGAGGCGCCCCTTGCTGGAGCTCTCGAGCGCCGCCACCACCCTGGGCACCAGCAGGACGGCGCTGACGGCCACGATCACGACACCGGCGATGGCGCCCGCGAAGGCGAAGCCGCCGAAACGAAAGCCGGCAATGTAGGCGAGGTGTCCGATGAGAAACGCGGCAAGGCCTGGGATGAGTAGATCGCTTGGCAGCACAAGCAGCACGTCGCCGGCCAGCCCTAGGACCAATGCCAGCACGAAAAACGCCCGCTCGGAGTCGTTGGCCGGTCGGATGAGGAGGGCGAGGACGATGAGCAGGACCATGACCGCCGGTTTGGTGACGTACTCGAGCGTTCTGTTCGACAGCAAGATCGACAGCACGTCGCCCGCTGCGCAGACGCCGGCCAAGCCGAGCGTGCTCCACGCCAATACGTTCACGGCGCGCTGATCATCGCTGAGTTGCGCCATACGCGCACCCGGCCCGCCAGGGCCTGCGCTTGCGCTTTGGCGGCCTCGCCGTAATGATGTAATCGATGGTCGAGGAGATAACCGCCTGGTTCGCCAGTCGCCTGCCCGCCGGCTGGTCGGCAGGCCCTCCGGGGATCACCGCGGACGGGGACGAGATCCTGGTCATCGTCAACATCCCCGATGTGGAGGTGGCGGAAGGAACCTCTGCCGAAGGGCGTGCGAGCGCCCGCCTGGCCCATGTCGACAGCTTCCGCGAGGAGACCCGAGACGAACGGGTCAAGATCGCACGCGAAGCCGAGCGGCGCTTCCGGCGCAAGGTTGCGTGGGGCGCGAGCTGCGGCGGAGAGACAAAGGTGTTCACCGCCCTCAGCCTGCCCGTCATGACCCGGCTGCGCATGCCTGAACGGGCGATCCTGGACACGCTGGTCGCGGCCGGAGTCGCCCGCAGCCGAAGTGACGCGCTGGCGTGGTGCGTGCGGCTTGTCGGCATGCACCAGGCAGAGTGGATCCAGGGGCTTCGAGAAGCTCTGGTCAAAGTCGACGAGGCGCGCAGCCGGGGACCGCTGAACTAGCTTCACGCCTCCTGGCCGATCCGGAAGCCTGGCCCGGCCGTTGATACCCTGTGGGCGCTTTGAACGGAAGCCGTGGGAGCCAGCACGTGGTGATCATGGGGGCGGGCCCGGCAGGGCTGACCGCAGCCTATGAACTGCACAAGCTCGGCATCGCCGCCACGGTGGTCGAGAAGGACGCCATCCACGTCGGGGGCTTAGCTCGGACAGTTGAGCACAACGGTTATCGCTTCGACATCGGCGGTCACCGGTTCTTCTCCAAGAACCAGGAAGTCGAGGACCTCTGGACCGAGATTCTCGGCCCCGAGATGCTGACCCGGGCTCGACTGTCCCGCATCTACTACCGCGGCCGCTACTTCGCCTACCCGCTGAAGGCTGCCAATGCGCTTTGGAACCTGGGACCGATCGAAACGATCCGCTGCCTGGCCAGCTACGGTCGCGCGCGACTGCGGCCGATCAAGCAGCCACGGAGCTTCGAAGACTGGGTTCGCAATCAGTTCGGCTGGCGCCTGTACAGCATCTTCTTCAAGACGTACACCGAGAAGGTATGGGGAATCAGCACCACGGAGCTGTCTGCAGACTGGGCCGCGCAGAGGATCAAGAGCCTGGATCTTTGGCTGGTCATCCGGAGCGCCTTGCTTCCGCGCCGGAGCCCGAGCCATCGCGGCGAGATCGTGACCACGCTCATCGACAGCTTCCGCTATCCGCGACTGGGACCTGGGCAGATGTGGCAGCGAGTGGCGGAGATCTGCGCCATCAACGGCCGGCCGGTGCTGATGGGTCGGGCGGTGACCAAAATCAAGCACGACCGGGAACGTGTAGGTTCAGTGGTCACGGTGACGGCGGGCGGTGAAGTCGAGGAGCACAGCGGCACCGAGTTCATCTCCAGCCTTCCCATCCGCGAAGTCGTGGCCCGCCTCGATCCCGCGCCGCCGCCCGAGGTTCGGAAGGCGGCCGACAAGCTCTCGTACCGCGACTTCATCACCGTCGCTCTTATGATCGACCGCGCCCAGGTGTTCCCCGACAACTGGATCTATGTTCACGATCCGCAAGTCCGAGTGGGCCGCATTCAGAACTTCAAAAACTGGAGCCCCTCGATGGTCCCTGACCAGAGCAAGACGTGCCTCGGTCTCGAGTATTTCTGCTTCGAGGGCGACGGTCTGTGGACTTTAGACGACGCGGCGCTCGTCGAGATGGCAAAGAAGGAGCTGGTCCAGCTCAGCGTCTGCTCGGCCAGCGAGGTCTTCGACGGGGTCGTGGTGAGGCAGCCGAAGGCGTATCCGGTGTACGACGACTCCTATCAGGATCACGTGGACATCGTGCGCGAGTACCTGCGCTCGCAGCTGTCGAATCTGTACTTCGCGGGCCGCAACGGCATGCACAAGTACAACAACCAGGACCACTCGATGATGACCGCGCTCCTGGTGGCGAGGAACATCGCCACCGGAGCCGGCTATGACCCGTGGAAGGTCAACGCCGACGCGGTGTACCTGGAGAACATCCACGTCGGCGAGCGGGACCTGTCCGGCCGTCAGGTCCCGGAAAGGCTGGCGCAGCAGACGCGGTAACCGCTGGCGTTAGCTGCGATTGCCCTCCCCACTTTGTGGGGAGGGGCAGGGGTGGGGTTATGCAGCTCTCTTGGGTCGGGCGAAGTTTGCCGCCACCAGGCTGGCGACCGCCAAGCCGATGAACAGGACCGCGTGGGTGTAGTGATGCGATGCATGGGAATCGGTGACCAGAATCTGGAGCGCGCCCACCGCGTACAGGCCCCCGACGACTAGGAAGACGAGGGCGAGGACCACGAGTGCGATGGCAAGAGGGACTCCTTTCAAGGGCGCAAGGTTAGCAAAGCGAGGCTCGTGACCCCGGCCGCAGCGCAATACCAGCCGTATGGGTCGAGGCGGCCGGAACGGAAGTAGCGCAGCAGGAATCGCGCGCTGAGGTAAGCCGCGATGCCGGCGAGGACGGCGCCGGCAAGGTACTCAACGACAGGTATGCCGGGCGAAAACAACAACGGCACTTCGATCAGCCCGGCCGCCGCGATGATCGGGGTGGCGAGGAGGAAGGAGAAACGTGCGGCCTCCTGGTGGCGGAGCCCAGCCAGCAGGCCACCGGCGATGGTGACGCCCGAACGCGAGATCCCGGGCACCAGAGCCAGCGCCTGACAGGCGCCG
>WNFB01000412.1_pt1 | contig 33784 bp, 30 predicted proteins | sample 5400501 | NCBI WGS metagenome assembly WNFB01 (sample SAMN13153341, study PRJNA577476) | soil metagenome | isolation source: 200 cm saprolite under Douglas fir tree site 2 hole 1 | place: USA:California | collected 2015-04-18
TCTGGGCCAGTACGCGGCGAAGATGTCGTAGGTCTTCCGACCCAGGAGCAGGGCGTCCATTCGCCCGATGTCCCTGGTGATGAGGCTGAGCGACTCCTCGTCGAGTAAAGGCGCCTGCCAGCCGCCGTGCTTGAAGCCGCCCTCGGTGTCTTCTTCCGGTCCGCCGGGCGCCTGCATGACGCCGTCCAGGGTCACCATTTCACTGACGATGAGTTGGCCCATGATGTCCCCGCGCGCTTAGAGACGAAGCGAACTAATAACCTGTCGACGAGATTTGATTCGGATACCTCTAAGAGACTTATGCGTCCTTGTGACGCAATCGAAAAATCATGATGAGAAATCCCTCATTTTCACTGGAGCGAGCCGCACTTGTTAATCTTCAATCAGCCGCCTTGACCCTCCGGAGTAAGGGACCGCCCGTTGAAATATGGTGGTACTCAGTAAATGGAGGAGCGCCCCAAGGACGTTCAGTTCCTGTGCTCATACCTTCGGATCGGTCAGCGCTGATGTACGTCACACTTTTTGGACAAGAGCGCGGCTTTCAAGCCGGTAGGAACGAACTTAGGCTCTGGACTCGAGATGGAGCCCAGTATCTCTTTGTCCTGACTTTCTGATGATTACGTCTCCATAATGCGAAGGGAGTGTCCGTCGCTCATCTAGAGCGCAGGCTAGCGCCGATTTCTTTTGCTGTGCTGGAATTCTGCTGCCCAGTTAAGAAGGGAGTGAAGGTCGTTCTCGACGTTGAATCGATAGGTTTGGGCATTTCCGACTCTTCGGCTCTTCTTGACCATTCCATACTTGGCTAAGCGATCTAGTGCTGTTTGAACGGTTTTGTAGTCGAGTTTGGTGGATTCTGAGAGCATAGAAACGGTTTGCTCCATGTTGCCGACGATGCGTGCCTCATCGAGGACTCTGGCTACAGTGCCTCCGAATACTGAGTGGAACGGTCCGTCTACGGCGATGTCTACTTTCTTCATCTCTCTCCAGAGAAATGTTCTGCCGGTGAGTATTAAACATTGCGTATTTGTCCAAGGAGATTGGAATATTTTCCGGTGTCTCTGATTGTCGAGAATCGGAACGGTCTTCGACGTAAAAGGATTCGTAATGAACAAGCTCTTTGAGAAGGGCTACGTCACCGCAGGAGCGCACCATGGAAAACATGTCAGCATAGCGGACCTCAGAACCAACTACCCGTCTCAGCATCACGGGCTGTTCTCAAAGGCGATTGAGGAGCTGAGAAAGGAAGGACTAATTCTAGTCTTCCCGGGAAGGACTGGAAGAGGAAGCGGCCAACAGGTCGCGGCGATGAAGGAAACTCTCGTCCGAGCCCGGCCGCTAATAAATGCGTACAGGAGCAGAGTCAAGCTACAGCGCTACAATAGAGACCTAACAGGATTTGTCTAGAAACATAACTCCTCGCTACGCTTCTCTCTTACCATTTACGGTTACCATACCCGTTACCAGTCGAGAATTGTCAATTGCAATTGCAGTTGAGTCTCGTGACGTAAACTTCGTGTTTGGGAAGATCTGATAGGGAGCAGCTACGATCTTTCGATCTGTGTCCCTTGATTGCAGATGATTCTCGTCATCGACCTGATATTCCCTAGGAAACGCCTTGAGAACGGCTGAGGGTCCATGACGATGTTAAGGCTGGCGAGAGATTCGTGATCGGTGATACGGACAGGTTGAGCGGTCCATGTTAAAATCTGGTCAGGAAAAGACCCTCTAGAAAATTAGGGTATGTTGGCTAGTCTCGCGACGCAGAACTGGGAAGATCCTGTTTCCGGTTCTAGGCTAACAAGCGTGCGGGAAATCTCTGTTCCATTCTATTCTCAGAGTATTTTACAAGAGTTCGAGAAAAGTATGCGCTAGAATCTTCGTGACGCTGATGAGGTCGTTTATTCTAACGTGCTCGTCTATTCCGTGAATGTTGCTGTCTTGCCGTGTTGCTCCTAGGACTGCTATAGGGATGCCTAGGGCGCTGACCGCGGCCATGTCAGTGGATCCTTGACTACCGCAAGGTGGAGCGTCTCTGCCTAGAACCTTTCTGGCTACTTTCCGGACGGTTCTAACTAGCGGATGATTGGGCGGTGTCAGCATAGGATCGTATCCGAGAATCATCTTCATCGAGACCTTGACTTCTCGATGCTTAGCCGCAAACTCCTTCACCACTCGCGCAATCTCCCGCCGGACCTGAGCCTCGCTCTCTTCCGGGATGAACCGGCGGTCGACAAGAATCTCGAAACTATCAGGAATAATATTCCCCTTGAGCCCGCCCTTCGCAGTATTGACGTACAGTCCCGGCCTCATCTTCCTAGTCCCCCAAATCGGCTCCGCATTGATCTTGGACCGTCTTTTGCTGATCTCTTGTCCCAGTTTCTTCAAATCCTCAATCAACGACGCTCCGTACTCGATGGCGTTGACGCCTGTCCATCCGCGTCCCGAATGAGCCGCCGTCCCATGCACCGTGATCAGGTATTCAGCGTCCCCGAGACTCGCGATATGCAGCGCCTCAATCCCGCTATCTGCCGAGAGACAATAATCCACATCCTTCGTAATCACGTGCTTGTCAACTAGATAATTCACACCGCTATACCCGCCCACTTCCTCGTCAGTGGTAAACGTGGGAGTGATCCTTCCGCGAAACTTGGCGCCCGTCTCAACAATCGCTTTCATCGAAAATATCTCGCAGGCGTTAGATCCTTTCATGTCAGCAGCACCTCGCCCATAGATCTTGCCATTCTTGACCACCGGCTCAAACGGATCATGCGACCATCCGGATGGATCAGCCGGGACCACGTCGACATGCCCATTGAGGAGGACCCACGGTCCCTCACCCTCACCTTTGAGAGTAGCGTAGGTGTTGGGCCTTGGACCCTTCAAGCCGACTTCCGGACTCACCTTCCGGCGCATAGACGCTTCTGGAATGAGGCTCACCGTAGGCGTGACACCTAGGTCCTTCAGCTCACTAGCCAGGAGCTGAGATATCTTAGGATAGTTCAGCCCCGGGGGAACAGTAGTATCTATGTTAACTAGGCGACATGTAAGGTCCACTAGGTCCTTCTTGTGAGTATCAATCCATCGATCAACCTGTCGGACGATAGCCTGTGAGAGCAAGAGTCTCATTACGACGACGAGGCTTCACGTTAATTGTTCTTTTGGTCGCGAACTCGAAGAGCTAATTGTGCTTAGCTAGTGGAGTATTCCTCCTTCATTCTCAAATTTCTCAGCACCGGGGCCCACATAAGTGAGAAGAGTCAGATGCTTGAAATTCCCGCGAACCCAGCTCTGCATCGAATCAAACCAGTTTCTGAACTCGACCGGTTTCCGAACTAGGTCGCCCTTGTCACTGTCAAGATAGTTCATGTCAGCTCGGATTCCACCGGCCAACATCATTTGAGATACGGTCCATGAACGGTGAAACTCTACGACTGGAGATTGGAATCCATCGATCACGTAGCAGCTCTTCTCCGCCGCATACTCCGTTGCCACCGGGAGACGAACAGCCTTGTTCAGCAACCAGAACTTTCTCGTGTCCTCGTCCTCGGCGGGTTCCGGAAGGACAGAAATCGGTGCAAAATCGGATGAAGGCGAGGTCGCCGGAAGAATTACTAGGCCTCCTAACGACCGCAAATACTGTAGGAATGTCTCTTCGTCTTCCTTCGACATATACAGGACTAGTTGTTTTGGCAAAGCACCGTGCACTTTGTTAGAGTCTTACAATACATCAATCTGAGTCTTCCGTGGCGTTAAGACGGCCTCGTTACTGTTGGAATAGGTCGATTAAATAGCTACAGCCAGCGGCAAGCTAACGGACCATGGAATCGGCCTCTGAATCCAATGAGTCCCGAGGGGCCAAGGCCATTCTACAGTCCCCGACAGTAATCTTCTCGCTGGTTCTAGTCACGGTCTACATGATTATCGGAGCAATAGTTGGAAACTTTTTCCAGCCATTACTCTCGGGAAGTGTTATCCTCGATTTGTTGGTTCAATGTGATGCTCCGACACCCATATTTCCTTGGACCGTTCTCACAGCCGTCTTCCTACACGCTAGCATCCTCCACATAGTCAGCAACGTCTTCTTCCTACTCTTCTTCGGCTTCATCCTAGAAGAACAAGTGTCGAAATCACGCTGGGTAACTACGTTCTTCATAACGGGACTCGTAGGCAGCCTCGGCTTCGTAGGCTACGACGTCCTCGGCTACCTCCTATCAGGAGGAACCCCAACACTCGATTGTGCCGTCGGCGCCTCCGGCGCAGTCTACGGGATTATGGGGACAGCAGTCGGACTCAAAGTAGTGCTCTTACTAATCTTCCTCCTAGGTCTGGACATTTTCGCAGGCGGTGGAGGTCCCGCCCATCTCGGGGGATTAGTCGCTGGGCTGATCCTGAGAAGATACTGGTCACTTGGCGGAGGATCCTTCCGCGGAATCTAGCGATAGATTCACCCAACAGTCATGATCTTCCTCACATCAATCTGAAAAGTTTGGACAAGTCTGCGACCGGAGATGTATTATGCAACGTCCGTACGTCGTTTGGACTCGACGGTACGTAATATGGCACCAAAGAAGAAGAGCAAGAAAAAGAAGAGCATGTAGACACGGCAAGGGCGTCGGACGCCCATCCCCTCCAGTTTTCTTTCCTTGCTAATTATTCTGATATCGATTTGTAGCCGTTTGGAACTGAATTTCAACCGTCAGATCCGTTTTCATCATCCGCGCGCTGCATCTGATTGCTGAAAAGTCGAAATGATCCTCGATTATTCAAGTCACTTTCCGCCACAAATCATAAGATATCAATAGTGAAGCGGGACAACCTAAGATCGGCGAATGACTGAAGCTGTTAAGGGCTTAGACAGGACCAATTGGCGTAATTTGCTAATCCTCACAGTCGCGACGCTGATAGCGCTGACGGTTCAGGGCTGGACAGGAGACGCTACCAACCTTTTCGCGATGTTTGCAACAGGGGGCGTAGAGCAGTCCCTAAGTGGCATCGTTAACGAAGTTGTGACGACCGGCTTCTTCTTGATCTGGCACACCTTCGAGGGCATCGCCATATTCGCCCTCTCTTTGATTGTCCTCGCGTTTTCCATCAAGGCCAAACCCAAGAGCATCCGCATCTGCGCGATCCTGGGATTGGTCTATGTGGTGGTGGCGGGGGTTGGCGGGCTCCTCTTTGTCTTGTCAGGGTTTACGAACAGTGGAAATTCTGCCCAAATGGGAGGAGGCTTCATCGGGGCTTACGCGTTCTATTTCATGGAACTCTACTACGCAAAGTAGGCAGGTAACCCGATAACTATCGGATAATTCTTCTTGCGTGGCTGACATAGAAACTCGTCCGACCATTTCTAATACTGCTATTCTCTGACCGCTTGAACGTCCTCCGTTGCTCATAGATCTGAGTGTCCCATCAAGGAATGCTGAGCGGCGTCTCTGGATCGTGCTTGCATTATCATCCGTGATCGTCGTCATTGAGTTCACAGGAGGATTTCTAGGTCAAAGCTTGGCGCTTCTGAGTGATTCAGGCCACGTACTGACCGACGTTCTCGCCATCAGCGTCAGCATCCTTACACTCAGGCTTGGACGCATGCAACACACCGCAAAGCGGACCTTTGGATATCATAGAGCCGAGATATTCGCCGCTCTTGTCAACGGGTCGACTCTTATCGCGGTAGCCCTTCTGATCATCTATGAAGCCTTTCTCAGGTTCCAGCAACCGACCAGAGTTCAGGGAGCACTCGTCCTCGGCGCGGCCTCATTGGGTCTCTTGGGAAATCTGACTACAACGGGACTACTCGCCCGCACCGGGAGAACAAGTCTCAACGTTCGAGGAGTCTTTCTCCACTCGGTTGGAGACACAGTCTCATCAATCGCCGTGATAGTCAGCAGCCTTGTTGTGGTATTCACTGGTTACTCCGGACTGGACCCAATAGCGGCAATCCTGATCGGGATTCTGATCATGAGAAGCGCATACGGTCTCGTGAGGGAGTCCACAAACATTCTGCTGGAGGCCACCCCTAGACATCTCCAACTCGAGAGCATTGCTAAAACCATCCGGAGTGTCGAGGGCGTGAAAGGGGTCCACGATCTACACGTCTGGACGATCACATCCGGACTATATGCTCTCAGCGGACACGTAACGCTTGATTCAAACAAGATCAGTGAAGGCTCAATAATCATAGAGAAAGTAGCTGCGAAGTTGAAGGAATCATATGGCATAGAGCACGTGACGCTACAGATGGAGAAGGAAACCTTGGAGAATATTCAGCACGAATCCTCTACGTTTTGATGAAAGATGTGTCTAGACGTTCCATGCTATCATCTGGAGGGTTTTCTGGGAAGAGTTCAGGATGTACTATGTGGGCCAAAAGTTCGAGACCATCGACGACGCGGGGTCCAGGCCGGCTAAAGTAGGCCGAAGCGTTTACGGCGTAAATTCTAGAATTCTTGTACGCTGGAATCTTGTCCCATCCTACATAGGAGGCTAATACAGGAGACTCTGCTTTGACACCCTTCAGGTCGAACCCACACGGCGAGAGGATGATTATCTCAGGCTTGTAATCCACAACCCTGTCCCAAGGGATCTTCTGGGACGGTCTTCCGAGATTTCCGAGGCCCTCAACTCCTCCCGCATAATCAGCCATCTGAGGAATCCAGTGGCCTCCAGCCCACGGCGGCTCAAGCCATTCCATGAAGAACACCCTTGGACGATACTGCACTTTCCTAGTCTTCTCTTTCACCTTGACTATTCTGTGAGATAGACGTGATGCTAGTTCCTCGGCTTGTGATGCTCTGTCTGTAATCTTTCCGACCAGACGAATGTTGTCAATGATCTCTTCCAAGTTATTTGGTTCTAGCGAGACTATCTTCGTATCCGCGTCCAGGACCCTCGCAGCTTCCTTGACTTTGGTATAGGAGACGGCACAGACTGCACAGAGCTCCTGGGTCAGAATGAGATCGGGCTTCAACTCCTCCAACAGTTTTTCGTCAATCTCGTAAATGTCTCCCCCACGCTTTTCCACCTCGCGGTCAACGTCGAGGCTCCTGTGCATCTTCTGATGAATCGCGGACTTGGTCAGAACGGGCCGAGTGGAGGCTTCCGCAGGGTAGTCACACTCGTGCGAGACTGCGACAACTTGGTCTCCGAGTCCAAGAGCGAAGGCGATCTCTGTCGCGCTGGGCAGAAGAGAAGCAATTCTCAACGCTGGCTCAACTATCTCTTGGAGTAGCTAATGCACGACTCCACAAACCTTTCGGCCATTCGACTATCCGATGCGAAGTTCGTATGCATGTACGACGCGAGAGTGTTGTAGCATGTCCAACCGTCACGACCATCGCCAACGCCGATGCCTCTCTGCAACTTGTAAGCAAATTCCGCATCAGGAGGAACGTCTTGTAGTGAGGAAAAATGGAATTCATGTCCTCTTACGATGCTCTTGGCCGGGGTTAGAATATTTGGCCGCGTCGACTCTGCGAGTGTGTAGCTAAGCGTCAACCTTCGTACCATGGCTGTCTTCGCGTCTAAAAGGCCAACGGTCTCGTGCTCGATTCCTTCTGTATCCTGGATGGACTTTGTCAAGTACATTAGTCCGCCACATTCACCGTATACCGGCATGCCGTCCATAGCAAGTTTTGAAATCGACTCTAGCATTGGACGGTTCTCCGATAAAGCCTTCGCGTGGATTTCTGGATAGCCTCCTCCAATGTAGAGCCCACTTGCACTCTCTGGCACGACGATGTCGTTTAGGGGCGAGAAGAACTCGATCCTCGCGCCGGCCTCGGCTAGCAGGTCTAGGTTCTCCTGATAGTAGAAATTGAAGGCCTCATCCTTTGCGATGGCAATCGTTGTCTTATCTTGTCGGATTTTGTGTTGAATGGTTTGTCTTTGCGGGGCTGGAATCTGCCCGGCCGACCGTGCCAGCTCCTCGACATGATCCAGATCCACGTGGGCTTCAACACGGTCGATTATCGCGTCAAGAACTTTCGCACCTCTCATCTCACTCGCCGGAACTAGTCCGAGATGCCGTTCGGGCAGCTTGATGTCCGGGTCCACCGGAATCGCTCCGAGAACCGGAACTTTTGAGTGGCGGGCTATCGCCTCGCTACACATCTTTGCATGAATGTCGCCTGCAACTCTGTTTAGAATTACGCCGCTGAGTCTCAATCTCGGATCGAGGTTCTTGTAGCCGAGCACGAGGGCTGCCGCACTGCCAGCGAGACCGTACGCGTCAATAACGAGCAAAACGGGAGCTTTGAGCATCTTGGCAACTTCGCTCGTACTCGCCACCTCTGACTTTCCGTCAATCCCGTCAAATACTCCCATGACGCCTTCGATGACTGCGATATCAGCACCTTCACAGCCTGATGCAAAGATGGAAGGAATCCTTGCTCTAGGCATCATCCAAGAGTCAAGGTTACGTGAGGGTCTTCCAGTCACGGCTGTGTGGAAGCTGGTATCGAGAAAGTCGGGTCCGATTTTGAATCCTTGGACCCTTCTTCCCTTCCTTGCCAACGCCCCCATTATTCCGATTGCGATGGAGGTCTTGCCTACTCCGCTGTGAGTCCCTCCGATGACGATACGTGGTATCTTCAAATCGGATAGGCTCCGCAGGTTCGACAGAATGTCGCGTCAGATCTTACTTCGTAGTGGCACTGGGGACAGGTTCTGCTGGACGTTTCTGGTCTATCTCCGAAGACCCGATGGAATATCTCGTAGTAGACGAGATGCTCTTTGTCCCTAATCGTGACATGGTCCACCACTCTGATGTGCTCCCGTTTCTCACGAAATTCCTCATCTGATATTCTCTTGTCAAAGACTTGGGGTAGCGTTGTTGTTCCACAGCCGTATTCGATGGGCGTCTTGACTCGCCACGTAATCTGGCTTGGCAGTAGGTCCTCGAAGGCCTTACGGACAATCCACTTGCCCCACTTCTGACCCCCTTGCTCAACCACGAGAACTGATGGGTCTAATCGGCCAGCCAGTTGTTTGACTTCCGGGTCGAGAAACGGTATCTTCGCAACCATCCCTAGCGACTCGGCCATTGGCACAGCTGAGAAGCTCATCACGTTCCAGAGTCTCTTCAGAGAAGCGCTCAGTTCTGAGGGACCCAGATTGAACAGGAAACTATAGCCCGCGAACAACTCGTCGCATGCGTCGCCTGTCAGAAAGGTTGAGATCCCATCTTTCTTCGCTTCCTTCATCCCAGTGTAAACAGCAGCGCTGTTTCTAATCTCCATAGGATCAAAGACCCTGAGAGTCCTCACGACTTCGGGAAGATTCTCCATCAATTCCTCCACGCCGAAGGTATGGAGCTTATGGTTCAGGCCCAGATGCTCGGCTATTAGATCAGCGTATTCGATGTCTGGAGAAGGCGCACCTTCCAAAGCTATCGTGTAGGCTCTCAGAGGACCCAGTTTCGATGCTAATGCGGCGACGACACTCGTGTCAAGGCCGCCTGAAAGAAGAATGGCTTCGGCCCTGTTCCGTTCGACCGCCGATTCAACGGCTGCTCTGAGGTCTCGGAGCAGCTCTGGCGGCGGTGTCAGGGCTTGAGCGCTGGCTAGCAAAACACACGTGGCCGGGAGGAAATTCTATATAAGCGTGCGGGTAACTTTGCCCGCTTCGACTTTGTCTCGGCCCAGACAGAACCACCAACCATTCTCCAGCCCAACCATGAGGGTAGCGCTGATAGCTGTCTTCACAGCACTATCGCTGGGCACTAACTATGTCATGATCGACATTCCCAACGTCAAGTTGATGGACTCCTTCGTCTTCATCGCAGCATTCCTATTTGGGCTACAAGTAGGACTCGGCTCTGCTATATCCATCTGGATTATCTACGGGTTCATCAATCCTTGGGGTCAGGCCGGCTTCCCTCTCTTCTTCTTCTTGGTAATCGGTGAATGCTTCTACGCCATCGCAGGTGCTTTCCTCAGACGTTTGCCCGCAGTTGAGGAGCTACTGAGAAATCGTCCTTGGAAAAATGCTCACGGTTTCCCCCGAGCGAAAGTCGTAGCGGTCGGACAATCAGGGAATCGAGTGCGGAGATTCGTCTACAAGAGATACACTGAGATAATGGGGCGCCTTCGGCAGGCTTTTGTCCATCTCTTACCATATGGGCGGATGAGTCTGCTCTTCGGTACGGTGGGTTTTCAGGCAACTTTCGCCTATGATGCCCTGACAAATTTCGGAGATAAGTTGCTCGTGACCAGTTCTCTGTATCAGGCGTTCATCATTGGGATGATTACGGGCGTGCCGTTCGCAATTCTTCACGAGGCGAGCAACCTGGCGTTCTTTGCCATAGCCGTCCCAATGGCAATAGCAACGTCGAAACGTATTGGGCTGGCCGTTCAACATAGGGTTCCGTGAATGCTCTGGGCAACCATCGGGTGTTCTACTTAGTTCTCGGGCTCGTAGTCGTGCTGATAACGTCAGTCCAGATTGGTGCCTACTACTATCTTCAGAGATTCTACGGTCCTGTTGGATCAACCCCAGGTGTCGTTGACACGCTTTTCAACTATGGAAACGGGACGATGAAATGGTATAATGAAACAAGAATTCCGGCCAATTGGAATTTTTACAATCTAACGGTGTACCTAACGGGGGGTAATATTGAGACCAAATTCTACGCAGGATTCAACGAACATTATATGATCTCAATAAGTGGGATTGTGGAACATTCTCCGTACTTCTGGACCCTTTGGATATTCTGCCAGAAACAGAGTGCTTGGGCCACTTCACCGGTCGGGGCCGATGAAATCCGGCTTCAGAGTGGTGGCACTCTGGCGTGGGCCTTCCAAATCCCGTACAAATCGCCTGTTCCTGGGGAGGGAAAAGTCGACTCGTGTTCCTGACGCTTCTGAAAGTTTCCGGTTGCGAATACTTATATGGAAACATCTCAGGAAAAGCGGGTAACTTTGCCCGCTTCGAAATCGTTGGTAGTTTTGACCCTCTTCATTGTTTTGGCAACGTCTTCGCTCGCGCTCCCCGTTGCCTCGAGAGCAGAGCGAGAACGGTCAAACGTCCAGTTTCTGCCCACCCTACAATCCGGACTCAATGCAACTCTTCAATGGCTTGCTGCGAACCAGTCTTCCACAGGTTCCTATGGAGATTATAACGAACACGCGACCGCGGCTGCAGCATATGCTCTTTGGCTAAACAATTCGAATTCGGCAAAGGCTGCACTATCATACCGATACTTGGCAGCTCAATTGGACAATAACTCTGCAACATGGTTCTGGACACCTTATACTGAAGCAGATGTTCCTGGTGCAGTGTTGTACAGTGTAGCCTCTAGTTCGAACATCGATCTTATCAACGTGATATTCGTGGAGAATAGCCTCCTACAACTACAGCAGCCTAACAGTGGCTTCATCGGATATTACGACACTAACGTGGGTCACAGTGTCACGAGTAGCGTCGACACGGATATGGCTCTTCTCGGACTTCTCAATGCAAAGGCGATCCCTGTGCAGAACCAAGCATCTGCAATTCACTATCTTCTCTCGCTCCAGAATCAAGACGGGAGCTTCAACCTTACTAGCAGCATATCCGCTAATTCGATCGACGCCATAGGACCGGATCCTGTCAGTATCACCGCACTTACAGCTCTCGCACTGAAGAGCGCAGGGTTCACTACTGGCAGTCTACCAGTTTCACAAGCCCTCAACTTCCTGAATCACGCGGCTTCCTCGAACTTTGGCGGCAAGGGACACATATACGCGGCTGCAGCCTCAAGCTTGGCCCTGAAGGCCTACGACGAACCGGACAATGCAGTTGCAGCCGTTGCGTACATTCTCTCTCAACAGAACGGAGACGGTGGGTTCAGTGATATCAGCCGCTTTTCCTATCCCCGATCAAACGCTCTTGACACGGGGTGGGTGGCGCTTGCGCTCGAAACTCAATTCTCGGAGGGAAATGGAATAGTCCAGGTCAACGGTCCTCCTGTCGCTGCTTTTGTCTTCAACCCCTCATCAACAACGGTGGGGATTACAGTCCACTTCGATGCGAGTTCGTCTCATGACTCGGATGGTGATCAACTCTCCTATCTCTGGACCTTTGGTGACGGCTCCACTGCGGCAGGTAAGAACCCAAGTCACAGTTATAGTGAGGCTGGCAGCTTCACAGTAACTCTAACTGTAACCGACTCAGGAACGAATCCCCCGAGCTTGTCCAATACCCAGTGGCAGACCATTACAGTATCGGCAACAACGGTTCAGAATGCGTCAACCTTGCCGCTGACGGCTACACAACTCGAAATAGTGGTCGGGGTCGTCGGCTTAGCAATCATCGCCGGGGTCTCAGTCTATCTAATACGCAGAAGTACGAAGCGCTCAACAACGGCCCAACGATAGAACAAGAATTCCTGTTAGAACAAAAGAGGGCGTCCAGTACCGAATAAAACTGGACGTTCCGTACGATGACTTGGGACTAGTTTTGAGAGTTTTGGCCGTGTTTCGTCGAGCCGGGGCCTTCGAGGGCGTGGACCATGTTGACGACGACTTTGATGGTTGGGATGAGCGCGATGAGCAGGAAGATCAGTGGATAGGCCCATGGCTGCGCTATGAAGTAGGGCTGGGCGATTCCGTTGGTCACTGAGTAGAGTATTCCGATTGCTACGATCTGGAAGAAGTATGCGAGTAGTGGTGTCCAGGTTCGATAGTTCTTGTATGTGTCGGATACGGTGTCGGCGAGTTGGGTGCCGAATTTGAGGATGATGAGGCAGACGATGAGGCCGAGCATGAAGACTACTATGTTCGCGACTGATATGGTGGATCCTGTTATTGGGTTCGATATTCCTGGAAAGCCAAGAACTACGGCTTCGACGATTACAAGTACTATGACTCCAGCGACTAGTCGTATGAAGGAGGGCATGACAGGAGCAAACGCGCCCCAAGTCTTGTTGGAGGTTGAATCTGTCATTTTTTACACTTGGAAGACTATCGCTATGGGAACGGGATATTGCTATGTCGAAACCCTGGATAGAATAGCCGAGTTACAGGTAGCACCGGGTTCCCAGCCGCACCCCGCATATCATATTCCATTTTTGAATGAAAAATGCGATCCCACTCCCTCCTTTACGCTCTGAGATAGCCAATACGGAAGTCTCGGGTCCTGATAGTCCCCTGCAAACCGCCTTGGAATCGCCTTAGAATCGAAAACCGGTCCATGATCGTGTTAATCCTCTCAGATGAGGGACGACCGGATCTGCCGTCCAGCCTAACATCTCCGCGTAAAACCTCGCCAGGCCTAGAATTCTAGACTATTTCTGAAATCGAACCCCCCCGCGTGACAGATCCGGCATGATCCAATTCCCACTTCAGGTTCGACCGCCTCCAGATTTAATATGGAACCCAGCAGCCGAGCCGGTAATCAGACGGTTCTGGCCCCTTGGGAAGATAGAGCAAGATGACGGTACACGTCCTCCTCACAGCAGACAACCACCTCGACCCCTCAGCAGTCCAGTACGGTCCCAGAAGATTCGAGAGAAAACGCGACTTCCAACACAGCTTCGACGTCCTAGTCAACTTTGCACTCGAGAACCGACCAGACCTCTTCCTGATAGGCGGCGACTTCTACGACGGCATACTACCCGGCAACCCCACACGCGCCTACGTAGCTGAACAGTTCAAACGACTCTACGAGAAGGAGATCAAGACGGTCCTAGTCAGCGGACACCACGACACTCCGAGGAGCATAGAGCAAGGAGTCTCACCATTATCCGTCCACGCGAAATCAGGGCATGTCTACTTCCTGCAAGATCCGCGCCCAACACCAAAGATGTTCCAGTTCGGAGGAGAGACAGTCAATGTCACCGGCATGAGCCTCAGCCCAGGACTGGGTCCAGAACAAGACCCGTTGGCCGGACAAGAATTGTCTCGCGAAGGGGACGTGAAAATATTTCTCACCCACTATCCAATCGAAGGGTTCGAAGGCTACTTCGGACAAGAGACACATATCGGAAAATCCTCGATCCCCCGAAATTATCAGTTGTTCGCGTCTGGTCATCTTCATCGACATCAGAAGAGCACGATCAACGGGACGCCCGTGATGTACCCAGGCAGTACCGAGCGGGTCAGCTTCAACGAGGAAGGAGAGCAGAAGGGATTCTCCTGGCTTGAACTCGACAAGAGTGGGATTCTGCAGCAAGAATTCCGTTCAACGCCCGCCCGGCCGATGGAGACGCTGGATTCTCGGGTGACCGGTGAAGGCGGAAGCCTAACCCGACAGATACAAGATGTTCTGGAAAAGAGACGGGGAGCCGAGAAAATTCTACGCATCCGAGTAACGGGTCGAGTGTCTCTCGACCAGCTCTCGACCTACAAACGTTCAGCGCTCCAATCATACTGCCAGGACCGCTTCTTCCACACCGAGTTTGACGAGGATGGTCTGAATGTTCTAACAACGGAAGCGATAGAGTCGCTGCCAAGGACTACACCGCTCGAAGAGCTCGGTCGCTCATTCCAAGCCCTCCTCTCCAACGTGAAGGAAGAGGAGCGGCCACTCGTTCACGAAGCATGGAGGGCGACGGTCGCGAGACTGCAAGAGGAGGGAGTCAGCTGAGACTAGTGAGTCTTCAAGCCCAGAACTTCAAGAAACTGAAGCTCGGCAAGCCGCTTCCGTTTTCTGAGGGCATTATTCTCATCACAGGTCTAAATGAGAGCGGCAAGTCCACGATCCTCGACGCAGTCCTTTACGCTCTGTTCGGCCGCGTGATTCGTCCTAGCAAGATGCCTAGCAACGACGACATAATCAGCTACGGCAACGGGGAAGCACAGGTACGCCTAGAGTTCGATATTGGCGAGATCAGGTATCGCGTGGTGCGGGAGGTTCACAAGACCCGACCCAACCGGGCGACCCTTGCTGAGGTGCGGTCTAACGGTACGACGAAAGCGCTCGCGAGCTCCGTCAAGGACGTCACGGCCGAGATCGAGCGGCTGCTGGGAGGAATAACATATGATGAGATTGTTGCGAGTAGTGTTGTCGCCCAGAAGGATCTTGAGCGCCTAATCAAACAGCGGCTTGACGATCGCCGAAAAGTCATCAACGTCTTTCTCAACCTTGAGAGCTTCAACAAAGTCCAAGATCAGCTTGATAATGAGCGGAATGGAATTGAAGGCACGAGTAGGACTCCGGGACACCTTACCGTAGAAAGGCAGCGTCTCGAGACTCTCAACGAGCAGTTGGGTGAGTATAAGGAAACAAGTGAACAGCTAGTCACCCTAGAGGCTAAGGTCGAGAAGCTCAAGAAGGATCAACAACATCAAGAGAAACGGTTCATCGAAACTGACACTCTATACAAGACGCTCAACGAGTACGGAGAAGCAGTCATACAGCGAGATTCTCTACAGCGAGAAATAGAAGACAAGAGCCTCCTCACAAACAATCTCCAGCAACAACTCGCCAGCGTCGACTTCCAACGGGCAGAGCTTGGGAGAGCTGAGGCAGAGGTCAAGAAGTATGGGGATCTTACCGAAGCAGAGAAAGCAATAACGCGAGCCTCAGAAGTTCTCGAAAAAGTCCGAGGCGCTGAACTTCAGAGAGCACAGCTTGGAGACCGAGAACAGAGATTACAAGCGCAGATCACCGAGACAAGCAAGAAAGTCAATATTGTAGACGAATCGGGGCTCGCTTCCTCGAATAGACCTCGGAGAATCTGGTCCTACCTGATTGCTACCGCCGCCTTCGGCGCCGGAGCGATTCTCTCCTTCATACTCACCTTCGCGGCGTTAACCATTGTCTTAGGTTCTCTAGCGGTCGTATCACTCCTTCTACTAACTCGACAGATCGTTTCTTTATCGCAACAAGCCGAAGCATCCAAGCAGCAACAAGAGCGACTGGCCGGAGCGCAACTAGTTGCTTCATGGCAGAACGAGATAGGGGAAGTGAAGAGAGACCGCGATGCTGCAGCTACGACGATTAGAGAAGGGTCCAATCAGATTCTGCAAGTTCTAGATTCAATCCCATCATACTCCAGCTATCTCCAAGGCCTCACTGATCCAAAAGAGGTCGTGGAACAAGCCTCATCGATCTACAATCAAGACAAACAATCACTCAGCGCCGTAACAGAACGCGTCAACATGCTCCAGAAACGGCTGGGAGAAGAGCCCGAACTGAAACGACGGCTCGTCCAAGCCCAGCTCGACATTGCGCTGGTCGCGAAGAAACTCAAGAGCACACTGCTGCCTCCTCTACCCGAAGGAGTCGAATTCTCAGCAGAATTACTCGATGAGGCGAGCCAGATGCGCGACAGTCTAAACGAATCAGTATCACGAGTCAAGACCCAGATCGAAGAATCGATGACGCGCATCATTGAACTGAAGCAGTTTCTAGAAGAAAACAAGGACCTAGAGGAGCAAGCCGACGAACAGAAGCGAAAGGTCCTGCTCTTGCAGAAACAACTCGCTGTGGTCAAGTATTCTATCAAGGGAATAGAACAGACTTCCGAATCATTGAGGAACCGCGTCAAGCCTCAAGTCGAGCGGTACATGAGCCAGATTCTGCCCGTCATCACTTCCGGCCGATACAAAGCGGTACAGCTAGAAGATGACTACACTGTGAGGGTCTTCGATCCTGAGGCCGGAGAATTTCGGCCCAAGGAAGTATTCTCGGGAGGCACCGAAGACCAACTATTGCTAGCTATGAGGCTCGCTTTCGCGCTCGCCCTGATTCCTCAAGCTAAGGGTCGAAATCCAGAATTCCTGTTTCTAGACGAGCCTCTTGGAAGCTCAGACAAGGTCCGGCGAGAGGGAATACTAGAACTGATGCACAAGGAACTGTCCCAGAACTTCAAGCAGATCTTCCTGATCAGTCACGTGGGAGATCTAGAAGTGGAAGCAGATACTGTTATCGAGATGGAGAATGGGACGGTCCGTGAGGTAGTGACCCGGAAACCCTCATTACCGCAGCCGATAGAGATTCCCGCCTGACATGTCTTGAGTCTTGACTGGCTTTACAGCTTCGATGAGCTGAAAGCGTACAGACTAGACACAAAGACGGGCAGGGAACGCCTTGAGGCTCAGATCAAGAATCTTCCCGGACTACTGAACCTCGCAGGGATAACGCTTCCGAAGAAACCTCGAATTCTCTGCTTGATGGCAGGTTCTTGCATTGAAGGAATAGCATTCGCGAAAATCTACGATGCAGACGTAACTTGTGTCGACCTGCAAGAACGACTGTTGTCTAAAGGTCTGAGAGAGGCCAAGAAGAGGAAGCTGAAACTTCAAGTGATCCGCGGTGACGTCCGAGAGCCATCAGAGCTGGTCAATGGCAAATTCGATCTAATAACCGTCCTCGGACAGCCGCTTCCACACATTGGAATTTTCGATTTCGACCAGACAATAGGCGGAGTAAAGAAACTCCTTGCGAAGAACGGGACCTTCCTGATTGATCAGTCAGATCTGATCTTCAGAATCCTGCCACAATACAAGGACGCGATGACGCATAACTTGGAACCGCCAGTCTTCAGCATCCACCGCAACCTCAACGCTAGACACGGATACTTCGAACGACTCTACTACAGCCGAACAAGACACGATTCCTACAAGACCTACCTATGGGCACCATGGATCATCGAATACATGCTGAAGAAAAACGGATTCGCCAAGGTAGAGGTCAAGCCCTACGTGGACCCTTACAACATGGCTCAAACCTTCTTGCACACTGCAAGAAGCCCAATTCACTAACGGATTATCCAAAGAGGCACTCTCGCGTCGCGAGAAAAAAATTGCTGGCCCCATTTTTTCTAGAGGGCTCTCGCCAGTTGAAACTGATTCAGGCGATTCCTGTAATTTGCGGCGCAGAATGGAACGGTTGACCGTTTTTCCAGAGTGGAAATCAGGCGTATAGCTCATCGTGAAAATTCGTGATCTGAAATCGCCTGCCCAGATTCCGGATCAGGGTTCATTCTGCCCTTTCCCGGCAAGCACTTCTGGAATCATGTCCCACGTCAATCTAACATATGCGTGCTGACGATGGAGCTGTTTGAATGAAGTACTTCGATACGGAAAAGATGGGACAGAGTCGGGACGAACTTGAAAGGGAGATTCTGCAGTGGCCAGGGGTCTCGACTAGGGAGATGATGGGATGCCTCTGCTACCTACACGGCAAGAACATGATCGCCTTTCTCGTAACAGATGGAATTGTCATATCGAAGCTCTCAGAGCAGGAGCAGAAAGATTTGTCGAAATTGAACAAGAAGGTGTCTTTCAAGATGGCTGGCAATAGCTTCAGGAAGCCAGTCTGGGAATTGAAAACGCGAGACAACCTGCGGGCAACTCTGCCTTTCCTAAAGAAGAGTTACCAAGCTGCCCCAAGAAGCAAGAAGTAGCTCGTTTGATTCGGCCATGAACCACTTCATCTTATTGTGCGAAACAGACTCTTCTCATGATCTCAGTGTCTTGAAAAATCTACTCTTTTTCTTGGCTTGAGAGTGTTCAGCTATGTCTAGTTCGAGGAAGACTTCGCCGATGTCTCCCATTGTCTGCTTGAAATGATGCCTTTCGTACAACTGCCTTGCGCGCATGTGTATCGTTGAGGTCTCCACACCAACAGCGCCTCTCGCGAGCGAGTCAGTAATCGCCTGCTCTAGTAGAGATGTTCCTACTCCTTTTCCTCTCTCTGCCTCCGAGACATAGAAAGCGGATATGAACGCGTTCGGGCCTCCATCAATGATATCCTCATGCAGGACGTAGTGGATGAAACCGACGACTCTAGAGTCAGCTTCTGCAACAAGCAGCTCCTTCTTTCTAACTGCTCTTTGTACCGAGTTTAGCCGTCCTGAGATAGGTTTCCAATCAAACCATTCGGATAGAAGATTGTCCGCGCTGGCGGCATCTGTTATCAACGCTCTCCTTACGACTAGCCCTTTGGACAAGTCTCATCTGGGCCCCTCCGGCGGAGAAGACTGTCTCCGACAGACGGATAAAGCCTCCGACCAGGTGAGCTGATTCCTAGCCGATGTAGCTCGGGACAGAAAAAGACTGGAAGGACTTGAGAACTCTCAACAAGGTCTCCTCTGCCTTGCTCCTCTCAGCGTAGTGCTCCTTTAGCGCCGAGGTCCAGAGATGGTAGACCATTCCTCCCTGCTCAGCAGCCTGGAAGAAACCCAGCTCCTCGAGAGACCTAGTCAATGGTAACAGTCGATCCGAGAGGATCGAGAGGCCCGCAGTTATCGTCCAATCGCCTGTCTGGTCAAGCATGACGTGTACGATTCCATCTGAGAAGGTCAGCGATATGGCTCCACCCGGCCTGAGTGAAGAATCCACGAGGCCTGCCATCGACAGGGGATCGAAGGTCTCCTGACGCTGGGCGGGTGCGTTTGCTGTCATGATAATCGCCCCATTGGAAAAGCGAGCTTAACGCTCGTGTAACCTAATCCCGCGAAGGCACGGAACTCGTGAGCGAATTCTGGACGTTTATATCGAACAGAAGCCTCTCCAAGGCTTCCCTCAGGCTTAACCATGTCCATGTATGATCTGGAGGAGGATAGGCTCGTAGCGGAGATAACGGGTAGAGGTGCCCGAAGGTTACTCATACAACTACCCGACGGGCTAAAGAACGAAGGACCCCGACTCGCCAGCCTCGTCCGAGAGAAAACGGGCGCGGATGTGTTTGTCTCAGCAACTTCGGCTTGGGGCGCTTGCGATCTATCGCTCGACGCGGCCGCGCGTTTGAAGGCTGACTTACTCGTCCATTATGGTCATAATGAATTTCTGCGCGACGGGTCCAACGGGATACCCGTCGTCTACATTCCCGCCAAAAGCAGACACGAGATAATCCCGGTTGTAGAGAAAGCACTGCCACTCCTGCAAGGAAAGCGCATCGGATTGGCCACCGCCGTACAACACCTTCACACCGTACCCGAAACCACCAATTTCCTTGAAGAGAAAGGATTCAAGGTCCAGCTACCGGGACGCGGACCCTGGTCACACGAAACAGGCCAGGTCCTAGGCTGCGACTATTTCGGACTAAAACGGATCGAGCCCGAAGTAGACTCGTTCCTAATCGTAGGAAGCTACTTCCACGGACTAGGCGCCGCACTCTCACTAGAAAAGCCGACGATCCTCGCGGACCCATACGACAAGACCGTACGATCACTCGACCAGGACCGGGCAAGAATTATTCGCCAGAGATATGCGATGGTGGAAAAAGCTCGCCAGGCAAACAATTTCGGAATAATCATCTCCACGAAACCCGGCCAGTCCAATCCGACAATCGCACTTAACATACAACACCAGCTAGAAGAGAACGGTAAGAAAGCAGTCCTACTCTACGCCGACGAAATCATACCTGAAAAACTACTAGACTTCACGGACGTAGAAGCTTTTGTCGACACAGCTTGCCCAAGACTTGCCCTTGACGATCCAGAGAGATTCTCGAAACCCATCGTCTCGCGGGACGAGATCATGGTCGTAATGGGCACATGGACTTGGGAACAGCTTCTAGAGCGCGGCCTTGTCCGACTCTAAAATGGCCGACAAAAAACGTCTCTCAAAACGCCAGCTGGAAATCCAGCTCGGCAGACTGAAGATTCTCGAGAAACCCAATCGCAGACTAGAACAATATCCGGTATCCTCTGAAGCCGCAAGCGAACTACTCTACATGGCAGGCTTCGAACACAACGATCTTGACGGTCGAGTCATCGACCTCGGTACAGGAACAGGCCACCTCGCGATTGGTGCCGCACTGATGGGCGCGGAATCAACTACCGGAGTAGATGTGGATGAGAGAGCCTTGGCACTCGCGAAGGAAAACGCTGAGACAGCAAGAGTACAGGTCGAATGGGTCCATTCTGACATAGAGAAGGTGAGTGGGCGCTTCGACGCGGTCATCATGAATCCTCCTTACGGGACCTGGACTTCACATGCGGACATGCGGTTTTTAGAGAAAGCCTTCCAGCTAGCGCGCGTAGTTTATTCAATCCACAAATCATCAACAAGAGAATTCCTGCTCCGGTTTGTGACAAGGTCAGGCTGGCAGGTCAACCAGGCGCGATCGATGAGGATGGAGATTCCACACCTCTTCGAGTTTCACGAGAAGAAACGGTCGATCGTCGAAGTTGACCTCTACCGAATTACTCAGAAACCATCCAAGGGTCCCTAACCACAGAACGCCCCGGGTCAAGAAACTAGCTTTGCTGCTTCTTCTCAAGAGGAACCGGTTTTTCGGATGCGTCGACCTGGGTCCATGTAGCTCCTGCGGGAGCTGGTATCTGCTCCATAGAAGGTAGACCTGGCAATATCCCGGATACAGTGGGAGCTATCTTAGCGATTGTTCTGGGGCGAATACGAAGTTTTCCAGTCCATTGGCGGAGTCGATTCGAGGCGCTACCTGCGCTCTTTGGTTTCGATCGGTCCTGTAATAGGAAGTAGGTGGCTAGAAATGAGGTGACTCCGAGGATCGCTCCTGTCCAGACATTGATTCCTGAAAGTATGGTGGAGGTTGTCCTGCCAACATAGTTTTGCAGGAAGGCATTGTTGGAGTAGTCGAGATAGAGCGCTGACAAGAGTCCAATTATAGCACTGGTTTCCACGATCACTCCAAGTTTCGTTTTCAAGGGTATTGGCGGGATCAGTTTCTCTTCAGGCCTAATCGGGACCCGCCGCAATCGGCCGGGCGCCCACCAGTTCAACCGCTTCATCATCATCATGATCGAAGGCACAAGATAGATCCGAGTCAGAGTCGCATCGAGTAAGACGACAATGAAGATAGCCAATCCCAATTGTTGAAGCATGGGAATCTGGGAGAGCATCATCGTACCATACGCTCCCGCGGTGACCAGACCCGTCACAGTGATTATCCCACCAGTGCGCTCGACCGCGGTCTCGATAGCCTCCTCATCCTTCGCACCCCCGGCAACATACTCCCGGATCCTAGTCACTAGGAAAATATCATAGTCGAGTCCAAGCCCAACCATGATCACCAAGAGCATGATGGGGAGAATCCAGATCAGTTCTGTGGAGAAGTACGTCTTGAAGAAATAGACCGTTGCAGCCATCGCCCACGATATGCTGAGGAGGATTGTGAAGATCAACCGTAGAGGCGTAAAGACAGAGCCCAAGGCAACCAGTAGAACAATGAAGACTCCCACCAGCACCAGAGCGGTGAGGTTGAAATAATCAGAACCACTCGAGGTGGCTAGATCACTAACCGATGCAGTCGCTCCACCCACAAACATCGTAGACGAAGCTAGGAGCGGGACCTGGCTCTGCAGAACATCCACATTGTCACGAATCCGAGCGACAGTCGCAATAGCCTGATCAGAATACGGCTCACTCGCCAGATCCGCCCAGACCATTGCCGACTTCCCAGTACTTCCGAGAAACGGCTTCATACTCCGGATCATGGCCTGTTGCTCGGCCGAGTTCAGCTGACTGAATCTCGCGAAGGGAATAGGATTCCCTGAAGGATGAGTCAATCCGTACACCTTGGAGACTCCTGGAATCTGGGCCGTTGAATTTTCCGCGAGGGATATTGCTTTCAAGGCTGTGACATTTATCCAACTGCCTGAAATCAGCATGACAGGCGTCTGGACGATCGTGTAGGTAGGCGTGACTGTTCCTGCGCCAAAGCCTTGGCTCATAGTGTTGTATCCATTCTTGCTCTCGAGGGATGATGGGATCTGCCCGATCAGATCATGACTCGTCTGAGACGACAAGACAATGCTGGCCGCGGGGAGTGAGATGGCCAAGGCTAACAGAAGAACCAGTTTCGAATGCTTTGCAGTGAACTGTGCCGCCCGAGCATAGTAGCTACTACCGACATTCTTCTTTTTCCTCCACAGACCCAGCCCACGAGGCCAGAAGATCCGGTCACCAAAGAGCGAGAGAGCAGCAGGGACCAAGGTTAGAGCAACCAGCAAAGCGATCGATATTCCCAACATAACCGCGATACCTACAGACCGGAGAAGACCAAAACTGGCGAAAGCTAAAGTGCCGAATGCGATGACTACAGTCGCACCGCTGGTCGCGATGCTCTCACCAGCCCAAGTCACAGATCTCTCAACAGCATCTTTCTTTCCTCTGCCCAGCCTTCGCTCTTCCGCGTAACGGCTGACGAGGAAGATGCAGTAGTCGGATCCTGCGCCGAGCATTGAGACGGGGAGAAGAGTCAGAACTAGATAGTGGACGCTGGTAACGTAGGAGCCTACAAGGTAGACGAGGCCGAAAGCTATTCCTATCGAGAGACCGATAGCCGCGATTGGAATCAGAGGTGCGACGAGAGAAGCAAAGAATACTCCGACAATTACCAGGATCAACGTTATCGTTATGGGATCAATGCGCTCAATGTCCGTTACGGTCTGCGTCTGGATATCGTAGTTGAAAGCCGGCGCACCAGTGACGTAGACCACCAGACTCTCATTGCTGATGATGTTCGCAATGCCAACATCGTGCCTGATCTCCGGCACACTATTCATCGGGTCCGGACCGTTCGTCTTGAAGTCAATAACCACCAGCATAGTATCATTTTTGGTAGATACAAACTGGGATAACACGTCCCTGCTAGGCTGCACAGGATAAGTCAACATGTTATAGTTACGAAGAATCTGCAGGCCTAAACTAGACAGGTCGGAGCCGGTAGCTGAGGCACCTAGGTCGTAGATCTCGCCCATTATCGTAAGCTGGACCGAGTTGGCCATCGCGGTTTGGGAGACGGTGTTTATCGTGAACGATCTTATCGCGTTCTGATCATTCCAACAATTGTTGTTGGAGCATCCGATTCCCGTACCGCCACCGTAGATATTGAAGAATCTGGCAGCGGAAACAAAGAGAGCCAGAGTCTGGGTGTCAAGAGGAAGCGATTTAACAAACGGAAGGGTGATGTTGTAGTAGGAAGGTTGCGTCGCCAAGAGCAGATTGCCTTTTGTGACGTTCTGTGCACGGGCAAACGCTCCCACGAATAGCTGTAGCGGGGTGTAGGTTGTGGCGGTGAAGGTCTGGTTCCAGGACGAGTAGAAGAGTGTGAGATAGTTGAATGCGACCGTCTGATATGCTGTCGGTGTCTGAGCTGAGACAATGGGCCAACTGGAGTTGTATGCTTGACGGTTGTAGGTTGCTAGTTGGGTCTGGCCGATGGTTCCTGAACCCGAGTTGACCAGTGAAATCCACTGGGTTACGTAGGTGCTGGGTATGCCGAACTCGATGTTCGAGGCGACGGTTGTCGCATTTTTTGTCTGGTATAGTTGTAGGTGTACTACGCTCGTGTATCCTAAGAGTAGCTGACTATAGATGTCGTAGATGCTTGTGATGTTGTTGATGTTTGAGAGCTTTCCATCGTTGTGCAGGGTTCTGTTTAGGGCCAGGGTAAAGTCCCGGACATCGTTGCCCCGAACATCTGGTGAAGTGATTACGACGATGATGCTGCTGCCCTGATCGATGCTGAACTCCTTGCTTACAATGTCCTGAGCCAGGCTCGACTCAGAGTTTTTCGGATTGAAAGCAGTCTCATTGTAGACAATCACGCTCTGAACTTGTAGAATGGCTGGAATACTGAGGACTAGGGCTACCAGCCAGATCACAAACACGGCCTTGTTATGCCGAATTATGACCCGAGCTAGTTTCGTGAATAGCACAGTTAGCCCTCCTTAGGATTGAAACGATTGAAAACCGGGACAGCGGCCATAAAGTCGTGGTGTAACTCGGAAACGTTCGAGAACTGCTGATACTCGACTCTAGGCACATCTATAAGACGAAAAGGCGAGAGTTTCAAGCAAGGGACAAGTCTCGAAGCCGATAATTCTCCTTCTAGCCCAATCCAGCCCGAAACTGGGAAAGAAGGAAGAGAACCTGAAGACAATCGCTGTACAGGCGAATGCGGCGAGGAAGAAAGGCGTCGAGCTTCTAGTATTTCCTGAACTACACCTTACCGGTTACACGATGCAAGACGAAGTCTACAACTTTGCCGAACCGATTCCCGGACCCAGCGTCAAGAAGGTCGAGAAACTCGCAAGAGAACATGAGCTTCACATTGTGTTCGGAATGCCCGAAGAGAGCGCTGTCAAAGGGGTGATCCACAACACAGCAGTGCTCGTCGGGCCTAGCGGATTGGTCGGAAAGTATCGGAAGATCCATCTTCCTACTCATACGGTTTTTGAAGAGAGGCGTTACTACCGTCCCGGCCGAGAGGCTCCCGTTTTCTCGACTCCTCTTGGGGCGATCGGCTTGACGATATGCTATGATCTCTACTTTCCCGAACTGACAAGGCTCCAAGCGTTAGCGGGAGCACAGCTGATAGTCTGTATATCGGCCAGCCCAGGTCTGAGGCGCCGATTCTTTGAAGGATTCTGCTTAAGCCGGGCCATGGAAAATGCGGTCTATCTCGCATACGTCAACCGGGTGGGGATTGAGGATGGGAACCAGTTCTGGGGTGGCAGTAGAGTCGTCGCTCCAAACGGATCTGTGCTGGTTCAGTGCAAATATGATGTTGAGGATTACCAGCCGTGCAAGGTTGACTTAGACGAGGTTTCGAGAGCTCGCGCTTTCATTCCAACGATAAAGGATCTTGAGCCCCAGCTTTTCGATCAGCTGAGAATTAAGAGCAGAGAAGCGTGAGACTTGTCTAGGAACTTTCGCAGGCTAAGCCTCGCCCAAGGCTCGTCTCTTTGCACAGTCGGAGTGTTAGTAGGCCTAGCTCTGCTCGTCGCAGCGCCACGTATCAAACTGTTTCCTGTAGATGCGCTGTTCCTGCTTGTAGCTTGGTTCTGTTTCTGGTTCTTCTCGCACGATCTTGCGCACCACATTGTCGGAAGAATTGCCGGTGTGGGTTTCCGCTACTATTTCTTGGGACGGTCGACAGTAACGAAACTGAGCCTGCCAATCGTGTCCAATTTGTTGAGAATGTTCCCGGTACTAGGATTGAAGATCGACAAGTCTAGTTTGAATTCCATTTCTCCGAATAAGGTGCGCGCGATGTATGCCTCAGGGGCCACATCCTCGATGCTTCTGCCGTGGATCGTCATTCCTACCGGTTACGCGATTGGTCTTCCGATTGGAATCCTCATAACAATACTGACAATGGCAAACGTTGGCTTCACTCTCTACTTCAGCCCTCAAGTAGGCGACCTTCATCATGCTCGAATGGTCAGAAGCTAGGTCAAATCGTCTATCGCGATACATTCTGAAGCTAATCGCTTAGTTTCTGTCTAGAAATCCATCCCGAGAATACTATAGTATATTAGCCGGAGAGACTGTAGGGTTCAAAGGCATCGCTGTTGAAAGGCAGAAACTATCGTTCTCCCTCAGGTCAGGCTTACACCCGTTTGAAATACATTCATGGATCCCCCACCCCGAAAGTCTCGAAGTTCAACATGGGAGATCTCTCGACTCATTTTGCCCGAAGGGTCCATCTTGTGTCCAGAGAGAATGTCCAGATTCGTCATAACGCCCTAGAGTCGGCTCGAGTTTCCGCCAACAAGATTCTCTTCGACAAGTACGGCGAGACAGGCTACAGGTTGCAGTTGTGCGTTTATCCCCACATTATTCTCCGAGAGAACAAGATGATCGCGACGGCCGGGGCTGACCGTCTCCAAGAAGGAATGAGACGGGCTTTCGGAAAGCCTACGGGAAGGGCTGCGCGCGTGCATGATGGCCAGTCCATACTCATCGTCTATGTTCCAGAAGATGGTGTAGATACTGCTCGAAAAGCGTTAGACACCGCGTCGACAAAATTCCCGATGAGGAGCCGCACAGTTGTTGAAAATGTTCCTGTAGAGGAACAAGCTTCAGTTCCAATTGAAGCTCCGGTGCCTCTTGAAGAAGCCGAGCCAACCGAGGCCGCGGAAGAAGTCACTCCGATTGCAACCGCGGGAGCCTAGTCTGAATGGTCAGCTCCGACGCCATCGTCGTCTGGCTTGAACAGGTTAGAAAAGACGACATTCACATCGTCGGCGGAAAATGCGCCAACCTCGGAGAACTAACTGCAAAAGGCGTCACGGTTCCACCCGGCTTTGCAGTTACCGCGGACGCGTTCCGTCGATTCTTAGAAGAGACGAAGATCGGAGAAGTCATCCAGAAGACTCTCACAAGTTCTGATGGGCCCCGAGATCCGAAACAGTACGAGGAAGCCTCACAAGAGATCCGGAAGATCATTGAGTCAGCCCCAATGCCCTCCGACATCGCCAACGAGGTTCGAAGCGCATATCGTGATCTGGAACGGAAGACGAGTAACCCTCAGGTCAAGGTGGCGGTACGATCCTCAGCCACCAGCGAGGACCTTCCGGACGCGTCCTTCGCGGGACAACAGGATACATATCTTAACGTCAAGGGGGAAGACCAGCTTGTCCACTACGTCCAGAAATGCTGGTCAAGCCTCTACACGCCGCGCGCGATATTCTATCGTGAAGAGAAGGGATTCCCGCACGAGAAGGTGCTCATCAGCGTCGGGGTTCAGAAGATGGTGGACTCAGAAGTCTCGGGAGTCATATTTACTCTCGACCCGGTTAATGGGGATCCGTCGAAGATCATTATTGAGTCGAGCTGGGGCCTAGGAGAGGCGCTTGTTGCCGGGGTTGTCCGGCCTGACCGGTTCATTGTGGACAAGGGGACGCTTCAGATTGTTCACAAGGAGATTGTTCCGAAGATGGTGGAGCATGTTCCGAACCATGAGACCGGGCTCACGATGGAACGAGAAGTTCCGGCGGAGCGCCGGAACGCTGCGAGTCTAGGGGATGAGCAGGTTGTTGAGCTTGCGCGGCTAGCTCGGGATATTGAGGATCATTATCAGACTGCGCAAGATGTCGAGTTCGCGGTTGAGCGTACTAAGTCGGGTCAAAAGGTGTACGTGGTCCAGACTAGGCCTGAGACCTTCTGGGCTAGAATGAAGTCGCCCTCAGAGTCGGGAAAAAGTCCTGTGCTTGATCGTGTTGTCGTGGTTCAGGGTCTTGCTGCTAGTCCGGGTCTACACGCGGGACGCGCCAAGATTGTAGTGGGCTTGCAAGATGCTGGGAGAATGATGAAGGAGAAGGATATTCTTGTCACTCGAATGACGAACCCGGACTGGGTTCCATACATGAAGATCGCCGGTGCGATCGTCACGGAAGACGGTGGGACGACGTGCCATGCGGCGATTGTTTCTCGCGAGATGGGAATTCCGTGCATTGTCGGGGCGAGGAACGCAACGAAGCTCTTGCAGACGGGCAAGGAGTACACGGTTGACGCGAAGACGGGGGTTGTCTACCAGGGTCTTGTTGAAGAGGTTCTCAGACCAGCTGCGGTTGCTGTCCAGCAGATTCCGACTGTAATTCCTGTCACGTCGACGAGAATCTATGTCAACATTTCGCTGCCGGAGCTGGCTGAGAAGGTTGCACGGGAGACACATGCGGACGGTGTTGGATTGTTGAGGGCGGAGCACATGATGCTCTCAGTCGGCAAACATCCGCGGCTCTTGATCGAGGAGGGCGGCGGGCAGAAGATGGTTGATGCGTTTGCGGAAGGTGTGCGGAAGGTGGCTACTCCGTTTGCGCCAAAGCCGGTTGTGTATCGTTGTCTAGATTTCAAGCCGGACGAGTTTCTCGGATTACCGGGCGGCGAAAAGTACGAGAGAGAAGCGGGCCATGTGGGACCCAATCCACTCCTAGGTTTCCGGGGCGCGTTCCGGTATGTGAAGGAGCCTGACGTGTTCCGGCTGGAATGTCGGGCGATCCGGAAGGTCCGGGAAGAGTTCAAGTTGACGAATGTGCATGTTATGCTGCCGTTTGTGCGGACTTTGGAGGATTTCCGGAATGCGAAGAAGATTATGGAAGAGGAGGGCTTGAAGAGGAGTCCGGATTTCAAGCTCTGGATAATGTGCGAAGTTCCCGCGACGGTGCTGTTGATCGACAAGTTTGTCCAGGAGGGGATTGACGGGATCTCGTTCGGGACGAACGATCTGACGATGCTGATTCTCGGCATCGACCGGGACGACGCGTCGATACAGGAGATTTACGATGAGCGGAATCTTGCAGTTCTGAGAGCGATGAGTCATGTTATTCGGATCTGCAGCGAGGCGGGTGTTACGACGTCTATCTGTGGCCAGGCGCCTTCGAACTATCCCGAGGTCGTCGAGTTTCTTGTGCGGGAGGGCGCGGTTAGTATGAGTGTGAATCCGGACAAGGTGATTGAGACGAAGCAGCTGGTCGCGGGGATCGAGCAGAAGCTGATTCTTGAGGGTATGAGAAAGATGCGAGAGCATAATGGCGATTCGGGAGCTCTCCAGCCCCGCTGGCCGAAATAGTTCTAGACATTGATGTTTGATGATCTAGTCGAGTATGTCCGCGAGAACTATTCTCGAGCTTCGAAGATTGTCGAGCTGGGAGTAGGCAGCCGAATAGACGTCGCTGAAAAGATCAAGAAACATCTTCCACTAACCGAGGTTCTGGTCACAGACAAGGATGAAACATGGATACGGAAGCATGCGACTGGTCATATCCGTGCTGTTGCTGATGACGTGAATTTTCCGCAGACGCCGATCTATCAGAATGCATCGCTATTCTACTCGATCCATCCGCCCTTCGAGATTGTAGAGCCAATGATTGCTTTGGCCAAAAGGATAGGAGCTGATCTTCTGGTTGTGCCGCTCTCGGATGAACAAGAAATGTTTCATGATGGCTGGCAGAAGCTTGTCCGGAACGGAAGGACGCTCGGCTGGCTCTACTTGTGAGAAGAGAGCTTTGCTGAGACTCTCGTCCCAGGCTAGACGATGGAGCTATGGTTCTTGTTGTTGATCTCTGACGCGGAACCTTTCCAAGTGTCCTCGACCAGCTCCACGACATCCGCCAGATGGGCACCTAACTCTCCAAGCCGTTTCCCCGTCTCGGGGTCCTCCTCGCCGAAGAAGGAGCTAAGCCTGCCGAGTATAACCATGCACTTTCTGATCGTCGCCACTTCGTATCGTATCTGTTCACTGACCGCCATATCCCAGAGTATCGCCCTCCGCTTCACAGCCAGCTCAGAAGCCTCAGAGTCCTCGGATTCAGTCTCCAACATACCGCTTAGTGAGCGCCCGGTCCGGGTTTAGAACCGATGTAACTTCATTGAGGATTCCAGAGTGACACTGCCCGGAACCCGCTTCAAGGATTGTGAGGAAAGGCAGTTCTGTGTCGCGTGACTCAATTACTTTTCAGATTTCTTTGTTGGTAACGGGTTTGGTAACCGTGAATGGTAACAGAATCCTCCCTTGAGAGTTGGAAGCCCGGTTCTCTTTCGCAATACTTTCTCTCCCTCTCTCACGTTTCTACTTCGAAAACCCCCCATGGGAACCATGCAGAGCCTAGATTACCGCGTCTTCTGTCAAACCTGCCGTGAACTGACGTATCGCGAGGTCAGATATCGCTCCGATTACCAGTTCGTAGGCCGACTGCTAGTCTGCCAGAATTGTGGAGAAACAATCCTCGAACCCGTCGGGTCCGGGACAGCGTGCCAAGACTGTTGACAAGCCTACAAGCAATGTGGCTACTAGACCTACGCGAACGTCCTGACGAGACCCGCATTAAGCGTAAGCGGGACGGTCCTGTCAAGAAACCCTCTAAGAATTATCACAAGGGTCTCAGCCGCCAGGCTCGATAGGTCTCAGACCAGAATATCGCCACTGTGAACCCTCCGAAGATGAACGCTACGATATTATGAGTTGAAAAATCGGGAGGATAGAGAATAGGGTAGAGAGCGAGCATTACCGTGAACATTGCGGAGTAGAAAAGGTGCCGAGGCAGAAGGAAGCCTAAGACGCCGACAAAGTTCTGTAAGACACCCACCTCTACCTCTTCGGCGAGATGATACTCGCCTGTTGAGTCCTTCTCCACCAGCCCTAGTGATCGCAGCTTCTCGAGGTGATGTAGCGCGACGCTGGGACTGCTCATTCCCAGAGCACGTTGCACAGATCTCACTCCGATGGGTTCTTTCCTCGTCTTTAGAAGGTGCCAGTAGACACGTAGGGTGAGTCCCTTCAGCTCAGACTCTATGATCCTGTCCCGGTCTTCCGTCAAGAATGGTCTCCGGGAAGAAGAATAGCATCAGATCAATACAAGTCTGCTCATTTGCAGAAGTGTTTCGATCTGTGAACACCTCGTTCTAAACCGTGGCCTTAAGGTCGTCTGCCTCGTACACCAAGTCCATGGAGCCGCCAGTAGACCAGAGACTGAATCAGAATCAACGTCCTGTTCACCATTCTCGCCAGGTTAGGCGAGTCTCAGCGAGCCGGGACGAGAGGAGGATATGGCTGTGAGGGTTGGCTCCAAAACCCGGACTGTCTTTGGGCTCACGCTGGGAATTATCGCCGGACTAGCGCTGATACTGCTTCCCGGAATAATCGTCATGCGCACTCACCCGCCCATTCCCAACGCTACTGACCAGCATGTGATGGTCCCTTTCACATCTTATGAGGAGTTGCACAGCTTCATTCTCACCAAGAGCTGCAACAGCACCGAAGTTCGCAACCTCTACAATCCCACTCCGGCTCCGGTAATCCAGAACACGAACACGAACGGTCTCAACATTGGTGGGCTTTCCGGTAGCGTTACTACCACTGCCACAAGTGGAACTTCCACAGTTTCAATATCAACGACCGCAACTCCCAGCCATTCTCAGACAAACGCTCAGGTGGCCGGCGTTGACGAACTTGACACCGTAAAGAACGACGGCACCTACATCTACACGATTACCAATAACACCGTCGCGATCGTCCTCGCTTACCCAGTCACCGATGCAAAATTGCTGGCCCATGTATCCGTGAACGGTTCTCTCCAGGGAATTTTTGTAGACGGCAACAGGCTAGTTGTCGTCAGTCAGCAATACCAGCAGTATCCTCTACCATATACTGGTACTCTTCAGCCTGGAATGGGAGCTTCGATCGCCGTCTACCCAATATACATCAACTATCCCCAGACCACTTCTCTATCGATCTTCGACATTTCTAACCACTCTAATCCAGTGCTGACAACTACTCTGGTAGTGAATGGAACTCTCGCCGGGGCTCGGCTAATTGGAGACTACGCCTACCTCGTAGCGACACAACCCGTCTATTGCACGGGCCCGATTCTGCTTCCGGAAAATGTGGTCAACGGACGCGCGTTGATGATGGGGGTTGCAAGCGTCTACCATTCTGATATCGCCGATGTGGCGCATAGCTTCACCACGGTTGTCGGAATCAATGTAACCCAGGTCAACCCTACTCCAGCAGCCAAGATCTTCCTCATCGGGACGAGCAGCAACATCTACGTCTCACTTCATCAGATCTATCTTACTCAGCCAATCTGGAGTCAGGTCGAACAGACTGCGGTGCACCGCATCACCGTTGATGGTGCAAGCATCAGCTATGAAGCGACGGGTACTGTGTCGGGTCATGTTCTGAACCAGTTCTCGATGGACGAGTACAACGGCAACTTCCGCATCGCCACAACTGGCTATGGTCCCAGTCTAGCAGCCTCGACGGGAGTCGTAGGATCTACTTACCAGCAACAGACCAACCTGTACGTGTTGGATAGTGGCCTCAAGATCATCGGAAGACTAGAAGGACTGTCGCCCGGTGAAGCGTTCTACGCAGCCAGGTTCATGGGTGACCGGGCATACCTGGTCACTTTTCAGAGAATGGACCCGCTGTTCGTCATCGGTCTGCAAGACCCTCAGAAACCCACGGTCCTCGGCCAGCTCAACATCACCGGAGTCTCTGACTATCTACAGCCCTACGATGAGACCCACCTGATTGGCTTCGGCAAATCCTCGACCAACGTTACTTGGGAGAACGCTGCACTGTTCCAAGGTCTGAAGCTTAGCCTCTTCGATGTCACAGACCCCAGTCACCCTATTGATACAAGCAGCTATCTGGCCGGAGATCGGGGCAGTGACTCTCCAGCCCTGACAGATCACAAGTCAGTTCTTTTCGACAAGTCCCTCAACCTGCTGGTAATACCTGTCGAGATCGCACAGGCACAACCAAATCCAACTTCCCCATGGTCTTACAATCCTCTCGTCTGGCAAGGAGCATACGTGTTCAGCGTTACCGTTCAGAACGGAATTGTCTTCCGAGGCGGAATAACACACCTCTCAACAGGTCAGCTTCCGAGCTGGAGCAACAGCAGTTTCTTCGTTACTCGCGCTCTCTACATCGGCAGCGTACTCTACACAATTAGCAACAACATGGTCAAGATGAACAGTCTTTCGGATCTCACAGAACTCAATACTGTTAGCCTGGCCTAGAACTGCGGAAGTCAAGATAGAATCTTCGGCCAATGCTTCGCCCAAATAGAGAAGATTTCCGAAGCAAGCGCCTAGAACTCGCAGTCTGTGTCGCGAGGATCAACTACTTTTGAGATTTTTCAGAGAGGGGTCCGCCAGTTGAAACTGATACGGGCGAGTCTTGCGGTTCATGGCGCAGAATAGAACAGTCGAGTGTTTTTCTAAGTGCAAATTATCAGCATGATTCAGCGCGCGGATCTAGCAGATTAAAATCGCCTGCCCCTATTCCGGATCAGAGCTTGTTCCACGCCCGTTCGGTTTGAAACAGCACAGTCTGCCGCCCAGACGGAGTGAGAGTTACTGTTTGCTAATTCCCCTCCGACTACGACTTTCGCGTCCCGACCCTCAAGTGCGCTGAGATTTCGAGCAAACAATTCCCCGAGTAACGGGTCTTCTGGGCGAGTCGAAAGATTCTCGGCGAAGAACCGGCGAGTCGGGCGTTTCCGGAAGAGCGGGTTCATAGCAAGAAAACCGCGGGAAAACAAAACCACCCTGACAGATTCCAGATCAGGGTCCATTTTGAATGATTTTCGGAGAGAGGATTTCCAGAATCCCAACGTTTACGGGACGGATCGAAATTG
>WNFB01001327.1_pt1 | contig 33739 bp, 38 predicted proteins | sample 5400501 | NCBI WGS metagenome assembly WNFB01 (sample SAMN13153341, study PRJNA577476) | soil metagenome | isolation source: 200 cm saprolite under Douglas fir tree site 2 hole 1 | place: USA:California | collected 2015-04-18
GATTGTCCGCGCGGATCGGATGCCCTTCGAACAGGACCTGACCGGAGGTGGGCGTGTCGAGGCCGACAATGATTCTCAGGAGCGTCGACTTCCCACAGCCCGACGGACCGACGAGGCAGACGAAGTCGCGCTCCGCAAGTTCAAATCGGATCAGGTCGAGAATCTTGGACTCCTTCCCGTTGTCGAAGTAGGATTTCGATACGTCCTTCACCTGAAGGAGCGGTTGGGCGCCCCCCATCACACATCCATCCTGTACTTCACGGCGGCACGCTTGTAGATCGGGCGCCAGACGAGTTTGTTTAGGGTCAGGACGACCACGGTCATCGCGAGGACCGTGAGGTAGCCCATGACATAATCCCCGGTCACGACGGTCGCTTGAAACAGGGAAGCTCCGAGGCCGGTCACCGAATAGACCGACCGGCCGAACTGAAGATACTCGGCCACGATGAGTGCGTTCCATCCGGCGCCCCACGCCGTAATGCTGCCGGTGGCGAGCGAGGGGACCAGCGCCGGCAGAAGAAGTCGACGCCAATAGGTTCGACCCCGCAACCCGAACGCCCGGGCCGCTTCGTCGAGGTCCCCCGGGATCGACCGCACCCCCGCGATCAAATTGAACAGGAGATACCACTGCATCGCGAAGAGGGATACGAGGTAGGCTCCAATCTCTCCGGCGAAGTAGCCGCCCATGGTGACCGCGACGGCGAAGCCAATAATCAGGGGCTGAAGAGCCGTGGCGGGGATCGAGGCCGAGATTTCGAACGCGGGAGTCGCGAAGCGCGCGGCCCATTTGCTCCGCCCCAACCATGCGGCGGCGGGGATGGTCCAGGCCAGGGCCGAAAGATAGGCCAAGAGGAGCCTCAAGAACGAGAAGGCCGCCGCCGCGGGCAGGTCCCTCGCCCCCGACGGCAACGGCCGCTGGAAGAAACCGACCAGCCCGATCAGTCCCGTGGCAACGACGATGACGAAGATGACCAGGAAAAGGACGAGGTCGGCCCGTCGGACGGCCCGGATGGCGCGTTGATGGCTGCTGTACACGCGGTCAAGTTTCGCGGAGGATCGGGCATATCTGTCCAAGAGCGGCTGGATTCGGTGCGCGGTTTCCCGGCGGAGCCGGGGGAAGCGCGGCAGCCAACGCAAGCGTTCGTACGGGCTCGGAACATGGAGGGACGCACGGTCGCCGGAAGCGGTCGTCTCGATCCGGAACCGTTCGGACCAGACGCTCATCGGGCGCCAGAGGAAGACGTCCAACAGGAGCACCACGGTTGCGAGTGCCGCGATTCCGATCGCGATTCCACCGATGTCCCCTCGCTGCCCGGCGAGATAAATGAAGGAACCAAGCCCCGGTCGCACGTAGCTCGCCCGAGGCGTCGTAATGATTTCACTTGCGACGAGGAAGAACCATCCGTTCGTCCACGACAAAATCGAGTTGTAGACGAGTTTCGGGACCATCGCGGGGAACGCGAGCAGACGGAAGCGCAGCCAACCATGAAGGCCGAAGCTCCGGGCCGCTTGGTCGAGGTCCGGAGGAAGGGTCGTAATCGACTCGTACACGCCGAACGCCATGTTCCAGGCCATGCTCGTGAAAATGAGGAAGACGGCCGCGGTTTCAATCCCAAACGGATCGCCGAGGGGCCCATTGACGAAGAAGAGCAGGACGAATGGGAAGAAGCCGAGGATCGGGATGGACTGAAGGATGTCCATGACCGGGAGCATGACGGTTGCCGCCCGGTTGTTCGTCGCAGCCGTGTGACCGTACGAGATCGCGAAGAGGAGCGCGAGAAGGTACGCGGCCACCATGCGTAAGATGGAGAAGAACGCGAGAATCGGAAGTGTGGCCGCCGTCCGCACTGCGTCAGGGAACAGAACCGCCGTCGCGATTCCAATCAGGATGAGAACGACCGCGAGGATCCGGAGCCGCCCGCGGAGGCCGCGCATCCTCGTCCGCAAAGGACGGGGGCTATATACGGGTTGTCGAGCGGCCTTCACACCCCGGCGAGGAACCGGGACAGGATCGCCTTCTGCGCATGCAGACGATTCTCGGCTTGATCGAACACAATGGACTGGGGCCCGTCGATCACCTCGTCGGTGATCTCGAGTCCTCGATGGGCCGGCAGGCAGTGCATCACGACCGCGTCCTTCTTCGCGTGGCCGACGAGGGCGGAGTTGACCTGGTACAGGCGGAACACTTTCTCGCGTTTGTCCTGCTCCTTCTCTTGGCCCATCGAAACCCAGACATCGGTATACACGATATCCGCGCGTTCCACGGCTCCCACGGGATCGTCCACGACCTGAATCGTGGATCCACTCTCTTTGGCGATGCCTCGCGCGGCCACGAGGATCCCCGCGTCCGGTTCATAGCCGCTCGGGCAGGCTGCCGTCATGTCCATGCCGACGATCGCCGCGCCGAGGAGAAGCGAATTGCAGACGTTGTTCCCGTCTCCGACGTAGGCCAGCTTCAGTTGCTTGAACGCGCCGCCTTTGTGCTCGAGGATCGTGAACAAGTCCGCGATGACTTGGCACGGATGTTCCTTGTCGTCGAGGCCGTTGATCACCGGGACGGTTGCATTCCGAGCCAATTCTTGGACGTTCTCTCGCTTGAACGCGCGGTACATGATGCCGTCCACGTAGCGGCTCAGCACCCTCGCCGTGTCGGAGATCGTCTCGCCGCGGCCGATCTGCAGGTCGTTCGGGCTCAGGAAGAGCGCATGGCCGCCGAGCTGGGTCATCCCGACCTCGAACGAGACCCGCGTCCGAGTCGAGGCCTTCTCGAAGAGCATCGCGAGGCTCTTCCCGCGCAGCGGTTCGTACGGCTCCCCGGCCTTCGTGCGGTTCTTGATGCTCGCCGCGAGCTCGAGGAGGCCGACGAGGTCGTCCTTCACGTCGAGCATCGAGACGAGATCGCGCTTCGCGCCCATGGACCGGCGGCCCATCCGAGGGTCCGTACAAAACACTTGTGCACCGCCGCGACGGAGGCGCAGTCATCAAATAACCTCGCTCGAATGAGGGAGCGTGGAGCCGGTACCTTCGAGGGCCGCCGAGCGGCGGCGGCTTCAGGATGCGGTCGCCGCGCGCCAGCGGAGAACGAGCATCCTCGCCGGCGTCCTCGGATTGGCGTTGCTGTTCGCTGGCGCCGTCGGGGTCATCATCTCCCCGTTGACTTCGCTCGCGTTGATCGTCGTGATGAGTACCGGCATCGTGTTCCTCATTGTCGCCTTGTTCCTGGCGCGAAACCCGATTGTCGGGCTCCTTGCGAGGCCTCCACACAAGTGAGGACTGCGTTGCGTCAGTGTTGTCGTGCAGCGACGCGTTGGAGGACGCTCGCGCGCCGAGTCGAGGACCGGCTCGATGGGTTGCCGAAGAGCTCCGAAAAAAGTTCGTCGCCCCTCGCGCCCAATCGATAGGAGGTCACCTGCCGACCGTCCCGCTCGTAGGCCACATCGACGAGTCCCGCGGCCTTCAACACGCCCATGTGGTAGGCCAGAAGCCCGCTCTCGATCCGGACGGCCTTCGCGATTTCATGGAACGGCAGGCCGGGGGAATCGTGAATGAGGCGGAACGCCCGCAGCCGGATCGGATTATCAAGCGCGGTGTAAGCCCGTAGGCGGTCGAGAATCTTGGGGTCGGTGTCTTCCGTCTCAGACAGCTTCTTCATGAAGTCCACGATATTCTACGAGGTATAAATATATTTACTTCGTAATGATTGTCCGTCGGAGGGCCTTGATTTCGCGATGGCGCTCCGCCAGCATGGGAATAAGGGCCTTCGCCGAGGGCACCGGTGCCTGCCGTCCGCCATCGACGGGGTACACGTGTCCATACCGGACAAGATGGGTCAGGTACAAGTCGGAGAGGTAGCTCCCCGAGGGGCTGTGCACCGGGTGGTACTCCGGTTGGACCAGGACGCGGAGTTTCGGCGCGATTCGAGGATTGGACGAGAACTGGCCGAACTCCGTAGCGGCGCCCCACGACTCGATGCTCAGGAATACAAGATCGACGTCGCTCCGTTCGAGGATGTCCTCCTCGATGACGGACGGACCGATTTCCGGGGGGAAGTCGTCCTCCGGTACAAGCGCGACGATCCCCCGCGTCGTCAGCACATGCGCGACCGCTCGCCGCTCGTCGAGTCCGCGTCCGGAGGAGCCCAAGAGCACGACCACTAGGCCGGAACGCTTGAGACGGTCCTCCATCTCTCTGCGAATCGCATGAACGCGTCTCACTGCGGTATTTCCCGTCACGGCTCCCCCGGCGGGCATGCGTCGCTCGGCTAGTTGAGGACCCGCTGGAGAGGTCGGTGAAACAACTCCGACCGGTCGACGGTTCGCTGGATTGCGTTGAGCAAAATACTATATTCCCCTCCCCGGTTGGGCGGCGTGCGGCCGGGATGGGCTAGCCTGGTTATGCTAGGGGACTGTGGATCCCTTGACGCGAGTTCAAATCTCGCTCCCGGCCCTCGCGTACGGCTCGCCCTTCCCCCGGTCTGGAACTCTCGCCGCGGGAATCGCAGCATCTTCATGAGACGACCTCCGTTTATTCGGTCTGGGTCCTCGTGAAGGTCGTTGTGTTCGGCGCGACGGGGGAGACCGGGCGCCACCTCACGGAACGGGCACTGCGGGCGAGCCACACGGTCACCGCCTTCGTGCGCGATCCGACCCGCATGACCATCGTCCACGAACGGTTGCGCGTCGTCCGAGGCGACGTCCTCGACCCTCCCTCGGTGGATCGGGTGATTCCCGGTCACGACGCGGTCCTTTCGGCTCTGGGGAGCACGGCTCGCAATCCGGCGCCGGTCCTTTCCGACGGCGTGCGACACATCCTCGATGCGATGGAACGGTCCCGCGTCCGCCGGATCGTGGCCCTCTCGGCGGCTGGCGCCCTCGGGGAGTCGGCCGGATTCGCGGTCGGGAATGCGGGCATGCGAATCTTTCGAATGTGGCTGCCGGAAGTCTATCGAGAGCATCGCAAGATGCTCGACGAACTTCGGCGTCGCGAACTCGAATGGATCGCGGTGCGCGCCGTCCTGTTGACGAACGGCCCAGCGAAGGGTCGCTACCGCGTGGCGGTCGAAGGAATCCCGCGGTGGGGCTTTCGCATCTCCCGCGCGGATGTCGCGGACTTCATGGTCCAACAACTCACGAACAACGAGTTCGTCCGGAAGCTGCCCGCGACCGCGTACTGAATCCGCTCGGATTCGCCGGGTAGGTGCACGGGCACCAACGACCGCATGCTTTTATATGGCCGCCCAGATAGTCGACCGCTTCTCGAGGCGATGAAGAAGCCTCGGGCGGCCCGAATCCCCAGGAGCGGGGCTGCGATGATCAAGCAGGCGGAGAAGACGTATGCTCCACTCGAGGTGGAGAGACAGGTCCAGGAATTCTGGGACCGGGCGAGGGTCTATCGGAAGACCGTCGTGGCCCGGGAGAAAGGCGAGGATTTCTTTTTTGGCGACGGCCCGCCGTACACGACCGGATCGATTCACCTCGGACAGGTCCTGAACAAGACGATCAAAGATCTCGTCGTCCGCTATCACCGCATGCGCGGCTACCACGTCCGGGACCAGCCAGGCTACGACATGCACGGCCTCCCGATCGAGGTGCAGGTCGAGAAGACCCTCGGGATCACGAACAAGAAGGAGATCGAAGAGCTCGGCATCGAGAAGTTCGTGAACACGTGCCGGACCTTCGCGACGGATCTCCTCCAGAAGATGACGAAACAGTTCCAGTCGCTCGGCATCTGGCTGGATTGGGACCGCCCGTACATGACGATCCGCAACGAATTCATCGAGGCGGCCTGGTGGACGCTGAAACGCGCCCACGAACGCGACTGGATCTATGAGGCGCTCCGTTCGATCCAGTGGTGTTCCCGATGCGAGACGGCCCTCGCGGACGCCGAAGTCGAGTACTCCGACGAAACGGACCCATCGATCTACGTCAAGTTCCGCATCGCCGGCAAACCGAACGAATCCCTCCTGATCTGGACCACGACCCCGTGGACCCTTCCCGCCAATCTCGCGATCGCGGCGCATCCCGACTTCCGACGTCATGGCCCGCACCGGGGTGACGAAATATTCCGTCGTGGAGACGAAGAAAGGGAGCGACCTCGTCGGCCTCGCATACCTCCACCCGCTTCGCGCGAAGCTTCCCTATCAGAAATCCGTGAAGGGCGAGTGGGTCCACAAGGTGGTCTCCTCCGACACGGTCGCCGCCGAGTACACCGGGCTCGTCCACTCGGCACCGGGGCACGGCCCGGAAGACTTCGAACTCGGTCAGCGCCTGGGCCTTCCCGCTTTTTCCCCCGTGGACGCCGGAGGCCACTTCACCTCGGAAGCCGGCGTCTATGCGGGCCAGAAAGTGAGGGAAGCGAATCCCGGGATCATCGCGGACCTTCGGGCGGCTCACGCCCTGTTCGCGGAGGAGACGATCCTCCATGCGTACGGCCATTGTTGGCGATGCAAGACCCCGATCTTGTTCCGCGCGACGGTCCAATGGTTCCTCAAAGTGGCGGACTTCAAGCCGAAGATGGTCGAGGAGGTCGGGCGGGTCACCTGGTTCCCGGATTGGGCCGGATCGGCGCGTCAGCTCGACTGGACGTCCAACCTGCGGGACTGGTGTATTTCGCGGCAGCGATACTGGGGCATCCCCCTCCCGATCTGGCGGTGCGCGAAGTGCCATCACTGGACGGTCGTCAGATCGGCCGAGTCGCTTCGAAACGCGAAGGGCTACCAGGAAGGCATGGACCTTCACCGGCCCGGCATCGATCGGGTCGTACTGCCGTGCGAGAAGTGCGACGGCGAGATGCGACGGGTCCCCGACACGGTCGACGTGTGGTTCGACAGCGGGGTCTCGAGTTGGGCGAGCCTCGGTTATCCGGCGCGGGACGACGAGTTCCGTCGCTGGTGGCCTCAGGACTGGATCGTCGAGGGGCCGGACCAGACGCGAGGTTGGTTCAATTCCCAACTCGCGGCGGGCGTCGTCGCGTTCGACCGGGCTCCGTACGACCAAGTCTTGATGCACGGTTGGGTGAACGGTCCGGACGGTCGGCAAATGCACAAGTCGCTGGGGAATTACATCGAGCCCGAGACGGTCGTCAACAAGTTCGGCGTCGATCCGCTCCGATTCTATGTGATCGCCGTGAACGCGCCGTGGGACGACATCACGTTCCAGGAGGACGGCGTCCGGAACGCGCAGCGCACCCTCAACATCCTGTGGAACGTCCTGCGGTTCGCGACGACCTACATGGTCCTGGATCGGTTCGATCCGTTCGCGGCGGAGCTCTCTTCGATCGAAGGCCACCTCCGGCCCGAGGATCGTTGGCTCCTATCGAGGCTCGAGGGTCTGAAGAAAACCGTGGACCTCGAAATGAGTTCCTACAACCTCCACCGTGCGGCTCGCGCGGTCGAGGCGTTCATCCTCGACGACCTCTCGCGGTGGTACGTGAAGCTGGTCCGCGGGCGCACCTGGACCGAGACCGACGACGAGGACAAGCGGGCGGCGTTCCACGTGCTCTTCGAAGCGCTGAGCACCCTTGCGATCCTCCTCGCTCCCGTCGCGCCCCACATCGCCGAAGCGATGTACCAGCGCCTCGATGGACGGAAGCTCAGCGTCCACATGTTGGATTGGCCCGACGTCCGAGCGAAGTGGCTTCGGCCCGAGCTTGAGCGGTCCATGTCGATCGTGCAAGAAGCGGTCGAAGTCGTCTCAAAAGAACGGCAGAAAGGAGGCCGGAAGCTCCGTTGGCCCCTGAAACAGATCGCGGTCCGCAGCGCGACAGCGGAGGCCGCGGAAGCGCTCTCTTCCCTCCGGACGATCTTCCTGGACCAGGTGAACGCGAAGGAAATCGTGATCTTGGGACCCGCAGACGAGTTTCCGGGGACGGCCGTGGTCGCGAAACCCGACCTCGCAGCGATTGGCAAGGGGTACAAAGCTCTCGCACCCAAGATTGTGAAACTGCTCGCCACACGCGCTCCGGGCGAGATGCAAAAGGCGTTCGAGCGCGGGTCGTACACGCTCCAGGTCGACGGGCAAACGTTCGCGATCGACCCGACGATGGTGCACTTTGAGAAGGCGCTCCCTCCCGAGGTGGTCCGGGTCGAGACGCCTCACGGCGAAATCTACCTCGACCTCCGGGTGACCGCGGAGCTCCAGGCCGAAGCGTACGCTCGGGAGATCGTGCGTCGGATCCAGCAGATGCGGAAAGACCTCGACCTCGATGTCGACGATTTCATCGCCGCGGTCATCAAGACGAACAAGGAATTCGCCGCGACTCTCGAGGCACAGAAAGCCTTCATCGCCCGCGAGACCCGTTCTCGCAGCTTGACGTTCACCGACAAGACCGTCGCATCCGAACACGTCGTCGAATGGAAGGACGTCGACGGTCATGCCGTAACCATCGGCGTTACGCCGCTCCATCTCTCCGAAGCGGTTCGCGAATTCACCCGGATCCCCGGCCTCACGATTGCGAAAGCGATGGCCCTTTTCGACGCAGGCTACAAGAGCCTCGCGACGCTTCGCTCCGCGACGAAACAAGAGTTGCTCGCCGTCGAGGGCCTTGACGCGGGGGACGTCGAGCGGATCACCGAATTCCTCGCCGCCCCGAAGAAGACGGAGGCCGTCTGCCCGACCTGCCAGGCCTCCGTCCCGGACGGGGCGCGGCGCTGTCCTCGATGTGGAGAGCCGATGGCGTTGGAGGCCACGCCCTGCCCTCGATGCAAGTCGGCGATCCCTCCCGGCTCGGACGCCTGTCCGGTTTGCGGCTTCGCGTTGACCGGCCAGGCCGCCCTAGGGACGCCTTCCCGCACGGCGTGCGTCGCGTGCGGAGAGTTGATTCTCGCGGGTTCTTCCGAGTGTCCTTCGTGCGGTGCGCCGCAGACGCGACCGGCCCCGCCGGCCCCGGCCCGAACCGGTGAAGACGAGGCTCCCGCGTTGCTCAAGGACTCCTCCTCGTACCTGGTTCGGGAGGCGACGCCCGACGAGGCGTATCGCCTGTTCCTCATCGCGCAGAACGCGGGGAAGAAGGGCATGATCATCACGCGACTATTCCCGCAGAAGGTCCGAGAACGCTTCGGGCTCACGGATCTGCCGATCCTCTGGTTGAGCAACGTTGGCAAGGAGGACTCGATCCGACCGAAAGACATCGAAAAGTTATCGCTGGCTGCGGAACAGTTCCTCTCCCGCGAGAAAGGAGTGGTCCTCCTGGACGCGATCGAATACTTGGTAACCAACAATAATTTCCTGACTGTGTTGCGTCTCGTGCAGTCGATCCGCGATCAGGTGGCCGTCAATAACGGGGTGCTGCTGCTCTCCGTCAACCCGTCGACCCTCGATGCTCACCAGATGACGCTCCTCGAACGCGAAGTGGATCAAGTCGTCAACGTACCGGGCGGCCAAACGGGTTCCGCCTCTGGATGAGTGGGCGTTCCTAGGCCGAGGGCTGGAAGACCGCGGCGACGACGTCGACGAGCCGCGGGACGGTCTCGAAGCGGTCCAACTCCTCCGGTCGAATCCATCGGTGCTCGACGTTTTCCCAATCGAGGCGCACCCGACGATTCGGAGTGTCGAAGAGGAAGGGATGGACGATGTAGATCGTCGTGCCGTCTCGAGCGAGGACCGGATCCGCCGTTCCGCGAAGCGTGATTGCCCGGAGTCCTGTCTCTTCCCGAACCTCCACGATGGCCCGGTGCTTCGGATCCTCGCGGCCCTCGATGTGGCCCGAGATCGCGGACCACTTCCCTTGGAAGGTGCCCACCTTCTCACTCCGACGGACGATGAGGATGCGGCCCCGGTTCCGGAGGATCGCCGTCACCACGCGCTTTCCCTGGATGTCGGGCAGCTCGACCGTTCCCCGACCCGCGTCGACGACCATCCGATCGCCCGTTTGGAGGCCCCCGACGTCGACGCGGTCCACCATCGGGATTCCCGCGAGCGTCGCCCCGACCGCGACGACGGCATCCGCGCGTCGGTTCACGATCGCCGCGGGGCCATGGCCCCGTTTCCCGAGGCCATACAGCACGTACGAGCCCACCGTGCTCCCTTTGCCGGTCGGGAATGCGAAGATTCGGCCGGCCAGTCGTTCGCCCGTGCCGCCGGTCGCGCCATTGAGAATCGATCCGGTGGCCGGATCCGCCCCGCCGACAAAGGAGAACGGAGCCGGGGAGACGAGTGCGTGCCCCGACGCCCGACCGGCAACGATCCCGCGGGCACGAATCCTCATCCGTAGCGCTCCAACAGCGTTTGTAGTTCCTCGAAGACGACCTTCTGCCGCGAGAGGCTCGGCAAGTAGTACGCCCCCTTCCCCGACGGCGTAGCGACGGTGCCGAATCGGTGCTCGAGCAACGTGACCTCGAGGCACGTATCCGCGAGGACGCGACCGCCGCGGCGTTCGATTGTCGCGACGGCATCCGGATTCGCATCGCGCGCGATCCGACTCGTGAACACCCAAACCGGGATCCGAGGCGGCGTGCGGTCGACGAGCCGCGCGACTTCTCGCAGTTCGTCCGAGGAGAGTTGCGGGGACCCGAGGCCGATCATCTCGGCTTCGGTCCCGTCGGTGTGCGCCCGTTTCGCGGCAACCAGATCTTCCTTGGTAATCGCGATCGACTTCAGGCCCTTCACACGCGCGCGTCGGAACTCGGGCGTTACGCCCTCCAGATGGAACATTGAGCATGCGCCCGAGGAAGCGAGCGCCGCGCCGAGCCACTTGAGGTCTCCCTCGGTCCCGCGGAAGCCGCGGAAGAACGGAAGGCCGTCGCCCACTCGCTCTCCGGCGACGAGTCCGATCAGGGAGTAGTCGATGCCTCGCGGTTCCACGCCGACCTTCACGATCACCGTGGGTTCTCGACCTTCGTCTCTGTGAAGTCCGTAGTCCGGTGTCGCTCCGACGACGGCGGCGGCGAGGGCCGCGGGACCGCCCTCCCGGTTCGTGCGGGCACCAAGGACCGAGTTCGCGAAACACACGGCACTCGATTCCGCCCAGGCGACGTGTTCACCGAAGGTCGGTCGGACGCCAATGAGATACGGAGTGCAGGTGAACGAGCGATGGACTCCCATCGCCTCGTAGGCGCTCGCGATGCGTCCTTGCTTCTCCGCGAACGACGGCGGGACGCCGAGCGCCTGCCACTGCGCGAGATCCGTCCCGAGCGGATTGACGGTCGTCGGCACCGCGACCCGCGCGTCCCGCGCGAAATCCTCGAGGAACTCGAGGCCCGGGTCCCCGATCATCTTGTACGAGACGCCGGACACGTGCGCCGAGGTGATCGGGACGAGGCGCGGTGCTTCGGCGAGGCGGCCCACCGCAAGCAGGATCTGCATCGCCTTGCGCTGGGACTCTGTCCCCTCCTCCAGCAGATTCCGCTGGGCCCGCGTGAGGCGCATTCACGGTGCCTCCGCGAGCATCGCACGGGCGACCCGCCGGGTCTCTGCCGGCTTCGCGGGGTAGGCGATTAGCTTCAGTCGGACGTCGATCGCATCTGAATCGTGCGCGAGTTCGAGCCTCTCCAGGAATGCGGCTTGTTTTTCGAACCGAAAGTGGAGGACGCCGTCATCGTCGAGGCGCGCCTCAAGATCTCGCGCGATGGCCGAGGGAACGCCGGCCGCGGCCCAGTATGACCAGACCGCCCGGATGGCGGGACGTTTCTCGACGCGGCGCACGAGCCGGACTAGGGAATTGCCGAAGTGGCCCTCCAGTTCCTCCCGAGACGTCACCCCTTCAGGGACCGCGAACGCGAGGGCCGCGGCCACCCTCTCTTCCTCTTCCGTGGCGTGACAATAGGTCCGAGCTTCGATCCGGCGGATCGGGAGGTCAGCCATGGAGCCGCTCCAGGGCCACGCGCGCCTGCCTGCGGAATTCGTCCAGGCTCGATTCGTTCACGAGCATGATGTCGGCCGTCGCGATGACCTCGCCGAGTCCCCAGCTCAGTTCGCGGAGGTCCCGTGCGCGAACCGCTTCGATCGTGAGTGCATCGTCCAAGCGCTTTCGTCGCAGCATCCGCTCATGCCGGGTCTTCGGGGATGCGTGGACCGCGAGGACCACGAGCGCCTCTCCGAAGGCCTTCCGGAAGACGTCGAGCTCCGCCCGGCCCCGCAGTCCGTCCACGACGATTCGCTCGCCGTGGATTCTCGGCAGCGTCCGCTCCGCCCAGATTCCGAATCCGTGGGCCTCCCGCTCCGCGGTGGCCATCCCGCCGACCGCTGAATCGGTCACAGGGAGGCCCCGACGCTGGGCTTCTTCCCGAACGACATCGCCCATTCGGACGATGGAAAAGCCGAGATCCTTCGCCACCGCAAGGACCTCCTCCTTGCCGCATCCGGGCATGCCCGTGACGCAGACGACCCGCACGGGGCGTGAGGAAAGGGAGGGTTCACTTAAGCGTTTCCCGCCGTCACCGCTCTTTTCCCTCGGGGCACGCAAATCCGGAGTGAGGTGAGTCGTTCACGAACCTCGCCACGCAAAATAGAAATACCCACGGACCGTAAGCTCGCACCGGAGGAATACCATCCCCCTCGACCTCGACCTGACGCGGATGCGATTCGGCACCGAACTGCTGAAGCGCGGCTTCGCGAAGATGCAGAAGGGCGGCGTCGTGATGGACTGCCCGCGGACATCCGGGCGGCTGGCGGCGTCGCGCGCATGGCGGACCCGGTCAAGATCCAGGAGATCATGGACTCCGTCACGGTGCCCGTCATGGCGAAGTGCCGTATCGGGCACGAGGCGGAAGCGCGGGCGCTCGAGTCGATGGGGGTCGACATGATCGACGAGTCGGAGGTCCTCACCCCGGCCGACCCGTTCTTCCACGTCAACAAGAGGGGCTTCAGTGTCCCGTTCGTATGCGGGTGCCGGAGCCTCGGCGAGGCCGTCCGGCGGGTCTGGGAAGGCGCCGCGATGATCCGCACGAAAGGGGAAGCCGGCACCGGGGACATCATCGAGGCCGTCCGGCATGTCCGCCTCGTGAACAGCGCGATCGCGGAACTGAAGGCCAAGAACAAGGAACAGCTCTACCTTATCGCCACGAAGTTCGCGGACAACTACACGGTGCTCCTCAAGGAGATCCGCACCGCCCACGGCGAGCCCGCCACGGTCTCCGAAGCCGACGTCGTATTCGCGAACGAGAACCTGGACACGATCACGGAAGGCCTGTTTCAGATCCTCACCGAGGTCAAGAAAATCCAACGACTCCCGGTCGTCAACTTCGCGGCGGGCGGTGTCGCGACGCCGGCCGATGCCGCGCTGATGATGCTCATGGGCTGCGACGGGGTCTTCGTCGGGTCCGGGATCTTCAAGTCCGAGAATCCGGAAGGCCGGGGCCGCGCGATTGTCGATGCGGTCGCCCACTTCGACGATCCATCGACCGTCGCGGAGGTCTCGAAAGGCATCGGTCTCGCGATGAAAGGCATGGACGCTAAGGCGCTGCCGATCGAGGCGCGATTGCAAGACCGCGGCTGGTGACTTTCTCCAAAAGCAGGTCAAGCACCTCCGCGACGCCTGCGCCGGTCACGGCCGATACCCGAATCTCATCGGATGGACCACCATTGAGATCGCTCTTCGTCGCGGCGACGATGAGAGGCACACCCGGAAACAGCATCCGGACTTCCCCGAGGAGCCGACGTTGGTCCTCGAGGAGATAACCGCACGTCTCAGTGGGGTCGAGGAGGAAGAGCACGCCGTTCGCAAGGTGGGTGAGGGCGGCGATCGCTTGCCGTTCCATCTTGTTCCGCTCGTCCATCGGTCGGTCGAGCAACCCGGGTGTGTCGAGGATCTGGTACCGATGGACGCCGCGATCGAAGTGACCGAGCGAAACGCCTTTCGTCGTGAATGGATAGTCCGCGACTTTCGGACGACCGGTCGAGGCCGCCCGGACGAACGAGCTCTTGCCGACGTTCGGATAGCCCGCGACCACGATCGTCGGGATCGTCGGATCGACCTCGGGCACGCGTCGCAGGGCCTTGCGAGCGACGATGAGCGCCTCCAGATCGGGAGCGATCTGTTTCACAACGGAGGACAGGCGGCCGTACGCCTCCCGCCGCATTCCGGCGATCTCATTCCCCGCGGCCCGGCCGACTTTTCCTCGGTACAGTCGTGTAATCTCTCGCACCTTGTCCGCGGCCCAGTCCAGCGCCCCGAGGTGCTTCTTCAGCCGGCCGAGGTCCACGAGGACGTCGACGAGTTCGCGGTAGAACGGAGGCAGGCGGTCCAGACTCGGGAAGCCCTTCACGTATCCGCGCAGCGTGGACTCGATCGTCTGCCCGGCGCCGCGCACGCGGGCGACCGCGAGGTTCCTCGCCCGCCCGACCCGGTCCGGTCCCGTGGCGGTCGCTTTCGCAGCCCGTCCGAACGCCTTGTCCAGGAGGGACTCGGCCGTCAGGATCGAGGGCAGCTCGAACACGGCCGCTCGAATCACGCACGCGGGATAAGCCTGTGGGTCTCACAGATGGATGAGGTTCGCTCCGATGACGAACGCCACCGACAGGATGGCGACCCGGTTCACGGCCGCGAGGAAGTTCGCGATCAGGAACATGTTCTGCTCGAGCGCCTTCCCTTCTTCGTTAAAGAGCGAGTACACATAGATCGGGATCGTGTCGCTCATCATCGGGACGCTGAGGAGCAGGTAGAGGCCGGTATACCCGGTCTTGCCGACCAGCCGTTCGGCCCTCGCCACGAACCATCGCGCGACGCTCCAGCGATCCGACCACTTGCGGACGGAGCTCTCCAGATTGAGCCCGAGCCAGAAGATCAGCCACGCGCCGACCGTCTTGCCAGCCGCGATGGCGATCGCGATGACCGCTAGGTAGCCCCAATTCCGCTCGATGAGAGGCGCGAGGAGGGCGATCTCGATCGGGATCGGCAGGACGAGCGCGACGAGGACCGCGTACACGAACGCGATGAGCAGGTACAGCCACGGGGTGTGATACGCGTCGCTGAGGATCTGAAGGAGGTCCACCACGGCCGTCGGCGTCGTATCTGATGCGGGTAATAAAAGGCGCCGCCGTGGATTCCGTCAGGGCGAAATCGGATGGAGCGCGCCGTCCTGCGTGAGCAGGACCACGCGACTGTCCTCGCGCTCGGCCGCGATCTGATAGCCGATACGATCCGCGAGCCGCTCTGCAAAGGTCCGGATCGAGGCGTGGCTCGGCACGTTTTCCGCCTGGAGTCGCAGGCGGCTCTCGCCGACGAAGCTGTAGCCTTTGCACTCGATGAACATCGGCCTCGCCATCCGGTCGAGTTCCGCGTATTCGTCCTCCCAGCCGAGGTTCCAGCCCTCCACGAGCGTGTGCCGGACGACGGTCCGGGTCGGCAACGTCGGCAGGAGCGCGAGGGTCTCCTTCAGCTTGTGCCACTCGTTGTCGGACTTTGCCGCGACGAGCTTTCGATAGATCTCCGCATTCGGGGCGGCGACGGTCACGTACAGCTGCGTCGGGAGTCGGCCCTCCGCGTGCATCCGCCGGAGGACGGCGGGTGTGGTCCCATTCGTCACAAGGAACGTCGACATCTTGCGTCGCTTGAACTCGTCGATCATCTCCCCGAGTCGCTTGTACAAGGTGGGCTCTCCGGTCAAGCTGATCGCGACGTTCGTGGGGTGCCACGCCTCGAGGAACCGCTCGCGGGTCACGTTCGGATTCCCTTTGTACCCGGAGAGGAGCTCACGTTGCCCGCGGATGGACTCGTCGACGATGAACGCCGGGTCGTCCGCGGCCAGGAGGGAATTCGAGCCCCATTCCTGGGTCCGCCAGCAGAATTGGCACGCGAGGTTGCACGCATCGACCGCAGGCGTCATCTGGAGACAGCGGTGGCTCTCGATGCCGTAGAAGGTCTGCTTGTAGCAGCCGACGCCTCTCGTTAGGCTGGCCTTCGTCCAGTGGCACAGCTTCACGCCACTATGCTCGCCGACGATGCGATATCCTTGGCGTTCGAGGACCTCTTGTTTCTCGGGGTCCATTTCGTCGCGGCATGATCCGTTATGGTTAAAGGGCTTTCCCCGGGCCGTCGGCTTCGACTCGGGACCATGGCCCCGCCGTCATCGAGATCAGACTGATACGCGCCTCAACGACGAAGTCGCCGCGGGATTCCTCAGATCTATTAAGGGAGTCGCAGCCCATAGCGGATTCGGCATCGGAATGGACGAAGGACATTGGAGGCGGCGCGTCGATAATTGGGACAGGTTTCTCGAGAGGTGGTACGCGCCCTTGGTCGTGTTCTTCGGGTCTTTTGCGTTATCATTTTCTGTGACTCTGGTCTACGTTGGCGCGTTTGACTCCGTGGGATTGACCCTGTCTCTCTTTCTATCCCTCTTTCTCGGGGCGGCGAACACCTACACCGTTTTTGCTCGGCACAACCAAAGGGTCGGTCCGATCCCTGGACGCCTCTAGTCAACGACGTGCCGGATTGGTAGGAAAGAGCCACGAATCGGTGCGGTTACTCTCGACGCAATGTGAGCAAGTCGATGTCGCCTGGATGAAAGCTCACGGTCCGAAACAGCCCAACTTTCGCCTCGATTTCCTCGAGGTAGTTGAGATCGGGCGAGAACACGAGGTCGCGGATTGTGTGCTCTCGGCCTCCGTGTCGAAACGGCGCTGCGACATTCGACGCGAAGACGGCCTCCTTCCAGCTGCGGTCCACATCGGCGACGCGGCGAAACACCCACCCCGGGTCGTAGTGGATGAGCCCCCTGAGATCTGCGATCGAAACGGATTCAATCCGTCGAAGATCGCTTGTTCGAAGCGCCGTCCGGAAGCGAAATTGATCGAGCCGGAAAGGGCCGTGGACGACGAACGGTGGGTCCATGCCCAGGTCCGCCAAGACGAACGGCACCCGCCACCGCCGATCGACGAACGGGAACACATAGTTGGCCACGCGCTCCGAGTCCGCGAACACGATCCGGCGGTCGACCAGCCCCCGTTGTCGGGCTCTCCCATCAGGCTGCATCGTCGTCTTCGCCGAAAGAGGAGAGCTGGCCACTTCCCGACTCCCGGTCCGGGAGACCCTTGATTTTCGCCGCCTTCTCAAGCAGGTGCTTCACGGCGTGGCTCGTCTCCGACTCATCGAGGAGGAAGGCCACCTCTCGTTCGTCCAGTGCAAGCTCTGCCGTGAGCTGGATCCGCAACTCCTCGTCGTCGGCGTAGAGCATCCGGATGGTCGGGAGGAGGTCGGTGCGCACGGTGGATTGCGAGACGTGCAACGCTTGGGCCAGTTTCTTCGCGACGGAGTTGCGGGCGCCCCGCTGCGCGCGGGAGCGCGACATCTGGATCAGATAGTACGGGAACTCGAGTTGGCTCCCGCGGGCGCGGCCTTTGCGGGCCACCGCGACGCCGCTCGACATCATCTCGCTCGCGTATGACCAGAGGCCGTAGCGCTGCCGCCGTCGGGTGCGCCCGAGGTAGATGTCGGCTCGGCTCAGGGCCTCGTAGCCGCGGACGAGGTCGTCCGGTCGGCCATATTCGTGACCGAGGTTCTGGTCTACCCAGAGGATGAGATCTTCTGGAGACTCGTCCAGCTCCCGCACCGCGTCACGCGCTCGACGGGCATCGCCCGACCGCAAGATCTCCTCGAGGACCGGGAAGATCGTCCGCGCTCGGTCGCGGTATCCGAGAGACCGCGTGGCTTCGGCGACCAAAGAGCGCTTGCCGATCGCGAGAGACTCGAGGTCATTGATCGCCGACCGCAAATCTCCCCCCGCCCGCTCGACGATCACCGCGAGGACGTCGTCGGCGACCTCGACGCCTTCCTTCGAAGCGATGGTTCGAAGTATGTTTTTCATCGCGTCCTCGTGAACGCCTTGAAATTTAATGGTCTTGCATAGTCGCTTGAGCGATGACGAGCGGCGCGTCAGCGCGTAGTAGTCGTTCGCGATGAGGACGACCGGTTGCCGGGTCTCCTGGATCATCTCGACGATCGCGCCGATCCCGCCCTTGTCTTCGCGGCCGAAGACGTTGTCCGCCTCGTCCAGGACGATGAGCTTGCGGCCTCCTTCGCGGGATCGAACGAAGTCGCCCGTCTCGGTGAACGTCTGGAGCACGGCCCCGCGGGTGGCCACCTTGCGGATCGCTTCAGCGTTGCGGCTTTCCGAGGCGTTCATCTCGATGGCGCTCCACCCCATCTCGTTCGCGAGCGCGAGGGCCGCGCTGGTCTTCCCGATCCCGGGGTCGCCCTGGAGGATGACCGCCCGCCTGTCCGGCCGACCCTTGTCCCAGGCCGCGGCCCACTTTCGCAATTCGGCGACCGCGGTGGGATTCCCGACGATGTCCTCGAGGGTCTTGGGCCGGTACTTCTCCGCCCAACCTGTCATGTCGCGACCCGCGAAACGCGGCGAACGGTCATAATCCTATCAGCGGGAGAGCCGAAACGGGCGAAATCGGATGGAGCTAGGTTTTGTTTAGCTGTTACGTGACCATATTAGAAAATATATGTCGGAGCTTGACTCAGCTTTCAAGGCCCTTTTCAGATCTTTCGTACAGGTCGCACAGTTCTTCGAGAAACTCATCGTACGTCTTCCGGAACTTCAGGCGGTACAGCCGATCCCGAGTTTGCGTCGTGAGTTGGACCGTGGTTAGGTCCTTGACACGTTTTGTCACGGTAGTCCCCTCGACCACATAATCCTATATGCGCACATAGTACTATGTGTTGTCAATCCGAAGCGTCCCGCGGTCCCCATTCCGCCTCGGATTACCGACCGTATACGGATGGAGGTGGCCGGAGGCAGCGAATTCACCCGTTTCCCCCGGATTCTCGAGCGCGTCCTATCTTCAGGGAGAGCAGAGTGAGGATCTCCGCAATGGGACACTACTCGCGGTAGTCCTCGAGTCGGAGCTGCGGCGGATCGGCCTTTCGTTGGTCGGGTCTTCGGATCCGGCGTTGCATCTCGTTCTGCACCCGATTAAACGTTTCGATCTCGATGAGCGGTTCGTGCTTTCCGCGTTTGATACCGCCGTTCAGACGGGCGAGGCCGCAGTACACCGGGTTGCTCAGGATGTTCGCGATCGTCTGGCTCGCCCACGCTCGACCGGTCTTCGTTCGATACCCGTCCCGGTTGAGCTCCTGGCAGATCTTGGCGATTCCCTTCCCTTCGAGATAGCGCCTGAAGATGAGGGAGACCACACGAGCCTCCTCGTTCTTCAGCTGGAGGACACCGTCCACGTAGTCGTATCCGTACGGGCTAGCGTAGGTGAGGAATGCGTTCGCTTTCTTGACGGCGTTGTTCAGGGCCTCGACGCTTTGCAGCCCTCGGGCCCGCCGCATCACCTCGCGCTCGTTCAGATCGCGTTCCACGCACAGTTTCCGGAGCGCCTCGTCCTCGGATTCCGAGGCGTAGTGCTGGAGCATTTCGCGGGTCGATCCGAATCGCATGTAGACCTCCCAGAACAGGAGGGCGTCGCCCGGAGATCCGTCCACGCAATGCTTGCAGAGGAGGACCTTCTCCCGCCGGATTGTCGGATCGGCGCGGGGGTTCGCGTCGACCTCATGGCTCACTAGGTTCTTCGTGCTCCAACACCGCTGACACCGGCCTTCCTGCATTAGGCCTCCTCAGGGACCTGCGGCCGGCGTGCGGAGACTAGATGTGCTCCCGGTCCTCCCGGAACGTCGCTGTCGTTAGTCTTTTTCACTTGGAATATCGGAAGAATCAAGGGCGGGGCGTGCGCGTTTGAGAGCAGCGCCCTCGACCTCAAGCGCTCTTGGGCTAGGTTGAACCCTTTGACCGCCACGAGGGGATCGTGGTCGGCCTTCCGGACGATTCCATCCCATCGGAGGAAACCGGCGTAGACCGGATTGTGGAGGATGCGGTAGACCTTGATCGGCGTCCACGAGGTGCCGAGTTTCGTCCGCCGGCCGTTGGCATTCAGTTCGCGAGCGGTCTCCTCGAGAGTCCGGCCGTTCAGGCACAGGTCGAACATCTCGCGCACGACCTCTGCCTCGTCCTCGATCGGGACGAGCCGGCCCTCCGTGACATCGTAACCGAGCGGTGGATGGAATCCCAGGATCCCGGGTCCGACCCGCGCCTTCTGGGTCATCCCCATCTTCACCCGCTCGCCGATCTGCTCCGACTCGAGCTGCGCGATCCGTTGAATGATGTCCATGACGAATCGGCCCATCGCGGTCGAGGTGTCCAACGACTCCGACGCCGAGACGAAGTCCTTCCCCCATTCCTGGAGGTTCTCCATCATTTCCATGAAGTTCCGGGAGTTCCTGTGGATCCGGTCCATCTTGATGACCAGGAGGGCGTCCCATCGGTCCCGCTCCGCCATCATCTTCTGGTACGCCGGACGACGGATGTTTCGGCCGGAATGGCCCTCGTCGACGTATCGGGCCGCAACGGACCAGTCGCGGGCCAGGCAATATGCCTCGAGGCGTTCGCGCTGCGCCTCCAGGGAAAAGCCTTCCTTGGCTTGGTCCTCCGTCGACACTCTAGTGTAGATCGCGACGCGAACCGTGCGCACCCATCCCGACGCGGCGAAGGAACGTCAAACTATGAAAGACTGCCGGTCGGACGAAAGTCTGACGCACTGATGTACGATAAACATCTCTCAAAGAGGGCAAGAACCTGGTCGGCGAGGCTCAACTTTTATCTGTTTTGATAGATATTTATAGAGCTCGATCGGGGCTTCCATGCTAATTCGTAGCATTGAACGTCGGGAATTCTGTGCTCCGTGGAAAAATATTGGTAGTACCGTCTTCGGCACGTATATTATACGTCACAGCTTCTTACCTCAGGTGCGAATATTCCGGTCCGAAAATATTCCTCACTTGGGTTCTCGCGACCGGAGCTCCGACAGGACCTCTTTCGCTCGGTCCATCCGCACTTTCCGTTCCTTCACGAGGATTTCGGCCACGCGGTCGACCTCCTCGCCGACGGCTCCGACCGTCGCCGCGACGTTCCGCGCGTGGAGCGACATGTGCCCGCGTTGAATGCCCTCCGTCGCCAACGCACGCAGGGCGGCGAAGTTTTGCGCCAAGCCGACCGAGGCGATGACCTCCGCGAGTTCTTGTGCCGACTTGACCCCGAGAAGGTGGACATTCGCCTTTGCGGTGGGATGGACGGCCGTTGCGCCGCCGACCAGGCCGACGGCCATGGGCAGCTCGATCGTCCCGACGAGGTCTCCATTGACGTCTTTCTCCCACGCGGTGAGGGACCGGTAGCCGCCGGACTTCCATGCCGCGTACGCATGGGCGCCGGCCTCGATTGCTCGCCAGTCGTTGCCGGTCGCAAGGACGACCGCGTCAATCCCGTTCATGATGCCCTTGTTGTGCGTCGCACAGCGGAACGGATCCGCATCCGCGAACGCGTAGGCCTCGAGGATTCCTTCGACGACGTCTTCGCCGGGGATGTCCTCGGTACGGATGGCGTCCTTCGCGAACACCGCCCGGGCGCGCGCGAGGCGACGAACCGCGAGATTCGAAATGATCCGGAGGTAGACGCGACCGCCCGTCCACTTCTCGATGTGCGGGGCGATTGCCTCCGCCATCGTGTTCACGGCGTTGGCCCCCATCGCGTCGCGGCAGTCGACGACGAGGTGTGTGACGACCATGTGGCCCCGTTTCGTGTCCACGACGCGGACCTCGACGTCCTTCGCTCCGCCGCCGACCTTCACCAGCATCGGATCCTTCTCGTTCGCGATCGAGAGGATTTCATCCTTGTGATGAAGGATCGTCATCCGCGCGCCGTGCGGATCCGAGACTCCGACGAGTTGGATCTGGCCAATCATGATGGGACCGGACGTGCTCGCCGAGAAGCCGCCTCGTTCACGGGCCATCCGGGCCGCGTTCGAGGCCGCGGCGACGACGCTCGGCTCCTCGATTGCCATCGGCACGAGATAATCCCGGCCATTCACTTGGAAATTCACCGCGATCCCGAGGGGCACTGGCATGGCTCCGACGACGTTTTCGATCATCCGGTCGACCTGGTCGAACTTGAGCGCACCCGTGTTCTGGATCGTCTCGACCTCTGCGTCCGAGAGCTCGCCGAACGAGCGGATGACTTGCCAGCGGTCCTGCGGGGTCTTCTTGTAGAAGCCCGACACCTCGGAACTCTTCACGTCCGCACCGAGCGTCGGAGAAGACTGTCCCGCCATAAAGGCATCGCGCGACGAGTCACGGCGCGACCCGGGTGCCGCAGTTCGGGCAGAACGAGACCCCGCTTGCGATCGGCGAACCGCAGCTCGTGCAGAACCGACCCGTCCATGCCGCGGGAGGCGGACCAGCCGCGCTAGCGGCAGTTGGAGCGGGTTGGGCCGGAGGAGGCGGCGTAGACAGAGGGTACGCATAGCCGGGCGGATACCCGGGATACATCGCGAGCGGCGTTTTGGTCACCTGTCCGGCATGGGCGATGACCAGGATAACCCCACGAGGAGAACCAGGATTCCCACGCGCAGAAACGGAAGAAGAAGATCCCGACGACGGTCAAGGCGAGACCCAGGATGAGTAGTAACGCGTCCGAGGTCAGTTCGGCCAATCGCCTCTCCTTCCCGTCGGGCTCACAGATTCGTGCATAATGATATAAATATGGGTTGAGGGCATGCCGCGCGAGCGAGACCGCGCCGGTGGAGTGATCGAGATGCCCGTCGTCTTGGCAGACATCGCGATCCCGTTTCAGGCGACCGCGTCGGGCTCGGCGGTCGCGTTCTGGCTGTTCCTCCTCGCCCTCTACGTCGCCTTCTTCCTCATCGCCCTATGGGTGTACCAAGACGCCCGGATCCGCGGGATGAATAACCTTGTGTGGTTCGCGATCGTCTTCTTGGTCCCGGTGTTCGGCCTGGTCGCGTACGTGATCTATCGTCGGGACAGGCCACTCTAGCCGTGCACAATTTCTCGCATCCCCGCGCCTAACTCGCCTGCGACCATTGCCAAAACCCGGATGCCTGGGTTCGAAAGTTGGCCCAATCTTGTCATCGTTTGGCTTCCGCCAGAACGTTTAAAGCCATGTCAAAACATGACGCCCCGGGAATATTATGGAGGAGACGACACCTTCGGCAGCAAAGCCTGCCATGAAGAGCAGGGCTGTGTGGATTGCGGTTGCGGTTATCGTCGTGATCATCGTGGTCGTCCTGGCCGCGGTGCTCGGTGGGCTGTTTGCTCCGGCAGGGAAGCCAGCGTTGCGGATTGGAACGCTGTTGTCGTTGACGGGAGGACTGTCGCCATATGGACCCGGCGATACGAAAGGTGCGAACCTCGCGGCCCAGGAAATTAACGCCGCAGGCGGGGTCCTGGGACAGCCGATTGTGATGTTCAATGAGGACGACCAGACGAACTCCCAAGCGGCAGCCGCGGCGGCCACGAAACTGATCACGCAAAACCACGTGGACGCAATCGTCGGTGCCCAATTCTCGGGGGGCTCCTTAGCGTCGATCGGTACGGCGGCGGACAACAATGTTGTGATGGTTTCTCCTTCCGCGACTTCCGTGAAGCTCTCGGATCTCACGGTAACCAAGGGTTGGTTCTTCCGGACCATTTCCTCGGACGCTTTGCAAGGGGCGGTCGCCGGGAGCTACCTGTACACGAACAGCTCGTTCCGGTACGCCGGAGTCATGGCGATCAACAACCCCTACGGTGTTGGACTGGCCAACAACTTCAAGGCGAAGTTCACGTCGCTAGGCGGAACCATCAACGCCACCCAAGTCGTCATCATCCCGGAGGCGCAATCGGATTACACGGGTGCACTGAACCAGATGTTTGGTGCCAGCGCCGCCACAGCTCCGCAAGTCGTATACTTTGTCGCCTACCCGGACACTGGATTGACCGTCATGAAGCAATGGCAGGCGGGACTGTCGTCCCATTCCTGGTGGAACAGGCAGTGGGTCTTCTCGGAGGGTCTCGATGACCAGGGCTTCGTCGATTCGCTCCGGGATCCGACCGTGGGAGTTAATGTGACGCAGATTTGGGGTACGTCACCGGCCGCCCCGAACTCGACGCTCTACAACGCCTTCGTGAGCCGCTACAAGGCTGCATTCTTCAACCAAGACCCCGTGCTCTACGCGTCCCACGCCTATGACGCGGTGTATCTCATCGCCCTCGCCGCTCAGAAGGCCGGTGCGGTCGACGGCGCATCGCTCAAAGCCAACCTGCGCGCGGTCTCGGGTCCGACCGGAACCGTCATCAGCGGCGGTCAATGGTCGAAGGCGTTGACGGAGTTGGCCGCGGGCCACGCCGTGAACTGGGAGGGAGCGTCAGGGACGGAGGATCTCAACGCGACGAACGATCCGGGCCGCGGAAGTTACGAGGTTTGGGGAGTCAGCGCATCTCCGGCCTTCAAGATCTATCGTTTGGCGTACTTCGGGGAGAGCCTCGTGGTGCCAGCCGTTAGCGCTCTGAATGCGCCGCCATCCCAACCGAACAACTTCGTGACTCAGATTCGGGCGGTCGTCGTTTCGAACCGCGACTGAACCTTCTTCCTTTCCTTTTCTTTCTTTTTCCTTGCAGCGTCAGCTCTCGCGGCTTAGCCTCCGAGGTAGAGTCTCGCCACATCCGTATTGTGCAGGAGCTCCTCCCCCGTTCCCTCAAAGCGGTTGCGACCGGTCTCGAGTACATACCCACGGTGAGCGATTCCCAACGCTTTCTTTGCGTTCTGTTCGACCATCACGATCGCAGTCCCGTTTCCGTTGATCTCGACGATTTTTGAGAACAAGGTGTCGACAAGCTTCGGCGCAAGTCCGGCCGAAGGCTCATCGATCAGGAGAACAGTGGGGTCGAGCATCATCGATTTCGCCAAGGCGACCATTTGCTGCTCCCCACCGCTGAGGGTTCCCGCGCGCTCGCGCAGTTTCGGTTGAAGGTTTGGGAACATCTCGATTACCCCTGCGGCTCGTTCTCGGATCTCAGCGTCATTCATTGGTTTCTGCGTTGCAAGCTGCTGAGTGCGGTTCCAAGGGAGGGGGAGAGGCGACGTCCGCCGAGTGATCGCCCCCATCTCGAGGTTCTCGAGAACGGTGAGAGAGGGGAACGTGTTGTTTGTCTGGGGCACATATGCAAGCCCTCGGAGGACAAGTTCACGGGGATGTTTCCCGGTGATGTCGTTTTCGTTGAAATGAACCTGACCCTTCGTGATCTTGAGGAGGCCGAACATAGCTTTGATGAGCGTCGACTTTCCCGCCCCATTCGGACCGATCACGGTAACGATCTCTCCCTTGTCGAGGGTCAGTGAAACGCCGTGCAAGATCTCCATCTCGCCGTATCCCGAGTGGAGGTCCTGTGCTCGGAGGAGCAAGCCTACCCCCCAAGATAGGAATCGATGACCGCGGGGTTGGCCTTCACACTTGCCGGCGTCCCATCCGCGATCGTCCGGCCCTGGTGCATGACGATCACGCGGTCGCATCGGTTCATGACGACATTCATGTCGTGCTCGATCAGGAAGAAGGTCCGTCCGGCTTGCCGCAGCCCTTCTATCAGGTCCATTAGGCTCGCGGCCAACGTTGGGTTCACACCCGCCACAGGCTCATCGAGCAGGACGACCGCCGGTTCTGTCATCAATGCACGGGCGAGCTCCAGGAGCTTCTTCTGACCTCCCGAAAGGGACTTCGCGTACTCGTCTGCCAGCCCACCAAGTTGCGTGAGACGCAAGATCTCCCGCGCTCGGGTCCGCCAAGCCCGTTCCTCTCGCCGGACGACCCTCGGGCGAACCAGGATGTTCAACAAATGCTCTCCCGGATTGTTCTTCGCTCCGAGCATCAGGTTCTCGAGGACCGTCATGTTGCGGAGCTCGTGCGGGATTTGCCACGTCTTCGTGAGGCCGAGGTGGACGATCTCGAAAGGCGGTAGCCCGTCGATCCGGCTGTTGCTCAACCAAATCGCGCCGCCATCGGGGCGGTAAAGGCCGGCGACTAGGTTGAAGAGCGTCGACTTTCCTGCCCCATTCGGACCGATCAAGCCCGTAATAGACTGAGCCGCGATCGAAAGAGAGCAATCGTCCACCGCGCGGATGCCACCAAAGGACTTCCGAACCCTCTGGACTCGCAGGATTCTCTGCTCTGGCAAAGGCGCGTTCATCGTAGCACGCGCTTCTTCTCGCGAAGAATCCCGTCGGGCCGATAGATGATGAGGACGATCAAGAGAACGCCCACCAACATTAGGCGGATGTATGGGATGGAGTCCTTGAGTTCAGGCGGCGCAAGGTCTTTCAACTGAACGGACCCCCATTCCAGACCATAGACGACGAACGCCCCGACGATGGAGCCTTTGAGGTTTCCGGCCCCGCCAACAATCACCATGACCCAGATAGAAAACGTGACGGCAGGAGCAAAGCTCCCGGCCGGCTCGAGGTACGGAAGCGCCATTACGGAGAACCAGCCTGCAAGACCCATCAGCGCGCCCCCGATGGCGAACACCTGGAGCTTGTACCGGAACGCATTCTTCCCGACGGCCATCGTCGCCTCCTCGTCATCGCGCACGCCGCGCAAGACCCGACCCCATGGCGACTCGACGATGAAGTGAAGAGCCACCAGCAGTGCGAGGACGATAGCCGCGCCGACCCCGACGATGGTCGCGGTCGTCAGATAGGGCTTGTTGGGGCCCGAGAATTCGAGAAGGCGTGGAATGCCCACAATCCCGATCGTCCCTGCGGTGATTGGTTCCAGGTTGATGGCGATGGTCCGTACAACCTCCGCAAACGCGAGCGTCGCAATCGCCAGATAGTCGGCCCGGAGGCGCAACGTTGGAAGAGCGATGAGCGCCGCCGCCGAACCGGCCACTACCATCGCGAGAACCGCGCCAACGGCGACAGGAAGTTGGTATCCCCCGAGGTGTCCGGGATAACCGGTGGCCGGTGGGGAAGGCGCGGTGATCGCGATCGCGGCCGTGTAGGCCCCGATCAGGAAAAAGCCGGCGATGCCGGCGTTGAACAGGCCTGTGTAGCCCCACTGGAGGTTGAACCCGATTGCGAGGAGGGCAAAGACAATCGCGAAGCTGATGTAGAAGCCAACGTTGATGAGGAACAATGGATCGAACGCCATCCGTCTCTATCCTCCATCGTTCCCTTCGGCTGGATCGGCCGCGGTTGTGCCTCTCCCGAGGGCTTCGGTAATCCTTTCAACAAAGAAGACTCGCCTTGCAAAGGCCGGGGGCCGACCCGCGATCCCCCACGGCCGAATGATCAAGACGAAGATCAGGATCACGAATGGGATCGCCACCTTGTAAGCACTCGAGTTGACCAGGCCGATGACGTCAGGTTGAGCAAGCCAGACAAAGACCGGAACCGACATCTCTTGGGAAAGCCCAATCACGAGCCCGCCTAGGACGGCGCCCCAGGGGGACCCGATTCCGCCGACGATGACGGCCGCGAAGATCAGGAGCAGGATGTTGAGTCCCATCTCCGGTCTCAGGAAGCTCGCGAGGCCTAGAAGCACCCCGGCAGTCGACGCGAAGGAGCAACTCACGGCCCACGTCGCATAGGTGACGCGTTTCGTATCAATGCCCGTTGCTTTCGCGAGTTCGAGGTTGTCCGCCGTGGCACGCATCGCCTTCCCAAGGTTCGTGTACGTCAGGAGGATGTGAACCGAAATCACGAATAGAAGTGCGATGGCGGGCGTCAAGATGTGTCGGATCGGATCGAGTCCTAGTCCGGGCACGATTTGAATTTCGGGAAGTGCCGCAACTGGATAAATCCAGATTCGCGTCGTCGCCACCGCGCGAATTCCGTTTTGGATGATCAGGGCGAGGCCAACGGAGGCGACGATCGGAGCGACCGGTCCGCGGCCCTCGAGTCGTGAAAAGATGATGACTTCAAAGAGGATCCCGACGGCCGCGAGGACGACGAAGGAAACAATCGCTCCCCAGATGATCGAAATCCCGCTCAAGTTCACCGAGAGAGCGACGTAAGCGCCCAACGCCATGATGTCCCCGTGGGCGAAGTTCGCGAAGCCCCGGATGCCATAGAGGAGCGAAAGGCCGATTGCGGCGACAATCACGATGCTGCTCACGGACAGTCCCGTGATGGTATAGGTCAGGATCGTGACGCCGAAGAGGGCCGCGAGCAGGCCGTTGAGCGCAATGAAGATTACGGCTACCAGGACCCCACGAAGGAGTTGCCGACGGGTCCTTCCGGTGAGATGAAACACCCATCGCGTGGGAGGCACCTTGGTCTGCGTCGACGTGTTCAACTCAGAAGGGATTGCCATGGTTCCGTCTGACATGCGAGGAACGGGGCAAGACCCATTAACTTTTCCAGGGTCAGAGTAAAGTCTTACAACAGGGGCGGCCTTGAGGATGCGATGGGCCCTACTCGCGTCATCCTGCTCGAACCCTCGGGCAGGAAACAGATGGTTGTCCTCGACCGAGAAACTGTGAAGGTGCCGCGGCTTGGCGTTGTTCGGGCGGAAAGCCTGGTCGCGTTGATTGGTCGGCGGTGGACGGTAGGAGGCCGATCGTTCCTGGTTGTAACGCCATCCATCCGCGACACGGTTACCGCGGTGAGCCGGAAGGCCCAGATTGTCGGTCCCAAAGACCTGCCGGCCCTTGTATGGAACACCGACGTGAAACCCGGTGATTTCGTCATCGAGGTCGGTTCCGGGTCCGGTGCCGTAACAGTCGCGCTCGCGAACGCGGTCGGCCCGAAGGGTCGCGTCGTCTCGTATGATTTGAGGCCCGACTTTCTGGCTCGCGCGCGTGAAAACGTGGCGGCGGCAGGGTTTGCGGACCGCGTCGAGTTCAAGTTGGGAGATCCCCGGTCCGGAATCGCGGAACGGGACGCAGACGCGTTCATCGTCGACATCCCGGATCCTTGGGAGGTGGTGCGGACTGCGGCGAGCGCCCTTCGACCCTGTGGCCACCTCGGGTCGTACTCGCCCAACGTCGAGCAGGTGAACCGCACCGTCGCTGCCTTACGGGCCGGGACGTTCGTGGAAATTCGGACGGTCGAGATCATCGAGCGGGAGATCGAGGCTTCCGAATCCGGGACCCATCCCTCGTTCGCGCCCCTCGGCCACACGGGGTACCTGACCTTCGCGCGGTGCGTCCTCGAGGCGCTCTGACCGAATCCGCGGCGGAAGGGAGGTCCTTTTACCCGAGGGCCATCGCTTCGAAGCGGATCGGCTGGACGACGCGGCGAGCCAGCCGAGTAAACCGGTCGGCGTGTTGCGTGTGGACCGGCATCACGACCTTGGCATCGATCGCCCGGATCATGTCCCCAACCTCTCGTTCGCTCAGATGTCCGGAGGCATGCAATTGGTGTCGCTCTAGGCCGAATCGATCGAGCCAGTGTTGCAAGACGGCGTCGTTGACGTCGTCCTCCTCGAACGGCTCGCTCTTCGAGTGAATGAACGGCGAACCGGGTGGCGGCCGCAGGTCCACGAGCTCGGTCAGGTGCCAGAAATCGAGCTGCACGAGGTATTCGGACGGCCGAGCCGCGATCTGCTCCGCGGTCACGACGCGATCTTTGAGTTTCGCCTGGAGCTCTTTCTCCCACGGATCCGTCTTCCGCATGAGCCGGTCGAACAGCACCAGGTCCCCCTCCCGTGTCACGTCGGGGACTGCGATGTGCGTGTCCTTCTGGAGTGTGAGGAGCAGGTGGGCTGTTTTCGCATTCACGACAAACTTGCGGCCCACGGCTTGAGCGGCCTCGAAGAACGTGCGAATCCGGTCCACGTCGCGTCCCGGGAACGTGACGATCGCAAGTTTTTCTTTGAGCGGCGTGAGGAGCCGGATCGCGTCGGCCTTCACGTCGGCCTCTGTCAGGGTCCCTCGGGGATCGTCCGGCGTGACCCGCGTGCCTTCGGTGATCAGGATGATCGGTTTCGCCGCCGCTGCGGCGCGGATGAAGTCGTCCGTCAGCGCCTTTTTGGGGCCGTGGTGGCGGAGGTCCCCCGTATACGCGATCGTGCCCTCGCTCGTGTGCACCAGGTAACCGTACGCCGCCGGCGCGCTGTGGTCGACATGGATCGGCTCGACCTCGAGGCCATCGACGGTCCTCGCTTGTCCGGACCGGAACGTCTGGTAGGCATGCGTACCGAGTTTCAAGAACGGCGCCCGCGCGGTCGTGTCGAGCGACTCGAGGATCGTCCGCGCGCCCTCCCCGAGGTGGACCGGGATGTTCGGGTCGACGAACTTCAGCTGTTGCGTGTGGTCGTAGTGGACGTGGGTAATGAAAATGGACGAAAACGCAGGCGGCTCCCAGGCCATGTCGGTCGGGTCGAGCGCTTCCGACGAGTAGAGTCCTGGAATCCTGCGCATGAGATCCAGCGCGAAGTAATCCCGTAGGCCGAACCGTTCTCGCGGCTGAAGGAACTCGACGAAGTATTCCTCGCCCAAGTCGAACGGGGCGCCCATGTCGAGCCAGATCCGCGCGTCCCGGTCCTCGATGAGGATCTTGTTCCCGCCGATCTCGCCGACGCCGCCGTAGAAAGTGAGGTTCGCCACGCCACGCCTCGAGTCCGCGGTCAATCCGCGAGCTGCACGACGATCACGTCCCGCACGGCCTTCATCGATCGGAAGCTCAGGGTGAGGCGGCCTTCGGGGTCCGTCTTGAAGAGGCGGACCTCGACCGTATCCGCCGGCGTCACGAGGAGCGACGGGATGCGGCCCGTCTTCGTCTCGACAAGGAAGTCCGCCAGGATGCCGAGGATCTGCCCGTCTTCGGTCATGACGGTCTTGCCCCGGAGCTCTGTCGCAAAAACTTTCATTCCCGCCGCGGCGCGTATCTTCGGGTCCTTATTTTTCCTTTCTGGCCTCCGAGGCCATGACGTCGATACGAAACCGTCTGAACTCGAGCCAGACGAATTCGTGAGACGGGGGACGGCACTTTCTTATAGAGCCGGTGGCGTTCGACTGGCCCCTCAACGGAGGCTCCCAGCATGGACAACATCGTCGTCGAACGCAGCGCTTTCGTCGGCCTCGTCACCTCCGCCGTCGAGGCATACAACCGAGAGACGAACGGCTTCTTGGTCGGGAATCGGGGGACCCGGATCATGCGGCAGCGTCCCCGTGAGGTGACGGTCCTGCGCGCGGCCTATCCGCTCCAGACGGAGGACCGCAAGCCGAACTGGGTGAGCCACGGGAACGAGAAGGCGGCCAAACGGGCCCGGGGGGCGATCGAGAACCTCGACGTCGGATATGCGGTGCTCGGCGGCTTCCACTCCCACACCGGCGAGGACGGCGCGGCGAGCCTCTCGCGGACCGACCTCGACTACGTCGCGGACGAGCTGCGGCGGATCTCGCGCGGCCGACCCGCCGAGCGCGTCCAGTGGCTCGAGGTCGTTCTGGCGCTGAAGCGGCGGGAGTGGTCCCGGAATCACGAACTCGGTTGGACGACGCGGGCATACCGCCGGAAGCTCGGTTGTACGGTCGCCCTGGACCCGACTCATGGCTACGACATGACGATTGGAGGATTCTGGGTCGAAGGCGAGCCGGACGGCGAACCCGGCCGCTGGGATGTCGTCGGGACGCGCGAGGCGCGATTGCTGCTACCCTGGAACCAGTGACTTCCCCCGATTAGCGGGTCGCGGGCGGCTGTTGCCCCCCCGGCGGTTGACCGGACCAGCCTCGGCGGCCAAGGCGGCTGCTGAGGAGCTCCTGCACCTGGGCCGGACGGGAAATCATGTCGAGGTTCATTGTGTCGTCTCCCGTATCGACCACGATCGTTCCGATGCGTAGAATCCGCTGCCCGAACGTCTGCTTCATGTCGACCCGCTCGAGCTGGGTATAGGGGATCATCACCGTGTTCTTGTTCAAGATCCCGTCCTCGCGAACGATCTTGTTGTCCGTGATGACGTAGCGGGTCGTCTTGCGCTTCAGCTCCGCCAAGATGAACGCGACGAGGGCGATGAACACGAAGAAGGCTCCGAGGATCGTGCTCGTCGACAAGCTGCCTATCGTTGGGTTTGCCATCGACGAGAAGAGCCATGGAAGTCGGAGGAAGAGCGCCCCGGCGATGATTAGGGCCAGGACCATCAATGACCACCATCGGAGCGCGATGAGTCGGGTCGGTCGTGTCACCAGCAACGTTTGCTCGCCCGCATAGGACATGGTCTGGCCGTCCACGGCGCTCATCCGGAGAGGTCGATAAAATGCTTTCGACCGGTTTCCGCGGTGGTTTCAGCGCGGAGCAGATTCGACAGAAGAAAGTTCTTATCGTCGGGACCGACTGACCTCGGCCCGCCCATGACGGTCCTGTTCGGGACGCTCGGGTGGAGGCCGCAGAGCCTCCTGCCCTCAATCCGGTCGAGCGAGAATCTCGAGCGGGTCGTGTTCTACCACAGCGACCACGCGAAGAGTCGGGAGGCGCGGGCGAAGGTGATGGAATTCTGCCGGTCCCTCGGCGTGGCCGTGAGCGCGGTCGAGGTGAGCGATGCGTTCGACCTGTTGCACGTTGCCGGGCAGATCCGTGCGGACGTACGGAAGGAACGCGCCGCCGGCTCGGACCTCCGCTTCAACATCGCAGGCGGCACGCGGCTCATGAGCAGCGCGGCGTTGCTCGTCTGCATCCTCGAGGGGATCCCGGCGACGTACGTCCACGACGAGACGTACCAGGAGATCCCTCTCCCGCTCTTACGGATCAGTTATGGCGCGGGCCTCACCCCGAAACAACGAGATGTGCTCTCCTTCCTCGTGCACAACCGGGACAAGGACTTCACGGAGACCGCCTTGGCGAAGGCGCTCGGCGTCCACAAAGCGACGATGAACCATCACGTGAGGGAGCTCGAGGCGAAAGGGGCGGTCGCCCGCCTCTCCGACCCAACGGACGCCCGGAGACTCATCGTGAAGCCGGCGCCCGGGATGGAACTTCTCCTCGGGTGAGGCCGTGGCCCACCGGACGCTGATCGCGACGATGGGGTTCGACGAACGTCACGTGCTCCCTTCGTTGCGCCTCCTGCCATACGACCGCCTCGTCCTCGTCGCCGGCCGGGAGACGGTCCGCTCGGCGGGGTTCCGGCGGCTTCGAGCGCTCGAACCGGCGCTCCGGACCGTACGCGTCGATCCGTTCGATCTGATGGGCTCCATGGAATCGATCCGCGAGACCATCCGTTCGGCGGCGAAGGACGGCTCGGTCCGCATCAGCGCAAGCGGCGGGACGAAAATCCTTACGAATGCGGCGATCCTCGCGGCGTTCCAAGAAGGCGTGGAGGCGTGGTACTGCGACCCCGACCCGGTTCGATTGCCAGTTCTGCAAGGGGTCGTTCTGGATGCGGTGTTCTCGCCAGCCGAGCGTGGGATCGCCCGGGCGCTCCACGGTCCCATGACGCATGACCGCCTTGTGTCCGGAGTTGCCAGCCAAGGATTCGCGCGTCGGACCGTCCTCGGTGCCCTCCAATCGCTGGTCGGGAAAGGCCTCGTGGAAATCGGCCGGGACGGAGGCTCGGTCTGGGTCCGACCGTCTCCCCGATTCGCCCTGTTCCGCGACCATCTTCGGCGAGTTCCCAAAAAGGGCTAAGAGGACGGAGCCGTTGCCGCATCGACGGAGTCGCGATGGTCCAGGTAACGTTCAGAAGGCCCTCCATCTCCTCGGATTCAAAGGCGTTCAGAGCGTCCGCAGCTCGAAACTGTTCCTGATCGACCTGCAGACGAAAGATGCTCGAGCGGCTCGCAAGGAAGTCGAGGAGATATGCCGCCGCCTCCTCGCGAATCCCGTGATCCACGACTACGCGATTGCAATCGAGAAGTGAGACCCCAGCGGGCGGTCGGAACGAAAGGGACGTTCAGGCGTAACCGCGGATCCGTTCGCGGCGGACCGGCTCCTGCAAGTGATCGGCCGACATGAGCGTCGACTTCTTGATCTCGCGCTCCGCCGCGTAGGTGAAGTCCGCCATCGTGATCCGATGACGCTTCCCGCGGCGAAGGGACGACC